>Ga0256832_1003515_pt1 | contig 10654 bp, 10 predicted proteins | sample 134614metaG_FD_190534 | JGI IMG/M metagenome (GOLD analysis project Ga0256832, IMG submission 190534) | Hydrothermal vent microbial communities from Lau Basin, Pacific Ocean - 134-614 | ecosystem: Environmental > Aquatic > Marine > Hydrothermal vents | place: Pacific Ocean: Lau Basin | collected...
TGCGGAGAACCTGGAGGTGACGGCGGACCGCTTCACCCACCTGGAAAAAGAACAGAAAGCGATCTTCGAGGGGCATGCCCATGCCACCCAGGGCAAGAGCCGGATCGATGCCCGCAAGTTTATCGTCAACTTCGACAAAGACGGCAATGCGCGGGTCTATCAGGCGATCGACGGGGTCCGCTTCGAGATCGTCAAAATGCCCGACCGTCACATCAAAGGGAGCTGTGACCGCCTGGTCTACCGGGTCGCCGAAGATACCTACCGGCTCATCGGCCACGCCTACGTCAACGATCTGGTCAACAAGCGGGTCATGAAGGGGCAGGAGATCTATCTGGACAACAAAAAGGGTCTCGCCACGGCCAAAAGCGGCAAAAAAGGGCCGGTGAAGTTCGTCTTCCCTATGAAAGAGGCCACCGGCAAGAAGAAGAAAGGAAAACGCTGAGGTGCAGTCGTCAAGAATCCCCAGGCCGGTGCGGGCCGAATTTCTCAAATCGGCCCAGTCCATCAACGACAGCGTAGAGGAGAGCCTGAGCGAAGTGGTCTTTCTGGGCCGCTCCAATGTGGGCAAGAGCTCCACGATAAATCTGCTCGCCGGCCGGAAGAACCTGGCCAAGAGCTCCTCGACCCCCGGCAAGACCCGGCTGATCAACTTCTTCGATGTCGGCTACAAACTCGATGACCGGGACTACACCGTGCGCTTCGTGGATCTGCCCGGTTTCGGGTATGCCAAGGTCTCCAAGTCCATGAAGGAGATCTGGCAGAAGAACCTGGTGGAGTTCATCCGCCACCGGACGGCGATCCGGCTCTTCATCCACCTGCGCGACGCCCGGCACCCCCATGCCAAAATCGACGACGAGGTGGAGCGCTATATCAAAGAGTTCCTCCGTCCTGACCAGCGCTATCTGACGGTCTTCACCAAAGCCGACAAGCTCAATCAGAAGGAGCGGGGGGCACTGCTGCGGGATTTCCCCGGAGCGATCCTCATCTCCAATCTCAAGAAGAACGGCCAGGAGCGGATCCAGCAGGCGATCTTCGAATCGATCTTCGGAGAGCGTTTCCAATGATCCGTTACCGCAAAGCGACGCTGAGGGATATCCCCGAGATGCAGTCCCTGGTGGCCGAACAGGTCCAGGAGGGAGTGATCCTGCCCCGCAGCGACGACGAGGTGGCCACCAACATCCGCAGCTATATTCTGGCGGAGGCGGAGGGGATGATCGTCGGGTACGGGGCTCTGCATCTGCACTCTCCGCGTCTGGCGGAGATCCGCAGCCTGATCGTCGCACCGGCCTGGCAGGGGCGGGGCATCGGACGCGGGATCGTGGAGGAGGCGCTCCGGGAGGCGGAGGCCCTGGAGGTCGCCGAAGTGCTGGTCCTGACCTATCTGCCGGAGTTTTTCCGAAAACTCGGATTTCACGAGATCGACAAAGAGAGCATCCCCGAGCACAAAATATGGACCGACTGTATCAAATGCATCCACTTCCCCAACTGCAACGAAGTCTCGCTGATCCGTCCGGTCACCCCCAAAGGATAGCCGTGGGGAGAGTCTGGCGCTGGCTGTTGTGGCTTGGGATCTTCGCCTTTGTCCTGCTCTATCCGATGCTGGTCTCGGTCTATGTCACCCTGCCGCTTTTTATCGGCATTGCCGGTTACCTGATCCTTCGGGGCCTGGAGGGGGAGGGGTGGCGCTACCTGCTGCTGCCCCTTTTCTATCTCCTCAATCTGGAGATCAACCTCTCGCTGCCCCTCCTGCTGAGCCTGGCGGCGGTCCTGATCTACTATCTTCTTCTCTATCCGTCGATGCTCTTTCTCAAGCGCTGTCGGCTCTGTGTGGCGCTCCTGTCGGTGTTTTTCATCGATCTGATCTACCTGGGACTGATCGAGATCTATGATTTCATCTTCTCCACCTCCAGTATCACGATCAATACGCAGCTGGCCTATTCACTGCTGATGGATCTCTTTGCGGCGGTGCTCCTGTGAGGTTCAAGATCGTTTACCTGATCTTCGCGATCTTCTGGGTGGTCCTCATTGTCCGGCTCTACCATATCAGCATCAAATCCAACTTCTACTACGAGAAGCTCGCCAAAGAGAACATCGAGCGCAAGAACTATCTCAAGCCGGTCCGGGGAGAGATCTTCGACGCCAAAGGGAACTTCCTCGCCGTCAACAAGATCGGGTTCTCCCTCTCCCTGGCTCCCCATCTGAGCACGAAAAAGGGAGAGCTCCAGGCCGTTATCTCCACACTGAAACGCTATTTCCCCGATCTCAACGCCACGGTGATGGAGCGGGTCTACCGGCGACAGAACTCCCCCTACAACTACCGCTATATCAAGGTGATCGACTTCATCCCCTACGATGCGATGATGCGGGATTATGCCCGGCTGAGCGCTCTGCCGACGGTCAAGATCGAGACCGAGACCAAGCGTTACTATCCCTACGGGCGCTACGCGGCCCATATCGTTGGCTACGTAGGGCGGGCCAACCGTCGGGAGATCGCCGCCGATCCGGTAGCCGAGATCGTGGGCTATACCGGCAAAAGCGGCCTGGAGCGATACTACAACCGATGGCTGGAGGGGGAACCGGGATATATTCTCAGCAAGGTCAACGCCCGCAACAAGGCCCTGGAGGTCCTGGAACGCAAAGAACCGGTCAACAACCGCTCATTGAAGATCCATCTGGATATGGACCTGCAGAAATATATCTATGACCTGCTGGGCAAGACGCCGGCGGTGGTGATCGTGATGCGGACCACCGGAGAGGTCCTGGCGGCGGTGAGCAACCCCAGCTTCGACCCCAACCTCTTCGTCGGGGGGATCAGTGTCAAGGACTGGAAAGCACTCCAGAACAACCTGGGCCACCCCTTCACCAACAAGTTCATCCACGCCGTCTATCCTCCCGGTTCGGTCATCAAGATGGGGGTGGCCCTGGCCGCCTCCAAAGAGGGCCACGGGATTCTGGACGAACATGAGTACTGCAAGGGCTATATCACCATCGGCAAGAGCAAACACAAGTTCCGCTGTTGGAAAAAGTGGGGACACGGCGACGTGGACCTGCGCAAATCGATCCGGGAGAGCTGCGATGTCTACTACTACGACAAAAGCCTCAAGATCGGGATCGACAAGATCGCCAAGACCCTCAAAAAGATCGGTCTCGGGGTCAAAACCGGGATCGACCTGCCCAGGGAGTATCGCGGGATCATCCCCGACAAGGCCTGGAAACGCAAACGCTACCATCAACCCTGGTACAAAGGGGAGACCGTCATCGCCGCCATCGGCCAGGGCTACGACAACATCACTCCCATGCAGGTGGCCCGCTACACCGCTTTTCTGGCGACGGGAAAACTGCCCACTCCCACCCTGGCCAAAGAGCTCGACGGCAAAAAAGTCACCCCCAGGCGGATAAAGCTGCGTTTCAACCCCTACCACATGAGTGTGATCCGTCAGGGGATGATCGACGTCTGCAACGATCGGCGGGGAACGGCCTACAAGACCATGCATGACCTGCCCATCAAGGTGGCCGGCAAGACCGGGACCGCCCAGGTGGTCTCCATTCCCCAGGAGATCAAGAAACGGGTCAAAGAGCAGGACCTGGCCTATTTCAAAAAATCGCATGCCTGGATCACCACCTACGCCCCGCTCAAAAAGCCGGAATATGTGGTGACGGTCCTGGTGGAGCATGGAGGACACGGGGGCAGCGCCGCCGGGCCCATCGCCGCCAAGATCTACAAGTGGCTCTACTACAACGGCTATTTCAAAAACCATCCGGTGGAGAAGATACGGGCGGAGCTGGAGAGACGGATGCGGGAGGCCAACGTCACCGTTCCTGCCGCTACGGTTCCTCCGAAGCTCAGGATGGATCAGACGGGGAGAAAAGTCGGAAATCAGGAGTGAGGAGTCGGATTTTGTGAGCCGGTAACGGGTAACCAGTGACCGGAAACTGAAAATTCCATATCAGAGGGCACACGGTATTCAGGGCTTTTCTCAGCCATTGTCGTTCCCACGCAGCTTGTCCAGAAAGGCTTTTTCGGGCAGAGGTTTTGAGAAGAGATAGCCCTGGAACTGGTCGCAACGGTAGGCCAGGAGCGTCTCGAACTGCTCTTCGGTCTCCACGCCTTCCGCCACCACATGGAGATCGAAGTTGTGTGCCATGTCGATAATCGTCTTGACGATCGCGTTTGCCCGACTCTCTTTGGTGATCTCGTCGACAAAGGATTTGTCGATTTTGAGTTCTCCCATCGGGAGGTTTTTGAGATAACGCAGTGATGAGTATCCTGTCCCGAAATCATCGATAGAGAACCTGAAACCATGTCTGGTCAATCGGTACATGATATCGATCATGTTGTTGATGGCCCCTGCGACCACCTCTTCAGTCACTTCAAAGATGATGAATTCCGGATCGATATTGTACTCTTTGGCGAGAGCGGTCACTCTCTCTGAAAAACCTGCTGAACTGTATTGGGTCGGAGAGACATTGATGGCGATATTTTTGAGGCCCGATCTTTCGATCTCCCGTTTGTGTTGTTGGATAAACTCGAAGACCTTCCTGATGATATGATCGCCGATCTCAATGATCGCACCGGTCTGTTCGAGAATAGGAATGAACTCATCCGGATAGATGACCATGTTCTCTTCGTCATGCAGCCGGACCAGGGCTTCTGCCGAGCAGATCTGTCTCTTTGCATCGTATTTGGGTTGGTAGCTGACAGTCAGAAGATCCTTTTCGATCACTTTGTCTATCAGCCGTTCCAGCTGCAGGCGTCTGTCGATCCGTACCTGCATCATGGGATCGAAAAAGGAGAGATGCCCCGGTCCTTCGGTCTTGGCGTGATGGAGAGCGTTGTCGGCCTGTTTCACCACCACATCGGGTTTCGCTTCCGGACCGAAGAGGACGATGCCGATGCACGCGGTGAGTTTGAAGGTATGGCCTTCAACCGTCATGGCCTGCGAGAGTGTGGAGAGGATCTTCTCCGAGAGATCCCGGGCGACCTCTCTCGCCTTTTCTCTATCCGGAGAGATGTCGCTCTGCAGGGCGACAAACTCGTCTCCGGATATTCTGGCCAGATGAAACTTTCCGTCGCAAACGGCCCGCAGCCGATCGGCAATTTTGCAAAGCACCTTGTCACCGAAAGCGTGCCCCACGGATTCGTTGAAGAGTCTGAAATTGTCCAGATCGATGCTGAGCAGCGCTCCGTAGCCGCCTGCGGCCCGACAGTGCGTGATCGTATCCGATAGGAGATTGTTGATCATCCGCCTGTTGGGCAGATCCGTCAGGTCATCATGTAGGGATTGATACTCCACCGTGGTATATTGCGTAATGATCTCATGATGCATCTCATTGATAGAGTCCACGAGTTCGTCCAGTTCATCTTTGTCATCATCCGCAGGGTGGGCCCGCCTCTCGAGTGTCAGATCGCCTATCTTCTTTTTGTAACCGCCCAGGCGGATCCGGTTCGCATACTCTTTGATCGTCGTCAGATGCTTGACCGTAGAGCCCCAGTAGATATAGAGTATGAGCAGACTCAGAAGGATGAAGAAGATGAAGATCGCGAGGATGGCGCCCGGAACCATCTCGACGATTTCTTTGTCAACCGCCTCTGTCGTCGCAGTGTAGACCAGTTTGCCCAGATAGGTTCTTGCCGTGCCCTGCCCAGGGTGGTAATACAGGGGTAGACTTCTTTCGATGGCTTTTTGACCGGATGGCTTGTGGCCTTTTTCGATGAGCACCTTTCCTTTTTCATCCAGCAACTTGGCATAGACGATATCTTTGTCTATCAGGAGATCATCGAGCAGGAGATTGAGTGCATCCAGATTCAACTGCCAGAGGTGAAGCGCCAGCGAATTCCTGACGGAGTGCTCGACCTGCGTCAGCTCTTTGTTCAGTTCATGAAGATCGTTGTGATAGCTTTGATAGGAAAAGACGCCGGAGATCAGCAGTGCGATAAAGAGACTGAGACCGACGGTGTATCGGGCAAATCGATTGGCGAGTCTCGATCTGAAGATCGACAGAAGGTGTTCGGGGTGTCTGCGCATTTTCATACCGGGATCGGTCTCCTACAGAGTCGGTGTAATACCTGAATATTTTTGACGGATACGCTGATAGGTTCCATCGGCTTTCATCTCGTTCAACACCCTGTTGATATCCCCGATCCTTTTGACGAATGGAGAGTCTTTTCGGATCAGGAGACGAAAGGGCAGAGAGGCGAACTTGGGGGTGATGGCGACGATGTTCCGGTAGCCGTCCGCCAGTGTGTCGTTGCGGGCTCTCTTTTCCGAGAGGATCTTGAAAGCGTTGAGATCGAACATGATGAAGATATCCGCCCGCCCCTTGGCGATCATATTGAATGCGCTCTCGGTGTTCGGCACCCAGATCACGTTCCTTATACCGTTGGCGTCGTATTGATCCTTTGTCCATCCCGAGCCCTGGATGTCTACCAGGGTGAACTCCCGCATCTCTTTGAAGGATTTGATCTTGAGGATCCGGCAGGCTTTCGGATCGTCCCGGCGGAAAAAAAGCGTTTCGCCGATATTCCAGAGCGGTTCGGTCGCTACGGTGTAGGCCTTTCTCTCTTTGGTGTAGACGGTCACCATCCCGTCGGCTTCTCCCTCTTTTACCATCTTCTGAGCCCGTTTCCAGGGATAGACCGCCTTTTTGAGCGGGATATCGAGTCGTGCGAAGGCTTCGGTCATGATATCGTTGAATATCCCCGCCGGTTTGCCGTCAGCTCCCCGGTAGATCGCCGGCCAGTAGTTTTCGTCATCGACCCAGACAAAAGGTCTCTTCTCAGAGGCGTTGGCCGAGCAAATCGCCATGATCAGCAAAAGAATCGCGGAGATATATCTTGAGAAAGGTTTCATGAGCATTGCTCCGATCCGACTTGGAATAGTGTCATTATACAGAGATTTGAAGAATGAGTGCGGACAATGAAAGCTCTGTTCGATACGGCGCTCTCATCGCGGTTCATTTTCGTATAAAAAGTCCCTGTTTTCTCTCTTTGACGATCTGGTCGTGGGGGAGGATCAGCCCATGCATGGCGATATAGGTGCCGGAGGTCTCGTTGCCCAGCATCCAGCCCAGGGCAGAGGCCAGGTTGGCGGTGGCCTCTACCGGATCGATGGACCAGGGGATCATGGCCCCGGTCAGAAGGATCTGTCGGTCCTTGAAGCGCTCCGCCAGATAGGCGGCGCTTTTGTCGATGGTGTCGGTGCCGTGGACAATGAGGATCTTTCGGTTCTTCTCCTCCCGGATGGCCTGAGCGATCCGTTCCCGGTCCTTCGCGTCCATCTCCAGGCTGTCTTTGCCGATAATGGGCACAAGTTTCAGGCGGCAGCGCCAGGCTTCGGCGATCTGCATAACGGCCCGGGCTGTGGGATCGACCCTCAGCTCTCCGGCGATGGGATCATAGATCTTGTTGAAGGTCCCACCGGTGCTGAGGAGGGTGACGCTCTCGATGGTGTTCATGACGCTCTCCCGGTTTTTCGGCGATTGTACCACAAGGTGGGGCTTTCGTCACATTCGCTAAAATATCCGCTAAACAGATCCGAAGCAAGGAGCTCCGATGCCGATCAAAAAATGCCTTTTCCCCGCCGCCGGATACGGGACACGCTTTCTGCCCGCCACCAAGGCGATGCCCAAGGAGATGCTGCCGGTGATGGCCAAGCCGTTGATCCAGTACGGTGTGGAGGAAGCGGTCGAAGCGGGGATGGAGGTGATGGCGGTGGTGACGGGCCGGGGCAAGCGGGCCATCGAGGATCATTTCGACATCAGTTACGAGCTGGAACACCAGATCAAAGGAAGCTCCAAAGAGTATCTCCTTCGGGAGATCCGGGATCTGATCGGGCGCTGTACCTTCACCTATACCCGGCAGATCGAGATGCGGGGGCTCGGGGATGCGATCCTCAAAGGAGAGCCGCTGATCGGGCAGGAGCCCTTCGGCGTCGTGCTGGCCGATGACCTCTGCACCCGGGAGGACGGTGAAGGGGTTCTGTCCCAGATGGTCCGGATCTATGAACGGTTCGGCTGTTCGGTGGTGGCGGTCCAAGAGGTCTCACGGGAGGAGGTGGGCAAATACGGGATCGTCGCCGGGAAGCAGATCGATGAGGATCTGATGCAGGTGGAGACCATGGTGGAGAAGCCTGACCCGGAAGAGGCCCCCTCTAATCTGGCGATCATCGGCCGCTACATCCTGACGCCGGATATCTTCCGGCGGATCGAGGAGACCGAGCCGGGCAAAGGGGGTGAAATACAGATCACCGACGCCCTGATGGCCCAGGCGGCAGAGGGGAAGGTGATCGCCTACCGCTTCAAGGGCCGACGCTTCGACTGCGGAAGTATCGACGGATTCGTGGAGGCGACCAACTACTTCTACGAAAAAGAGCGGGGAAGAGAAGAGCCGAAAGCCTGAAAGCAGGTTCAGCCGGGATAGACTGTTTCAAGGGCTTCATAAAGCGCTTCCGGTTCGATGCCGGGATTCTTTTCCAGGAGCTCCTGCATCACAACGTTGTCTTCCCGCCCGTTCCAGATCTTGGTGTAGCTCCCCTCTTTGTAGCCGTGATCCTGGCGGAAGCGGTTGAGGATGTTTTTGCCCACATAGAGGCTGTAAAGGGTGCTCAGATCCAGATCTCCCAGACGCGCCACGTCGAAGAAACGGGCGGTTAGTTCCTCCACACTCGCTCCGGCGAAGAGGGCGGCGACAAAGGATTCGACGGTCTCGATCTGATCGTAGAGATCGGTCGGCTTGGCACCGTCTCCGGAGGCAAAGGCTTCGAATGCCGGGGTTGAAGCGATGCGCCGGGCCAGGTTGGCGATGTCACCGTCACCTTCCAGGGCATTGAGGTGCAGAGCTTCGCTCATGACGAAGTGCCAGATATCCACCGCCTCGATGCGGATATTGTCGTCGTCGGGTTCGGCGGTGATGTTCTTCCAGTGTTTCCAGGGGTAGCTCTCCACCAGCTCCGCCGCCTCCAACCAGATGCAGCGCCGCCAGTCGATCCGTTTGCCCCGGTTCGTGACGCCCTTTTCCCAGCCCTGGCCGTTGGTTTCGTCGTTGAGTCGTTGTTGAAGGCGAAGCATGGTTTCGAGCATGAGATCTCCTTTTGGAGGATGTTGGATTTTTGATTTAGTGGAGGCGTGACTTCAGTCGCGCACTGCACGGCTCAAGCCGTGCCCCAATGACTAATGACCAATGACCAGTGACCAACTCAAAAAAGCGTCGCCTCTTCCCTCATCTCTTTGAACAGCTCTTTATCCAACGAATAGACGAAGGCGTAGTTGAAGTGGGCCTTCTTGAGGATCTCTCTCGCCTCTTCGGGTGTCTCGAACCAGTAGGGGCGATCGACATTTTCCACTTTGGTCTTGGGCGGGGTGAGGACGATGCTTTTGGCCCAGCTGCTCTGGAAGCGCACATACTCCCGTGCCTGGACGATATCACCGATATTGTCCACAAAGATCACGACCCGGTCGGAGGCCCCTTTGGGGACTCTGCCCAGGCGTCCGTCCACAAAAAGAGGCTGGAAATGCTTCGTATAGCGGATCTTGTCCAGAGAGTAGGGGAGCTCTTCCCGGTCGCAGAAGGCTACGGCACGCAGCAGGTGTCCCAGGTGGAAAGGGGCCATCTCCTTCTGCTGATAGATGTAGCCGTGGACCTTGAAGGTGGAGCGAAAGAGGGTATCGCTGATCATCTGCCCCTCGGCCTCCTCCTCCAGACGGCGGGGCTCGGGGGAGATGGTCTCCAGCAGTTCCCGGTCGCTGCCGACGAAGAGACGCTGATCGTTGTTGAGGATCATCTCGAAGGCTTTGGTCCACTCCCTGGGCAGAAAAGCGACGCTCCCCTTGTGGGTGAGGATCATCCGCAGAAAACTCTCCTCATGAGGTCGCAACAAGACCAGCTCCGCCTCTTTGTGCAGCATGACATAGCGCAGGAGCTTGAAAGCGGCCTCCCGGACCGAGTCGACCCGGATCCAGGCGATCTCTTCGTCCAGGTTCCCGGGCCGCTCCCCTTCGTAGACCACGGCGTAGGCCCCCCTTTCCACGGCGGCGGGGATATCCTCGTTCCGTGCGGCGAAAAAGAGATCGCCCGCTTCCACTTTGGAGGGAAAGACCGTGGCGCTCTCGATGGCCTGGACCTGAGGCTCGTTGTCCAGTCGGCCGCCGGTGATGTTGATCAGATCGGATATCTTCATTTTCACCCGATGGGGGTTCCGGCTTTTTTGGGTGCTTCGGGGCGGATCAGTGCCAGCCCCTCCTCATCCTTGGCGGCCAGGATCATTCCCTCGGAGAGCATCCCCATGAGCTTGGCGGGCTTGAGGTTGGCCACCACGCAGACTTGAGTGCCCACCAGATCGGCTGGGGAGTACCACTCTTTGATTCCGGCGATGATCTGCCGCGGCTTCTCCTCGCCCAGATCGACCTGGAGGCGCAGGAGCTTCTTGCTCTTGGGAACCTCCTCGGCCTCGACGACGGTCCCCACGGCCAGCCTGGTCTCGAAGAATTGGTCGATGGTGATGAGCCCCTCGACGGGTTCACTCTTGGGTTTCTCTTTTTTCCCGGCGGGTTTTTTCTCTTCGACGGGAGCGGTGGCGGCCTCTTCTTTGAGACGGGGCTCTTCGATCCGGGGAAAAAGCGGCGGGACCTTTTCGATGGTGAAGTCGCTCAGCAGATC
>Ga0256832_1003516_pt1 | contig 10651 bp, 8 predicted proteins | sample 134614metaG_FD_190534 | JGI IMG/M metagenome (GOLD analysis project Ga0256832, IMG submission 190534) | Hydrothermal vent microbial communities from Lau Basin, Pacific Ocean - 134-614 | ecosystem: Environmental > Aquatic > Marine > Hydrothermal vents | place: Pacific Ocean: Lau Basin | collected...
GGTTTGGCGGATGGTGGGGGGGAGCCCCTATCTAGGTCTTCCGGGATCCCTGCCGCCGGGTGAGGGAGGGCTGAATCCGAATGGTGCGTTCATCTACATGTGGCATTCCCACACTGAACGTGAACTGACCAACTACGACATTTTCCCGGGCGGCATGCTGACCATGCTGGTAATAGAGGCGCCTGGTGTGCCAATCGACTGAGCACAGGAGAAAAGACATGAATCCCAAGCCATGGAAAATACATCAGTTCAGTGTGGCGCTGCTGACCCTCAGTGTACTGCCTTCAACCGCTTTCAGCCTGGATCTCATGGCTACGGAATCATTGTGGAGTCCGCCCGATGGTGGCCAGCCGATTGTTATGTGGGGGTTTGCCGAGGATACCGGGGACTGTGCCACAGCACCACCTCTTTGGAATATTGGACCGCAACTGAATGCCGCGCCAGGAAGTACTCTGGTGGTGAACCTCAGAAACTGCCTCAAGGAAGGTGTTTCTCTGGTTATTCCGGGACAACGCACCAGTTTTACTCCTGTAGTCATAACCGATGACCAGGGCAGACAACGTGTGACTTCCTTTACTCATGAGGCGCCGCCCAATGGCGGGATGGCCACCTATACTTGGACCAATATCCGTCCTGGAACCTATTTGTATCAGAGTGGCAGTCATCCAGCCAAACAGGTACAGATGGGTCTGTATGGGGCCATGGTGTCAGGCACTTATCCGGGAGCCAGTGCCGAGGCCACACTGCTTTACAGTGAAATCGACCCCTTGTTGCACAATCCGCCTGCGCCTGCCACTCCCCGGGGTTACAAGCCCAGATACTTTCTGGTGAATGGTTCTGCCAGCCGACCTGCTTTGCCGGCCGGGGGAGTGGGTACGCCGACTCTGGTGAGGATGCTCAATGCCGGACTGGATTTTCACGTGCCGACCCTCAACAGCGCCTACTTCAGTATTGTGGCAGAAGATGGCAATCCCTATCCTTACCCGAAGATCCAGTATTCAGCCTTTCTGCCTGCTGGCAAGACCCTGGATGCCTTGTGGCAGCCTGATGCGGCCGGGCTGCATGTTATCTATGACCGGCAACTCAGCCCAGTAGCAGTATCACTGGGCGTGGACGTGCCAGTGGCCATTGCCGATGCCTATGTGGGGGATGAAGGAGTAACTGTCACCGTTGCTGCGCCTGGTGTATTGGGCAATGATGTTGGTGCAGGGTTGTCCGCCACTCTGGTTACAGGACCGCTCAATGGACAACTTGATGCAGCCGGTTTGATGCCGGATGGTTCCTTCAACTACATACCGGATGCGGGCTTCAATGGGATAGACAGTTTTGAATACCGCGCCTCTCCTGGAGGGAACACGGCGGTGGTGACCGTCTTGGTCCGTCCGGCCAATGCGGCACCGGTTGCGCTGGATGACAACTTTGCGTTCTACGACATACCTGATGCCACGCCGGTGGATGCGCCTGCCCCCGGTGTGCTGGCCAATGATACAGATGCGGACAGCACGCTGACAGTGGATACCACTCCGGTTGTACAGACCCAGCACGGAACTTTGGTGCTCAATGCCGATGGTTCTTTCCAGTACACCCCCACCCAGACGCCGGTTACCGACAGCTTCACCTATAGCGTAACGGATGGAAACAGCACGGCTCATGCACAAGTGTTCATTAAAGTGACACAACCCAATACAGCCCCGATGGCGGTAGATGACTACGCGATTGTGGCGATGAACCTGGGAGCCGTAGTAAATCTGGTTGACAATGATTCTGATGCGGAAAACAACCTGCGGGATCACAACGGCAATGTACAGGCCAGTCAGATCAGCATCACCACCGGCGGTACCAGCTTCAGAGGCGGTAGCGTAATACCCATGGTGAATGGTGCGATCTATACGCCTCCTCCAGGATTCAGTGGAATCGATTATTTCCGCTATCGGGTAACGGACAACCCCGACGATGATCTGAGCAATCCGCCAGCCGGCTTGACCTCCAATGAGGTGAATGTATGGATAAAGGTAAAATGAGGACGATACCTACATCGAAAATGGTGGCACATTCTTGTACCACGCGCAGGCTGTCGAAAAACCGTATTCTTCAACAGCCTGCTAGTAAGGTGGTGCTGGTGGCTTGCCTGGGTATGTGGATACTGACCACGGTTGCCGCTGAGGCGGGATTGCCGGAAACGGGTAAGAACAGGACGGTCAGCTTCAGTCTGCAGGATAAGAACGCGGGGGATCTGCTGGCGCAAAAATGGGGAATCCGCCTCTTGCCCCTGCGCAGTACGGCAGCAGGAAACATGCTGGATTTCCGCTACAGGGTGCTGGACGCACGCAAGTCTGCAGCGTTGTTCCGCCGGGAGACCAAGCCGTATCTTCTCCACCAGCGTAGTGGAAAAGTACTGGCCGTTCCCAACACCGCGAAAATCGGTCCTTTGCGTAACTCTGACACCCCCCAGGAAGGAAGAAACTACTGGATGTTCTTCAGGAACACCGGGCACTTGGTATCCAAGGGAGACAAGGTCACCGTGATCATTGGGGAATTCAGGGTGGAAGACATTGTGGTGGAGTAACAAGATACCTGAGCTCTCTCTGCCCTGGAGGTCAGGCTTCCTGGGGTTACTGTCGTGCCTGTTGTTGCCCGTAGCAGGGTATTCTGTTGCTTTGGAAAAGGCCGGGGGGTACACGGATCAACAGATACTGGCCTACGGAAAGGCTATATACCGAAAGGGTCTGTTACCGGATGGGACCGCGGTAAAAGCCAGTTTCGGCACCGGCGCGCCTGTACCCGAACAGGCGGTAGCCTGCGCCAATTGCCATAAGAGAAGCGGACTGGGTGCAGTGGAAGGGAATCTGATCGTGTGGCCGGTCAATGCCGCTTCCCTGTTTTCACCCAGAAGGACTACAGGAGCATGGCGTGCTTCTGTAAAGGATGATGGTCCAGGCTCCCGGTCCCGCTGGCATCTGCCTGTAAAGTTTGACAGCCAGGCCGCCCGGCCTGCCTATACTCAAGAGACCCTGGCGCGGATGATCCGCACCGGTGTAGATGCTTCCGGACGCCATACCTCTATGGCCATGCCCCGGTACGACCTGAGTGATGAACACATGGCCATGCTGATGCAATATCTTGCGCAGCTGTCACCGGATCAGGAGTTTTCCCCGGGGGTGAACAAGCAAAGCATCCGCTTTGGCGTAGTGGTGGACAGCCGGGTATCCCAAAGAAAGAAGGAGGCCATGCTGAAGGTCTTGAAGTCTGTTACCAAAGCCCACAACACCCAAACCCGCCCGCATATCCGTCGTGCGGCCAAGGGTCCTTTCTACAAGACAGAAGCCTACGGTGCATACCGGCAGATAGAACTTGTGGTATGGGAACTGACCGGTGAGGAGGAAAGCTGGAGAGCGCAGCTTGAGGATTATCAGGAAGAAAGCCCGGTCTTTGCCCTTCTGGGAGGGATCAGTGCTACTACCTGGCAGCCCATACATGAGTTTTGTGAAGAACATGAGATCCCTGCCATCCTGCCATTGACCCGGGAGCCTGTGATATCAGATTCAGATTGGTACACGCTTTATTTTTCCAAGGAGCACTACCAGGAAGGGGATGTAACTGCGCAATACCTGGCCAGATCAGGGCAGCCGCCAGCAGGAGCAATCGTACAACTGTACCGTCCGGGAACCCCTGGGGAGAACAGCGCTCGGGGTTTCAGTAATCGATGGTCTGCAATGGGTAGGGAGCAGGGAAAGCTGGAAAATGTCGTTCTGGATGTTCCTGTATCAACCCTGCCATGGGAAAAGATCCTGGGAGATATGGCTCCCGGCCCATTGCTGGTTTGGCTGGAAGGCGAGGACCTGAGGCAATTTCTTACCGTGATGCAGTCTTTACATCCTGGTGAAGAAGGGCTGGGGGATATCTATCTCTCTGCTGATGCTTTGAAAGCGACGGGAAAAACCCTGTCCCAGAAAATGCGCCGTAAGGTGATGCTGGTTTCTTCCCACAGCCCGCAGGGTGAGTTTGTTCCAAGGGAACAGGCTCTCAAGCGTTGGCTGAAAGTGCAGGGCATCGACTACTCGGAACCCGAGATACAGGCAAAAATGTATTTTATCGGCTGGATTCTGCCTGGCGCCCTCAAGCATATGCGTGGAGAGTACTACCGGGACTATTTCATGGAGAGCTTTGAAATGATGGGGGATCAATACCACTCCATTGCCTCGTATCCAAGGCTGAGTTTTTCGCCGGGACAACGCTATTTGGCCAAAGGAGGCTATATTCTGCGATTGCTGCCGGGAAGGTCTTCGGGATATCGAAAGGTTGTAGACTGGCAGGTAGAGCCATGACAAGGAAACCGGCTGCATTGCTGTGGATTTTTAGCATGGGCCTGCAGATGGCATCCACTGGAATACTGCGGGCGGAACAGGTTGCCACCGGGTATTCCGAAAGCCCTGCTCCGGCAGCAGAAAACCCCGGCTATCAAAGGCAGCTACAATATCACGAGCTGCCAGAAGTGACTTTGGTGGACCAATTTGGTCAGCAGGTGGATTTGCGGCAGATCCTGTCAGACGAACGGCCAGTCATGGTGAACTTCATATTCACCAGTTGCCCCACCATCTGTCCTATTCTCACCTCCAGTTTTGCAAGGGTGCAGAAGCAGCTTTCTGCATCGGATTTGCAGGTTCCGCGCATGATCTCCATATCCATTGATCCTGGATTCGATACCCCCGACATACTCCTCGATTATTCCCGCAGATATAAAGCGGGGAGTGACTGGTATTTCCTGACCGGACGCCCGGAAGCGATTCTCAAGGTACAGCAGGCATTTGATGCCTATCGTGGGGAAAAGATGAATCATGTACCAGTTGTTTTCATCCGGGGAAGCGCCAGAACCCCCTGGGTGCGCCTTACGGGATACCCCACTGTTGCGGAGCTGTTGTCCGAGTACCAGGACTTGGTTTCACCTTAATCGTACATCGCTTCGAGCTGGCTGTAGATCCAGTTTCCCCTTTCTTATTTGCTCACCGGGTGAACAGGGCTTTAACCCCAGTCATCTACATTCCTCGCGTGTAGAGAGTGAGTTTGTAGGAAGCTGAGGCTGGTGTACAGCCCGCCGGATTCCTCATATACATGGTAAAGGGTAAGCCCGGAGCGGGTTTTACCCTATAGGTTTTTCAACTTGATTTGCCATATTTATGAGCAAGGAAACAAGTGTTTTATTGCCCGGCTGAGACTATCTGCCAAGCTGTGCCCTGTTTTTCGATTCATTTCAGGGCTTGTGTTCTCAGCTATGGATGCTTGGAGCAAATCGAGTAACGACCTAATCAAAGGGGACAAGTCATGGATCACAATATGCAGCGAAAGGTGATGGCTATCACAGGAGGTGTTTTCTTGGCCGGGGCAGGCGTAGGGCAGGCTCTGGCGGGTACTGTGCAGCACTGCAGCAATGCAGCAATGCCGATCCCTGATCACAATCAATCAGTTCCCGGGGTTTTAGTGGACAGCATGAACCTCAGTGGAACCGGGGTCATAAGCGATCTGCGTGTCAACCTCAATATCGACCACCCCTGGGTTGGAGACTTGAAGGTGAAACTTCAGCATGATGCCGTTACGGAAGTCATGCTCATGAACAAAACCGGGCTGGATGGTCTGGGAGACTGCAATGCTTCGAGTATCGATGTCGAGTTTTCCGACAATGCTACGGCATCCGCCGAGGATATCTGCCACCTTGCCGGTTCAGTGACATCCATTGTCGGCTCTGTTACGCCAATGACTGCAGAGTTTCTTGGTGATTTCGATGAAGAAATTCTGGGGGGCAACTGGGTTCTCACTGTGGAGGATCAGTTCCCCAGTGATGCCGGCGTTCTCAATTCCTGGTGCCTCACGGCAACCATTGCCGGCAGCAATGGGCCTGCCGTAGTGTTCACGCCTTCGTCAGGACTCATAACTTCGGAGCCCGGTGGCAGTGTGGATGTGCGGGTAGTACTGGATCAGGCACCCACTGCAGATGTAACCCTGACCCTGACATCGTCTGATACTGCGGAAGGCAGTGTAACACCGGATACTTTGACGTTTACGCCTGCAAATTGGAACATTGAGCAGGTTATTACCATTACCGGGGTGGAAGATATTGTCGATGATGGGGATAAGCCGTATGAGATCACAGTAGCACTGAGCAGTGCAGACACTGGCTATGGTTCCCTGGTGGTCCCTGCACTTGCGGTTACCAACCAGGACAATGACCCGATCTATACGGAAGTTCCCGTGGGGTACTGGGCCTATGAATGGATACAGAGCCTGACCAATGCGGGTATCACCAGTGGTTGTGCGCCAGGCATGTATTGTCCTGCTCAGGATGTATCCCGGGCGGAAATGGCAGTGTTCCTTGGCAGAAGCATGCACGGAGCCAACCAGGCGCCACCTCCTGCGACAGGAACCGTATTTGCTGATATCCCCACAACCTACTGGGCTGCGGACTTTATCGAACAGCTGGCTGCTGATGGTGTAACCAACGGCTGTGGCGCTGGTATGTACTGCCCGGAACAGGATGTTACCCGGGGTGCTATGGCCGTATTCCTACTCCGGGCTAAATATGGTTCAGCCTACATGCCACCACCGGCCAGCGGAACGCGATTCGATGATGTCCCGGCAAGTTATTGGGCCGCATCATGGATCGAGCAACTGGCAACGGAAGGTGTTACCAGTGGCTGCAGTGCAACCAGCTACTGTCCGGAAAAATCGGTATTGCGGGATTCCATGGCAGTCTTCTTGGTAAAGGCATTCAATCTATAGGGAAGGCAGTCAGAATAAAGGTAACTTTTCCCGCCTCTCGGAACAGCCGCTATGCAATCAGCGGCTGTTTTTTTATCCGGTTTCAAAAGGAAATTGAAGAGATTCCTTCATGAAACACCCAATGTTCCTGACAGGGACTCCCAAACTTGGGTTCCGGGAGAGGGAGCAAACAGCCGTATCCAGGGCTTTGTTACAGAACTACCAGCACATAGACAGTGGCCAGTACGATCTGCATGATGGCAAAAGGCAGAGCCAGCCTGATGAAGCTGCCGAAACTGAGTTTGAGATGGTGTTTGTGGATGATTGTCACGGCCACCAGGGTGGAGGCGCTGCCGATGGGCGTGATGTTGCCTCCCAGGTTGGCGCCAAATACTACGGCCCACCATAGGGAAGAATCCCCGTCGATACCCAGGCCAGTGAGGATCTTTGCCAGCATGGCCGCCAGGGGAATGTTGTCGGTGACGGAGCTGAACACCGACGAAGACAGGAGCAGGGCGACAGTGCCTGTCTGACTTTCGCTGTCCCCGATCATCCAGGCTACGCCCTGGCCGATGAGATCGAGCACCTGGGCGTGCTCCATGACGTTGATGACCACGAACAGGGACATGAAGAATAAGATCAGATCCCAATCGATGGCGTCGTAGAACTCGTTCACTTCATGTTTGAACCGCGCCAGTACGACGACGGCAAAGGCCATGGCTACGAATCCCATGCCCAGATCCTTGATCACTGGCGTAATGGAGGTCGTGGCAATGGCCAGGATGAAGGCAGCCAGGGCCGCGGTTGAGAACCAGAAGAAGCCCTGGCTGCGGATACCGTCGCGTTCGTCGAATCCCTCGATGAGTTCCGCCGCCTGCTGTTTTTCAGAATCTGTCTTCAGGGGGTGGATGCCAAACAACCTGGCTCCCAGCAACAAGGTGGCGATGGTCGCCACCAGCACATAGGGGCTGGCCTTGAGGAAAAAGCTCACAAAACTGATACCTGCGGCGTTGCCCACGATGATGTTGGGTACGGAACTGATCAGAGTCAGCAGGCCACCCACGTTGGTCAGCAAGCCCTCGACGAGCAGAAAGCCCAGCAAGAGCCTGTCCTGGCCCAGCTTTTTCAGGGATACCCCCGTGAGTGAGCCGACGATGATCATGGCGGTGACATTGTTCAGGACCGCGGAGAACAGCACCGTCATGGCGCCGTAGTACCAGAGCAGTTTCAGGGGGTCGCCCCGGGATGCCTTTGTGAGCCTGATGGCAATCCAGCTGAACAGCCCGGAGCGGGAAGTCACATCCACGAACAGGCTGGAACCAATGATGATGGCGATGACCTCCCAGTCCACCGCCTCGATATACACGGGCATGTGCAGGTGCTGGCCACCGGGAATGACAATATCGCCAAAAGGCATGAGGCCATAGATCGAAGCCAGAAGGAGGCTGCCGATGGCGAACACACCTACGATGAGGGATTTCTTCGCATGGAGTTTCTCTTCCATGGCCAGGGCCAGGATCATGGCGGCCAGTATGGCGGCGAACAGATAGGTGGTGCCGGCGGATACGGCGTGATGGGCGCTTTCCATATTCTTTCCCTTAAAGCATCAACAGGGGAATCTGGCGCAGTTCCACAGCCAGGGGATAAGCTACAGAGTGCATGGCGTGCTGGCGTTCATCTTTGGCGCTGAGAACCAGCAGGTCCAGCTCGCGGGAATCGATCTGGTGGCGGTATTCTTCCACCAGCTCGCCAAAACGCACCATGGATACAACATTCAGCTGGGGAAGGGTCTGCTTCAGGGCCTGGGCGCAAGAGTGAAAATAATCACCGGGTTCTTTCAACAACTGTTCCCTCAGGCGTTTGCGGGCCAAATCTGTATCGATGACATCGATGCGCCCTATGGCGGCCAGATAGCGCTCGAAGATGCGCTGATCCTCCACATGGGAAAGATACAGGTTGCCCCGCGACTGGGAAAAGGCCACGGCGTAGTTGACCAGCCTGTCGTTGACGGCAAGGAGGTCAGTGACCACCATGATTTCCGAGGTATCCTGGAAAGCGTGCTCCGCGGCGTAACCCGCCTCTGGATGGGGCAGCACCATGACTGGAACCTGAGTCTTCTGCAGCAGCACGTCCAGATGTTCTCCCAGAGAGTGGGGAAAGCGCCAGGCGCGGCTGTGCAGGTTGCGGTAGGTGAGAATCAGATCGGGCTGGTAGCGTTCGACAATGTCCAGGAGTTCCGCGGTGGTCTTGAAGTCACTGCCGCAGATGAGAAAGTAATCCGTATGGTTTACCCCTCTGGCGTGCTGCAGAAACCTCTGGATCTTTGCCCGGTAGGCACGGGCCTGGGTGTCATCCAGATCCGTGATCAGCAACACCGAGCCTACTGCCACGGGTTCATAGGAAAAGACATCCTTCATGGCTGAACGAAAAACGCTTTCGAACTGGTCTACCTGGGACAATGGCCGGCTCCTTGGGTGGGAAAAGCAAAGCACGTATTATAGACAGCATCGCCTCTTATGGGGGGTATTGCCAAACCAACCTGGCGAAGGAACCCCCAGCTGGTCCCCGGGTCTGAGAAAAACAAGTATCGATGGCTTTCTTCCGGTAAACAATGGAGCATGTGGATAATACAAGGCGTTTCCACTTTCCCCTGGGGTTATGGCTGCTGCTTGCTCTGGTGGTGCATTGGCTGGCCATGTGGCGGCTGCCCGGAGGCGTCTGGTGGGAAAGGTCCCACAGCGCCCGGCGCTCCGCCATCGAAGTGGTGCTGGCCCCGGAGTTTTCCAAGACCTTCCCGAAGCTGCCAGCATCCAAGAATGTGTCGGATGCTGCTGAATCTCCGATCGTGCCGCCGCCAGTAAAAGAGAAACAGAAATTTCCTGCACCGCCACAACCCCAGGTCAGGGCTCCTGAAAAATCAGAAGCCGAAACCGGAACGTCCCGTTCCCAGGCTCATGTGCCTGTACAGCGTCCTGCTGTCGATGCCCGCAAACTGAAGGAATCCCTGCGCCAATACCGGCTGCCTGAACAGGATGCCAGCCGACCATTTACCCGACTCCTGCCCCGGGGCATCGATGCAGAAGCGTTTTCTGCCAACACTGCGGCGCGTATCAATGCGCGTATTCAGGCGTATGATGGACAGGGCGGTGCGCAGGTGGTGCGTGTACACCGGTTTGGCAAGAAGGATCGTTGTTACCTGGTACATCGCACCGGTTTCGAGGTGGAAAGAGAAGACTGGGACCCCGGTCCAGCAACATTGGTGGGGTATGGAGCAGAGGAGATAACATGCGATTAGAAATATTTCTGGTGGGTCTGGCCATGCTGCTGGCGCCCCTTTCCCTTCTGGCGTCCCAATGTCAGTCCGACCGGGTCAGCCTGCAGATGCTGGGAACCCGGGGACCGGAACTATGGGATGAGCGGGCTTCCACGGGTTATCTCCTGTGGCTGGATGGCAAGGCCCGGGTGGTGGTGGATGCCGGGCCGGGCACGGTACAAAACTTTGAAGCTTCGGGCGCGCAGTATGAAGATTTGTTCCTGTTTCTGTTCAGCCATTTTCATATTGACCACAGTTCGGATTTCCCCGCGTATGTGAAGGGTGGGTTTTTTACTGAACGCAAGGACGACCTGCTCATCATCGGTCCCGATGGTAATGAGTATCTGCCTTCGGCAGATGAGTTCCTCACCCGCCTGTTTGCGCCCAGAACCGGCCTTTATCCTTATATGAGTGCTTTTATCGATGGCAGTGGTGCTTACCGCATACGGGCCAAAACCGTGCCGTCCTCCTACAAACTGTTGGATGAACGCACTGTGTATGACCGCAATGGCATCCGGGTCAAGGCTGTATCCGTGCATCATGCGGTGCTGCCGGCCCTGGCTTACCGGGTAGAAATGGCCGGCTGTG
>Ga0256832_1003517_pt1 | contig 10650 bp, 10 predicted proteins | sample 134614metaG_FD_190534 | JGI IMG/M metagenome (GOLD analysis project Ga0256832, IMG submission 190534) | Hydrothermal vent microbial communities from Lau Basin, Pacific Ocean - 134-614 | ecosystem: Environmental > Aquatic > Marine > Hydrothermal vents | place: Pacific Ocean: Lau Basin | collected...
CTCTCTGTTTTAAACTTAAGCTCTAACGCGTCTCTAACAAAAAATCTAATATTTGGATTCTCTTTTTGTGCTTTTTTTACCATCTTTTTTGAGATGTCAACACCCACAACATGATGACCCAAAGAGTCTAAATGACTACTCAACAGACCTGTAGCTGAACCAACCTCAAGGAGTCGACTTTTGGGTTTTAGTTTTTGCTTTTTGACCCAATGGTGTAACATCTCTTTGTACCAATCTAACTCATTTATTTTTTGAAATAGGGTTGAGGGAGAGAAGAGTAGTAAAACTCTTATCTCTAGCCAATAGAACCACTGCATATGTCTCCTTTTTCTCTAATCATAGTAAAACTACAAGTTAAAAAGTATCAGAAAATATGTAAATGTTATCGGTTTTTCTCTCGGTAAACTTTAGGTGACACCCCATAAGCCTTTTTAAACTGCACCCCAAACCAAGAGAGTGTACTGTAGCCACAAGTTGTAGCAATAGAGGCGATGGTCTCATCGGTAGTTCGTAAAAGAAGTGAAGCCTCTTGTAGGCGTTTTGAGTCAAGCCATGCTTTGGGTGAGAGTGAAGCGTACTCCTCTATGGCTTTTCGTAGCTCGTTTTTGGAGACTCTCGCAATGCGACACATATCTTCAACCGACTCAATCATATCAAGATTGGACTCTAAGATGTAGGCTACTCTATGGGGTGAAGAGTCGCTTATGGCTTTTAGAAAAGAGCCAAATCTTTTTGGATGTTCGCTCATAAGGTGCAGAAATAGCTCTTGAGTTTTTAGTTGAAGTATCTCATTTTTCCTATCCAAGTCTTGGTTGATGTAGAGTGAAAAGGAGTCCATAAGCAACTTTAAGAGCCTGTCAGCACGAAACGAAACAAAAGCTTTTGGCTCAAAGTTATTGGTCTTAATGGCATACTTTTGTAGAAATTTCATAATAAAATCATCATTAAAATAGACCATCAACGCCTCATACTTCCCCTCATCGCTTATGATTTCACTCATGATGTAGTTACCTTGTGTGAGGAGCAAAATATCCCCTTTTTTAAGTAGAACCATCTCCTCTTTGTAGGTTAATTTTTTACTCCCCTCCATCAGTAAAATCATCACATGGGTAGTGTTACGAATCGTAAAATTACTATGGCTCTTTCGACTAGAGTAGGCTAAAGTAAACAGCGAATCGGAGCTAATAACAGCATTGGGTTGTTCTTCTAAAAAGTAGTTGGGTACAAGATATGTCATGCAATATTTTAGCTTGATATTATTACAAAACCAATAAAATCTTGAAAATTTCCTATACTCTAAAGCCTTTTATTCTGTTACTCTTACAGAATAAGGAGCAAAGTATGAAACAACAAACTTGGAACGCAAAAGAGTATGCCAAACACTCAAAAGGTCAAGAGAAGTGGGCAAAGGAGCTTATTGAAAAACTCAAGATTAATGGCGATGAAAACATCTTAGACTTAGGGTGTGGCGATGGTAAAGTGACAGCTCTTTTAGCCTCATTGACAAATGGTAAAGTTGTAGGTGTCGATAAGAGTGAAGCGATGGTAACTTTAGCTCAGGAGCGTTACTCCAACATAGAGTTCAGAGAGATGGACGCAACAGCACTTACTTTTGACAAAGAGTTTGACATCATCTTTTCAAATGCTGTTTTGCATTGGGTATTTGAGCATAAGTTGGTATTGGAGGGGTTATATAGAGCGTTAAAACCAAATGGGAAAATCTTACTTCAATTTGGAGGCTATGGTAATGCCAAAACTATTTTAGAGGTTATGAACCGATTTGTAGAAGAGGGTAGATACAAACGCTATTTTACTGAGTTTAAGTTTCCTTACAATTTCCCTCACCCAAGAGAGTATGAGAAGCTTTTAAAAGAGGTCGGTTTTAGTAGATTTAGAGCTAGACTCATTGCCAAAGATATGGTACATGAAAACCAAGAGAGCTTCAAAGGGTGGATTCGCACAACATGGTTCCCCTATACCAATAGACTCCCCCAAGAGATGAGAGAGCAGTTTATGGAGGAGTTTACACAAGCCTATCTTCTGCTTGTGCCTTTAGATAGAGAGGGCAAGGTTCATGTCGATATGGTTCGGTTGGAGGTGGAGGTTTTTTGAGAATATAATTAGAATCTTTTTTATATAAAAATATAGTTGACTATAAAAATATAATTAGCTATAATATTTTCATGAATCAAGAAAAACTAAAACAACTCACACAACGAGAGAGAAAATTTGCCAAGACAAAAGTTGCACTGCTTAATGCTCTGCTAGATGAGCTAGAGACAAAAAAGCTATCAGATATCAAGATTAAAGAGTTAGCACAAAAAGCAGAAGTTTCTGAACCTACTTTCTTTAACTACTTTGACTCCAAACAGCATATGTTGGTCTACTTTATACAACTTTGGTCAATAGAGATGCAGATTTTAGCCAATGAAGCAAAAGAAGAACACCAAAGTTATTTGGATATTATCAGAACTATTTTTAGAAAAACCAATGAAGAGATTGTTCATCATCCTCAGGTGATGTTGGAGATTATCTCTTTTCATGCAAAAGGAGATATTTTACCCCCTCACAAGATGACCGATGGTGAAAAATGGCTCTTCTATCCTGATGTTGAGGGAGTTGAAACACTAGAGGGGATGGGTCTTGAAACACTCTTACCTCCACTAATAGAAAATGCTATTAAAAATAATGAGCTTTCTCAAGAGTGTGATGTTGAGCTAGTTTTTTTACACTGTTCTGCTCTCTTTTTTGGAATGGCTCTTTTGTTACTTCATAAAGACCCTAAAGCTTTTCCATCACTATTTGAAACCCAACTTGACCAACTCTTTAAAGGACTCTCATGTTAAATAAAAAACTACTTTGGCTACTTAGCCTACTCTTTCTTGCCTTGGTAGGTATGCGTTTCAATGTGAGTATCTTGGCATGGATAGTGTTTGTTCCTCTGCTACTGTTGGCACGAGAGAGTCAAACCAAAAAAGAGTGGTTTTCGCTTTTTATACTGCTTCAACTGGCCTATTTTTTACAAGTAGCTAAAATCATTACCGACCCTATGCCTATTGTAATGGCACTACTTTTTTCGACTCCTATGGCGATAGGTTCATGGGTAGGGTTGTGGATATTTGAAAAAATACGCCGAAAGGTTGGAGATATGCTTGGTATTTTTTTCTTTGCTTCCTTTATGAGTCTATCTGAATGGCTCACTTTTTACACATCTGAGTTAGGTTCGTGGGGTTCGATGACCTATACACAGCTTGATGACTTAGCATTTTTACAACTTAGCTCCCTCTTTGGCATTACCTTTGGTTCATTTTTTATCTATCTCTCCTCTGCTTTTATTGCCGTCTTTATTGCCCATAAAAATAGAAGAGATTTTGTGAGACCTGCACTTATCTCTTTTGTGATTTATGCACTTTTTTATACCTATGGCGTATGGAGAGTTGACCAAGGAGCTACAAATCAAAAAACTATCTTGGTTGCAGGTATCGCCTCAGATATGCAGATTACCCCCAAAGGTATCCCTGTTAAATCTTACTTAGATAAAGGGACAAATACACTTATAGAAAAAACACAACTTGCCATTGAGAGAGGAGCTAAACTTGTTGCTTGGAATGAGGGTGCGACCATTATCTTTAAAGAGGATGAAAAAAAGTTCATAAAGAGACTAAAACAGCTCTCAAAAGAGAAAAATGTAGAGCTATTTATCGCCTATATTGTTCCTCTTGATGGTATTAAAAAATTTGAAAACAAATATCTTTTTTTCTCAAAAGGAGAACTCATAGATACCTATTTTAAATACCATCCCGTACCAGGAGAACCTGCTGTAAAAGGGACAAAGTTAGCCAACGTAACCAATGTACAATATGCAAATATTTCAGGTGCTATCTGTTATGACTTTGATTTTCCACAACTAGGCAGAGTTTTAAGTAAGCAAGGTGCAGATATTGTAGTAGTACCATCAAGCGATTGGCGAGGAATCGACCCCATACATGGACTCCAAGCCATGGTAAGAGCCATAGAGGGAGGCTACTCTATTTTACGACCTGTTAGAGGAGCAACCTCTTTTGCTTTTGATAGCTTTGGAAGAGTAAGGGCTTCATTAAACTATTTTGAAGAGAATGACCGTATATTAATGGCTTCTCTTCCTACCAAAAAAGTATGGACACTCTATAGTGTGGTTGGTGATGTTTTTCCTATTTTACTTTTATTATTTGTAGGGTTTGTCATTGGTTCTTATCTTAGAAAGAGAAATGTTTTTACTCCTTCATCCGTACAGTAAAACTACCCATTCATAGGAGAACAGATACAAATAAGTGTTCCCTCAATCGCATGAATATAACTCACTATTTGTCCCCATGGTTTCTCTATGGGTTCGGCTATAAGTTCTGCACCATTTTCAACTGCCGTTTTAGTAGCAGTTGCCATGTCATCATCGACAAATACCAACTCTAACCCTACAGGATTTTCTTTAGGGGTTATTTTCAGGTATTTGTCTTGTAAATTCATTGCACCTAAGCTATGAGAGGCAAAGCCTATGGTCGTCTCACCCGATTTTAGTTCGGCATAGTCCACCTTCTCATAAAGTCTATAATCTACAACATAATATATTTTAGTATTGTATTACTACTATTTTATGATATAATAGTATTATATTACTATTTGGAGTGTTATCATGCTAGAGACCTTTTTCCAACTAAGCCAAAACTATATACTAAACTATCAACAAGAGTATGTTCGTTATTTTCTAAAAACACATGATTTATCTAACCGTTTTTCCATTATTTCAGGGCAACGAGGGATTGGAAAGACAACAGCAATTATCCAATATCTTCAAACACAATACCCAGACTTCTACACGACCAAAGCCCTATATATACAAGCTGACCACTTTTTACTTGGTAATCGTTCACTCTATGAGATAGCTGATGAGTTTGTCAAGATGGGGGGAGAGTTACTCTGTATTGATGAGATTCATAAGTACAACAATTGGTCACAAGAGCTAAAGAGCATTAACGATACTTTTAGAGAACTAAAACTTTTAGTCTCAGGAAGTTCAGCGTTAGAGATACATAAAGGCTCTTACGATTTAAGTCGAAGAGCGTTAGTCTACCGTATGAAAGGGATGAGTTTTCGTGAGTTTCTTGAAATTCGTCTAGGGTTAGAGTTACCAAATATTGAGCTTGATACGCTACTTAAAGAACACCAACCTTTTGCACAAGAGATTGTTAGTAAATTGGCAACCCAAAAAGAGAGAATCTTACCCCTTTTTAATGAGTATCTAAAAGTGGGTTACTACCCTTATTATTTTGAGTACAACAATCAAGAGCAGTTCTATTTGGCGTTGGAGCAAAATATCCATACTACTATAGAGAGCGATTTATTGGCTATTTATCCCTCATTGACAGGGGTGAGTATTCGAAAGTTAAAATCTTTGTTAAAAGTCATTTCAGAGTCAGTACCGTTTATTCCTGATATGAAAAAGCTTAAAGGTATTATCGGTGTGGGCGATGAACGAACTTTAAAAAACTATCTAAAATATCTTGAAGACGCAGGACTCATAAAGATGTTAATGAAACACTCAAAAGGTCTAAACAGCATTGAAAAACCTGAAAAGATATATCTTGACAATAGCAATCTACTCTTTACCTCAAAAGCCAATATAGGAACAATTAGGGAAACTTTTTTTATGAACCAAGTAAGCAAAGAGCATCAACTCATCGCCCCTAAAAATGGAGATTTTTTAGTAGATGAAAAATACCTTTTTGAAGTAGGTGGACAACATAAAAGCTTTAAACAGATAAAAGATATGCAAAACTCTTTTGTAGCTTCAGATGAGATAGAGCGTGGCTTTGGTAACAAGATTCCTCTTTGGTTGTTTGGGTTTTTATACTAAATTAGTAACTTTTCTCGTTCCCAATGTCTCCTGCCTTGGGAATGCATATTAGAATTAGATTTACAAAAAAACTTTGTTTAACAAAATAACTCTCGTATGCATTACAACAGAGACCGTCGTAACGAGGAAAAATGGGTGGGTTCTTAGAGATGAAATTAATATGTATTCACATAACTGTTCATCAAATGAAAATGCCTAACAAATTTATAAAAGAAAAAATAATCTTAATCATCTATCAACTCTTTGGTGCTAACAACAGAAGCAAAAACAGCCCCCAATGCACTCATAAAAGAGCCATGCACCTCTTTAGCAGAGATAACTTCTCCATTAAAGCTCAAATCTCTTGTAGCACAGGCATCTTCAACCACTGTGACACAGTAGCCCAAGTCAAATCCTGCTCGAACAGTAGAGTCCACACATATATGGCTCATTGCCCCACAGATGATGAGTTCTTTTATATTTTGTGCTTTTAGATTCTCTTCAAGAGTTGTCTCTCTAAAACTGTTTGGGAAATGTTTAGTAATGTATGTGCTATTTGTACTTTTTAGCTTCTTATGCAACTCTACCCCTTTGGTGTTGGGCAGAAAAAAAGTTGCTCCCTCTTTGGTTGAGATGTGTTGGATAACATAGACCTCTATATCATGGCTATGAGCATAGTCAATAAGCTTATTGGCATTCTCTAAAGCACTCTCTACCTCACATAAAGGCAATGCTCCTCCCTCAAAATAATCGTTTTGTAAATCTATAACAAGTAGAGCTTTTTTCATGGTTTCTCCTAGTAAAGTATAGCAAAATAATAGGGTAATTTAAAAAAAGAGTATTGTAAAAAATTGACCTTTATATCAAACTCGCTTGATACGCCTTAGGAGAGATACCGAAAACTTCTTTAAAATATTTATACAAATGACTTTGGTCACTAAACCTACACTCTATTGCTACCTCTTCTAAAGTCAGCTCAAACAATTTATCCTCATCTATAAATACTCTAATATCATGGGCTAACGTCTCACTATGTAGAGGTTGTTCTTGTTTAGTTTGTTGTCTCAAAAGTGTTTGTAAAAACAGAAGCAACTGCTCCTCTTTTTGCATAGTAAACGTATCTGAAAGCATGAGTTTACAAAGGTTTATAAATGCTTCATAAAGTGCTTGACTCACTATAAATGTCTCCAAAGGCAGATACGACTCAACACCCAACAACTCTTTTTGTAAACTCTCCAACCAATCTTTCTCAATATAAAGCACATAAAGCTTCTCATTTTTCATGGGAATGCTAGGTACAGAGTGTATCTCATAAGGATTGATGCAGAGTAACCTATTTACAGAGAGTAGAAACTCTTTTTTAACACTAACTTCTAGCTCACCTTTCTCTAAAGCCACCATCGTAAGTGTCTCATGAAAATGCTTTTTAGGACAGCCTCTTATGACGTGGTTGTAGGTTAGTTCATAGTTGGGGGTTTTGTAGGTTATGTTTATCTCGTTCATGAAGTTTTACTTTTAAATCACCTCTACCCCAAATACCCCATTGGCAAAGCCACACATTTTTCATTAATATGCAGAACATTTTTTCCCATATATAAAACGATACCCAAAACCTCTTTGGTTGATTTTTTCTGATACTCTACAATATGCCTAAAGTCATCTTTTCCTACTTTTGATGACGATTTAACCTCTATGGCTATTACTCTATTTTGACGCTCCAATATAAAATCTATCTCTTTTTTATCGTTGGTTAAGTAGTGGTAAATTTTTGTATTCTCTGTAGCAAAACTACAATGTTTCATCAACTCATTAAAGACAAAAGTCTCGACTAATGCCCCTTTATATCGTGAGTTTTCAAATGCTTCTATGGTGTAGATACCTAAAAAATAGCTCATAAGCCCTGTATCGTTCAGAAATATCTTTGGTGACTTAACAAACTGCTTTCCAATGTTTTCAAAAAAAGGTCGCAGAGTATAGAGCTGAAAAGTCTGCTCCAAAATTACTAAGTAGTTTTCGCATGTCTCTACTCGCACACCTACCTCTTTGGCAAGTTTTGATTTGTTGAGTAAAGAGGTACTACGAGGGGCTATAATATTGACAAAACGATAAAAACTATCTATGTCTCTAAACTCCCCTAAATCACGTGCATCACGCTCTATATAGGTACTCACATACGAAGAGAACCAAAGTTTTTTCTCTAATGGCGTTTTTAACTTCTGAACATCAGGATAGCCACCATTTAAGATAGCTTCAACTATATCATTTGTCTCTACCTCTTGAGTACTAAAATTACTATCAAAAAGTCTATCAACTATATTCTCATTTGGCTTTTTTGACCTCTCTTTTAGACTCAATGGGTACAAATCTACCTCTATAATACGACCTGCCAATGTATCTTTGGTCTGCTTCATATCTAATATATTCGCAGAGCCTGTAAGTAAAAAATCTCCACTGTTTCGTTTTTTATCTACTACTATCTTAATAGCTTCTAAGAGTTCAGGTACTTTTTGTATCTCATCAATGGTAGTAGGTTTAGGAAGTGTCTCCACAAATCGTAAGGGGTCATCTTTGGCATTGACACGTGTGGAGACATCATCTAGGACAACATAGTTTTTTCGTATCTCCATAGCCAAAGTAGATTTACCTACTTGTCTTGCCCCTTTGAGCAATACAACAGGAGAGATTTGTAGAGCTGTCTCTAAAATGGGTAAAATGCTTCTTTTTAACATATTTTTGCCTTATTGGAACTATAGTTTATAAATTATACTATTATAATAGTTAAAATTATACTATTTAGTAGATATTCTATTGAACTTAGATTATTAACAAAGCCAAATCACACCTTCCAAATACATCACAGCCCCACCACTCATCTCAACTCTATCACCCTTAACCACACAATGCACCTCCCCACCTCTAGCAGATATTTGTTTAGCATGAAAAATATTTTTACCCAACTTATCAGCCCAATAAGAGACCAATTGAGTAAAAGCAGAACCTGTAACAGGGTCTTCATCTATGCCATATTTTGGTACAAAAAAGCGTGTAACAAAATCATACTCTTTGCTTTTAGCAGTTATACAAACCCCTCGTAAATCTAGCTCTTTCAAAAGTGCTAAATTTGGTTTGGCATTAATTATATCCTCTTCATTTTCAAAAACTACAATGTAATCCATAGAGGCAAAAGTAGCTATGGGTTTCACACCAAAAGCTTTTTCTATTTGCTCTGAAATATCACAAGGTTCTATAGCTTGAATAGGAAAATTCATCACATAACGACTCTCTTCCTTCCAAGCTTTTAGCTCTCCACTTTTGGTGGAGAAGACTATCTCATCTTTCTCATAACCTAAACACTCAAACAACACATAAGCAGAAGCCAAAGTAGCATGACCACACATATCTACTTCTGCTGTAGGAGTGAACCATCGTAAAGTATAAATCTCATCTTCCTTTACAAAAAAGGCTGTCTCAGAAAGGTTATTCTCCTCTGCTATTTGTTGCATAAGCTCATCACTTAGCCAACTCTCCAACGGACAGACCATTGCAGGGTTTCCCTCAAAGGTTTTGGTGGCAAATGCGTCTATTTGGTAGATTTTTTGTTGCATATATTCTCCTATAATTTTATATTTAATTCCAATTGAACCCTCTACTCCAACCCTCTCCCATATCTCCAAAATACCAAGCCCTGAAACAAACCACGAAAGAGAAAAAAGAACATAAAACTAATCCAAAGAGCATAAGAGAAGTTTATCTCTTTGGTTGCATAAAATAGTCCTATAAACAAAACCATCGACCAGATAGTAATATTTCGCATCGCTTTTGTGGCTGTCATACCTACAAATACTCCGTCCCAAATATACGCCATAAAGCTAAAAAGAGGCATCACTACAACATAGGGCATAAACTCTAAAGTATGTTCTATTAGCTCTTGTTGATTGGTATAGAGATGTAAAATCAACTCTCCTAGAAGAGCATATATGACTATATACAAAAGCGTAAAACCAACACCCCAATAGAAGATATATCTGATAACTCTATAAAAGTTCTCCCAATCTTTTGCTCCGTAGTATCTGCCTACCAAACTCTCGGCAGCGTTTGCAAAACCATCAAGAGTATAGGCAAACCAAATGACAAATTGTAAAAGAAGTATCATCACCGTTAGCGTCTCTTCACTATGTTTGGCAGCTTGTGAGTAGAAAAATGCAAAGCTTAATGTGAGTAAAACAGTACGAATAAAAATATCTTGATTGATATTTAAAAACCTTAACAGCTCATTCCATTTTAAGATATCTGACACAGAGAAAAAGTATAACGACTTTCTGTACCTAAAGAGCAGTACAAAAGCCAATACCAAACCTGCATATTGGGCAATGACTGTACCATATGCAACACCCTCAATACCCATATTTAGCACATTGACAAAGTAGTAACTAAAGAGAATATTTAACACATTTATGAGAATGGTAACAACCAAAGGATAGTGTGCATTTTGCATACCAAAGAACCAACCCATCAAGACATAGAGCATAAAAACAGCAGGTGCTGTGTAGATACGAATAGTGAAATAGCTTTGAGCATAAGCTTGATAGGTGCTATCGACATTCATCAGGTAAAAAGAGACCTTTACAACACTTTCTTGAAAAACTAAAAGAGCCAAAGAGAGCATAAAAGCAACAAACAAAGCCCTATAGAGTGTCTTAGAGATAGCCTCTTTATCTTTTTGTCCAAAGGCTTGTGCCGTTATGCCTGTTGTTCCCATACGCAAAAAATTGATAGTTCCA
>Ga0256832_1003518_pt1 | contig 10649 bp, 13 predicted proteins | sample 134614metaG_FD_190534 | JGI IMG/M metagenome (GOLD analysis project Ga0256832, IMG submission 190534) | Hydrothermal vent microbial communities from Lau Basin, Pacific Ocean - 134-614 | ecosystem: Environmental > Aquatic > Marine > Hydrothermal vents | place: Pacific Ocean: Lau Basin | collected...
CTGATCGTGGAGCTGGTGGAGTTTGTGGACGAGGTGTTGGACGAGCTCGACAGCCGCTGGGCGGTGGAGCACGTCTACACCATCCTCGACCGCGGCACCTCCGCCGACCGGCAGCTGCTCGTCTTCGAGGATACCGGCGACGTCAAGGCGGTCGTGGACTGGCTAATCGAGGAGACCCTGAACTTCGACTAAGCCGCGTATAATCGGGGCTGATATGCCCGTCGCCGTCCCCGCCGAGGAAACCCGGCTTTACTTCGAGACCACGCTGGACCGCTACCTGGAGGACCTCCGGACCCTGGTCGAGATGGAGACCCCGAGCCGCGACCTGAAGCGGCTCGAGGGGGCGGCGCTCTGGCTGGAGGGGCGCTTTGGGCGTTTTGGCCGGGTGGAGCGCATCCCGCTGCCCACCGGACCCTTGCTCCGGGTGACCCGGCGCGGGGTGGGGCCGAACGTGCTTTTGCTCGCCCACTACGACACCGTTCACCCGGCGGGCAGCTGGGAAAAGCGCTGGCAGGTGCGGGGCGACCGCGTCTTTGGCCCCGGCGTCTACGACATGAAGGGAGGGCTTTTGCTCATTCCCTGGGCGGTGCGCTATTTGATCTACGCCGGGCTCGAGCACCCCAACCTCACCGTGCTGCTCACCCCCGATGAGGAGATCGGCTCCGAGGCCTCGCGCGAGGTGATCCTGCAGGAGGCGACCCTCGCCGACGCCGCGCTGGTGCTGGAGGCGCCCACCAAGAAGGGCGACCTCAAGGTAAAGCGGAAGGGGGTGGGGCTATTCAAGGCGCGCTTCATCGGCGCCGCCGCCCACCAGGGGGTGGAGCCGGAAAAGGGCGTCAACGCGCTGGTGGAGGCGGCCCGCTTCGTGCTCTTTGCCAAGGACCTGGAAGACCCCAAGGCCGAGACCACCGTGGGCCCCAACGTGGGCCGCGGGGGGTTTGCCACCAACGTCGTCTGCCCCGAGGCCGAGGTGATGGTGGACCTGAGGGCCTGGACGCTCGACGAGGCCCGGCGGGTCGAAGACGCCATCCACGCCTACCGCCCCCACGACCCCCGGGCGCGGGTGGAGATCACCGGGGGGCTCAACCGGCCGCCGATGGAGCCCAGCGAGGACTCCTTGCGCCTCTTTGAGATCGCCCGCGAGGAGGCTAAAAGGCTCGGCTTTGCCGTGGGGCCGGGGGCGGTCGGGGGCGGCTCCGACGGCAACTTCACCCAGGCCAAGGGGGTGCCGACGCTGGATGGGCTGGGCCCCGTGGGGGGCGACGCCCACCGCCCCAGCGAGCACATCTATTTGAGCCGGCTGCCCGAGCGCGGCGCCCTGCTGGCGCGCCTTTTGGCCCGGCTCGTAGACTGGCGGTAGATGTTCTTCCGGCGGGATCCCGACCTCAAGCACGAGGGGCGGTTTTTGCTCCTAAAGGTGCGGCTGCCCTCGGGGGAGGAGGTGTTGCTTCGCATCTCCAAGACCAGCGAGCTTTCCCCGGTGCCCGAGGGCTACTTCGTGCGCAAGGTGATCGTGGGCCCGAAAAGCCTGGAGCGGGCGGTGCTTGAGCTCACCCTCGACCGCAGCCTCCGCCCCCGGAAGAAGGTGCTCGAGGGGGCGGTCTTCGTCCCTGTGCGGGAGTGGAAAGATGAAGATTAAAAACCTTTTTAATAGCGACAAAAAGCCCCTCATGCCCGGCGCCCTGGCCGCCGCCTTCGGGGGCGAGCGGGCGATGGTGAACCTGGTGGAGCTCAAGGGCGGCCTCGAGGTGCCCGCCCACGCCCATCCTGAAGAGCAGCTGACGCTGGTGCTCGAGGGGCGGATCGCCTTCGAGCTTGAGGGTGAGGTCTGTGAGCTCGGGCCCGGTGACGTCCTGTGGGTGCCGGCGGGCGCCGCGCACCGCGTGGTGGCCCTGGAGCCCAGCCGGGTGCTCGACGTCTTCAGCCCGGTTCGGGCCGATCTTTTGGAAAAACTCGGCTAGCTCTGCGCCCGCAGGCGGTAGGCGTGGGTGAAGAGGGCCGCCAGCAAGAGCCCGAGGGCAAGCGCGCCTACCACGTGGCCGCGGGGGATGAGCGGGCGCACGGCGGCGTTGATCAGGGCGCCGATCCCCACCATCGCCAGGGTGGCGAGGAGGAAAAACCGCCAGCGTGCTAAAGTGATCATGCCCCTACCCTAGCTGATCGAGAAAGGATAAGAGCTCGGCCTCGGACCCGATGAACTGGAGGAGGTCCAGGTGCTCGGGGGCAACCTCGAGCCCCGGGCGGATGAGGTTTTGCCAGCGGGCGTGAAGCCCGAGGGGCTTATAGGGCCGGCCCCGCAGCCAGCGGATGTAGGCCAGGTTCCAGGCGGCCATGATCTCGGTCCAGGTGCCGATGCCCCCGGGCAGGGCCAGGAAGGCCTTGGCGAGGTCGAGCATGCGCTCGATCCGGGCGAGCAGGCTGGGGGAGGGAAGCTCCAGGTCCACGTGGGGGTTGGGGCCGTTGCGGTGGGGGAAGACCGGGGGTGCGGTGACCCCGAGGACGAGCGCGCCCCGCTTTTTGGCGCCGGCGGAGACGGCTTCCATAAGCCCGTCGTAGCCGCCGCTGGCGACGGCAAATCCACGCGCGCCGATGAGCTCGCCCCAGCGCTCGGCGAGGGCGTAGTCGGGGTGGTCCGGCGGCAGCTTCGAGGAGCCGAAGACGGCGATAACCCGCATGCTTATGAGGATAGCAGGCGGGGTGCTATGCTACCCCGGTGGCACGGGCAGCCCTTTTCTATGCACTGGCCGCGGTCGTGGTCTGGTCCTCGGCCTTCGCCGGCATCCGGGCCGCGCTCATCGGGCTGCCCCCCGGCCCCCTGGTGCTTCTTCGCTTTCTCGTCGCCTCGGCGGTGCTCTTGCTCTGGGCCGTCGTCCGCGGCCTGCGGCCGCCGCGCGCGGCGGATCTACCGCGCTTCTTCTTGCTCGGTCTTTTCGGAGTCTTTGGCTACCACGTGGCGCTGACCTTTGGCGAGACGCGGGTGCTCGCCGGCACCGCCGCCCTGCTGATCGGCACCGGTCCGGTGTTCATCGCCCTCTTAGCCCGGCTGGTGCTCGGCGAGAAGCTCTCGCGCCAGGCCTGGGTGGGGATGGCGCTGGCGTTTTTGGGCGTGGCCCTGATCGCGCTTGGCGAGGGCGGGGGGCTGGCCCTGGAGCCCCGGGCGCTTTTAATCGTGCTGGCGGCGTTCTCGGGGGCGCTTTACTTCGTGCTGCAAAAGCCGCTCTATAGCCGCTACAGCGCCGACCAGGTCACGGTCTACACCATGGCGGCGGGGACGGCCTTCTTGCTGGTTTTCCTTCCCGGGCTTTGGCCCGCGATCGCTAAGGCCCCGCCCCACGCGCTTTTAAGCGCCCTTTACCTGGGCGTTGTTCCGGGGGCGCTGGCCTACTTCCTCTGGGCGCGGGCCCAGGCTTTGGCGCCGGTGGGGCTGGTGGGCAGCGTGCTCTACCTCAACCCGATCTTTGCCACGCTGATCGCTTGGATCTGGCTCGGCGAGTGGCCCTCCTTGCTGGTCCTGGCCGGGGGCGCGCTGGCGCTTTTGGGTGTCCTCTGGGTGCAGCGCGCCTAACCGGCGTTTAACCGCGCCGCTGGCAGGATCAGGGGGATGCGCGGGTGGATCGCTTGGCTTTGGTTTTTAGGCCTCGCTCTAGCCCAGGGGGTGCGGCTGGAGCTGGCGTTCGAGGGCCAGCTTCCCCTTGGGGGTAGCCGGTTTCGTGGAGGTCTACGCCGCCAAGGGCCGCTTTTTCGCCTGGAGGCGGGCTACGACTGCGCCGGACCCTTCGCGCTCGTCGAGCTCGGCTTCGTGCTGCAAAAGGACGGGGCCCGCCGGCGCTGGCTCAGCGCCGGGGGCGGGGCCTACTTCAACAACGAGGCGGGCCCGCTCGGCCGCCCCTTTTTCTTTCTGCATGCAGGTGCCGGCGTCTACGACGAGTTCCAGAACCTCGGGGTCTAGGGCGGGGTGATGCTACCCGAAGCAATGCTCCGGGTTGAGGCAGGGCCCTTGGAATCGGGCGCGGGCCTTGCGGTCTTCTCTCTGGTGCGGCTTCGGCTCGAGTTAGCCGAGGTGGATTTTCAAAGCGACAGGCGGTAGGCCTGGGCAAAGCGCTCGATGCGCCGGGCCACCTCCTCGGCGTGGTGCTTGAGCTCCTTGAGGAGTACGGCGAGGCGGTCGCGGATGCGCTGAATCTCGCGCTCGACTTCGCGCAGCTTGCTGGTGAGCTCAAACTCCTTAAAGGCGAGTTCGTCGGCCTTGGCCCGGAGCTCCTCGAGCGCTTTTTCCAGGGCGTCGCGTCGCTCCAGGAGGCGGCGCCGGGTCTCCATCAGGGCCTCGTACTCCCGGGGGCTGCCGGCGCGCTCCAGCGCCAGGCGGTTCTTTTTCAACTTGGCGCGCAGCTCGTTGAGCTCGTGGCGGAGCTCGGTGAGCCGGCGGGCCACTTCCAGGGCGGCGGTCTCCTTCTCGGTGAGGGCCTGCTCCAGCGCCTTGCGTTCGTCCTCGCGGGCGGCGAGCTCCTCGACCAGGCGCTCGAACTCCTTCTCGACGCGCGCGAGGTGCTGGGCCTCCTTGGTTATCGCGTCCTTGATGTCTAGGAATAGGTCCTTCATGCAAGAAATCTTACATTATCGCACTAAAGCAGGCAAGGGGCGGTAGGCTGGGGGCGTGATACGGATCGACCCCAAGGTCAAGGCGGCGCTAGAGGCCGGCCGGCCGGTGGTGGCCCTGGAGTCCACAGTGATCACCCACGGCCTGGCGCGGCCGGACAACCTGCGCGTGGCCCGGCGGATGATCGAGGCGGTGGAGGAGGGCGGGGCGCTGCCTGCGGTGATCGCGTTAATGGACGGCGAGGTGCGGGTGGGGCTCGACGAGGAGGCGCTGGTTCGCTTGAGCGAGGCCGACGCCGAGAAGGCGAGCCTTTGGAACCTGGCCGCCATCCTGGCGGCGAAGAAGACCGGAGGCACCACGGTGGCGGCCACCGCCCACCTCGCGCACCGGGCGGGGATCCAGGTCTTCGCCACCGGCGGCATCGGCGGGGTGCACCCGGTTCGTTACGACGAGTCCGCCGACCTCATGGCCCTCAGCCGGACGCCGATCCTGGTGGTGAGCTCGGGGATGAAGAGCATCCTCGACATCCCCGCGACGATGGAGCGCCTGGAGAGCTACGGGGTCGCGGTGGTGGGCTACGGCACGGGTCATTTGCCCGCCTTCCATAGCCCCACGAGCCCCTACCCACTGCCGGCGCGGGTCGAGACGCCCGCCGAGGCGGCGGCGGTCCTCGCCGCCCAGCGGGGGCTTGGCCTTCCGGGCGCGGTTTTGGTCTTCAACCCGGTGTCGGAGGGGCTCGACTTTGCTACCGTCAGCGCCTGGGTCGAGGCCGCCAACCGCGAGGCGCGGGAGGCGGGGATCGGGGGTAAGGCCCTGACCCCCTACCTGCTGCGCCGGTTGAACGAGCTCTCGGGCGGGCGGACCGACGTCGTGAACGAGCGCTTGCTGGTGGAAAACGCGCGCCTGGCTGCAAAAATTGCAGTTTCTTTGACGGGGTAAACTGGGTTGATGTGTGAGCTTGGCGAGCGGCTCCGGAAGGCCCGGGAGGCCCGCGGCTTTGACTTGAAGGCCCTGGCCCGGACGCTCAGGATCCGGCCCGAGTACCTTGAGGCGCTCGAGACCTGCCGCTTCGAGGCCCTGCCCGAGCCCGTGCTCGCCCGCGCCTACCTAAAGCGCTACGCCCGTGCCCTGGGGCTCGATCCGGCGCCGCTCCTTTCGCTCTGGCCCGGCGAGGTGCCGCGCACCATCGAGACGCTGCCCCACCCCGAGCCCCGTCGCCGTATCTGGCCCTGGGCAGTGCTCGCCGTCCTCGTCCTCTTGCTGCTGGGCTGGTGGCTGGGCCGGCCGGCGCCCGCGTCCCCGGCCGAGCCCCAAAAGGCCATTGAGCCTGCTGCGCCCGAGCCCCCCCGCTACCAGCTGGAGGTGGAAAGCGAACCGAAAGGTGCCCGGGTCTACCTGGACGGCTACTTCCTCGGCGAGGCTCCGGTGCGGCTCAAGGTCGAGGCCGGCGAGCGGGTCCTGCGGGTAGAGGCCGAGGGCTACCAGCCTTATGAGAAAAAAATTCGGCTGGACCAGGACCGCCACCTCCGGGTGAGCCTTACCCCACTGGCCAAAAAGCCCGAGAAAAAGGCCGAAGAAGGCAGGCTGGTGCTGCGGGTCCGGGCCCGGAGCTGGATTAGGGTCACCACCCCCGAGGGCAAGAAGCTCTATGAGGCCACCGCGCCCCCGGGCACCGAGCTTTCCTTCCCCCTGCCGGTGGTGGTGCGTACCGGCAACGCCGGCGGCGTGGTGGTCGTTATCAACGGCGAGGAACAGGGCCCCTTGGGCAAGCTCGGCGAGGTCGTCACCCGGCGCTTCCCTTAGCTATACTCTTCGGGTGGCCGGTCGCATCGCGTTCGCCAGCCTGGGCTGCGCCAAGGCCCTCGTTGACGCCGAGCAGCTGATCGCCCGCCTGCGCGCGCTGGGCTACGAGCTGGTCGGCGACTACGCCGAGGCCGATCTTGCCATCGTCAACACCTGCGGCTTCATCACTCCGGCGGTGGAGGAGAGCCTGGAGGCCATCGGCGAGGCCCTAAAGGGCACCGGTAAGGTGGTGGCCACCGGCTGCCTCGGGGCGCGGCCGGAGAAGATCGCCGCCCGCCATCCCGAGGTCCTCACCATTACCGGGCCGGCGGAGTTCGACCGGGTGATCGAGGCCGTGACCCGGGTCCTGCCCCCGGACCGCGACCCCAAGACCGCCCTGGTGCCGCCGCCCGTCAAGCTCACCCCGCGCCACTACGCCTACGTCAAGATCGCCGAGGGCTGCAACAACCGCTGCAGCTTTTGCATCATCCCCCAGCTCCGCGGGCCCCAGGTCTCGCGGCCGGCGGCGGAGGTCCTGGCCGAGGCCGCCCGGCTGGTGGCCAGTGGCACCCGGGAGCTGATCCTGATCGCCCAGGACACGCTCGCCTACGGCCGCGACCTGAGGCACGCCGAGAGCGACTGGAACGGCCGCCGGGTGCGCGCCCATCTCCTCGACCTGGTGGAGGCGATGGCCGGGCTCGGGGTCTGGGTGCGGCTGCAGTACGTCTACCCCTATCCCGAGGTCGAGGCGCTGGTCGAGAAGATGGCCGAGGGTAAGCTGCTGCCCTACCTCGACGTGCCCTTCCAGCACGCAAGCCCCCGCATCCTCAGGGCCATGCGCCGTCCCGGCGGCTTTGAGGCCTACCTCGACCGCATCCGGGCCTGGCGGCGGGCGGTGCCGGAGCTTGCCTTGCGCTCGAACTTCATCGTGGGGTTCCCGGGCGAGACCGAGGAGGACTTCGAGCTCCTCCTCGACTTCTTGAAAGAGGCCGAGATCGAGCGGGTGGCGGCCTTCAAGTACTCCGAGGTCGAGGGGGCGGCGGCGAACGATCTTCCCGGCCGGGTGCCGGAGGAGGTCAAGGAGGAGCGTTACCACCGCTTGATGCAGCTGCAGCAGGAGATCAGCGCTCGGGTGATGGCCCGCCGCGTGGGGCAGCGGCTGGAGGCGATCGTAGACGCGCCCGCCGAGGAACCCGGGGTCTTTGTCGGCCGCACCGCTGCCGACAGCCCCGGCGTGGACGGGGTGATCTATCTCGAGGGCGAGGGGCTCACCCCCGGTGATCGGGTGCTGGCCGAGGTCACCGGCGCCGACGCCTACGATCTTTTCGGGCGGGTCGTTCGTACCCTGCCCTGGACGCTACCTTTCGCGTAGATTGGGGGTTTAGGTATGTACGTTGTTATCGCCGGCGGGGGGGACGTGGGCCAGGAGCTCGCCCGGGCCCTTCACGCCGAACACGAAGTGGTGATCATTGACCGCAACGCGGACGTCCGCGACGCCCTCTCCGACCTAGACGTGCGCGTGGTGGTGGGCAACGCCACCGACCTCGAGGTCCTGCGCGAGGCCGGGGTGGAGCGGGCCGACGCCTTTATCGGCGCCACCAGCGTGGACGAGGTCAACCTGATCTCGAGCCTCTTCGCCAAGGGCTTGGGGGCGAAGGAGGCGCTCGCCTTCGTGGGCCGCGCCGACTACGCCGAGGTGCTCACCGACCCCCGCACCATGGAGATCCTGGGGGCGCGGATAGACAAGGTGCTTTGGCCCCAGCGTTCGCTAGCCCAGGAGATTTTGGAGATCATCCTCATCCCTAAAGCGCTGGAGATGGTGGAGCTGGCGGGGGGGCGGCTGCGCCTGATCGAGTACCTGGTCGAGGAGGAGGGTCCGTATGCCCGTCGCTACTTGGGCGATCTGGCGTGGCCCGAGGGCACGCTCCTTTTAGGCCTGGTGCGCGAGGGCCGGTTCTACGCGGCCCGGGAGGAGGGGTTCTTCGAGATGGTGCTGGAGCCCGGCGATCACCTGCTCTTCGTCGCCACCCGCAGCGCCTTCCCGGTCCTGCACGCCTACTTCGCCGCCCGCGAAGGGGTGGATCTGGTGATCATCGTCGGCGGCGGCTCGGTGGGCTATCTGGTGGCTAAGGGGCTGGAGAAGACCCGGGTCGAGATCAAGCTCATCGAGCAGGATCCAAAGCGCGCCGCCTGGCTGGCCGAGAACCTGAACCGCACCCTGGTGCTGCAGGGGGACGGCACTGACCTCGGTCTCTTGGAGGCCGAGGGCATCGAGGAAGCCGACGTCCTCGTGGCCGTCACCGACAACGACGAGAAAAACCTCCTGGTCTCCCTGCTGGCTAAACAGGTGGGCGTGGGCAAGGTGATCACCCGCGTCTCCAAGAGTGAGAACCGCAAGCTCTTCGAGCGCGTGGGGATTGACATTCCCCTCACCCCGCGGCAGGCGGCGGTGCGGGAGGTGATCAACCACCTGGAGGCCGGGGCCGTCCGCCACCTGGCGCTGATCGAGGACCTCCTTGAGCTAATCGAGGTCCCGGTGCCCCCGGCCTTGGACGGCCGCCGCATCGCCGAGCTGCCCCTGCCGGAGAAGGCCGTGCCCATCGCCGTTCGCCGCCATCACGCGGTTTTCTTGGCGCGGCCGGACGCCACCCTCAAGGCCGGGGACCAGCTCTTTTTGCTGGTGCCCAAGGACCTCGTTGACGCCGTGGTCGAGGCGCTCGGCGGAGAGGCCTAGGATGCGCATCCCCTTTAGCCCCTTTTTCTTCTACGTCCTCGGCGAGGCCTACCGGGTGGTGGGCTTCGTGCTGCTTGGCTTTTCCGCCCTGGCGGCGGTCTGGCGGGAGCCCTGGGGGGGCTTTCTCGGCGCCGCGGTCGTGGGGCTTTTGGGCGGTTACTTCCTGCGCGCCATCGGCCGGCCGAAGGCCGAGCCCAAAAGGGCCGAGGCGCTGTTTACCGTGGCCATGCTCTGGTTCTTTGTGCCCCTTTTGGGGGCCTTGCCCTACTGGTTTGGGGGCTACTTCGGGTTCGTGGACGCGCTTTTTGAATCCATGTCAGGCTTTACCACCACCGGGGCCACGGTGCTCGCCGACTTTGGCAGGCTTTCCATGAGCCTTTTTCTCTGGCGCTCGCTCACCCAGTGGTTCGGCGGCGTGGGCATCATCCTGCTTTTCATCGCCGTCTTGCCCCACCTTGCGATCGCCGGGCGGCAGATGTTCTTCGCCGAGGCCACCGGGGTGGAGAAGGAGCCCCTCACCCCCAAGCTCCGTCACACCGCCGAGGCGGTGCTGCGGGTCTACGTGCTTCTCACCTTGGGGGCGATGGTGGGCTACCTGATCGGCGGCATGGGGCTTTACGACGCCCTCGTGCACGCGCTGACCACAATCCCCGCCGGAGGCTTTAGCCCGAAGCCCGACTCCTTTTCCTCCTTCAGCCCCCTGGCGCAGTGGATGGCGGTGGTCTTCATGTTCCTGGCCGGGGCCAACTTCCTCTTGCAGTTTCGGCTCTACTTTCTTCGCCAGCCGGGGCCGCTTTTGCGCGACCCCGAGTTCCGCGCCTACACCGGGGTCTTCGTGTTCGCCTCGCTGGTCCTCGCGGGCTACCTCGTTGCTCACCACGACTTTGGCATTGAGACCTCGCTCCGCCACGCCTTTTTCCAGGTGGTCTCCATCCTCACCACCACCGGCTACGCTTCCGATGACTTCGCCCGCTGGACGGTGCCCGCCCAGGCGATCCTGATCGCTTTGATGTTCATCGGCGGGTCGGCGGGCTCGGGCGCCGGCGGCATCAAGGTGGTGCGCTGGCGGGTGATGATTGCCCACCTCTTACGCGAGCTCAAGCGCACCTTGCATCCCAAGGCGGTGCTGCCCCTGCGGCTGGGCAGCCGGCCGGTGGGGGAGGACGTGCTCCGCCAGGTCTCCGCCTTCGTCGCCCTCTACGTGGTCACCTTCGCCGCCGGAGCGCTGGTGGTGGCCCTCCTGGAGCGGGATCTGGTGGTGGCCTTCACCGCCAGCGCGGCGACGCTTGGCAACATCGGCCCCGGGCTGGGGCCGGTGGGGCCGATGGCGTCCTTCGGCTGGATGCACCCCTTCACCAAGCTGGTGCTCACCTTCGAGATGTGGGCCGGCCGCATCGAGCTGATCCCCGTCTACCTGCTCTTTTTCCGTGAGCTCTGGCGGGGCGTGGTCCAGGCCGGCCGGTAGAATGCGGCCATGGCCAAGGTCGAGTCCTTCGAGCTGGATCACACCCGGGTCCGGGCGCCCTACGTGCGCCT
>Ga0256832_1003519_pt1 | contig 10647 bp, 8 predicted proteins | sample 134614metaG_FD_190534 | JGI IMG/M metagenome (GOLD analysis project Ga0256832, IMG submission 190534) | Hydrothermal vent microbial communities from Lau Basin, Pacific Ocean - 134-614 | ecosystem: Environmental > Aquatic > Marine > Hydrothermal vents | place: Pacific Ocean: Lau Basin | collected...
GGCAATTCGATCGCCGAGCAGATTCGCTACGCCCAGGCCTGCCAGACCCTCGACCCGCCGGCCGTGGGGTCCCTGCTGCGTCCCCTTTCGAACTCACGGGTCACCTCGGTCTACGGAACCCGTCTCCATCCCGTCTGGGGAGTCGTTCAGCTCCACGCCGGAACCGACTTCGCCCGGACCGGCGGTTCGGCCGGCGCTCCCGTGGTGGCCGCCGACTCGGGCACGGTCCTGGCGGTGGACACCCGGGTCGCCTACGGGAACATGGTCGTGATCGATCACGGCGACCAGGTGGCGACCGTGTACGCCCACCTCTCGGAGACCTCCGTGGAACCCGGCCAGGAGATCCGGCGGGGTGACCTCGTGGGGCTGGTCGGTTCCAGCGGCTTCGCCACCGGCCCCCACGTCCACTTCGAGGTCCGCCTCGACGGCGAACCGGTGGACCCCCTGCCCTATGTGGGTTCGGCCCACGCGGTCGAGGCCCCCAGGCGACCCGTGCCCGTCGGCTGAGCCTGCGGACACCAGGACCACCTCGAGGTCCTTCAACCCACGGGCTGCAGGACCTCCCTCGCCGTGGTGTCGGGGGCCACAACCGGCAGGCTCTCACCCGCGTACACGTGCACGTACTCCTGGCCGCTGAGATCGCGGATCTCGAACATGACCTCGTCGGTCAGTTCCCTGAAGATGCGCCCGTCGCCCTCGCGCCCGGCGAAACGGTCGGGCCGGATGGGGTCCCCGAAATGGAACTCACACCCGGTGAACAGGTGGGGGAAGCGGTCGTCGGGGGTCTGGATGGAGTCGGTGCCCCGGATACCCAGGGGAACGATCGGTGCCCCGGTACCGATCGAGAGGCGGGCGACTCCGGTGCGGCCCTTGTGGAGGTAGCCGTCGCGCGAGCGGGTGCCCTCGGGGAAGATCCCGAAGATCTCGCCCCTGTTCAGGACCTCCGCCGCCGCCTCCAGGGCGCTGAGGCTGGCCTTTCCGCCCGAGCGGTCGATGGGGATCATCCCGGCGGCGGGAAACAGATACCTGGTCTTCCAGGAATCCATGTACTCGGCCTTGCCGACGAAGGTGATCGGCCGGGGGAGGACTCCCATGAGCAGGGCCGAGTCCCAGAACGAGATGTGGTTGGCAGCCACGATGACCCCGCCGCTGGTCGGGACCTTCTCCAGACCGTGGGTCTCCACGGGGAACAGGTACCGGGCGGTCGGACGCAGGAGCCCCCGGACGATCCTGCGCATGGAGCCCACCCTGGGGGTGTGCCCGCTTCGAGGTTCGCTCACGGATCGATCCGCCTCATGGCCGTGCCCGGGTCCACGGGCCTGTTCACCGACACCTCTGTCATGCCCAGACCATAGGGGTTGGGAGGGCCGTCGTGCCGAACGCCGTCCGTCGGGGTGGGGGACCGACACCGAGGCTGCGCACTTTCGTTAGCAAGAGGTTGCCATCGCCTAGAATGCTTACTATACTTAGCAACATCGAAGGCCCACAGAGGGCCGGCGGATCAGCGCACAGGACCCAGACCCGACTTCGCAACCCGTCGCCGGGCAATGACCATGGCGAAGCCGCGGTAAGCCGAATGGAGGCAGAGATGGACGTGATGGAACAGATCGAGGAAGTGGAGACCAAGGTGCTCGAAGGCGTGGGCTCCACCCAGGAGAAGATCGTCGAGCTCAACTCCCAGATGGCCGATCGCCTGGCCGAGGTGACCCCCCGGCTCGGCGATGTGACCGATCGCTTCCGGGAGCGCACGGCGACCTTCACCGACCGCGTCAAGGACCGCCTGGGCGACCGGCTGCCCTCGACCCCCAAGGTGGAACTGCCCGGACCCAAGGCACTCGTCGACAACTACTTCGGCACCGTGGCCCGGCTGACCGAGCTGAACCACCGGTTCGCCGATCAGCTCCTGACCACCTGGGAAGGTGTGACGGCCAAGGCCCGCACCGCCGAGACGCCGGCGAAGAGCACCAGGACCGCCAAGACCACCAAGGCGGCCAAGAGCACAGGCCCGAAGGCGGCGAAGAGCACCGCATCGAAGGCGGCCCGGACAGCCAAGACCGAGGCCACCAAGACCGGTACGGCCAAGACCGAGACTGCCGCCAAGGCCGAGGAGGCCTGACATCCACCCGGGGGAGTACCACCCCGGGTCTGACTCTGCGAGACTGAAGGGAGGAGGCCGAGGGGCCCCTCCCTTCTGCTTTCCCCATCACTTGACCGATGCCCCGGGGGGTCGTCAGGTGGGGAGAGGGAGTTGATCGACTTGAGTGAACCCACGACCGATGACGAGATCAGCGACCCCACCGAGCCCGAGCCGGGTGCGGTAGGGGGCCGTCTCGGAAGCTTCATTCGCAGTCAGCGCAAGCTCAAGGCCCTCTCACAACGCGAGCTGGCCCGCCTCACCCACATCTCGGACCCCTACGTGAGCCAGCTCGAACGGGGACTGCACCAACCCTCGGCCCGGGTCCTCAAGGCCCTGGCCCAGGCCCTCGAGGTCCAGGTCGAGACCATGCTCAGCTACGCCGGACTGCTCGAGGACCGTGACACCGGTTCCGACGGCGAGCAGGCCGTCCCGACCGAACTCGCCATCCGAACCGATCCCGCCCTCACCCAGGATCAGAAGGAAGCCCTTCTCACCGTCTACCGCAGCTACGTGAGAGCCAACTCGGCGGAGGGCGACGGGTGAGCCACTCGGCCGCTGCCTTCTTCGACCTCGACCGCACCCTGCTCGGCGGGTCGTCGGGCGAGGTGTTCCAGCGCCATCTGCGGGCTCACGGGGTCGGCCCCGACATCGACATTCCTCTGGTCGGCCTCCTCAACCGGGCCTTCGGCCTGGTGGGGGAGACCCGCACCTCCATGGCCCTGGCCCGGCTCTCGGCCCGAGCCGCCAAGGGCTGGCCCGTAGCCGCGGTGAGGGCGGCGGCCCGAGACGCCGTTCCCGACCTGCTCGAGCTTCTCCAGCCCCACGCCCCCGCCGTACTGGAGGAGCACCGGTCCTCGGGGCGGGCCCTGGTCATGGCCACCTCCAGTCCCACCCAGCTGGTCGAGCCCCTGGCCGAGGCCCTCGCCTTCGATGCGGTGGTGGCAACCACCTGGGCCGAGCGGGACGGGCGTTTCACCGGTGGCATCGAGGGCCGCTTCGTGTGGGCACGGGGCAAGTGGCTGTCCGTACGCGACTGGGCCCGCGAACACGACGTGGCCATGGCGCGTTGCTACGCCTACTCCGACAGCTACTACGACGTGCCAATGCTGGCCGGGGTCGGCCATCCCGTGGCCGTCAACCCCGATCCCCGTCTGACCGCGGTGGCTCTTCTCAAGGGCTGGCCCATCCGTCATCTCGACGCTCCGCCCGGAGTGGTCAAGGTGGGCGGGCTCGAGGTTCAGGAGCTGCTGCGGCCCTTCATCAGACCCGAGCTGATACCCAACGCCCGGTTCGAGTTCACCGGCCTGGAGAACATCCCCGGGTCGGGCCCGGCCATCGTGTGCGGAAACCACCGCAGCTACTTCGACCCCACCGCCCTGGCCCTGTTGTTCGCCAAGGCCGGTCGCTCGGCCCGGTTCCTGGGCAAGAAGGAGGTCTTCGACGCTCCCGTCGTCGGGCCGATGGCGGCGGCGATGGGTGGGATCCGTGTCGACCGGGGAACGGGATCCGCCGAGCCCCTCGACCGGGCGGTGGAGGCCCTCAGGGGAGGCGAGTTGGTGGCGATCATGCCCCAGGGCACCATTCCGCGCGGTCCGGCCTTCTTCGACCCCGAGCTGAAGGGTCGATGGGGCGCCGCCCGCCTGGCCGCGGCCTCCGGAGCTCCGGTCATACCGGTCGGGTTGTGGGGAACGGAGAAGGTCTGGCCCCGCAGCAGCCGCCTGCCGCGGCTGAACCCCGTTTCGCCCCCGAAGGTGACGGTCAACGTCGGTCCCCCGGTCGAACTCACCGGCGCCGACCTGGACACCGACACCAAGGCCATCATGTCAGCCATCATGGATCTGCTGCCCCCCGAGTCCCGGGTGCGGCACGACCCCACACCCGAGGAGCTGGCCCTCACCTACCCCCCGGGGTACAGCGGGAATCCCGAGACCGAGACCGAGCGCCGCCCGGGAAGTGACTGAGATCGTGTCGAGGGGACTCCGGCCATGAAGCAGCTCAGCGGACTGGATGCCGTCTTCCTCTACACCGAGACCCCGGTCAGTGCCGGTCACGTCTCGAGCCTCTCGATCTACACCCGGCCCGACGGCAACGACGGGACCTACGACCCCTACCGGGCCATGGCCGAACAGATTCGGAGCCGCCTGCCCCTGCTGGAGCCCTTCCGCCGTCGCCTGGTCACCGTTCCCCTCGATCTGGACCATCCCTACTGGATTCGGGATCCCGACTTCGACCTGGAGTTCCACCTGCGCTCGGCCCCGGTGCCCGCTCCCGGAGACGAGGAGGCACTGGCCCGGCAGGTCGCCCGCCTGGTGGCCCGACCTCTCAATCGCAGCCGGCCCCTGTGGGAGACCTACGTCATGGACGGGCTGCCCGAGGGTCGCTTCGCCGTACTGACCAAGGTCCACCACGCCGCGGTCGACGGGGCGGCGGGCGCCGAGCTCATGAGCATTCTGCTCGACCACCAGCCCGAGGGCCATGCCGGTGTTCCCGACACGGACTGGAACCCCGAGCCGGTACCGAACACCGTGGAGATGCTGGGGCGCACCGCCTGGAATCTCGCCCGGCAGCCGGGAAAGCTCCTGCGATTCCAGCTGGCGGCGGTGAGGGAACTGGGCCGCATGACCCGCAACGAAGGGCTCCAGAAGATGGCTTCGGTGGCCCGCGACCTGATCCCCCGCAACCGCCCCACCTCCGCCACGGAGAAGATGCCGGTTCTGCCCACCCGACCCGCCCCGGCCACCCGCTTCAACCGCAGCATCGGCCCCCACCGCATCTTCGCCTTCCGCTCGGGGTACCTCTCCGACGTCAAGGCGTTCAAGAACCACGTCGGGTGCACGGTCAACGACGTCGTCATGGCCATGGTCGCCGGGGGACTGCGACGCTATCTCGAGGGCCACGGCGAACTCCCCGAGGAACCCCTGGTCACGATGATCCCGGTGTCGATACGGACCGGCGACGAGGCCGACAGGTGGACCAATCGGGTGTCGGCGATATTCGTACCGATTCCGACCGACGTCCCCGAGCCCCTCGAACGGCTCCGGGCGGTGAATGCCTCCATGGTCGACGCCAAGGAACTCCACGACGCCCTGCCGGCCGATCTCCTCACCGACATGACCCGGTTCTCTCCTCCGGCGGTCGCCGCGGCCGCCGCCCGTCTGGCGGCACGCGTCCACGCCGCCGATCACGTTCGGGCCCCGGTGAATCTCGTGATATCCAACGTTCCCGGCCCACGGGAGCCCCTCTACCTGGCCGGGGCGACCCTCGAGCACTACTACCCGGTCTCGATCGTCACCGAGGGCCAGGGACTCAACGTCACGGTGCAGAGCTACCGGAACGCCATGGACTTCGGTCTGCTGGCCTGCCGGGATCTGGTCCCCGACCTCTGGGACCTCCTGGACCTGATCATGGAGGAACTCGACGTGCTCTTCGAGGCCATCGGAGAGGTCCGACCCGGCGCTGCCGGAGCCGGACCCTCGGAGGACCACTCACCCCCATCCACCGGGAACGGCAGGAGGCCGGACACATCCCCCTCCGCCCCGCCGATCGACGAGGCGGAAGACCTCGAGAACAAACTGCGGGAGGCGGAGGAGGCGGGCCTGGCCGCCGCCCGGGCCGCCACCGCCAAGCCCCTCTCGGCCAAGGCGACCCGAGCGGCTCGCACCGCGGCCCGTCGGGCGGCCCTGGCCGCCATGGGGCTGGACAGCACCGCTGTCGAGCCCGGGGGTCCGAGCTGATGGCCGCCCCCAGGGAGATCCACTTCGCCCGGCGGATGAGCGACGCCGAGGCCCTCATGTGGAACATCGAGAAGGACCCGTGGCTCAACCCCAGCGGCGGGATGCTCACCCTCCTCGACCGTCCCCTCGACGTCGAGAAGTTCACCCGCCGTCTGGCCCACACGGTCATGTCGGTGCCCCGTCTGCGTCAGCGGGTACAGCCCGGGATCGGGCGGTTCACCAACCCGTCCTGGGTCGACGATCCCGAATTCGATCTCGCCCATCACATACGGGTCATCGATCTCCCGGCGCCGGGGTCCTTCGACGATCTGCTGGATATGGCCACGCGCCTGTACCTCGAACCCTATGACCGGACCCGACCCCTGTGGGAGTTCGTGGTCATCGGCGGGCTGGCCGACGGTCGGGGGGCGCTGTTCTCCAAGCTTCACCACACCATCACCGACGGGGCCGGAGCCATGAGAATGGCCGAGGCCTACATGGACCTCGAACGTGACGTTCCCCTCGACGACGAGATCGAGATCCCGACCGGCTCCCGGCATCACTCACCGGGATCGCCTTCCACCGACGACATCAAGGGCTTCCTCACCGATGCCGCCGCCCTCGGCCGACGTCTCGCGACCCGGCAGATGTCCCTGACCCGTCGGGTCCTGGGCGAGGCGGCCACCTACGGCGCCGATCCGCTGAGAGCCGTCGACGACGCCCGGGGGATCGTCGGCCAGGTGGCTCAGCTCGGTTCCCAGCTCGGCCTGACCGGGGGGGCGGGGGCAGGCAGCCCGTTGTGGGTGCACCGCTCCCGTCACCGTCGCTTTCAGGTCACCAGCCACGACCTGGAGAAGGCGCGTGACGCCGCCCACGCCCTGGGGGGATCGATCAACGACTTCTTCGTGGCCGGTGCCGTTGAAGGCGCCATCGAGTACCACCGCCGACGCGGGGTCGAACTCGACCACCTCAACGTCAGTTTCGTGGTCAGCACCCGCAGTGACGCCACCTCGGGTGAGAATTCCTTCACCCCGGCGATCATCACCGTTCCGGCCGGTCCCATGGATCCCGCGGCCCGCTTCGCCGAGATCCACCGCCTGGCCGCCCGGCGGCGCGAGGGAGTCAGGGGTGGCGGCCTCCTGGGGGCCGTGGCCGGCGCCGCCAACCTGCTGCCCACCTCTCTGGTCACCCGCGCCGCCCGCGATCAGGCCTCCCGGATCGACTTCGCCACCAGCAACTTCCGGGGTGCCCCCATACCCGTGTACATAGCCGGAGGCCTCGTGGAGGCCAACTACCCCCTCGGCCCGGTGGCCGGCACGTCGTTCAATCTCACGACGCTGTCCTATGCCGGGCAGCTCGACATGGGGATCCTGGCCGACCCCGAGGCGGTCTCCGACCTTCCCGATCTGCGAGACTGCATCGACCTGGGCTACCTCCGCCTGGGTGAGGCGGCGGGAGCCTGAGCCATTTCGACCCGTCGCCGGAGGACCCCGAGGACGCACAGATGAACATTGCCGACATCCTTTCCCCCCACGGGGAGACCCGCCCCGCCCTGATGGCCGGGGGTGACTCGCTGGATTACGGCGGACTACGGCGTCGGGTGGCGGAGACCGCCGCCGGGCTGGCCGCCAGGGGAGTACGGCCCGGCGACCGGGTGGTGTTGATGGCCGGTACGGAGATCGCCTTCGTGGTGGGCGCCTTCGCGGTGTGGGCCGCGGGGGCCGTCCTGGTGCCGGTCGACCCCACGAGTCCCCCCGCCGAGATCGAACGCGAGCTGGAGCTGGTGGAGCCGGTGTTCACCCTGGCCGGAGGGGAGGCCCTCGGGCCGGCCGGAGCAGACGCCCTGGCTTCACTGCTCGGTACACCTGTCGCCACCCCTTCGGGTACCTCGGTACCGGGGACCGACGAACTCACCACCACCGGCGCCGTCTTCGCCCCGATCGGGAGATCCGACGACGACCTGGCGGCGCTCATGCTCACCAGCGGAACCTCGGGACGCCCCCGCGCCGTCATGCTCACCCATGGGAATCTCGCCGCGACCCAGACCCAGTTGCTGGAGAACCCCGCCGGAGTCACCGACGAGAACACCGTCGCCCTGGGTGTGCTGCCCCTCCACCACATATTCGGCCTCAACGTGACCCTGGGGACCGTGCTGCGGGCCGGTGGCTCCCTGGTCCTGCTACCACACTTCCATGCGGCCGAGAGTCTCGAGGTGATAGCCGACGGCCGGATCACCCTGGTCACGGGGGTTCCGCCCATGTGGGCCGCCTGGGCCGCGGTGGAGGGTGCACCGCCCACGGCATTCGATTCGGTGGTGACGGTCTCCTCGGGTGGCGCCGCCCTCCCCGAGAGAACCCGCCTGGCCGTCAAGGAGCGATTCGGCCTCGACCTGCCCGAGGGCTACGGCCTCACCGAGACCTCGGGCATCGTGTCCACCGGTGCCGGTCTGCCCCTCCGGCCCGGATCCGTCGGTCGGGTGGTCCCCGGGGTCGAGATGCGTCTGGTGGGAGAGTCCGGTCAGGACGTCGTCGTGGGTGACCGCGGTGAGATCTGGGTGAGGGGGGACAATGTCACCCCCGGGTACTGGCACGATCCGGCAGCCACGGTCGCATCTCTGACCGAGGAGGGATGGCTGCGCACCGGCGACGTCGGCATCGCCGACGAGGAGGGCTACCTGTACCTGGTCGATCGGGCCAAGGACATGATCAACGTCTCGGGGTTCAACGTGTTTCCCGCCGAGGTGGAGCGGGTCCTGATGAGCTTCCCGGGAGTGGGGCAGGCCGTGGTGGTCGGAGCCGAGGACGACAGGTCCGGTGAGCGGGTCGTCGCCCACGTCTGCCCCCGCGACGGAGCCGAGCTGGACCCGGCCGACCTGGACCGACACTGCCGGAGCAACCTGGCCCGCTACAAGTGCCCCTCGGAGTTCGTGCTGGCCGACGAGCTTCCCGTGTCTCCCGCCGGCAAGCGGGTTCGCCGCAGCCTGAGGGCGGACTGAACCTCACCCTCCCCGGCCCTCCGGCGGCCTCGACGGACCACGCCGGCCGGCTCAGTCTCCTATTCCGCGGAACTCCCTGGTCGGGGGGCGCGACACCAGAGCGGTGGCCACCTGATCGGCGGTGATCTCACCGTCGAGTACGGACTTCACCATCGCCGCTATCGGGCCGCGGACCCCGTGGCGTTCACACAGGGCCAGTATCCCCTCCACGCTCTTGACCCCTTCGGCCACCATGTTCATCTCGGCCACGATCACGTCAATCGGCCGTCCCTTGGCCAACTCCACACCCACGGTGTGGTTGCGGGACTGGGTCGAGGTGCAGGTCGCCACCAGGTCGCCCACACCGGCCAGACCCAGGAACGTCAGGGGGTCGGCCCCCATCGCCCCACCCAGTCGGGTCATCTCGACGAGTCCGCGGGTGATCAACGAGGACACGGCGTTGGTGCCGTAGCCCATGCCGTTGGACATACCGGCCATCACCGCGATCACGTTCTTGTACGCCCCGCCGATCTCACAGCCGATCACGTCGGAGTTGGTGTAGATGCGGAACACGTCGGTGGCGAACAGCCCCTGGAGCCGCTCACCCACCGAGGGGTCGGTGAAGGCCAGCGAGGTGGCGGCGGGAAGGCCGGCCATGATCTCGCGGGCCAGATTCGGCCCGCTGAGCGCCCCCACGCACTCCTCGGGCCAGTCGGGCAGCGACTGGCGAATCACCTCGGTGGGCCGCAGCAACGATCCGATCTCGATTCCCTTGGCCAGGGAGATGATCGGGATCCCGGGGGGCATGTGGGGGGCGGCGCTCTCCATGACCGAGCGGATGTACTGGGTGGGTACCGCCATGACCGCGGCATCGGCCCCGTTCAGGCAGGCCCCCAGATCGTGGGTGGCCCTGAGGTTGTCGGGCAGGCGGACACCGGGGTGAAAGGCGGGGTTCTCGTGGTGGTGGTCGATGGCGTTCGCCACCTCCTCCCGATGGGCCCAGATGGTCGTGTCGGCGTTGTGGGCCGCCAGGGAGGCCATGGTCGTACCGAACGAACCCGCCCCTATCACCGCTACCTTCACCGTCGATCCCCTTCGTCGTCGCCCCGTGTCCGGTATCGACCGTACTCGCCCCGATCAGGGGGCGGCGCCGAGGAACTCCAAGGTGGCGTCGATGAAGTCGAAACTCTTGGGGGTGGCGAAGTGATCGGTGCCCCTGAGGGTGCGCAGCCTGGCATCGGGCAGGGCGTCGATGAGCTCGTCGGCGGGACCCACGAAGTCGTCGTCACCCAGAGCGACCAGGACCGGAAGCTCGACCCGCGCCAGTTCGTCGGGACCGAGTGGGGGAGTACGCCGTCGGAGAAACGCCGCCAGGGCCAGGGGATCCTGATCGGGCTGCGACGCGTAGCGGGCGAAGGCCTGGCCGACCACGTCGTCGGCGGCGGCCTCCCCGCTCACGGCCCTGGCTATCAGTTCCGAGCGGCCCGGATCGGAGTGGAACAGGTTCCGTCCGACCCCCGCCACCACCAGGCGTCCGAATCTGGTCGGGGCCCGAGCAGCCATGACCAGGGCGATGCGGGCCCCGGCGGAGAATCCCACCACGTCCACCGGACGGTCCCCGGGCAGGAGGGTCAGCAGCTCCGCCTCGAGATCGGCGTAGTCGGCGGGATCGTGGGACTTCATCTCCGAGCGGCCATGACCCCACAGGTCGGGAGCCAGTACCTCGCGACCGGACTCGGCCAGAAGGTCGATCAGACCCGTCGGCCGCCACGTGGAGGCCGCCGACCCGGTGAAGCCGTGGATGAGCAGAACCGGGCCACCTC
>Ga0256832_1003520_pt1 | contig 10646 bp, 7 predicted proteins | sample 134614metaG_FD_190534 | JGI IMG/M metagenome (GOLD analysis project Ga0256832, IMG submission 190534) | Hydrothermal vent microbial communities from Lau Basin, Pacific Ocean - 134-614 | ecosystem: Environmental > Aquatic > Marine > Hydrothermal vents | place: Pacific Ocean: Lau Basin | collected...
GGGGCTTGCCAGGCAGCCAGCGGAGGATGGTGGCCATGAGGACGGAGGCCCCGTCGCCGAGGCGGATGAGCCACTTGCGCTCGCCGGACTCCTCGGCGATCTGGGCGACGATCTCCCACAGGGAGTATTCCTTGGGGCCGCACAGTTCGTACACCTGCCCGTAGCTGGGGACGTGCCGCAGGCTGCGGCTGAAGGCCAGGGCCACGTCTTCCACGAACACCGGCGCGAAGCGCGCGCGGGCCCCGGGCAGGGGCAGCCAGCCGGGGGCGATCTTGAGGAGCTGGTGGAATTTGTTGATGAAGTGGTCGTCGTAGCCGAACACCACCGAGGGGCGGAAGGCGGTGACGTGCAGCTCCGGGCTCTCGGCCGCCATCACCGCCGCTTCCCCTTCGGCCTTGCTGCGCAGGTAGCGGCTGGGGGCGTCGGGGGCGGCGCGCAGGGCGCTCATGTGCAACAGGCGGCGCACGCCGTGGGCCCGGCACTGGGCCACCACCCGTTGCGGCAGGCGCACGTGCACGTCCTCGAAGCGGGCGTGGCGGTCTTCGTTGAGGATGCCCACCAGGTTGATGACCGCGTCCGCCCCTTCGATGACGCCCGCGAGCTGGGCGTCGTCGTGGACGTCCGCCTCGATCAGATCCACCCCGGGGAGGATGCGCAGGTCCTTGTGCAGGTCGGGATGGGCGCTGGGCACGCGCACGGCGAGCCCGGCCGCAACCAGGTCGTGGACGATGTGGCGGCCGATGAAGCCGCTCCCTCCCAATACGGTCACCCGTCGAATGATCATGTGGTCCCTTGTCTGGTTGGTATGGAGATTCGCATTATAGCCAGCCGCGCCCCTCAGCCCGCATCGGGGGCGGAGACGGGCGGCATGCGCCGGCGCAGGGGATCGACGCGCCCGTCCAGGCGGTGGTCGAAGATGACCGTGTAGGCCATCACCCGCTGCACGTAGTGGCGGGTCTCGCTGTAGGGGAGGGTCTCCACCCACAGGTCGGCGTCCAGGGGCCGCTCGGGCAGCCACTGGCGCACCCGCTGGGGGCCGGCGTTGTAGGCGGCGGTGGCGGCCACCAGGTTGCCGCCGAAGGTGTCGCGCATGCGTTGCAGGTAGGCGGCGCCGATGCGGATGTTCTTGTCCACGTCCAGCAGTTCGCGGCTGGAGCGCAGGCGGGTGTTGATGAGGCGGGCGGTGAGGCGCCCGGTGCTGGGCATGACCTGCATCAGCCCCAACGCCCCGGCGTGGGAGCGGGCGTCGGTCATGTACACGCTCTCCTGGCGGATGACGCCGTACACCCAGGCGGGGTCGATACGCAACTGGCGCGCCTGGGCGAGGACCTGCTCGCGGTACACCAGGGGGAAGCGCAGGTCCAGATCGTCGAAGTGGTCGCTGCGGGCGACGGTGAGGATGGCGCGGTCGTGCCAGCCCCAGCGGCTGGCCAGGACCGCGGCCATGCGCAGGCCCCGCTCGTCCAGGTCGGCGATGGCGGCGTTCCATTCGCGGCGGGCGTCGGCCAGCCGCCCCAGGCGGTACAGCTCGCGGGCACGGACGATGCCCGGCCGGCGGGCGATGGCGGCCAGTTCCTCGTCGTTGAACACGAGCCGGTCGGAGCGGATGGGGTAGGGGCGGCCCAGGCGGTCGGCGGCCAGGAATCCGTAATAGTCGCGCTCGCCGGAGAGGCGCGCGAATTCCCGCCGCGCCGCCGCCTCCAGGGCCGGCAGGCGCCCCGCGCGCGCCTCCAGGATGCGGGCCCGCCAGTAGCGCCAGCGCTCGCTGTCCCGCTCGTCGGGGGGCAGGGCCTCGATCCAGGCCAGGGCGGCGTCCCAATCCTGCTGGGCGAGGGCGGCGCGCACCCGCCACTCGCGCACGCGCGCGTCCGGTTCGGGGATGGCCGCCAGCCAGCCGAGCGCCTGGGGCAGGCCCCGGTAGGCGGCACGCAGGGCGATGTAGCGGTCCACCTCCGCGACCGCCGCCTCGCCGTCCTTGGCCCGGTGCAGCTCGCGCACCCCGGACCAGAAATCGTAGGCGGCCTGGGGGTCGCGCCGGGCCAGGCGCTTGACGCCGTAACGGACGATCTCCCGCGCCAGGGGCAGGTCCTGCCGGTATTCGTGGTGGTGGAGGGCCTCCGCGGGGGCGCGCCGCATGCGGATCCAGCGTCGCACCCAGCGCTGATCTTCCGGAGGGAGGGACTTGGCCAGATAGCGGGCGAGGGCGGTACGGCCGTTGTTCATGGCCAGGCGGATGCGCGCCCACACCGCTTCCCGCGTGCGCCCGCCATGTTCGGCCCAGCGTTGGAAGACCGGGTCGCAGGCGCGCGGCTGGGAGCGCCCCACCTGCCACAGCTGCCCGGCCAGGACCATCGCCTCGCGGGTGCGGCCGGTCTCGAACAGGGCGCGCGCCTTGAGGCAGCGCAGGGTAGTGCCGCCCACCGGCCGGTAGTTCTCCAGGAACACCCCCCAGCGCCCCTGACGGGCGAGGCGCTTGAGCCAGCGGGCGCGCAGGCGGTCGGCGATGGGCAGATCACCGTGGCGGGCGAGGAAGGCGCGGATCTCGCTGTCGCTCACGCGCCGCATCCAGCGGCGCAGGCGCTCGTATTCCAGGTAGGGGGCGAGGGGATAGTCCTCGATGCGGTGCAGGAGGCGGCGGTAGGTGCGCAGGTGGCCGCGCTTGAGGGCCGCCTCGGCCTGCTGGAAGACGCGCCGCTCCTCCACGTAGGGATCCGGCTCGGCGGCGACGGCGGCATACGCCAGCGCCCAGGCGAACAGGAGAAGGAGTCCCCCCATGCGGTTCCGTGCCATACTTCTCAAGTTCCCTGCGCGAGCATCCGTTTCATTCTAGACGCAACCCCAACCCCGTGACGAGGTGAGCCATGGCCTTCCGATCCGTCAACCCCGCCACCGGCGAGACCGTCTTCCAACAACCGGCCTGGGACGAGGCCGCGCTGGACGCGGCTCTGCAAGAAGTGGCCCAGGCCACCCCCGCCTGGATGGAGACGCCCATCCAGCGCCGCGCCGAGCTCATGGCGCGGGCGGGCGAGGTGCTGCGCGCAAAGCGTGACGAGCTGGCCCGCCTCATCACCGAGGAGATGGGCAAACTCTACAAGGAGGCCCAGGCGGAAGTGGAGAAATGCGCCTGGGTGTGCGAATTCTACGCCCAGGAGGGACCCGGCTTCCTCGCCGACGAGGTGCGCGAATCGGACGCCGGGCGCTCCCTGGTGGCCTTCCAGCCCCTGGGCACGGTGCTGGCGGTGATGCCCTGGAACTTCCCCCTGTGGCAGGTCTTCCGCTTCGCCGCCCCGGCCCTGGTGGCCGGCAACACCGGCGTCCTCAAGCACGCCTCCAACGTCCCCCGCTGCGCCTTGGCCATCGAATCGGTGTTCCGCGAGGCGGGTTTCCCGGCCGGCGTGTTCCGCACCCTCATGATCCGCGCCGACCAGGTGGCGCGGGTGATCGAGGACCCGCGCGTGCACGCCGTCACCCTCACCGGCTCGGAGCCGGCCGGGCGGCGGGTGGCCGCCGAGGCGGGGGCGCAGATCAAGAAGACGGTGCTGGAACTGGGCGGCTCCGACGCCTTCGTCGTCCTCGACGACGCCGACCTGGACCTGGCGGTGCAACAGGGGGTCGCCTCCCGCTTCCTCAACGCCGGCCAGAGCTGCATCGCCGCCAAGCGCTTCATCCTCGTGGAGGCCGTCGCCGAGGCCTTCTTGGAACGCTTCAAGGCGGCGGTGGAGGCCCTGCACCCCGGCGACCCCATGGACCCGGACACCACCCTCGCCCCCATGGCCCGCGAGGATCTGCGCGCGGAGCTCCACGACCAAGTGACCCGCTCCATCGACCAGGGGGCGGTGGCCCTCACCGGCTGCCGCCCGCTGCCCGGCCCGGGCGTCTTCTACGCCCCCTCCATCCTCGACCGCGTGGGCCCGGGCATGGTCGCCTACGAGGAAGAACTGTTCGGCCCCGTGGCCATCGTCATCCGCGCCCGCGACGAAGACGACGCCCTGCGCATCGCCAACGACTCCCGCTTCGGCCTCGGCGGCAGCGTGTGGACCCGCGATGCCGCCCGCGGCGAGGCCTTCGCCCGGCGCATGGCCTGCGGCTGCGCCTTCGTCAACGGCATGGTCAAATCCGACCCGCGCCTGCCCTTCGGCGGCATCAAGGCCTCCGGCTACGGGCGCGAGCTCTCACGCGAGGGCATCCGCGAGTTCGTCAACGTCAAGACCCTCTGGATCCGCTGAGGCCCGCTCAAGTCCGCGCCCCCGGCACCCGACAAAGGGGACGACGACCCGCGCGACCCCAGGAGCGGCGACATGGTGGCAAGACGACTCGATCTGGACCGGCTCCCTCCCCTGCCCGACGTGGCCCGCCGGCTCCTCACCATGGACGAGGACGCGGTGGGGACCCGCCAGGTGGCCGAGTGGGTGGAGCTGGACCCGGCCCTCGCCGCGCACGTGGTACGCCACGCCAGCTCCCCCGTGCTGGGGGTGCGCGAGCGCGTCCACTCCATCCACGAAGCGATCATGCGCCTGGGGGTGAACAAGGTCACCGAGCTGGCCCTCGGGCTCGCCGCCACCGGCGCCTTCCACCTGCCCGCCCACGGCCCCCTGGGGGCGCACGATTTCTGGCGCCACGCCGTCTTCACCGCCGCCCTCATGCACCGCCTGGCCGGCCTCCTTCCCGACTTCGGCGCCACCAAACCGGGCATGGCCTATCTCGCCGGCCTGCTGCACAATATCGGCCTGCTCGCCCTGGCGCACCTGGAACCCGAGGACTTCAAGGCCCTCAACCGTCTCGCCCAGGACGAGCCGGACACCCCCCTGGGCGAATTGGAGCAGCGCCTGGGCGTGGAAGACCACACCCACCTCGGTGCCCGCCTGCTGCGCCACTGGCGCATGCCCCAGGCGACGGTGGTCACCGCCCAGGCCCACCACGAGCCCCACTACCGGGGGGAGATGCACACCTACGCCAACCTGTGCAACGTGGCCATCGGCGTCGTCAAGGAACACCTGGGGATCGGCGATGGCGACGCCGGTTACGCCGAGGGCCCGGCCCTCGCCGCCCTCGGCCTGGACGCCTGCCAAGTGAACAAGGAATGGGAAGCCCTGTGCCAATTCGAAGACGACCTGCACGCCGCCGCCACCGCCCTCTCCAATCTGGGCTGACCGCCCTCCTCCTCGCCCTCGCCCTGCCCCTCCAGGCCGAACCCGGGCGCGCCCTCATCCAGGAGACCGCCGCCACGGCCGCCCCCGGGCGCATCCACATCGACCTGATCAACGGCACCGGCGGCGCCACCCGCCCCTCCCCCAGCCTGGTGCGCGTGGGCAGTCGCGTGGGGGAATGGCAGATCGCCCTCGACGCCCTCGGATTCAAATACCCCGTCGGTCGCGCGGTGGCGGTGTACGGCCGCCTCGGCCTGGACACCGGCGCCGGGCGCAGCGACGCCGTCGCCGGGCTGGCCTGGAGCGGCCACAGCGGCCGCCTGCGCCTCAACCTCAATCCGGAGCTGTCCAAGAGCGGCGACACCCCGCACCTGTACCTCAACGGCGCCGCCCGCCTGGGGCTGCCCCTGCCCGCCGGTCATCCCGGCCGCCTCGCCGGCATCCTGGAGGCCAGCCTCTCCGACGAGGCGGGAAAGGAGCTGGCCGTCGCCGGCGGCCTGCGCTGGCAACCCCACCCCGCCCTCACCCTGGACGCGGTGATCCTCACCGCCGGCCCGGTGAACGGCATCGGCACCCCCACCGCCCTGCGCCTCTGCCTGGCGTTGTGAGGGCCGCTGTCACCAAACTGTAACATTCCCCCCGTAGCATTCGCGGTCCGGTCCCGCCATGGCCGGCCCTGGAGCCCGAGCCCCCATGTCCGCCTTCGAACCGTCCCTGAGCTATCGACGCTGGCGCCACCTCAAGGACCGCCTGGCCAAGCACGGCGTGGCCATCGGCGGGGTGGGCGTGATCGTCGCCATCACCCTCATCTTCTTCTACCTCCTGCTCGTCGTCCTGCCCCTGTTCAAGCCGGCGGAAGTCGAATCCGGCCCCAGCTTCCCCCTCACCGACGACCCGCAGGCCGTCCGCTACCTCACCGTGGACGAGTACGTGGAGGTGGGCCTGGCGGTGAACGAGGACGGCCAGGCCCTGTTCTTCTCCACCGCCGACGGACGCCCCCTCGAACGCATCGACATCGAACTGCCCCCGGGCACCCGCGTCACCGCCCTGGGCAAGGGCGACCCGGCCATCGAGATCCTCGCCCTGGGGCTGGACAACGGCCAGGTGGTGGTGGTCAAGCCGGTGTACAAGATCAGCTACCCCGACGACCGCCGCCACATCACCCCCACCCTGGAATACCCCCTGGGCACCGACCCCATCGAGCTGGACGAGGACGGCGCCCCCCTGCGCGCGGTGGCCCTGCAGATGGGCGAGGAGCAGGCCACCCTCGCCGCCGTGGGCGAGTCCGGCCAGGTGTTCGTGGCCAGCCTCGCCATCGAGGAATCGTTCCTCGGCGAGGGTTTCAGCTTCGAGCAGGAAAACGCCGTCATCGAGCCGGACCTGGACGACATCCGCTACGTCCTGGTGAGCGGACCGCAGACCGAGCTCTACCTCGCCAACGGCGACGGCGACACCCTCCTCTACAGCCTCCAGGACCCCACCGAACCGGAGCTCCTGCAACGCCTGGACCTCACCCCGCCGGGGGTGCGCCTCACCAGCCTGCGCTTCCTCACCGGCAGCGTCTCCCTCATGGTCGGCGACTCGCGCGGCCACATCGCCCAATGGTTCCCGGTGAACGAGCGGGGCCGCCCGCGCCTGGTGCACGTGCGCGAATTCGCCGAGCAGGACGCCGCCATCACCGACATCGCCCCGGAGCACGGTCGCCGCGGCTTTGTCGCCGCCGACGCCGCGGGCCGGCTGGGGGTGTACTACACCACCTCCGAGCGCCTCCTGGCCCTGGTCCCCACCGCCGACGCCCCCGCCGCCAAGGTGGCGGTGAGCCCGCGCGCCGACGCCGCCCTGGTGCTGGACGCGCAAGGCGAGCTGCACGTCTTCCGCATCCACAACGAGCACCCCGAGGTGTCCTTCAAATCCCTGTGGGGCAAGGTGTGGTACGAGGGCTACAGTGAACCGGCCTACCTCTGGCAGTCCTCCGCCGCCACCTCCGACTTCGAGCCCAAGTTCAGCCTCACCCCCCTGGCGCTGGGCACCCTCAAGGCCGCCTTCTACGCCATGCTGGTGGCCGTCCCCCTGGCCATCATGGGGGCCATCTACACCGCCTACTTCATGTCCCCCGGGTTGCGCCGGGTGGTGAAACCCACCATCGAGATCATGGAGGCCCTGCCCACCGTGATCCTCGGCTTCCTCGCCGGCCTGTGGCTGGCCCCCTACGTGGAGGCGCACCTGCCCGGCCTCTTCGCCAGCCTCCTCATCCTCCCCGCCGGCGTCCTCCTGTTCGCCTACCTGTGGCAACGCCTGCCCCGCCCGGTGCGCGCGCGTGTGCCCGACGGCTGGGAACCCCTGCTCCTGCTGCCGGTGCTGGCCGCCCTCACCGCCCTGGCCATGGGGCTCAGCTATCCCATGGAAGAACTCTTCTTCGACGGCGACATGCGCAACTGGCTGGCCAACGACCTGGGCATCCCCTTCGACCAGCGCAACGCCATCGTCGTCGGCCTGGCCATGGGCTTCGCCGTCATCCCCACTATCTTCTCCATCACCGAGGACGCCATCTTCCAGGTGCCCAAGCACCTCACCTTCGGTTCCCTGGCCCTCGGCGCCACCCCCTGGCAGACCCTCACCCGGGTGGTCATCCTCACCGCCAGTCCCGGCATCTTCTCGGCGGTGATGATCGGCCTCGGGCGCGCCGTGGGCGAGACCATGATCGTCCTCATGGCCACCGGCAACACGCCGGTGATGGACTGGAGCCCCTTCCAGGGCATGCGCACCCTGTCGGCCAACATCGCCGTGGAGATGCCCGAATCGGAGGTGGACAGCACCCACTACCGGGTCCTGTTCCTGGCCGCCCTGGTGCTGTTCCTGTTCACCTTCGCCGTGAACACCGCGGCGGAGATGGTCCGCCAACGCCTGCGCAAGAAATACAGCAGCCTATGAACGTGCGTGCCTGGTTCAAGAGCGGTTCCCCCTGGGTGTGGCTCAACGCCGCCGCGGTGAGCGCCAGCGTCCTCATGGTGGTGGGCCTGCTCGCCCTCATCGCCGTGCGCGGCCTGGGCCACTTCTGGCCGCACCCGGTGGCCGCCTTCACCTACCACGAGGGGCCGGATCAGAGCCGCCGCATCATCGGCGAGATCCACGACGAGGAGGAACTGCCCACCTCACGCCTGCGCGAGGCCGGCTACTGGCTCCCCGAGGGCACGCCCGAGCGCATCACCCGTTATCTGGTCAAGGTGGGCAACCGAGACGTGTACGGGGCGGACTTCTTCTCCGCCGCCTCCAGCAACATGGGCCCCCTGGCATACCCCCGCGACATCCTCGTGGTGGAGCGTTGGGAATGGGGCAATTTCTACGGCTTCCTGCGCCAGGTGAAGGAGGCCGGGCAAGTGGTGGCCGAGGGAGAGGCCGCCTGGCCCGTCCTCTTGGAGCGCCTGGCCCGGGCGCGCGAACTGCACGACGCCATCCGCCACCTGGAGAAGGACGAGATCGGCGCCATCAACTACCGCATGGAGCGCCTGCGCCTGAAGGAGCGGGGCTACGAGCTGGACGGCGAGCTCACCCCGGCGCGCAAGGCCGAGATCGAGGCCGAACGGGCCCGCCTGCAGAAGGAATACGAGGCCATCCAGGCGCGCCTGCAGGGGCTCTACCGGGACATCCAGCGCGACAGCTTCACCGCCGAGGTGATGACCGGGCAGGTGGTGGAGGTGCCCCTGGCCAAGGTGGTGCGCGTCTATCGCCCCAACGCCATGGGCTTCTTCGACAAGATCGGCCACTACCTGGCCAAGCTGTGGGAGTTCGTCTCCGACGAACCGCGCGAGGCGAACACCGAAGGCGGCGTCTTCCCGGCCATCTTCGGCACCGTGATGATGGTCCTCATCATGAGCGTGTTCGTCACCCCCATGGGCATCGTCGCCGCCGTGTACCTGCGCGAGTATGCCAAGCAGGGCCCCCTGACGCGCCTCATCCGCATCTCCGTCAACAACCTCGCCGGGGTGCCCTCCATCGTCTATGGCGTCTTCGGCCTGGGCTTCTTCGTCTATTTCCTGGGCGGCAACATCGACCGCCTGTTCTTCCCCGAGGCCCTGCCCTCCCCCACCTTCGGCACCCCCGGCATCCTCTGGGCCTCCCTCACCCTGGCCCTGCTCACCCTGCCGGTGGTCATCGTCTCCACCGAGGAGGGGCTCTCGCGCATCCCCAAATCCCTGCGCGAAGGCAGCCTGGCCCTGGGGGCGACCAAGGCCGAGACCCTCTGGCGGGTGGTCCTGCCCATGGCCAGCCCGGCCCTCATGACCGGCCTCATCCTGGCGGTGGCGCGCGCCGCCGGCGAGGTGGCCCCCCTGATGCTGGTGGGGGTGGTGAAACTGGCCCCGTCCCTGCCCCTGGACGGCAACTTCCCCTTCCTGCACCTGGATCGTAAATTCATGCACCTGGGCTTCCACATCTACGACGTGGGCTTCCAGAGCCCCAACGTGGAGGCGGCGCGCCCGTTGGTGTACGCCACCGCCCTGCTCCTGGTGCTGGTGATCGTGGCCCTGAACCTCACCGCCATCCAGATCCGCAACCGTCTGCGCGAGAAATACCGCGCCCTGGAAACCTGACATGAACGACGAGACCGTGAACAAGCCGACCCTGGACCGACCGGCCACCCACGCCATCGACATCGCCAACCTGCAACGCGGCGGCGAGCGCATGGACCTGGCCCGCGAGGACATCGCCCTCAAGGTGGAGAACCTGCGCCTGTGGTACGGGGAGAAGCAGGCCCTCAAGGGCATCGACATGGACATCCCCCGCACCCGGGTGACCGCCTTCATCGGCCCCTCCGGCTGCGGCAAGTCCACCCTCCTGCGCTGCTTCAACCGCATGAACGACCTGGTGGACACCGTGCGCATCGAGGGCCGCATCCTCCTCGACGACCAGGACATCTACGACCCCGCCCTGGACGTGGCCGAGCTGCGGCGGCGGGTGGGCATGGTGTTCCAGAAACCCAACCCGTTCCCCAAGTCCATCTACGAGAACGTGGCCTACGGCCTGCGCATCCAGGGCATCAACGACCGCCGCATCCTCGACGAGGTGGTGGAGAAGTCCCTGCGCCGCGCCGCCCTCTGGGACGAGGTGAAGGACCGCCTGCAGGACAACGCCCTGGGCCTCTCCGGCGGCCAGCAGCAGCGCCTGGTCATCGCCCGGGCGGTGGCGGTGGAACCGGAGGTGCTGCTCCTGGACGAGCCCGCCTCCGCCCTCGACCCCATCTCCACCCTCAAGATCGAGGAGCTCATCTACGAGCTCAAGTCCAACTACACCATCGTCATCGTCACCCACAACATGCAGCAGGCGGCGCGCGTCTCCGACTACACCGCCTTCATGTACATGGGCGAGCTCATCGAATTCGGCGACACCGACGGGCTGTTCACCAATCCCAAGAAGAAACAGACCGAGGACTACATCACCGGCCGCTACGGCTGAGCGGCGCACTCCGGGCCCCACCACGGTCCAAGGGACAGGCCCGCCGCG
>Ga0256832_1003522_pt1 | contig 10645 bp, 6 predicted proteins | sample 134614metaG_FD_190534 | JGI IMG/M metagenome (GOLD analysis project Ga0256832, IMG submission 190534) | Hydrothermal vent microbial communities from Lau Basin, Pacific Ocean - 134-614 | ecosystem: Environmental > Aquatic > Marine > Hydrothermal vents | place: Pacific Ocean: Lau Basin | collected...
TCAATAGTGCATTTGACGGTTCGCAGGACTATGATCTATTCTTGAGACTGACCGAACAGACAGAAAATATCATCCATATCCCCAAAGTACTCTACCACTGGAGAACACTGGAGAGCTCTACCAGTGTCAACGCCGAGGCAAAACCCGAAGCGATAGAGCGCGGACGCAAAGTACTCGAAGCTGCCATGAAGCGCAGAGGCATTGATGCTACCGTAGAGCATGGCAACTTGCCACACTACTTTAGGGTAAAGTATACGATCAAAGACCATCCGCTTGTGAGTATCGTCATCCCCTTCAAAGACAAGCCGGAACTGCTTGAAATGTCTGTAAATTCCGTACTGGAGAGATCAACCTATCAAAACTATGAGATCATCGGCATTAGCAATAACAGCCAAGACCCTAAAGTCTTTGAACTGATGCAAGAGCTTGAAGCCAAAGATAGCCGTGTCAAATTCTATGAGTATAATACCGAGTTCAACTATGCAGATATCAACAACCATGCAGTCAACAGCTACGCCAAAGGTGAGCACATACTCCTGCTCAACAATGATATTGAGGTGATCTCTCCGGATTGGATAGAGGCGATGCTCGAACACTCTCAAAGAGAAGAGATCGGCTGTGTCGGTGCCAAACTCTACTACCCCAATGACACCATCCAGCATGCCGGAGTTATCATAGGATTGGGCGGGTATGCAGGCCACTCACACAAAATGTATCCACGAGATAACCCCGGATATTTCAATAGACTCAATGCGGTACAGAATGTCAGTGCAGTTACAGCCGCATGCTTAATGATCAAAAAGTCACTCTATCAACAGGTGGGTGGCATGGATGCGGTGAAATTCAAAGTAGCCTACAATGATGTAGACTTCTGCCTAAGAGTCATGGAGGCGGGGTACCGAAACCTCTTTACTCCTTATGCGCAGATGTATCACCATGAATCGATCTCAAGGGGGTATGAGACTACACCGGAGAAGATCGCCCGATTTCAGACTGAAAAAGATGCACTCTTTGAGCGCCATCGTGATATACTTACCTATGGTGATCCATACTATAACCCCAATTTGACACACGATAAAGAGGATTTTAGCCTATGTATAAAACAGTAGTACACTATCTTGCTCTACCTATAGCGGCAGCTTCGCTCTTTTTTGTTCTTTTTCTTTATTTGAACAACGGTCAGCAGATCCTACTCCACATGCAAAGTCTCAACCATAGTAGACTTAGCCCTCAAATCTACTATGCATCATCCAATCAGGTCTATAGTGAAAGACGTTCGCTCCACCCTATAAAAGCCAAACATGATCTATATACCTTTTCGCTTCCTCACATCAGCAACATAGCGCGCCTTCGTTTTGATCCCGCAAGGAAAAAAACCGATATCAAGCTGATCGACATTACTCTTATTGACCATCAATGGTTTAAGATAACTTATACAAAAATACCCTTTAAGGCACTTCGACCGATCGAACAAATTGCAGATCTTCACCAAACCAAAGAGGGGCTACGGTTTTCTACGACCGGGAATGATCCGCAATTTGAGCTCAAGCTTTCACAATCGGTCAAATCGACCCATTTTACATGGCACCCGGAACTGATCTTCATGTCTATTGTGGGGTATTTGGCGATGCTATTTTTGATATGGGTTTACAAGAACCGACACAATGAGAAGTTTACCACGTCAAAACTGATCCTCTACCTGCTCTTTTTTGCTTTGGGTATATTTAAAGTGGCATACTATAAAGATCATATCAAATTTGGCTATCCGCCGGATGAAGTAGCTCACTATTCATATGTGGCGTCTGTGGCGGAAAACCCCGTATTTATCCCTGATTATGAGCATATGGTAGTGATCGGCGACGAGAACAAAAGCAACTATCTTAGCCATCCGCCACTTTACTATGAGTTGATCGGCTTGTCTTATGACAAACATTTGACCATCAAACAAAATGCAAACCATCTACGCCTAATAAGTATGGTTCTTTTTGTACTTGCCTTTGGGCTCTTGCTTTATATCGGTTTTTATGCAGAGTTAAGTATAGTGGGCGATCTTGTCTTTTTGTCGCTTCTTACCTCTGTGCCAATGCATGCTTATATAGGAGCAAGCATCTCAAACGATACACTGGCCATACTGGGCGCAGCTATTTTTGCACTTGGATTTAGACGCCTCATAGCCGCACAATATACAACTGCAACCTATATATTAATCGGTGTGGGTGCGTTTATCGCTTACTTTAGTAAGCTAACGGCTGCTATTCTTATCTTTTTTGCACTATTGTACTATCTTTTGTATATGCTCACAACACACAAAAAAATCACAATCAACACAAAACAGATACTTTTATTGGCAGCTATGGTGCTTCCAATCATCTATTATCAACTCTCTATCACCCTAAAATACCATACGTTAGTGCCAACTTTTAGCGTGACACATCTATCGGAGTATCTCAAGTCACCCTTTTTTGTACCCGAATCAAAGAGGCACTATTTGACTCCTTTGGAGTGGTTGGAGCGCATGATTCACTATATACAAGGTGGATGGTTTGGTATCCATTCGCATCACTCTTTTGTCAAAACAAGCTGGCAGGAGTATAGTGGATTGTTGATTCTCCATATTTTTGCCATCATTTCACTCTTTTTGCCTTGCCCCAAAAAAGATAAATTCCATAGCTACTGTTTTTTGGGAAAAATGACAATACTCGCACTCTTTTCCGTCCTTGCAGTACAATATCTATTCTCCTACAAAACGCATCTAAATAGCGGCTATATGGGTGGTCTACAGCCGCGCTATTTATTGCCGTTTATGTTTTCATTTGCTATAATGGCATCCATTTTTGTAGAACGTTATCAAAAAAGTTTTCTCTTTGTCGTGCCGGTTATTCTTGTCTGTATACAAGCGATCTATTCTGATTTCTTTTATTTTTTACGTTATTACCAATAGGAGCCACCATCATGAAACTCATCATCCAGATACCATGCTATAACGAAGCTGAAACACTCGCTATCGCCTTGGGTGCCTTACCTAGAGAGGTTGAGGGATTTGATGAAGTTGAATGGCTCATCATCAATGACGGTAGTACGGATGATACTGTTAAGGTTGCTAAAGAGTGTGGCGTTGATCATATTGTCAACTTTAAACACAATCAAGGATTGGCAAAAGGGTTTATGGCAGGGATCAAAGAGTCGCTGAGGCAAGGAGCGGATGTCATCGTCAATACAGATGCCGATAATCAGTATGAGGCACAAGATATCCCCAAGCTTGTGAAGCCTATCTTGGAGGGAAAGGCCGAATATGTTATCGGTGCTAGACCCATTGATCAAACCGAACACTTTTCGACTACAAAAAAGCTTCTTCAGAAACTCGGTTCATGGGTAGTGCGTAAAGCTAGCCGTACCGATATCCCGGATGCGCCAAGCGGCTTTCGGGCGATTAGCAAAGAGTGTGCTATGCAACTTAATGTCTACAATAACTACACCTATACGTTGGAGACGATCATTCAGGCGGGACAAAAAAATATGGCGATAACTTCGGTTCCGATTCGCACCAATGAAGATCTGCGTCCTTCAAGACTCCTATCGAGTATCCCCAACTATATTAAGAAATCGATTGTGACGATTGTGAGAATCTCTGTCGTATACAAATCGTTTCAATTTTTCATGACGATCGCGGCTATACTTTTTGGGCTTGGAGTGCTACTTGGAATACGCTATCTTTACTTCTATTTTACCGGAGAGGGCGATGGGCATATCCAGTCGGTGATCCTAGCAGGTGTTCTGATGGGCATGGGGTTTCAGACAGGGCTTATCGCCTTTATCGCCGACCTACTCTCTGTCAATAGAAAACTTCTTGAAGAGATCAAACTTGAGCAGTTGAAAAATAGTCTGGAAAAGGAAAAGTGCAAATAGATGAAGGCGCTTTTTACCTGTTCTGACAAACCGACAATCTCGCGCAATAAGTTCCATATAGAGACCCTTCGCGAATCTTTTGAGTGCAGCGAATGCATCTCTTATGCCAAAAGCTACCTTTTTAGAATCCCCGGTATTCTTTTGAGATTGCCTTTTTCCATGCTTGGGAAAGATTTTTATTTTGTCGGTTATATGGGGCATTTTTTGGTACTCTACTTGCGTCTTTTTACCAAAAAACCGATCGTTTTTGATTTCTATCTCTCTATTTTTGATATGATGTGCAATGATCGCAAACTCTACAAGCCAAACTCTCTTTTGGGCAGGCTAACTTATCGGATCGAGCAAAAGTCACTTCAAAAGGCGGATTTTGTTATTGTTGATACCCATAAGTTGATCGAGACACTCTCAAATGAGTACGGTATTCCCAAAGAGAAGTTCGTACGTGTTCCGCTTACAATCAACGAAGAGAATGTCAAGCCACAGAAAGTTGAGCGCTACAAGCCGCAGTTTACTGTACTCTATGTGGGAAGCTATATCCCACTTCACGGTACAGAAGTTATCATTGAAGCTGCAAAAATATTGCAGGAGCAAGGAGATGATACTCTCTTCTTGATGATCGGAAAAGGTCCCGATCTTGAAAAATGTCAAACCCTCGCTGCATCTTACAAGCTAAATAATATTGAATTTAAAGGTTTTATGAGCCTTGAGGAGCTCAACTATTACTACAACGCTGCCGATATCAATCTCGGTCTCTTTAGTGTAGGGGAGCGCGCCAACAGCGTGGTGCTCAACAAAACCAACGACTCGTTCCGCGTGGGAAAACCGCACCTTACGCTCAAAACCGATGCGATGCAGGAGGCTTTTGTCGATAATGAAGATATCTTTTTTGTAGAAGATAATCGACCGGAAACATTGGCTGCACGTATACTTGAAATCAAACGTAATCCTGCACTCATAAAGCGAGTAGGAGAGCAGGCACTTGTATCCTACGATAAAAAGCTGAGTAACGCAAAAGCAAAAGAGATAATGCATAACAGTATCTTCTCTGTGCTTGCTGCTTCTCTTGGGGATAGAGATGAGTAAGGAGAGGATGAAAGATATCGCCTACGCTGCGGGAAAACTGATTGGCATCTTCGGTCTAGTGTATGTAATCTATAAGCTTTTCCAAGGATATACACTGCATGACCTTATTGAAAAATTTTCCGAGATAAAATCAATTTTGCTTCCATTAATTGTGCTTAATCTTGCTTCGCTAATGACAGGTATATATGCTTGGAAGATGATGCTTGTACAGTATTCAGGACACCATCTACCCTACCATTTTGCCTACTATTTCTTCTCCAAAACAGAAATTGCCAAATATCTGCCCGGCAACATCTTTCATCTTGTGGGCAGGCAGGCCATAGCTTCTAGGCTACATATCTCTCAAAAGGAGATGGGAAAGGTCTCTTTTTTGCATATTGTGCTCTTGCTTGTGAGTACCGTTCTCTCTACAGCATCTTTTGCGCTATTTGTGCCGGATATTCCGCTTTTTATAAAACTTGTATTGTTATTGGGCTCTGTTGTCTCAATTGTGCTAGTATATTTTATTTATCCTAGTTTTCTATTCTCAAAAAAGATTATTTTGAGTGCCATTCTTACATTTTCTATCGGACTACAAGGTGTTTTGCTTGCATGGATCGTTGTTCACTTGACAGGAGAGGCATCATGGCAACTCTTTTGTAAACTATCTGCGATATATATTATTAGCTGGCTCATAGGATTTGTAACCCCGGGATCTTCCGGGGGGCTAGGTGTGAGAGAAGCGGCTTTTGTTGCAATTACTGCATTTTTAAAGCTTGATATCTCATCGGATATTATCGTCTTTTCTGTGCTGCTTACTAGACTTGTCAATATTGTTGTTGATGCACTCATGTATCTATCAACCTATCTGCTTGAGCTTAAAATGAAAGGATTGCATCTATGACAACGACACAAAACCATAGGTTTGATCAGGTTGTTTTTGCTTCAGATCGTCTCTTTAGAAAGCAACCCGAACCTCTCCATGTGACTAACACTTCTGTTGCTGTCATTGTGCACCTTTTCTATCCGGATATATGGCAAGAGATCTATACCTATCTCAATGCGCTTGATCTCAAACATGACCTCTATATCACCCTCCCTCCTCATATTGAGGACAAAGATATCATCCGGATACTCCAAGATCGCCCGGATGCAAAGATCTATGTTGTAGAAAATAGGGGCAGAGATGTACTGCCTTTCTTGCTTGTCATGCATCACATAGGTGTGGATACCTATCGTTATATCTGCAAGTTGCACACCAAAAAGACCGGTGCTACACCACTTGGCAGCGTATGGCGAAAGCTTCTATATTACGATCTTATCGGTTCGCAAGAGACGGTTGAGAAGATTGTAGCACTTTTGGATTCTGATGCCAAAGTCGGGCAAGTAAGCGGTAGATATACCATTTTGGACTCTGTGCGCTATGACTATGCAAACAGTGCGAGGGTCAAAGAGTTATGCGAGGCTGCAGGGATTACATATGCTCCGGAGTACACCTTTGCAGGCGGTACAATGTTTTGGAGCAAGACCGAGATATTCGCACCGCTTCTGGAGCTGTTTGTCAAAGGAGAGTTGATCTTTGAGGAGGAGAAGGGGCAAAAAGACCGCACTATGGCACATGCAATCGAGCGTTTCTTGGGGATTCTTGTGCTGCACAACAATATGTATATCGCACCAAGCCCCTCTTCTTATGCCCACCTTCCGGAACCCCTGATCGAAGAGGCGATCTCTTTGGTACTTTCGCAGCAGTATGCAGGCGAAGATCTGCATGAAAAGATCAATGAATTGATATATTTGCTCGATGAGACACGTGCGATTGCCGAATCGATGAGGATCAAAAATAGACTCAAAGCACTCCCCCTGAAGCTTTTGAGTCTTTTGCAGCCCAAACGATTTTCCATCAAGGGCATGGATCGTATCAAACGATATAGTGCATCCCTTGTTTCTGCAACAAGAGATCTTCCCTCATCACTTTATATGGCTAATCCTGCTACCTTCAATAAGGTGCTCTACTATCTCAAGCGAGGCGAGTTTCGTTACCTTTTTGCAAAGATCAAAGAGAAGCTTAGAGATAAGAAGGTCAATCTCGAAGAGTACACTCCGCTAGACCCTAAATCCTACTTTGAACCCTTTGATGCCAAGAAATATGCACTGCCTGAAGGAAGAGTCGATATTATTATTCCGGTCTATAACGGATTTGAGTATCTTGAGAGGCTTTTTGATACTCTCAAAGCCAATACAACACCCCATTACCGTCTCATTGTCGTCAATGATGCCAGTCCGGATGAACGCGTGCTTCCCTATCTCAAAGAGCGGCTAAGTGAGTTTGATGATGCGATGCTTATTGAAAACCAAAGCAACCTCGGTTTTGTATTGAGTGTCAGCAGTGCTGTAGAGAAGAGAAGCGGCCATTTTGTGATACTCAATACCGACACAGAGCTTCCGCCGCTTTGGCTGGAGCGATTGATGTACCCGATTTTTTATATGCCCAAAGTTGCCTCTACGACACCTTTTACCAACTCCGGCACTATCGCCAGTTTTCCTGTCTTTATCGAGGACAATCCCATCTTCGAGGATTTAGAGCTTGCCCGGCTTGACAGCTGCTTTCGGGAGATCAAGCCCGAAGCGCACTACGCACACCTGCCTACGGGTGTAGGATTTTGTATGGGTGTTAATGCCGATCTCATCAAAGAGATTGGTTTTTTTGACAAAGAGAGATTCGGCAAAGGTTATGGAGAGGAGAACGATTGGTGTCAGAGAGCCATCAAGCATGGCTATGTCAATCTACTGGTGCCCAACCTTTTTGTCTATCACAAGCATGGCGGCTCTTTTCCTTCAGAGCTCAAGCAGAGGCTTCTGCAGGAGAACCATGTCAAACTGATTGCGCGCCACCCCGACTATGACCGACAGGTGCAGCACTATATCAAACAAGATCCGCACAATACCCTGCGAAGAGTGATTGTTATGATGGCTTCAGCACTCAAAGAGCCGATGTGGGTGATCTTTGATCATGGGCTTGGGGGCGGTGCCAACCGGTATGCGGATGACCTGATTGAGACAAAGGTCGCAGCCGGAAGCAACACGCTACTTATCCGTTATGACTTTTATGGCGGTCTGTTTATGTTGCACCATCGCTATCGTCACTATGAGTTTCGCTTTACGCTGAAAACCTTGGATGATATCGATGCGGTTCTCTCAAGAGTGCAGATCAAAACACTCTTTATTAATAGTCTTGTCTCTTATCCACGCAGCAAAGAGACATTTGAGTATATAGAAGATCTTGTAGAGCGTAGTCGTGTTGAATTGATCATTCCTGTGCATGATTACTACCCTATTTGCCCAAGCTACACACTCCTGAATGAAGAGGGGGAGTATTGCGGTGTGCCCTCTATTGAGCAGTGTCGAAGCTGTATACAGAAAAATAAGCAAGAGTGGCGCAACTTCCATCCGGCTCCTGTTGATATTGACACATGGCGTACGCTTTGGGGGCGTCTGCTGCAGCAAAGTAGCCAAATCCTCTGTTTTAGCGAAAGCTCAAAGAGTATCCTGCTTGCTGTCTATCCCGATATTTCCGAAAACAGCATTGTGGTAGCACCCCATAAGGTTACGGATATAGCACTGCTCAAACTCGATGCCAAACCCGAAGGCGCGCCACTAACGATCGGCATACTTGGTGCGATCAACTACGGAAAGGGTGCGCAGATAATCAGAGAGCTTGTTGAAAAAATAGATGCTCAAAACCTGAACATCAATGTTGTTGTCATCGGCATGATCACAGAACCAATTCAAAGCTCGCGCTTCAAAACTACAGGTAAATATGCACGAGAGGATCTGCCCGATCTGATCAAATCGCATCAGATAGATATCTTTCTTATTCCTTCCATTTGGCCGGAGACCTTCTCCTATACTAGCGAAGAGATCATGAAGATGGGACTCCCTCTGATGGTTTTTGATCTGGGTGCACCGGCGGAGCGGGTGCGCCATTATGACAAAGGGTATATTGTTCAAGAGATATCGGCTGATGCGATTCTCGCATCTGTAGAAAATATCAATCACAAAAAGTCACACAGAGGCAATTAGGGATGCTGCAAAGACTCTCCCAAAGAAGAGGCGAAGATGAATCTTTCTGTTATCATCCCAACGTATAATGCAAAAGATCTTCTTGCCAAGCTCCTTTTAAGGCTTCGTTCCCAAAGTGTTGATTTTGAGCTGGTGATCATCGACTCCTCTTCGACCGATGGGAGTGCCGAACTTGCCAAAGCGTCAGCGGACACTTTTCTCTCGATCCCAAAAGATAGATTTGATCATGGCGGTACCCGTACTATGGCGGCAAAAGCCGCAAAAGGGGAGTTGCTTCTTTTTTTGACCCAAGATGCTCTGCCAAACAGTGAGCATGCTTTGGCAAATCTGCTTCAGGCTCTTGATAATCCTATGGTCGGTGCAGCTTTTGGTAGACAGCTTCCATACGAAAACACTTCGCTTTTTGGAAAGCATCTACGCTATTTCAATTATCCTCAAAAGAGCTATATTCGCACACTTTCCGACAAAGAGCACTATGGACTCAAAACCGTGTTTTTTTCCGACAGCTTCAGTGTCTACCGCAGATCTGTATTGGCAGAGGTCGGATGGTTTAAAGATGGGCTCATTGTTGGTGAAGATATGTATGTGATTGCCAAAATCCTTATGGCGGGACACAAGATTGCCTACAGGGCAGATGCTACAGTGCTTCATGCACATGATTATACGCTTTTGGAGGATTTTAGGCGCTATTTTGATACCGGTGTTTTTCATGAGCGCGAATCGTGGCTTATTGATGTTTTTGGTAAAGCAGAAGGAGAAGGTGGAAGATATGTCAAGTCAGAATTTCGGTTTTTGTTGCAAGAAAAAGCCTATAGCAAAATACCGGAATTTGTACTTCGAAATGGATTGAAATATCTCGGTTACACACTGGGACGGCACTATCAATACATACCTTACAAAATCACCAAGATATTGAGTATGCACTCTAGATGGTGGCACCCACACCACTCGATCAAAGAGTGATACGTAGCACATTTTCACTCCATATGCATACACTTCCAAATATCCAACGCTAAGCTTTTTGGCAACTCCACATCATCAAAGGTCACAATCTGCCCCTCTTTAACCTCTCTTATAAAAGTAGCATTGGCAAGCAGTCCTATCGGTACATGATTGGGGTGGTTTTGGATATGTACCGCCTCTCCTCTGACATCAAAGCTCCCAATCCCTTTTTTGAGAGTATCTCCCTTTTTGATGTTGTGCTTGGCAATAGCTGCGACACTGAGTTTGGGATTTTTGCCGTTGTTAAGCAGCACACCGCCACCATCCAATACGCGTCTGATAGTCTTAATGATCTCAAGATGACACAGATGATATGTTCGCTCCAATATATAATAGGGTCCCTCTCCAAGTTTATAGTATCGCAATGCATCTACTTGGTCTTTGTCGTGCTCAACCACCAAAAAAACTCCTGCCGGCAGCTTTGGAGAAAGCACATAATCGCTCACAGGGCATCCAAGCTCTTTGGCTTTGTCTGCTAGAATGGTACCGCCATGCAGCATATCGTCATCTTTGAGTTTGAGCAGCCCCTCTTGGGCGATACACCCGCCAAGACCATTAGCGACAAGTGCCTGCTCAATCTGCACCTTGGTTCCAT
>Ga0256832_1003523_pt1 | contig 10644 bp, 11 predicted proteins | sample 134614metaG_FD_190534 | JGI IMG/M metagenome (GOLD analysis project Ga0256832, IMG submission 190534) | Hydrothermal vent microbial communities from Lau Basin, Pacific Ocean - 134-614 | ecosystem: Environmental > Aquatic > Marine > Hydrothermal vents | place: Pacific Ocean: Lau Basin | collected...
GTGGTGCCGGGCGCGGATTTCACCGCCGCGGCCGAGGCCGCGTATGCGCGCTTCGCGGAGCGGGGCGCGCATCGGGTGACCACCGCGCAGCCGCTGCCCGGGTGGCCCGACTTCCCGCAGGGCTGAACGCCGGAGGAAGCCATGCGCGCATCGTGGCGGGTGTGGCTGGCTCTGGGACTGGGCGCGCTGCTGACGCTGGCCGTCGCCGGCCTGGTGAGTTGCGGCAAGACCGCCGCGTGGGCCGCGGCGATGCCGACCGCGACGAGCACGGCCGCGCCGCGGCGTCTGCCCGAGGCCGGGGCCCTGGCCTGGCTGCGGGCCGAGGAACGCTGGCTGGAGACGCTGTACGCGCAGGCCAGCCCCAGCGTGGTCCACATCACCACGCGCTCGTATGCGTACAACCTGTTCTTCGAGCCGGTGCCGCGCGAGGGCACGGGCTCGGGCTTCGTGTGGGATGCGCAGGGGCACATCGTCACCAACTACCATGTGGTGCGCGGCGCGCAGGAAATCGAGGTCGCGCTGGCCGACGGCACGCGTTTGCCCGCCCGGGTCGTAGGGGTGGACCCGCCCAACGATTTGGCCGTGCTGCAATGGGTGGTGCCCGCAGACGCGCCCGCGCCGCAGGTGGCTCCCCTGCCCTTGGGGGATTCGCTGAACCTGCGGGTAGGGCAGCGGGTGGTGGCCATCGGCAATCCCTTTGGCCTGGACCGCACCATGACCGCGGGCATCATCAGCGCGTTGGGGCGGGTGATTCAGAGCGAAGACGGCGGCTTCATCGGCGAAGTCATCCAGACCGACGCGGCCATCAACCCGGGCAATTCGGGTGGGCCGCTGTTGGATTTGGAGGGCCGGGTCATCGGCGTGAACACGGCCATCTTTTCGCCCTCGGGCGCCAACGCGGGCATTGGCTTTGCCATCCCGGCCCACACCGTGGCGCGGGTGGTGCCCGAACTCATCCGGCAGGGCTACTATCGCCACCCGTGGCTGGGCGTCGAGGGCTTCACCTTTGAACTGCACCCCGCGGTGGCCCGCGCCCTGCGCGCCCAAGGGTATGCCGTGCCGGACGAAGGATTGCTGGTGGTGGCCGTGTATCCGGGCAGCCCCGCGGACCGCGCCGGCCTGCGGGGCGGGCAGCGCACCGTGCGCCTGGGGCATTTGCGGCTGCCGGTGGGCGGGGATGTCATCGTGGCCGTGGACGACCAACCCACCCCCACAGAGCGCGATTTGCGCTTATGGCTGGAGAATCACCATCGCGTGGGCGACCAAGTGGTGGTGCACCTGGTTCGGGATGGTGAACCGCGCACGGTGCCGGTGGTGCTGGCCGAGCGGCCGTAGGGAAGCGGTCGGTGGCCATTGGGCATCGGGCGCCCGCGCGCCGGAGCGTTAGCCGGGGGCCGCGCCGGGGCTCAACAGGTGGGCCTGGCTGAGCAGGTGGTCGCGCATGACATCGCGCAGCAGGTCCAGGGCCTGAATGACGCGACGGTCGTTCAGGGTGTAGAAGACGGCCTGCTTGCGGCGTTGGGCGCGCACCAGGCCCCGCTCGCGCAGAATCTTCAGGTGGCGCGAGACCGTGGGTTGCGAAATGCCCAAAGTGCGGGCCAGGGTGTTGACATTCTTGGGCCCTTCGGCCAACAGATAGAGGATGGCAATGCGTTTGGGGTCCGAAAGCCCACTGCACAAATACGCGTGCAGTTGGACGCTTTCGCTGGACATATCGCTCACCGCGACCATGCAAACCCTCCTCGGGTGGGTACCGTGACATGTGCAGGACACTTTTGGACATATGCATACTTTAGTATAGGAGGGGCCCGGCGGTGTGTATAGTGAAAAAACGCGCCTCTGCGAAATTTTACGAAAAGATATGAGGGTTGTCAGGCAGGTTAGCGTTGGCGCAGCGCCGCAGTGGGGTGCGTCGTGGGAGGTGGGGCTTCGGGACGCAGCACGCGCACCCGGCTGGGCGGCCAGTAGACCACCACGGCTTTCCCCAACACGCGCGTCATTGGGATGGGCCCCAGGATATGGGAGTCGGTGGAGTGGTTGCGGTTGTCCCCCAAGACGAAGATGTGGCCGGGGGGAACTTTCCAGTAGCCGTTGTAGCGGGGTCGTTCCAGGATGTAGGGCTCGTACAGGGGCTGGTTGTTGATATACACGGTGCCGTTTTGGATGAGCACCTCGTCGCCGGGCAACCCCACGACCCGTTTGATGTAATCGCCGCCCAGGCCGTTATTTTGCGGCCGGAAGACGACGATATCCCCGCGTTGGGGTTGGCGGCCGAAGCGGTAAGCCAGGCGATAGACCAGGATGAACTCGCCCCCTTGCAGCGTAGGCACCATGCTGTAGCCTTCCACCCGAATACGGGCCGTGATGGTATTGAGCAGGATGTACAACGCGGCGGTAAGGAAGAGGGTGTAGAAGGTCTCGCGTAAGAACTGGCCTATCGCGCGCAACACCCCGCCGGTAGCCAGGGGCGGGGCGTCGTCGGCCGGGGGCGTGGGCTCGGCCGGCGGTGCGGGGGAGGTTTCGGGGTCGAACATGGCCGTATGCCCGTCCTTACCAAAAAAGATGGCTGGTTCGCGCGCGGGGCGACGCCGACGCTCGCGATTATACCACTATGGTATAATCACCACATCCGACGCGAGATAGGCCGAATTTGCACCCCCGCGAGGCGCGTATGTCCCAAGTGGCACAACAATTGTTCAACGCGTTGCAGTGGGGCAGTTTTTATGCCCTCATCGCGCTGGGCTACAGCATGGTCTACAGCATTTTGATGCTGTTCAACTTCGCCCACGGCGATGTGTTCATGGTGGCCACCTACATTGGATACTTCGTGGCCACGCTGCTGCTGGGGCTGGCCTTGAGCGGCTCCTTGCCCTTGTCGGGCGTGGCGGTGTTCGTGCTCACCCTGCTGCTGACCATGTTCCTGGCCTCGTTCATCGGCATTGCGGTGGAGCGGGTGGCCTACCGACCGTTGCGCGATGCGCCCCGGGCTTCGGCCGCCATCACGGGCCTGATGGTGGGCATCTTCCTCGAGACCTTGGTGCTCTACCTGCTGGGCGCCAGCCGGCGCAACTTCCCTACCCTCATCGAGGTGAACACTTTTCAGTTGGGGCCGGTGCAGGTCACCAACCTCAAGGTGCTCACCATCGTGCTGGCCGTGGTGCTCATGGTGTTGCTGCATCTGTTCATTCGCAAGACCAAGGTGGGCATGGCCATGCGGGCCATGTCGTACGATTACGCGGTCATCCCCCTGATGGGCGTGCCCCTGGACCTCATCATCGCGTTCACCTTCGCGCTGGGCTCCGCGCTGGCCGGGGCCGCGGGGGTGCTGTTTGGCATGGCCTACCCCGTGCTGGACCCCTACATGGGCGTGCTCATCGGCTGGAAGGCCTTCGTCGCGGCCATCTTAGGGGGCCGCGGCTCCATCTTGGGCGCGGTGGCGGGCGGCTTCTTGCTGGGCTTCATCGAGATTTTGGTGGCCGCGGTGCTGACTTCCACCATGCGCGACCTGGTGGCCTATAGCATCGTGCTGCTCATCTTGACCTTCCGGCCTTACGGCTTGTTCGGCGAGGAGCACAGCGTGCGGTTGCGGCTCTGAGCCCGCGCGGCACGCACGCGTCACGAGGACACGACCATGCAGCAGACCTCCACACCCTCTCGCTTTGGGGGCCTTTACGGCCGCATTCGGGCCCGCTTTCAAGATGTGCCCATCAGCGCCTGGCTGGTGGGGATGCTGGCCGCGGTGCTGGTCGAGGCGCTCATCGGCCGCGATTTGGCCTACATGTTGGGCCTGGGCAATCTGCCCTCGTTCTTCGGCCTCTCGCTCATCTTCAAGAAGTGGAACCTTATCCCCAGCATCGTGGTCTTCATCGTAGTGGTGTATGTGCTGCCCGCGCTGGCCGCGGTGTACCTGGTGCGTTGGGCCATGCACCGCTGGCGGGGCGTCCGGGGCGTGGCCTGGGTGCAGCGCATCCCCACGCGCGGGTACATTATCTTCAACCTGGCCTTCGTGTATGTGGTCTTGCATCTTTGGGCCGCGTCCAGCGATTACCGGCTGCTGGTGCTGCGTTTGCTGGGCGTGAACATCATCCTCACCTTGAGCCTGAACCTGGTCAACGGCTGGATGGGCGAGTTTTCGGTCTCGGTGGCCGGGTTCATGGCCGTGGGCGCGTATGTGTCGTCGGTGCTCATGGTGTGGGGGTTCGTGAACGACGATGTGTTCGGGCCCGCGGTGTTCCCCGAAGCATGGGCGCCTTATGCGTTCCCGCTGGCGCTCATCGTGGCCGGCGCGGTCACCGCGTTCACGGCCCTGGCCGTGGCCATCCCGTCCTTCCGCACCCGGGGCGACTATCTGGCCATCATCACCCTGGCTTATCTGTTCATCGTCAAGAGTTCCATCGAGAACATTGATTTCCTGGGCGGCGCCCGGGGCTTCATGAACCAACCCAAGGTGGCCGACTCGCTGCTGGTGGTCTTCTTGTGGACCGTGCTGGCCGTGTGGGTGATGCACAACTATGTCACCTCCACCCTGGGCAAGGCCACCAGCGCGGTGCGGGACAACGAACCCGCGGCCGAGATGATGACCGTGAACACCCGCAAAGTGAAGATGGTGGCCTTCTTGACCCACGCGTTTTGGTCCGGCGTGGCCGGGGGCCTGTATGCCCACATTGTGGGGTACATCAACCCGGGCAGTTTCGGCCTGGTCAAGTCGGCCGAAATCTTGGGCATGCTGTACCTGGGCGGGCTGAACTCGGTGACGGGTTCGGTGCTGGGCACGGTGCTCTTCACCCTGCTCAGCGAGATTTTGCGGCCCCTCAAGTTGGTCAAGTGGATGGTCATCCCGGTCATCCTCATCGTGGTGATGATCAAGCGCCCGCGGGGCCTGCTGGGCTTCCAGGAAATTCGGCTGCCCTTCTTGGAGCGACGCGCCCGGGCCGAAGAGGAGGTTTCCCATGCCCCTGCTGGAGATTAAAGACCTCACCCACTTCTTCGGCGGCTTGCGCGCGGTGCACAAGTTCCACACCCGCATCGAGCCGGGCGAAATTCGGGGCCTTATCGGCCCCAACGGCGCGGGCAAAACCACCGTGTTCAATCTGACCACGGGCGTGTACAAACCCACCCAGGGGCAGATTCTGTTCGACGGACAAGACATCACGGGCAAGCCGCCGCACGAAATCGGCCGCCTGGGCATCAGCCGCACCTATCAGAACCTGCGCCTGTGGGGCAATCTGACCGCGCTGGACAATGTGAAGATTGCCTTCTACGGCCGCATTCGCTACGGCCTGCTGGGCGCGTTCTTCGGCCTGCGCGGGCGTTCCGAGGAAGAGCGGCGCATCGACCGCGAGGCGCGCGAACTCATGGCCTTGCTGGGCATCGAGCAATACGCCGACATGGTGGTCTCGGGCCTGCCTTACGGCATCCAGCGCAAAGTGGAGATGGCCCGCGCCCTGGCCACCAGGCCCAAGTTGCTGCTGCTGGACGAACCCACCGCGGGCATGACCCCCGCGGAAATGGAAGAGACCATGGAGTTCGTCCTGTACATCCGCAAGACCTTCAACCTGACCATTTGGCTCATCGAGCACAAGATGCGTTTCGTCATGGGCCTGTGCCGCTGGATTCAAGTGTTGAACTTTGGCGAAATCATCGCCGAGGGCACCCCCGAAGAGGTCCAGAACAACCCCGAGGTGATTCGGGCCTACCTGGGCACCGCGGTGACCTGAGCCCGGCGGAAACTTCGCCCCAGTGAGGATGGTATGGCCGCTGAACGCACGCCGCAACTGGTCGTCGAAAACCTGGAAGTGTATTACGGCGCCATCAAGGCCCTGCACGGCATCTCGTTCCATGTCTATCCGGGCGAGATTGTCACCATCATCGGCGCCAACGGCGCGGGCAAGACCTCGACCCTGCGGGCCATCTCGCGTTTGGTCAAGGTGGGGCCCGAGACGCGCATGACCTTCGAGGGGCACGACCTGTTGGCCTATCCGCCCCACAAGGTGGTCAGCGAGTTGGGCATCAGCCATGTGCCCGAAGGACGGCGCTTGTTCGGCAACCTGACGGTGTGGGAAAACCTGCAGTTGGCCACCTTCGCGCGCAAGGACCCACCCGAGGTCATTCAGCGGGACTTCGACATGGTGTTCGACCTGTTCCCGCGGCTGGCCGAGCGACGCAACCAGCGGGCCGGCACCATGAGCGGCGGCGAGCAGCAGATGCTGGCCGTGGCCCGCGCGCTGATTACCGCCCGCCGCATGATGTTGCTGGACGAGCCTTCCATGGGCCTGGCGCCCAAGTTGATGCAAGAGATGTTCGAGGCCCTCAAGGAGATCAACAAAGAGGGCACGACCATCTTGCTGGTGGAGCAAAACGCCAACATGGCCCTGCGCTTCGCCCAGCGGGGGTATGTGCTGGAGACGGGCAATCTGGTGCTGGAGGGCCCCGCCCAGGAATTGCTGGCCAACCCGCGGGTCAAAGAGGCCTACCTGGGCGGCTGAGCCACATCCGCCCCGACCTACCACGCGGCCCCTGCGGGGGCCGTTTTTCGTTCGGCCCTGGGGGCCTGCGGCCTGCCCCTTGCCCTGGCCGCAAAAACGGGTACACTTAGGCATGGATGGACGCGGGTTTGGCGGTCGACCGCCGCCCGAAAATCCTTTTCCTCGTTTCGTATGCACAGGAGGCCAACCATGTTGCGTTGTACCTATTGCGGGGCGTCGCTGAATCTCAACCGCAAAATCGCGGCCGAGGCGTTGAAGGCCCTGGACGAGCAGGGCCTGGAGCACTTCGACTATCCGTGCCCGCGCTGTCGCAAAATCAACAAAATCTCGCGGCAGGCCCTGGCCCGCCTGGTGCCGCGGCGGGACGGCGGCCCCACGCCCAAAAAGGCCTGAGTCGGAAGCGCGCCATGTCGCAGCACCCCCCTCGGCCGTTGGTGATGAAGTTCGGTGGGACCTCGGTGGGAAGTCCCACCGCGATGGCGCAGGTGGTGGACATCGTGCAGCGTGAGGCCGCGCGCGGGCCCGGCGTGGTGGTGGTGACCTCCGCGCTGGCCGGCACCACCGACGCGCTGCTGCGCGCGGCCCGGGCTGCGGTGCAGGGCGACCTGGCGCAGGTGCGCGCCATTCGCCGGGAGTTGGAGACCCGCCATTGGGCCGTGTTGGAGGCGCTGGTCCCCCTGGCCGCCCGCCCGCAGGTGTGGATGCAGGTGCACGGGCATCTGGACACCCTGGAGAGCCTGGGCCAGGCCATGGCCGTGCTGGGCGAGGCCACCCCCCGCGGGTTGGACGCGGTGGCCGCGCTGGGCGAGCGCATGAGCGTGGCCCTGTTGACCGCGGCGCTGCAGGCCCGCGGGGTGTCGGCCCAGGCGCTGGACGCCACCCAGGTGCTGGTGACCGACGACAACTTCGGCGCGGCGCACCCCGACCTGGAGGCTTCGCGGCAGCGGGTGCAGCAGCACATCGCACCGCGACTGGCCCAGGGGCAGGTGGTGGTGGTGCCGGGCTTCGTGGCGGCCACTGCGCAGGGCGTGGTGACCACCCTGGGGCGGGGCGGCAGCGACTATTCGGCCGCGCTGCTGGCCGCGCTGCTGCCCGCGGCCGAGGTGTGGATTTGGACCGATGTGGACGGCGTGATGAGCGCGGACCCCCGGGTAGTGCCCGAAGCGCATACCATCCCCGTGCTGTCGTATCGTGAGGTGGCCGAACTGGCCTACTTTGGGGCCAAGGTCTTACACCCCAAGACCATCCGGCCGGTGGTCGAAGCCGGCATTCCGCTGCGGGTGCGCAACACCTTCCACCCCGAGGGCCCGGCCACCCTTATCGTGCGGGAGCGCGAAGTCACGCCGGGGCAAATCAAGGCCCTGACCTGGATTCGGAACCTGAGCCTGATTATCGTCGAGGGGCGCGGCATGTTGGGCGTGCCCGGCGTGGCCGCGCGCACCTTCGCCGCGGTGGCGGGCACGGGCACCAGCGTGTTGCTCATCAGCCAGGCTTCGTCGGAGCAGAGCATTTGCTTCATCATCCCCGCGGGGGCGCGGGCGCGGGTGGTGCAGGCGCTGGAAACGGCCTTCGCGGCCGAGATTGCCCGCCGCGACATCGATCAGGTGCGCGCCCTGGACCGGGTGGTCATCATCACCCTGGTGGGGGAAGGCATGCGCCACACCCCCGGCATTTCGGGGCGGGTGTTCGGCGCGCTGGGCGCGCACGGCGTCAATGTGGTGGCCATCGCCCAGGGCGCCAGCGAAGTGGCCATCAGCCTGGTTGTGGCCGAAGAAGACGCGGCGCGCGCGCTGCAGGCGTTGCACCCTCTCACGCAAAACTAACATTTGACAAGACTTCAAGCCGCAGGACAGGCTCGCAAACAGCCAAAAATCATCCGTTTCGGGGCAAATTAAGGCCCACATCGGCGCTTTTTCTGGTATAATAAGACCGAGCCCGATCTCGCGCCCGCGAGGCGCGTGTGAAATAGAAGGAATTTCATAAGAAAAGGATGGTGAATGATGCGTAAATGGCGACGACGCTCTCCGCGTGGTGCTCTGAGTGACCTGGACCGGCAAATCATCGCCGCGTTGAAAAAGGACGGCCGGGTGCCTTTCGCGCGCCTGGCCCGCCAGTTGGGTGTGGCCACCAGCACGGTACGGCAGCATTATGAACGCCTGGTCGAGCGCGGGGTGCTGCGGGTGACGGCCACCACAGACCCCTGGGCCTTGGGCTATGGCGTCATGGCCATGATCGGTCTTAAAGTACAGGGCAAGCACCTGGAAGAGGCGGCCCAGCGCATTCGCGAGTTCGACGAGGTGGTCTACCTGGTGCTGGCCACGGGCTCTTACGAACTCTTCCTGGAAGTCGTGTGCAAAGACCACCGGCATTTGCTCAATTTCTTGCTGGAGAAACTCTACCGCGTGCCGGGGGTCGAACGCAGCGAGACCTTCATCTACCTGGACATCCTGAAGGAAGACACGGTGCCCGTGCCCAAAGAGGACATCCCGCTGCCGCCGCCCAAGAAGCGTGGCACGCGCCAGGGAGGGGGCGAGGAGGCCGCCTGAGGCGGAGGGACGACCACCGCGGCGCGGAAACGCCGGCATTTTGGACGCAGGAGGTGCGGTATGACCCGGTCGGACATACCCCGCTATGGGGTGTGGTTGTTGGCGGCTATGTTGCTGCTGGGGATGCTCGCCGGCTGCGGCGGTGCTCCTGCCGCGTCATCTGAGCCCGAAGGTGCTCCCGACGAGGTCGAAGCCGGGCCGCTGGTGGTCTATTCCTACGAAGAGACGGTCACCGACGACTTCTTGCAGCCCTTCCGCGAAAAGTACCCCCAGGTCGAGTTGCAGGTCGCGGTCTTCGGCGAACTGGATGAGGCCATTGCCAAATTGCGGGGTGGCTTCCGCGCGGATGTCATCAATGTGTGCGTAGACTACATCCCCCTGATGGTGGAACTGGACCTGCTGGAGCCCATTGACACGGCCAAAATTCCCTATTGGAACGATGTCTTCCCCTTCTTCCGCGAGATGCCGGACATCCAGGCCGGGGAAGGCAAGGTGTGGATGGTGCCGGTGGACGCGGGCCTGGAAGGGCTGATGTACCGCACCGACCAGATTGACCCGCCGCCGGACTCGTGGAACGCGCTGTTCGACCCCGCGTACGCGGGCCACATCGTGATGCAAGACTACGCGCGCAATGCCATCGCGGTGACCGCGCTGGCCTTAGGGTACGAAGACCCCTTCAACCTGACCGAGGAGCAATTGCAGGCCGTCAAAGAAAAACTCATCGCCCAAAAGCCGTTGTTGCTCAATTACTTCGAGTCCGATGCGGAAGTGGACGAGATGTTCCGCTCGGGCGACGCGTGGGTGTCGTTGGGCTGGACCTCCAACGCCAAGTGGCTGCGTGAGGACGACGGCGTGCCCGTGGCCTATGTCTCGCCCAAGGAGGGCGCGCTGTCGTGGGTGTGCGGTTATGCCATCCTCAAAGGCACCACCCACCCCAACGCCGCGCACGCGCTGGTCAATCACTACCTGGAACCCGAACTGCAGAAAATCGAGGTGGTGGACTTCGAGTACATCGTGGCCAACGCCAAGGTGCTGGACCTGCTGAGCGAGGAAGAGATTGCGGCCGTGGGCCTGGACAATCCCGAGGCCATTGCCGCGGCCCATGTGGAGGTGCTGCCCACCAACTACGACCGCTGGCTCCAAATTTGGGAAGAAGTGCAGGCGGCTTCGCCCTGAAGCCGGGCCTTGACGCATACGGGTACGGCCAGGGGCGAAGGTAGCGACTTCGCCCCTGGCTGTTATAAGCACTGCCAGCGTGGAAGGTTCTTTTGGACGCCTGGAAGGGAAGCCCTCATGTCCGTCGCCGGCCTGCAAGTCACCCACTTGAGCAAGCGCTTTGGCAAGAAAGTCGCGGTGCAGGATGTCTCGTTCTCCGTGCAGCCCAACGAATTCTTCTGCCTGTTGGGCCCCAGCGGCTGTGGCAAGACCACCATTTTGCGCATGATCGGCGGGCTGCTGATGCCCGACACCGGCCGGGTGGCCTTGAACGGCCGTGACATCACCTTCGACCCGCCCGAGAAGCGGGACATCAACATCGTCTTCCAGAACTACGCGCTGTTCCCGCACATGACGGTGTATGACAACATCGCATTCGGCCCGCGACGCCAGGGCTG
>Ga0256832_1003524_pt1 | contig 10639 bp, 6 predicted proteins | sample 134614metaG_FD_190534 | JGI IMG/M metagenome (GOLD analysis project Ga0256832, IMG submission 190534) | Hydrothermal vent microbial communities from Lau Basin, Pacific Ocean - 134-614 | ecosystem: Environmental > Aquatic > Marine > Hydrothermal vents | place: Pacific Ocean: Lau Basin | collected...
CATATATAGGGTTTTTACCTGCGAATTATCGTTTACTTCCGGTCTATTGTAATAATATTTGGGGGAAGGAATCGTCACTTTGTCAGTAGATGCCGGTATATGATTGTTTGACCAATTAGCGGCATTTCTCCAATAATTGCCCTTAAATCCTTCCCAATAAATACCGAATTCATACGCTCCCAAATCTGTCGCGTTCATCAATGGACGTGGATTACCTTCTTTATCTGCATCTGGGCTCTCATCGGTATTGCCTGCATTGATGCATTGTGAAGAACTTTGAAGATGATAATCGTGATTGACGATATCTACAAATTGAGGATCAAAGGTGGTTATATTTGTTCCCGAAGGTGCTGCGAATCCATTATTGTAAAAGTCAGTATTTTCTAATATCACGTTTAACGTATAACTGTTTGCTTGATTATACGCAGTACGTGAATAATGAGTGACATTGGTCACTATGCAATTCTCTAATTTATTGTCCTGATTGCTTCTGTCGCAATTGAACAAATAATCACCACCGTCAATTACACAATTTTGAAATGTATTGCTATCGCAAATGGATTCCAATTCATAATAAAAGAAATCTATGACATTTTTGGATGTATTACGGAAAATACAATTTTCAAAAACATTGTTTCTACCTGTATATTGTGCACCACCATCTTCATCGGTATCAAAAAACAGAACAGCACTTTCGTTGTCAATAGCCTCACAATTTCTGAAAGTATTATTGCTTGCACCATCTCTTACAGCAAATCCATTCAAGTCATATGCCTTACAGTTCTCAAAAGTATTGAACTTACAAGCTCTGTACCTGACATAAAATCCTTCGCCGATATTCTTAGCTGTACTGTTTTTTACTGTATTGTATTCGCAATCTTCCTTAAATCCGATTCCATGACCATCGTGATCCAAAACTCCAATTCTTTCCGCATAACAATTTTCTATTTTGTTGTAATTGCCTCCAAAAACAATATAATAATCCATCGCAGCACTATCGATGTTTTCATTGCAATACACCTTGCTATTTTCAATCTTATTATAATTTCCGTCAAAAGAATATCCTTCGGCAGCTGCGTTTTCCACAAAACAATTCTTTACTGTGTTATATTCACCAAAATCACCATCATTGTTTACGTTAAGGCTAAATCCAATACCGTCATAAGAAGCACTCACATCACCCAATTCGGTTAGTATAATATTATCAAATGTCAAATTTGAAGATCCGTAAGTGTAAATACCGTAATTGTAATTTGTAAGCTGAAAATTTTTCAGGGAAACATAATAATGATAGATAAATTCAATTGCCCCTCCTGCAGTTGCCCTGTTACCACCATCAAGCAATGGCATTACTGTCGCATCAAGCGCATCTCCAAATGAATGATTGGTATTGGGATTATCACCGGGAGTATTTTGATATCCCTCAAAAAGTATGGGTAATTCTGATGTTCCCGATTTTTGGAAATCAATATTTTCAGCACCGTAATTACCTGCTTTGATATAGACGATATCCCCAGCTTGCACAGGACTGGAACTTGACGCAGCATAACCGATTGTTCTCCAGGCTTGGGCTTCATTTGTACCTGAATTTGCGTCATTTCCCGTAGTAGAGACGTAATATACATTGCCTAAATCTGATGCCGGTCTAACTAAATATGCCTTTGGTGTAATGGAAGGAATATCTACATCAAGAGTAAATGAATTTGGCATATAAAAGGTATTGCCCTCTGATGTTTCCATTATTTCTGTCACAGCCAAAGCCCCTGTCAAACCGTAATCCGTACCGTTGAAACTAAACGAAACGCTAAGACTGTCATCAATTACATTTGGAACATCGGGAAGTGATGCATTTATCAATGAGACAACGACACTATCACCATTTTGCCAAACTGAATTTTGTACAGCAGGATAAGTTACATCAACATATCCTTTGTGTCCTCCCCAATCAAATACATGATAGGTCAAATCAGGAATATCTCCCGATAAATCCAAGGGTTTTTTCATTTCACCATAAGAAACAAAATCTCTGAGTTTATACCTCATCCTACTAAGTCTTTTTACAAAATGAGATGCCATTGATTTATTAGGGCTGGAATCCGGATTAATAGCAAGCCATATATATTGTCTTCCCGTTTGTACTCCGAAAATATATCCTTGCCCGAGCTTTGCATAAAATTGTTGATTACCGTATTGGCTACCTCCCGTCTTTGTGCCGAATAGTTGAACTTTACCGGTATAAACCGCCTGCCAGGCAGGAACTTGGTTATCAGTAGTCCAACCCTGTACCATAAAAGCATCCACTTGATCAGCTACGAAGTCACAACCTCCTTCTGTTGTGATAAATACGTCATCAGGTACCGTATTATGAATACTATTCAACATATCAGAATAGCCTTCCTTCCAAAAGGATCCACCGCCAAGTGTATGTCCATGAGAAGCATCCATACATTGAGCAGGCCCTGAAGCCGTAACCATATCCATATAAATAGCTTTAGCCCCGATTCTACTTGATTTGGTGATTTGATCTTCCGCATCTAACATCACATTTTGCCAGCCGGTTTGGTCAGAACACATAACAGCAAATATATTATTTTTGAATGTTTGGGTAAATTCCGAACCGTCTGATTTTTTGGCAGCATCAGGCTGTCCATCATTGTTGTAATAAGTAGCTGCCGCAGAATCACCGGGATCATTGCCACCAACTCCGGTATCCCACATTCTTCCGTTTGTATAAGGCATTATTACCGAGCCGGGATTGTTAGTTTGAATATTACTTACCAATCCGGGAAATCCGGTTCTTTCAGGGAAATAATCGGGGTAAAAATGGTCGAATTCTTTATAATTCCATTCATAAGCGTGGACTCCAACAGGAACATCAAAAAAGCTAACGGCAGTCTGGATATAACTTTCCATCTGTGACATTGTGGCTTCTGAAATATATGTCGAAAGCCAAACTCCAATATCTCCGATACTATGTTGTCTGGTATTGCGTTTCGTACTGTTTTGAGGCCAATAGTTTGATGAAGTTGAAACCCAATCTCTGTATATCTTAGCTGCTTCATACCAATTTCCATCGTATAAATCCAATTCAAAAACTCCGGGTAAATTCCAATCATTTCCTGAAATGGTTTTATTAGGGGAAGGGTATTTACATTCTATTTTTATACCTGAATTAGCGTTTTTTACACCAAAATATTTAATAGAAGCATCCGGATCGTGGTATCCAAAATATAAACCGTAATTATCATTGTAATAGGACATAAATTGCATTGTCGTTCCCCATCCGCGTGGATAAAGCCCTACATTGTCATCTCCACTGTCCCCTGAATCATCATAGTAATCTATTCCTGAACCGGGATTGTGCGTCAATCTACCCGAATAAAGCGGATATAAAAAAGTGTCATTTCCGCTTGCTTCTATATTAAGTTTTGGAAATACTGCATCCATCAACGAATGATTTGTACCAAGACCAGCGACAGACAAATCCCAATCTGATTTCGCATCATTTGTATTGATTGTAACTGTTGCAATAAGAGATGCGGGTAAATTGCCGCTTGTAGGATCGCTGAACTGGATAGTACAACTTGATGATGTGCTACTCGATATATTTACGCTATTCCAACTGGAAATAGAACTTATATCATAATCATTATTAGTAGTGGTATTTCTGATAGTGAGAGTGAAAAACTCGGATGTAGTCGAAGTATTCAATGTCTCAGTACCGTTATCTTTAATATGTGTCACTTTAGCTCCGTTACCAAGATCTTCTACAGTTATACTTAATCGACCACTCGATATTGTGGTTTGACCAATGATGTAAATAGATGAAAACAAAATAAATGCAAGACTAATAATCAATTTCATAGTAATAATTTTAAAAAGTGTGCAGTAAATATAGTTAATTGATGCTAACTAAGACTAATATGCTGCCGGATTTAACATAAATTTTTGGTTAATTGTATTAACTTTTTTTTACCCTCGTTTAAATCTGCGCATATCTGTAAAATCCGCGTCATCTGTGTTCAAAAAATATTTAATAAACCATTAAGAAGTTAAGAATAGTTAAGGATCTTGTGCTTAATGAGTCTTATTGTCAAATTTATTCTTCTGTTTTTATCAGACCTAATTCAGGTTTACCTTTAATGACCTTGTAATATTCAATCGACTCATCGTCAACACAACTCCAAACTTTTTTAAAATCAAATTCTTTAAATTTAAGTTGATTGTCAAAATGTACATAACCTAGATATTTTTCGTATCCCACACCACAATATCCCGAAAAAGCTCCACCTGGATTAGAACGTTCTGCAAATGAAAAAGTGACGTATATACCATCAGGTAATTTAATTGAGTCAATATTATTTAATTCAATAATATATTTCATGCCTGTTCTTTGAGAGATATTCATTCTTTTTATTTCTATATCTCTTATTTTTATTATTAATTCAGCGTTGGTTTCTAAGCTGTAATTATGTACCATTTTCATATTGGTTAAATAAGTTGCCTCATTTTTTTGCATCCAATTTAATTTGGTTAAATCACTATCTTCATCATTAAAAAACTTTTCTTTGAAATCTTTTGCTGTACAATTTTTATAATCAAAAGAATCAAGATAGTTCTTTAATACATATAAATCTACGTGTGAGTCATCTGTACGATAGTCGGAACCGATTAACGGAATTTTAATTTTTAATTTATCGTAATAATACCATCCTACTAATGTAGCATCTCTCCATTGATCAGATATTGTTTCATCACCACATAATGAATATCCTTCTTCCAAATACATCGTGATGGCATATTTATCATCTATTTTCCCTTTCAATAAATAATATCTTTCCATCGAAATATTGGATTCAATAGACCAGTTTTGTGTAATTCCTTTTGCAGAAAGAAATGTGATTAGTATAAAAAGAATATATTTATTCATATTAATTGTTGTATTTTGATTAAATTTTCTCATTATTCTGTTTTTAATAATTAAACCCGAAAGCCCAAAGTGGTATTACATTGAGATAGCCAAACTCTATATCGTCTTTTACAACAAATGATTTACCATCTTTTTCTATTTGCTTTTGCTGTTTGTTTTTTCCTCCGATTTCGAATGTATATTCATCAATGACAAAATCAGCTTTTTTAGACGATAATACATCTTGTTTTACCCGCATTTGATTGAAGAAGAAAGTTTCACGTATATTCCCTATATTCGAGTTGTCTCCAACAAGATTAAAAATGATATTTGGATTATCCAAATAGATCTTTTCAACTTTTCCTAAACCCCTAAGACCATTAGTCTCATCACGTAACTGTGCTATAAGCCCTGCTTTTTCCATATATAAAAAATAATCATCTAATGAATTTCTACTTACTCTGATTATTTTAGCTATTTTGGAGAAATTTGGCTTAAAAGGTGTACTTTCCGCAATGATAGAAAGCAATCGTTTCAACTTTCGACTTGTCCCGACGTTAAGATTTGCATATTGAGGAATGTCTGTTTCTAATGTTTGAACTATAATTTGCCCTAAACGTAAATTCATCTCATTTTCAAGTCCAAAAGGATAGTAACCACGTTTTAAATAGTCTTTGAATAATGGTAGTGGATGTTTTATATTTGAAAGTTTTACTTTATTTTGAATTATTTGTTTCAATGAATATACTTCCGTTTCATAATCGTGAAATAATTCTAAATATTCCCTAAATGAGAGTCCGTGTAATTTGTAAATAATTGCCCGACGGCTTAAATCCGCAGAACCTCTAATTATATCAAGAATAGAAGAACCTGTAAATACAACTTTCAGTTCAGGAAATGAATCGTAAATATTTTTTAATACTCGAGACCAATCTGGATACTTATGTATCTCATCAATGAACAAATATTCTCCGTTATTTTTATAAAATTCATCCGCTAATTCGATAAGCCTGTTATCACTAAAATACAAATCATCGGCAGATACATATAAAGCTTTTTTGGTGTCTAAATTTTCTTTGATATATTGTAATATCATTGTCGTTTTACCAACTCCGCGTGCACCGATAATACCTATCATACGACTTTTCCAAGATACTTTATTGTACAAATAGCGTTTAAAGTCTGTCGAAGTATATCGCAAAAGGGTTTCAAATTTCTGATAAAGTGTTTTCATTGTAAAGTATAACTTTTTAGCAAAGATATAATAAATGCACAACAAATTCAACAAAAACCAGAAATATTGCTCAATGAATAGTGCATAAAATACGATAATTGATAAGTTTTTTTTCTAATATTAGTATTTTAAGCTTGTTTTTTTGCCATACTGCCTCCCAGCCTCCCGTTTCTCCACTCTGTTCCGAAACCGGAGTACCTGCCAACCCACAAATAAACAGATTTGTGTTAATCAGTAAAATCCGCGTCATCTGTGTTCAAAAGAATATTTAATTAACCATTAAGAAATTAAGAAAAGTTAAGAACTTAATGCTTCATGTCCCTTAATGCCTTAATGGTTTTTGTTTCACCTTTAAAAATCTATTTTGACCAATTTTTTTACGGACTTTATCTTTTGATTTTTATCGACAAATACTAAGAAATAAATACCGGATTTTAAATTTCCAATGTCAAGTATCATATTAGACGAATCACAATTAGTCTTGATTTTTAATGATTGTTTTGCATCGTAAAGGAACAATTTACAATCTTTTGCAGCATTGATTATTTCAATTAAATCAATTGCGGGATTCGGTGAGATTGTTATTTTATCAATTGCGTAATCCTTTGCGATACTGTTAGCAGGGATGTATTCGTAAGCTCCTATATCGGGATTTTTTCCGTAAAAATCATCATTGATACCCGGTATTAATACTCCTTTGTCAATCAACGGACTGTCTTTTGATAAGCTGTAATCACCGTCAGATGAAGATTTAAACGTGGGGTTTGAAGCGATACCATTTGGTTCCAATCCGGTGGCAGTCTGAAAATCATTAAATGTGGTATAATGATGAGATTGGTTGTCGTAAAAATAAGCAAATTCATCTTCAGCCGTAGTGAAAAGATTGTCATAATCCATATCCAACGGACGGTTTCCACTTCCCACCAAATAACTGATTGCATATCTATTGCCGGTAAATGCATTATTTCGTGTATAAATCTGCTCCCAATCTCCCGGGATTTTACATTCAAATCCATCAACTCCTTCCATCATTGCATCGCTTGTATTATGAAACAGATACATTTTACCAGATTTTGCATATCCGCTATTGAACTTGAATGACATTCCCCTGTAAATGCTATTGCCATATCCCGTATTGTAAATGAGATTTCTAATCGCATAAGCAGGTCCTTTGTTTATAGGGGCAAAAGAAATACCGACCAAAACATCGTAAATCGTATTGTTCCAAACTCTGACATTGCTTGCCCATCCATCGACAGAAATTCCGTCATCTCCTGCATTGTAAATAATATTGTCGTAAATATCCAATTCCGTAGTTAATTCATTTTTGTAAAAACTGCCGGGTGACATACCGTCCTGACAATCGTGAAATACATTGTTTCTAATGACGTGCCCTCTACCTAACACCGGATCATAAAACGATATTAGAGTACTTTCTACAATACTTGCTTTCATAGCATTCCAATCCCACATATCCGTATCGTCGTAAAACTCACAATTCTGAACGGTGATTTGGTCGGAACTGTATTTTATACCTACCCCGAGATTGTTCATTGCAAAAAGACAACTGTCAACCACATTGTGGCTTGAACTGTAAAAATATATGGCTTTCGCCCAATCACCTTGACCATAATTTCTGAATGTAAGGTTTCTGAAATGAAAATAATCTTTGTCCCAAACCGTAAATGCATTGTGTTTATCGGATATTATCATCTTCAAATCGGCAGGATTTTTACCTTGTATTTTGACATAAACTTTTTTACCTTCCACAAAGAAACCATCTAATTCCCAAATCAAATTATTGAGGTCATTCATCGATTTATATTGGTACAATCTGCGATTATCAGCGATGATAAGCCGGGTGTTTTCATAATCCAATTCGGTAGAAAATATTCCTTGTCCTTCGTTTTTCCAAGTGTGTTTTACGGTATCTGCGCCATCAAAAATTGCTCTTTCGCCTTGAGCCGAACGAATGGTTATGGGAGATTCTTCACTTCCTTGATACGCAAATACCAATTTGCCTGTGTGATAAATACCCCCAAGCAAAACAATTTCTTCACCTGCTTTTACGAGTTTCACGGCTTCTTCAATGGAACCCGGCGATGATTTGGTATATGATGTATCGTTTCCGTTTGGGCTGACATAATATGATTTTTTCGCATTGAATCGTTTTGGATTTTCCCTGGTTTTAGAGCTTGCTTGCAATATTGTTCCGTCGAGACTGGGGCTTGTCGAATCTTGAATGGTTGCAATAACTTCATAATTTGTATTCGGTTTAAGCCAAAACAGGCTACCGACAAATTGTGTATTGTTGGTTCTTGTTGCAGGAAATCCTTCTTTAAATGTGGAATCGACAACTCTGTATTTTATCGTCATAACGGCATCGTTTTCAGGGTCGTCATTTTCATTCAAATTGACAATTATTCCCATAGTATGATAATTGCCGTATAATTCAATTGTCTGTGAAAATAATGGATACCTGGCATTAATAACGATTACAATGAACAAAAATTTGAACAATAAATTTTTCATATCAACAGAATTTTATAATGAAGAATATGATAAATTCACAGGATGATGAAAGCTAAATGATATTTAGTGTCTGCACGAAAATAGACAATTTTTGAAATTCAGATGACTTTTGTTTAGATTTTGATTTTTTTACAATGATTTGATGCCAAAGTATCAATCACTTGTGAAAAAGTTAAAAGATGACAAAAAGAATCAATTTCAAATTTGATGTGTTTTCTTGCAGACACTATTAATACTAAAAAGATGTTTTTAATCTTCAATTTGCTGCACGATTCGCTAAAAAAAACGTATTAAAAAAACCATTAAGAAGTTAAGGTAAGTTAAGAATTAGTTTAGTGTTTAATGTTTCTGGGTGCATTTCATTTTTCTAAATTGCAGATTGATATTCCTGTTTATCAGCACAACTGCCCCCTCATCCATCCCGCAAATGCTCTGCTCTCCCCCTTGTTGTTTTACTTCACTACGTTACTTAAAACGACAGGGGGAAGTAGCAACGCTCCATACCATACTATATAATTCTAGTGTCAAGCCAATAAACATTAAACCATTAAGAAGTTAAGATAATTAAGAATTTATTGCTTAATGTTCCTTAATGTCTTAATGGTTTATTTTTTTTTAATATTAATATTTCAACCTTTATTCAAATCCGTAGTTTACCGGAGTAGCCGCCAACTCGCAGACCAATGATAAGCGAATGTCTCTGACTTCGCTTTATTTAGCTCAGCTTTTATCCGCAAAATCCGTGTCATCCGTGTTCAGAATAATATTCAAATTAACAAATTGCCCCTTTTCGTACAGAGACTATGTAATTTATATCTCTATAATATCTCCGGTATTCATCGAAAATATCTTATCATCTAATTTTTCTTTCAAATAGTCCAAATTTTGTTTGCCTGTGCAATGCCCCGTATAAAACAATGAATCAGTTTCTTTTAGTCCTGAGGTAAGATTATCCAAATAGCTTTTGCTTTCATTTTTTCTTGTTGCCGGCTTATATGTGTGAAAACCTCCAAAAACATAGTTTATTTTCTCATTTTTCTTAAATGATTCAGCTTTTTTATACATATTAATTATACCTGAATGTGAACAAGCAGTAAATAAAACCGAATTGTCATTTTCATTGATTAAAAGCGCTATTTCATGTTGAAATTTATCATTTTCAACAATCCCCTCATACTTTTCATACAAGCTTAAATTTCCTGTTGGTTGAGGGAAATCATCGGGGAAATCAGCAAGCAAATCGATATTGTCAGTTAAATGCGTATCTTCCTCAACAAAAAATATTCTATCTGTATTTTTATTAATAACATTTGAATCAAGACTAATGTTAAAAGGGATAAACCCAAATATTTTAGTAAAATGCTTGTTGATTGCCTTCTTATGCATATAGATTTTAGCCTTATTATTGATTTTTAGAAAATGCTTAAGACCTCCTCCATGGTCATAATGACCGTGAGAAATTATAAGATAATCAACTTTGGACAAATCAATGTTTAACTTCTTTGAATTGCGGATAAACAAATCGGTTTTTCCGACATCAAAAAGTATATTGGTTTTATTTACTTCAATATGAATACTTAATCCGTGTTCAGATTTCAGTCCGGGTTGACCATTTTTTGAAACTGAATTTTCGACTAATACTGTAATTTTCATGTGTTTTTATTATAATCCTAATTTTGAGGGCAAAAGCCTAATACGAATCAAAGTTACAAAAAAATTAAAAATAAACCATTAAGAAGTTAAGGAGGTGCATTTCATTTTTTCGCGTTTTGAGTTCTATCCATCGACGAAATTTCCCCGACAGGGGATAAATGTGAATAACCGTGGGTGAAACCCGCGGTATCCGAACAAGCAAAGTACAACTCCGGAGGAGTTGAATATCCATACAACATAATAATTGATAATTGAACACCTTCGGCGTTCATATCACCTATCACTTTTACCCCGCATTTCATACGGGGCTA
>Ga0256832_1003525_pt1 | contig 10634 bp, 8 predicted proteins | sample 134614metaG_FD_190534 | JGI IMG/M metagenome (GOLD analysis project Ga0256832, IMG submission 190534) | Hydrothermal vent microbial communities from Lau Basin, Pacific Ocean - 134-614 | ecosystem: Environmental > Aquatic > Marine > Hydrothermal vents | place: Pacific Ocean: Lau Basin | collected...
TGATCGTCACCTTCGCCTGGCCCGGTCTGCACAACTTCTTCCTGATCATTCTCGGCATCCTCATTGGCGGCGGCGCCGCCTGGGTGGTGGCCAAGAAGGTCGCCATGACCGACATGCCGCAGATGGTTGCCATTTACAACGGCATGGGCGGCGGCGCGGCCGGGGCCATCGCCGCGGTCGAGCTGCTGCGCAATGTCGCTCACCACGGTGAGATGTCGATTGGCCTGCTGGTGCTGGCCATTCTTGGCGGCCTGATCGGCTCGGTTTCGTTCAGCGGTTCGATGGTCGCCTTCGCCAAGCTGCAGGGGCTCGTCAACTCGCGGGCGGTCACCTTCCCCTTCCAGCAGCCGATCAACATGGCGGTACTGGCGGTGTCGCTCATCTTCGGCCTGATGTACCTCTTCGGGGTCCAAAACGGCACCGTGGTGCTTTGGTTCTTCCTGCTGACGCTCCTCTTCGGCGTGATGATGACCATCCCCATCGGCGGCGGCGACATGCCGGTGGTCATCTCCCTGTACAACGCCTTTACCGGCCTGGCGGTCGGCTTCGAAGGCTTCGCCATTGGCAACCCGGCGATGATCATCGCCGGTACGGTGGTGGGCGCGGCCGGTACCCTGCTGACCATCTTGATGGCCAAGGCCATGAATCGCTCGCTCTACAGCGTCCTCTTTGGCGCCTTTGGCGCGGTCGAGCAGGAGGGCGGCGAGATCAAGGGCAGCCTCAAGCCGATGGAGCCGGAAGACGCCGCCAGCATGATGGCCTTCGCCAACAAGGTGATCATCGTGCCCGGATACGGCATGGCCGTGGCGCAGGCGCAGCAGAAGGTCAAGGAGCTGATGGAAGAGCTGGAGAAGCGCGGCGTGGAGGTAAAGTTCGCCATCCACCCGGTGGCCGGCCGTATGCCCGGACACATGAACGTCCTCCTGGCCGAGGCGGGCATTCCCTACGAGAAGCTCTACGACCTCGAGGAGATCAACCCCGAGTTCGAGACCGCCGACGTGGCGCTGGTGATCGGCGCCAACGACGTGGTGAACCCGGCGGCGCGGCGCGAGGGCAGCCCGCTCTACGGCATGCCCATTCTCGACGTGGACAAGGCCAAGCAGGTGTTCGTGCTCAAGCGCGGCCGCGGCAAGGGTTTTGCCGGCATCGAAAACGAACTCTTCTACGCCGACAACACCAACATGGTCTACGGCGACGCGTCCGACACCCTCAACAAGATGGTGCAGGCGCTCAAAAACTTCTAGCAAGCGTCCCCGGACGATTGGCCCGCCCCTCGGGGCGGGCTTTGCGTTAAAAATAGGGTATGAGCCAAAGTCTACGCGAGCGGGTAACGCGGGAGCTGGATCGTCTCAAGCAAGAAGGGCTTTATATCACGCCGCCGGTGTTGGAGGCACCGCAGGAGGCGGTAACGCGGGTGGCCGGCCGCGAGGTGATAAACCTGGCGTCAAACAACTATCTGGGCTTAGCCAACCACCCGCACCTCAAGAAGCGGGCGCGCGAGTACCTGGAGCGCTGGGGGGTGGGCAGCGGGGCGGTACGTACCATTGCCGGCACCTTCACCTATCACGAAGAGTTCGAGAAGCGTTTGGCGGCCTTCAAGGGGACCGCCAGCGCGCTGGTGTTGCAGTCTGGTTTCACCGCCAACCAGGGGGTCTTGGGGGCACTCCTGCAGCCCGGCGACCTGGTGTTTTCCGACGAGTTGAACCACGCCTCGATAATCGACGGCCTGCGCCTAACCAAAGCGACGCGGCACGTTTTCCGCCACGGCGACGTGGCCCACCTGGAGGAGTTGCTGGCCGCGAACGATACGGACGGCTTGAAGATGATCGTTACCGACGGGGTATTCTCGATGGACGGCGACGTTGCGCCGCTTGATCGGATAGTGCCTCTGGCGGAGAAATACGGGGCGTTGGTTTACGTGGACGATGCCCACGGTTCGGGAGTGCTGGGGGAGCTGGGGCGTGGTACGGTGCACCACTTTGGCTTTCACGAGAACCCGAACGTAATCCAGGTGGCCACTCTTTCCAAGGCTTGGGCTTCAATCGGCGGCTATGCCGCCGGCGCCAGCGAGTTGCGTGAGCTGCTCATCAATCGCGCCCGGCCTTTCCTCTTTTCCACCTCCCACCCGCCGGCGGTGGTGGGGGCGCTGATGGGCGCTCTGGAGCTCATCCAGCGCGAACCCGAGCGCATCGAGCGCCTCTGGGAGAACACCCGCTACTTCAAAAGGGAGCTGGCCGGTTTGGGCTTCGACACCATGGGCAGCCAGACGCCAATCACGCCGGTTCTCTTTGGCGAAGCGCCGGCCGCCTTCGAGGCCAGCCGGATGTTGCTGGAGCGGGGCGTGTTCGCGGTGGGGATTGGTTTTCCCACCGTTCCGCGCGGAAAGGCGCGCATTCGCAACATCGTTACCGCCAGCCACACTCGCGATCAGCTGGACCGGGTGCTCGAGGCCTACGCCGAGGTGGGCCGCAAGCTTGGCGTAACCGGTTGAGCCTGCTCAATTTTTACTACGGTTGAGGCTTTATTTAGGTAAGATGCGGGTAGGCGGACAGGGCGTTATCTCTTCGACAGCTTTCCTGGCTGCTGTGCAGATTTTCTATTCGAGGTTCATGGAGGCGCATGGCAGAAGAGAAAAGGCTGGTTACCAACCTTACTTATCTGGACAGACTGGCCGCCGGCCCCTTCTATAAAGTGCGTCTCAGGCTGGTGGTGCTGGTGCTGATAATAGGCGCCATCGCCGCCGTTGCCGCGCTTTACCTCGAAATAATCGTCAAAGACGTGAACATAGTCGACGCCGTCTTCCTGCCCTTGATGGCCTTGTCTTTTTTGTTGATGGCGGTTATTTTGCGCCGCCGTCCGGCCTTGTTGGGAAAGGTAGAGAACCTGGCGTTTTCGTTACTAGTGCTTTACGCGATGTTCATGCTGATTTACCAATTGCGCGAAACGCTGCCGCGATTGCACACTTTCAGCGAGACCATCCTTTGGTATCCGATGCTCTATCTCTCCGCCTTTCTATTACACCGGCGGGCTACGGCCCTGCGCCTTTCGACGGGTATCTGGTCGGCTTTCCTGCTCATAGGAATAGCCTTTGCGCCGCACAGCTTAGTGCTTGTCGAGCACGACGCCTCGGTCATGAATACCATCTTGCAATTCTATGTTTCCGGCGCTATCTACATCATCCTGCTCTACGCTTTCTCCCGCATAGAAGAGGGGTACGCCGAGACGCGGGCGCTGGCCTACATCGATTACCTGACGCAGTTGCCCAACCGTCGCTACGGCGAGTCGATGATGGTGCAGCTCCTCAGGCAGGCGCGCGAGTACAAGACCATCTTTAGCGTGGCCATGGTCGACCTCGACGGCTTCAAGCGGATCAACGACCGCTTCGGTCACGACATAGGCGACCGGGTTCTCAAGCGTTGCGCCCTGTTGGTGCAGCGCTATCTGCCGCGCGGCGGGCGGGTCATTCGCTGGGGCGGCGAAGAGTTTTTAGTGATCCTGCCCGACCTGAACGAAACGCAGGCGTTGCGGGTGGCCGAAGAAATGCGCCGTGGTTTGGAAACCTCCCCGCACGAGGGGGTTGGCGTGGTGCTGGCCAGCTTTGGCGTGGCCGGCCTGCGCCCCAACGATACCCTCGACGAGTTGATAATGCGTGCTGACCAAGCCATGTACAGGGCCAAAAACTTGGGCGGGAACCGCGTGGTCGCGGCTTCCGCCCTGACACTGGCGGCCGAAGCCTGAGTTAGGCTCCGGCCGCCCTTTGCAGGTCGGCTACCCGGTCGGTAGCCTCCCAGGGAAAGCCGTCGCGGCCGAAGTGGCCGTAAGCCGACGTGGCCGTATAGATGGGGCGCAAAAGCTCCAGCTCTTCGATTATCGCCAAGGGGCGGGGGTCGAAGACCTGGCGGGTCACGGCGGTCAGTCGTTCGTCATCGAGCTTGCCGGTGCCGTAGCTTTCCACTCGCAAACCTACCGGACGCGCCTTGCCGATGGCATATGCCACCTCGACCAGCGCCCGCTCGGCGAGCCCGGCGGCGACGATGTTCTTGGCCATGTAACGGGCGTAGTAGGCGCCGGAGCGGTCAACCTTGGTGGGGTCCTTGCCGCTGAAGGCGCCGCCGCCGTGTGGCACCGCGCCGCCGTAAGTGTCGACGATTATCTTGCGACCGGTCAGGCCGGCGTCGCCGTGGGGGCCGCCGAGAACGAAACGGCCCGAGGGATTAATGAGGTAGCGGGTTTCTTCGCGTAAGAGCGCTGCCGGGATCGCTTGGCGGATTACCTGCTCTATCAGGTCTTCCCTTATCTCGTCCTGGTCTACTTCAGGAGCGTGTTGGGCGGAAAGGACTACGGTCTCTACGTAGAGAGGTTTGTCGCCATCGTAGGCTACCGTCACCTGCGCCTTGCCATCGGGGCGAAGGTAGGGGAGAGCCCCGCTCTTGCGCACCTCGGCCAGGCGCATGGTCAGTTTGTGAGCGAGGGTGATGGGCAACGGCATCAGCTCTTCGGTCTCGCGGGTGGCGTAGCCGAACATCAGGCCCTGGTCGCCGGCGCCAACCTGGTCGTAGGGCTCGGTGGAGCCGAGGACCCGCACCTCGTAAGAGGTATTGACCCCTCCGGCAATGTCGGGTGACTGTTCGTCTATTGCCGAGAGGACCGCGCAGGTGTCGCCGTCGAAGCCGAACTTGGCCCGGGTGTAGCCGACTTCCTTGACGGTCTTGCGCACCAGGTCGGGCAGGTGCACGTAGGCCTTGGTGCTGATCTCGCCGGCAACTAGGACCATACCGGTCTTGACCAGGGTTTCGGCGGCCACGCGGGCTTTGGTATCGCGCGAAATTATGGCGTCGAGGATAGCGTCGGAGATGCGGTCGGCCAGTTTGTCGGGATGACCTTCGGTTACCGATTCGGATGTGACCAGTCTTAGCAACTTTCCGCCTCCATGGGTATGGGCGGCCTGGCGCCGCTCAGCTATGCAGTATACATCCCTTCATCAGGAATGCAGAAGTTCGCTTAGCCGGGTAAACTCTTCTATCCCCAGCCGTTCGGCGCGAACGCGTGCGTCCAGACCCAGCTCGTCCAGTGCCGCTAGCACCTTGGCGCGGGGCCAACCGGCCTGCTCCAGGTTTTTGCGCAATGTCTTGCGCCGTTGCGCAAAGCCGGCTTCTATCAGCCTGAAGAGCTGCGGGTCGTCGGGGGTGCCGCGGTGCTCGAGCTCCACCAGAGTCGAGGTTACCTTGGGCTTGGGAAAGAAGGCCTGCGGGGGGAAGTCGCGCACCTTGCGAACGCGGGCGTGGTGAGCGACGCGCAGCGAGAGCAGTCCGTAGGCCGGCGTTCCCGGGGCCGCCGCCAAGCGCTCGGCCACCTCGCGTTGCAGGAGCACCACCAGACGCGCGAAGCGCCCCGATCGCAGCAGCTCGCTCAAGAGGGGCGTGGCCACGTTGTAGGGGAGGTTGCTAACGAAGAGGCTGCCCGGCGGGACGATGCTCCAGTCGTACTCGAGCGCGTCGGCGAACTCCAGGTTCACGTCGGTCCCGGCCAGGGTTTCCGCGAGCAACGGTCTAAGCCGCTCGTCCTTTTCGATTGCGTTTACCCTTGCGCCTGCTTCGACAAGCGCCCGGGTTAGCGTGCCCAGCCCCGGACCCACCTCCCATACCGGCTGTCCCGGCGCGGGCGCGGCGGTGCGAACTATCAGCCCCAGCAGACCGGCGTCTACCAGGAAGTTCTGCCCCAACCGCTTATCGGCCGCCAAGCCGTGGCGTTCCAACAGCTCCCTGACCGTGCTAGGACTGGTCAGCGTATTCATCAAGTTTGCTCATCAAAAGAGCTTCGGCTTCCGCCAAGTCGCTACCCGCGGCAAGCGCCAGTTCCTCGCTGAGGATCCCGATCAGCTCGCGGTACTGCTGGTGTTCTGTGCCGGCCAGCGGCCGGTTCAGGTGGCGCTTGTGCAGCGAGGCCAGCATACGCGCCAGCTCCACGGGCTCGCTCTCGCTGAGCGCCCGGCCTATTTCCCGCTGGCGCGCCGGCCAGCCGCTGGCCAGCTCACGTGCTTCGCCCAGCGCGGCCAGGAGAGCCTCGCGCTCACCGCCGCCGAGAGGCGGGCGCAGGCCAAGTTGCTCGGCCTTGGCCACCGGCACCATGATGGTGCCCGGCTTGCGTATGAGCTCGATGACGTAATAGGTGTTTCGCTCGCCCATGACCTCGCGCTCGGCAATCTCGCGGATGTAACCGCCGCCCTGGGCGGGGTAGATGACCGGGTCGCCAACGTTGAAACCCATGGCCGTCATCTTAACCCGCGGTTTGCCCTCTGGCAAAACTGGCTATTTGCCAGCGCACTTCTTCGGCGTCTGGCAGGAGCTCCAGGTATTGCTCGCGGTCGAGGGCGTCTACCAAGGCAAAGTTATATTCAGGGAAGACGCGAATCCCCTCCTTCATTACCGTGTGTCCGTAAACGCCAAAGCGGTAGCCGCTGCGCTGCATGTAGTCGGGGTTGGTGAACCACCAGCTCTTTGGTTCCTTCGACTGGTAGAACATGTCGTCGTATTCCTGGAGCCAGGGGGCCGGCCCCACGTGGGCGAAGTGAATACCGCCAACCACGAACTCCTTGGGGAACGACCCCAACCACTCGGCCAGCGAATCGGGAAGAGCCAGACCGCCGCGGTCCGGGTCGAACTCGGCGTGTTCGATTCCCGAGGCGTTGCCTAACAAGAAGCGGTGGTCGAGCACCGCCTGGTCGTGATTGCCGCGCAGCACCACGGCAAAACCGCCGGCTTTCTCGACGAAGCGCCTGAGGCGCAGAAGAGCGCGGATCTGTACCCGGGCGGCGCGACGGAGGTGCTCGGGGTTACGGTGGTCGTACGGCTCGAAGCCGGTCAGGCGGGTGTACGCTTCGCGCGTCTTGGGGTGAACCAGGTCGCCCAACAAAACAACCCGCAGCCGGCCGGAGGTGAGGGCTGGTGTGGGCTCGTTCTGGGCGTTGGCCGCGCCGGCGTGGCGCAAGGCCCGCCAGAGCTTGCCGTACTCGGCGTGCACGTCGCCAATGGCTACTATCCGCGGCATCTCAGCTGGTCTCCTGCGACATTAGGAGAGCCCGCAGCTCCCCGTAGAGCTTCTTGGTGGTTTCGGCGTCGGCACCGTAACCGCCGTACTTGACCACCAGCGCCGCCGCCTCGCGGCCCTTGCCGGCTTTGCGCAGCCTCAATATCAGCTTGTCTATCAGCTCCTGGGCATTAGGTTTTTCGGCTCGCGTCTCTGCCGGGGTCTGGGCTCGCGGCTCTTCATCGAGTTGTCTGTCGAGCCCCGCTTGCTGCGCCGCCATCCACAGGGCCGCCACAGCCGCCGCGGTCAGGTTGGGCCCCTCACCAACGCCGCTGCGGCGGCGCCCGCCCATTTCCAGTACACAGACCACCGCCGCCGGCCGGGCAGCGGCTACCGAGAACTCGCAGCTCCAGCCGCCGGGCCCCCAGGCCTCGTCGAGGGCTTCGTAAACGAGTGCGACTGCGGGCAGCGTTTGCGCGGAGCCCAACTCCAGCGATTGCAAAACCAGCCAACCCGAATCGTCCATTGGGACCATTTTAACTGCTTTGCCGGGTAATTGCAGTACTTGCCATGATTGCAGAAAGATATTTACGGATATAGTAATAATGAGATAGCCAAGAAAGGGGAAGACAATGAACAAGATTTTAAGGTATTTAGCATTGGCGGTATTATCGATATCGTTCCTGGCTTCATGCGGAGGCAACACCGGAAGCGGCGGCGGTGGCGGTAATACGCCGAGCTACACCCTCGCGCTAAGTTCATCCAGCCTATCGGTGGTCAAGGGCGCTTCCGCCGTGGTAACGCTGACCATTGTGCCCAGTAACGGCTTTAGCGGTACGGTCGCGCTCGGTCTGGAAGGGGCTCCCAGCGGGGTCACCGTAGACCCCGCCTCGGTTGCCGTTAGCGGAACCACCACCCAAAACCTGACCATCAGCGCCACCGCCGCGACACCGGCCGGCAGTTACGACGTCAAGGTCAAGGGTGCTTCTGGTTCAATCAGCAAAACCGCCGACCTCTCGCTTGCCATTAGCGCCGCCGCCGACTTCACGGTGGCGCTGGCCGAGAGCGATCTTTCCGTGGCTCAAACCGAGAGCGGCCAGCTGCACCTGACCGTCACCCCCCTCAACGGTTTTACCGGCACGGTGAACCTCAGCTTAGACCCGGCTCCCACCGGCGTAACCCTGAACCCCGTCAGCGTGAGCATCAGTGGTGCCGCTCCGGTCGAACAGGCGCTAGCGCTGGCCGCGGACGCGGCGGCTGCGGTCGGCTCGACCGCCTTGCAGCTATCGGCTGTTTCCGGTAGCCTCAGCCACCAAGCTGGTTTTAACCTGCAGATTACCGCAGCCCCGGGGACCCAGGACTGGGTGAAGCAGATTGGGACATCCGGCCACGAAAAGGCGTATGGAGTGGCGGTGGCCAGTGACGGCTCGGTCTACTTTACCGGCTATACGCAGGGCGCGTTTACGGGCAACATCAACGCCGGACATACCGACGCTTTCCTGGCCAAGTACGATGCCGACGGAACATTACGGTGGGTCAAGCAGATCGGTGGCACCAACTACGATTACGGCTACGCTGTTACCACGCTGGGGAACAACGTATACGTAGCGGGCTATACCAACAGCGCGCTTGACGGCCACATAGGCAGCTACGACACTTTTCTGGCCAGCTACGACGCCGACGGCAATCAAAACTGGCTGAAGCAGTTCGGCTCCGCCGGCAACGACTACGCGCACGGCTTGGCGGCCCGTGGCTCGCTAATCTTCGTTGCCGGTTATACCGACGGTGACATGTTCGGTACGATCAATCAAGGGGGAGCCGATATTTACCTGGCCGCTTTCGACACCAGCGGCAACGCCGTTCCCTCGCAGAGCCTGCAGACGGGCACCAGCTCCGATGACTACGCCTACGCCCTGGCCCTCGCCCCCGACGGCAGCAAGGTGGTGGTGGGAGCCACCAAGGGGGGTATTTCCGGAAGCAACCAGGGCCTAACCGACGCGTTCGCCATCAAGATTGGCTCCAACGGCAGCCAAGTCTGGAAGAAGCAGTTCGGCAGCACTGCAAACGACCGTTTCTGGGCGGTGGCGATCGACTCGGACGGCTCTATTTACGCCGGCGGCGCCACCGAGGGCAACCTGGCGGGCCACGCCAGCTTTGGCGGCTCTGACCCGATGCTCTTCAAGCTGAACGCCGACGGCACTACGGCCTGGTCGCGCCACATTGGCAACGCCACCACCGATACTGGTCGGGGAGTGGCGATAGACTCCAGCGGGGACGTTTACCTGACCGGCCGCTCCAGCGAGAGTATGGACCCTAGCGATCCAGACGCCGCCCACATTGGCAACTCGGATAATTACATAGTCAAGTTCGCCGCGGACGGCACGCGCGGCTGGACCAGGCAGTTCGGCACGGCCACCGCCGACGAGTCCTACGCCATCGCCGCCGGAGCGGCCCTTTACGTTACCGGGGCCACTCAGGGCGACATGGACAGCGGTAACGCCGGAGGGTACGACGTCTACCTGGCGCGATACGCCCACTAGACTGTAACGACCTTGCGGAGGCGGGCCCCTGGGGCCCGCCTCCGCTCTGGACAGGCACCGGAAGGAGGGCTAATATAGCTAAGTGCGTGGGGCCGTGGCGCAGTTGGGAGCGCGCCTGAATCGCACTCAGGAGGTCAGGGGTTCGAATCCCCTCGGCTCCACCAAAAGGCCGGGCTTATGCCCGGCCTTTTATTTTCCTCCGCCGCTGGTCAGATTATAGCGCCTCGAGGATGCGCATCCGGCTTTCGGCCACGTGGGCTTCCTGTTCGGCCACGCTCCAGCCGAGCTCGGCGGCCATGAGCTGGGCGGTCCGCTCGAGGGCCGCCAGGGCCGCCTTCTGGTCGAGGAAGGCCAAGCGGGTGCGTCGCGCCAGCGCGTCAATGGGGGTGGCGGCCATCTCCTGACGCGCTGCCCAGACCACGTCGGCCTCGATGAAGGGGTGGTCGGGAGCCAAGCGGGCGTCCAGTCCCTCGGCGGCCAGCTTGGCCACTTCGGCGGCGCGGTCGCCGTAGCTCTGGTTGAGGTGCTGGGCCACGTCTTCGGGCAGCCCGAACTTTTCCACCAGCTCCTTCCAGCCGTCGGCTTCGTAGCCGGCCCCGCCCTCGATGTAAATCCGGTCGGTCAGGCAGCCGTGCGGCGGGTGTAGGTCGCGGGTGCGTACCACGTAGTCCACCAGGTCTTCGGCCATCTTACGGTAAGTGGTCCACTTGCCGCCGGCGATGGTTACCAAGCCGCTGTCGGACTCGCTAATCAGGTGGTCGCGAGCCAGCTCGGCGGTGTCGTGGGCTTTGGGGTCTTTCACCAGCGGGCGCAGGCCGCTCCAGGCCGCCAGGATGTCGCTCCTGGAGGGCTCGAGGGCGAAGTAGCGCTTGAGGTGACGGAGGATATAGTCGATCTCTTCCTCGGTGGGTTTGGGGTGGAAGCTGAGGTCGTGCGGCTCGTCGGTGGTGCCGGCCAGCGTGTGCCCCATCCAGGGGAGCACGAAGAGGACGCGGCCGTCTTCGGTCTTGGGAATCAGCAGGCCGGTTCCCGGGGGGCTAAAACGCTGCGGCAGGATGATGTGCACGC
>Ga0256832_1003526_pt1 | contig 10633 bp, 7 predicted proteins | sample 134614metaG_FD_190534 | JGI IMG/M metagenome (GOLD analysis project Ga0256832, IMG submission 190534) | Hydrothermal vent microbial communities from Lau Basin, Pacific Ocean - 134-614 | ecosystem: Environmental > Aquatic > Marine > Hydrothermal vents | place: Pacific Ocean: Lau Basin | collected...
AATACTACTGTTAAAATCATAATCTGATTAATATTAGAAGGAATAAGTTTGCTATGATAAGCTAAAGCAAAAATAGCCAAAGCAAACTCGCCAACTTGCATTAGTGCTAAAGCACTCTTTATAGCTGTTCTGTTTTGCATAAATCTATAAAGTACACCAAAAATAACTAGTGCCTTAATAAGCATAATAGAGATTAAGAGTCCTAAGATTACAAAACCATACTCTAAAATAATAGTTAAATCAATCTGCATTCCAATAGTGATAAAAAAGATTCCCAATAAAATATCTCTAAAGGGTACAAGGTCTGCCTCTATACGATAACGAAACTTAGTCTCTGCAATAGTCATACCAGATATAAATGCTCCTAAAGAGTATGAAAAACCAAAATATTCTGCTACTACTGATGCTGCTATAACAGTTAAAAGAACTGAGCCTAAAAATATCTCTTCTGAATTTGAAGCTATAACCCAATCAAAAAAACGCTCTATAAAGTGCTTTCCTGCAACAAATAGAATTAAAAAAACAACAATAGCACTAGCAAGAGTATGCAAAAGAAGTTGAGCGACAGAACTACCACTATCATTAGTAAAGATAGATATCATTAAAAGAATAGGAATAACAGCTAAATCTTGAAAAATTAAGATTCCAACAGCATTACGCCCATAACCTGTATGAATTTGATTCTTTTCATTTAAAACTTTAAGTACAATAGCTGTAGAAGAGAGAGCCAAAGCAAAACCTATAACAATAGAGCTTTTGACCTCCATATTAAAGCCATATATAGATATAAAAGTAAAGATAAATCCACTAACAAGCACTTGTAAAGAGCCATAAACAAAAACCTCTCTTTTCATCGATTTCATATGCCCAATAGAGAACTCTAAACCTATTGTAAACATAAGAAAAACAATTCCAAACTCTGCTAACTCTGCAAGGCTCTCTTGTGAATGCTCTCCAAAATTAAATAGTTGCATTGCTATTAAGCCTGTAATGATGTATCCTATTACTGTTGGTATATCAAATTTTTTTAAAAAAACATTAATAATAGTAGAGATAGCCGTAACTGCAATAAGAATAATTAATATATTTTCCAATAGCTCTCCTTGATTAAATTAATAAAAATATATTATAAGTAAAATACTTACCAATATATTCTCTTTAAGCTAATGGTTATATAAAAATATAATAACTTTTATAAGTTTAACACTTAATAGTTTCATTCCTATACCATAAATATAACTCTTATTTATATTTTTGATTATTTTAAAACAGCTTTAAACGCCATACGAATCTTTGCATGTGGTGGTATCTCTGAAAATATATATCTTATATGTGTATACTCACTACCTTTTGCCAACCTTTTAGCACTGCCATAAATAACAAACAAATCGTTACCATCAGCATAGCTCTTTCCTCCATCAATTGAGTATAGCATTTTACAGACACCTTCACAACTTGATGTACCTCTGAGATATGCTGTACCATAAGGAATAGGATTGTCAATAACAACTTGTTTTTTAGTTCTATTTGAAGTATTTATAATTTGATTGACATAGATAAGTACTGCTCCTTTATGTGCTTTTGTAGCAGGTACTATCTTGCGAACTCTATATCCAGGATTCTGCCATTCATAGGTCTCTTGAAACACTGCCTTTGAGAGAAGAATATCTTTTACAGGACTCTTTGCTCCAATAGAGCTACTCAATATAAAAATTATAAAGATTATCTTCTTCCACATTTTAACACTCCTTTTTAACCATTTTAACATAACTAGTGTAATAAGAAAATGTGGAGGAAAAAATTACAAAATAGAAGCAAACTAAAAAGTTCTTAGTTTGCTTTAGATTTAAGAGTTATTGAGAAGGAGCTTACAAATAGTAAGTGACTGAACAACCCTCTTAAAGATGAAGTGAAATAAGAACTTTTTATTCCCACTCTATTGTTGCTGGTGGCTTAGAGCTTATATCATACACCACTCTATTAATCCCATCTATCTCATTAATAATACGTCTACTAATTCTCTCTAAGACATCATGAGGCACATGAGCAAAGGTAGCTGTCATACCATCAACTGATTCTACCATACGCACACAAACTGTGTTATCATATGTTCTATTGTCTCCCATGACTCCAACTGATTGAACATTTAAAAGCACAGTAAATGCTTGCCAAACTTTATCGTAGTAACCAGAGGCTTTAAGCTCCTCTTGCATAATAGCATCTGACTCACGAATAAGGTGTAACCCCTCCTTGGTCACTGCTCCCATAGTACGAATAGCAAGTCCAGGTCCAGGGAATGGGTGACGACCTATCATGTGAGCAGGAAGTCCAAGCTCAAGTCCAAGTTTTCTAACCTCATCTTTAAAAATCTCTCTCAAAGGCTCTACAAGCTCAAACTTCATCCACTCTGGAAGTCCACCTACATTGTGGTGTGACTTAATGGTTTTAGATGGTCCCTTAACAGATACAGACTCAATAACATCGGTATAGAGTGTCCCTTGGGCCAAAAAGCTAACATCGGTATGTTTTTTTGCCTCTCTATCAAAGACCTCTATAAACTTCTCACCTATTACTTTACGCTTCTGCTCTGGGTCACTTACCCCTTTAAGAGCTTCCATAAACTCATCTTTTGCATCAACAGTAATAAGTGGTATATCTAAGAGCTTAAACATGTTCTGAACATCTTCAGCCTCATTTTTTCTAAGCAATCCTTGGTCAACAAATACACAGATGAGTTGCTCTTTTGGTAAAGCTTCATGAAGCAGAGCAGCCACAACAGATGAGTCAACCCCACCACTTACACCACAAAGCACCTTTTCGTCTCCAACTTGTGCTTGTATCTGAGCTATCTTCTCTTTGGCAAAGCTTCCCATGTTCCAAGTGCTTTCACACCCACAGATGTGTTTAGCAAAGTTTTTAAGTAGTTTTGTCCCCTCTACAGAGTGGTGAACCTCTGGGTGAAACTGAAAAGCGTAAATCTTCATCTCCTCATTGGCAATCGCTGCATATGGTGAGTTTTCAGAAGTACCAATCACCTCAAAGCCATCAGGAATCTTCTCTGCTCTATCTCCATGACTCATCCAAACAACTTCATTATTGCTCATGCCATCAAATATTTTAGAGTTAGAAATCTTTAATCTTGCCTTTCCATACTCATGATGGTCAGCAGCAACTACCTCTCCACCATAATGTTGAGTAATAAGTTGCATTCCATAACAAATCCCCATAATAGGTAGTCCCAAAGACCAAATCTCTTCACTTGGTTTGTAAGCATCTGGTGCATAAACTGAAGCTGGTCCTCCAGAGAGTATAATACCTTTTGGTTTACGAGCTTTTATATCAGCTATATTCTCTCTGTAGGGAACAACCTCACAGTAGACTCCTGATTCTCTTAATTTTCGTGCTATAAGTTGAGTGTATTGTGAACCGAAGTCAAGAACTAGTATGGGTACTTGTTTCATTAATTATGTTCCTTGATGTGTAGATATTTTTTTGTGGAATTATACTCTGTTTTTTATGAGAGGGGTATTAGGATTAAGAATTGATTGACATTATGAATGAGGTGGGCAGACACAGAGGTCGCCCCTACATGTTGTTAAATTTTTAACGAATAACCCATAGGGGCGACCTACGTGTCTGCCCCATAAATATTCTATTGGTACAATAGCAATCTAACCTACAAAAGACTATCCAATATGTAAAAGGTCAAACTGCACATACCAAACAGCAACCGATACAATGTATCCTGCAAGTACTGTCCATGCTAGTTTTATATGAGATGAGAATGTATAGATACCATGCATTTTACCCATAACTCCAACACCAGCAGCAGAACCAAATGAGATTAAACTTCCTCCAATACCTGCTGTCATGGTTACAAGCATCCACTGCTCTTGGACTGCCATTGCACTCTCTCCCATGTTAGGATTTGCTTTTAGTACAGCCGACATAACAGGAACATTGTCTACAATAGCAGAGAGGAACCCTACTCCAATATTCATAACAGTTGCACCAAAACTATCATATAGTGCTGTAAAGTACTCTAAGAAACCTAAAAAGTGAAGCCCACCAACAGCTGCTAAGATACCAAAGAAAAATAGAAGTGTATCGTTCTCTACTTTTGCTATCCATGAAAAGACATTAACTTGAGTAGGGGAAGAGCTTGTATTTAATCGATAAACATAAACTTTTAGTATTGCTAAACCAAATAGCATACCCCACATAGCAGGTAGGTGTAGTACTTGATGAGATACTATTGCAAAGAAGATAGTAAGACCAAAAAGCCCCATAATCACTTTACCACCCTCTAAAATCTCTGCTGGTTCCTCTTCTACATTAAATGGAGGAGTCCCCTTTGGAATAAATCTACTCAATAAGAATGCCGTTACACCCCAACCTAAAAAGGCAGCAGGAAATAAAAATAGAAACTCTGTAAACTCTGCTCGTCCATCTACCCATACCATAAGTGTTGTAATGTCACCAAATGGAGACCAAGCACCACCTGCATTTGCAGCTACAACAATGTTTATAGCAGATGGTACTAAAAAGTCTCTATTATCTTTATCAATTGTTAAAAGTACAGTTGAGAGAATAAGTGCAGTTGTTAAGTTGTCAGCAATTGGTGAGATAAAAAATGCTAACAGACCTGTAACCCAAAAGAGTTTACTATAGCTATAGCCTCTTGAGACTAATCTATAACGAAGAGCAGAAAAGACTCCACGGTCAATCATAGCCTCAATATATGTCATAGCAACAAGCAAAAAGAAGAAGATTCCTGAAATCTCTACAATTAAGTGGTTTACCTCATGCTCTAAAATCTCTCCATCTAATCCATTTATGGTAAAGTAGAGACCAATAAGCATAAAGATACCTGTACCTGCTAAAAGTGCAGGTTTTGCTTTATTGATGTGATACTTATCTTCAGTTGCGATAAAATAGTACCCAACAACAAAGATTACCAATGATACCCATCCGACCCATGTGGTCGCTAAATTTAAATCGTGCATATTAACTCCAATAGTTTAAGACTTAAATTGTCTTATATTTTTAATTTGTTCTAATTATAGTTAAAAAGTAAAAAATCTTGGAGAGATACTATACTCTTTTTCTATTATTTTTATCTTATTTATATATTTTACTCAAACTCACTAGCAAAATCTAACTCATAAAGCATAGAGTCAAAGCTAAAAATATATTTATGAAATGCTTCACTACTCATATAGGCTTTATAGTTATCTTTAAAGGTTATACCCTCTACTTGTGAAGTAAGAGGTTCTTTTAGATGAAGTCTTTTATGGTCTCCACTAAAGAAGTTACCTCCACTATAGTTAGTAAATGCCCATACATTTACATCTAATAAAGATGAGTATGTAGTAAGCAACAATATACCTAACTCCTCATTTATTGTAGCTCCTGTTACCATACCTTTAGTATTGAAAGTGGCAATATACTTTGCCACATGTTTTCCTGAATGGGTACTTAACTCATATAGCCTAGTTCTATTATCTTGCCAATTCTTTGAAAATAGGTAAAGCTTACCATGGTGAGCAACCATAGCCTCACAATCGTAGTTGTTGCTGTGAGGTTTTGATTTAAAATCTTTTTGGTCACTATAACGAAATGATATAACTTCTGCACGAACACTATTTTGTGTTCTTAGAGCTGTACGAGGAATCTTATATATCTTTAAATCTCTACGATTTCCTTTGTTGTTACCAAAATCTCCTATATAGACATAACTCTCATCAAAAGCAATATCTTCCCAATCTCTATTTCTTGCATTTTTAATCTTTAATCTTTTTATAATATGACCATCTCTTTGGCTTATTTGATAGAGTTCTGCTCTATTTCCACTATCATTGAGTGTCCAGAGTCTATTGTCAACTTTAATAAGCCCTGATGACTCTCTAACACGATTTGGAAGTTTAAACTTTGCAATAACTTCTGTTATACCATGCTTTGGCACTTGCCTTCTAATTGGAGGTGTTCTTGGTGTTACAATAGGCTCTATAGTAATGGGTATAGATATGGGTCTACCTAAAGAGGGATAGTCTACTTGTGGTCTTCTCACCTCAACAGAGGGGTGTGGTGGAAGTTGCTCTACTCTAGGAGATTTTGCTACAGATTGTGGAGCAGTACAAGAGACCATAAAAGATATAAGTAGTAGAAGTATTATATTTTTAAGACTCAATATAGTGTGTCCCCAAACTATTTTTACGCTTTAGTGCAGCCTCTACAATAGCTGAAGCTGTATTGAGCCTAAGCTCTAAAAGTCGCCCAATATCTCGATTTTTCATATCATAAATAGCATTTTTAGCCTTTAGTAGCCCCTTTTTAGTTCGAATAATCCCCATATCTTCCCACATAATTTTTCGTAAACGCCGTTTATAGACTTTATCCTTTTCATGGTGAACAATATTGTTGTACTCTTTATCAAATATAGGAACCTTTACCTCTATGCTCTCTTTAGAGAGAAGATGCTCTACTGCTCTTTTTGCAAAAACAACTCCTTCAAGTAGTGAATTTGATGCTAAACGGTTTGCTCCATGTACTCCTGTAGAGGAGGCTTCTCCAATCACATAGAGTCCATCAATACCCTCTACACACCCATTGGTATCACACTTAATTCCACCTACAGCGTAGTGAAATGCTGGAGAGATAGGAATTCTGTCTTGTGGGAATTTGTACCCTATTGCTTCAAAAGTCTTTGTAATATTAGGGAAACGCTTATGAAACCACTCCTCTTCAAACATAGAGAAGTCCAAATAGACCTCTTGCCCTGTTTTTCGCTTATGATCAAAGATAGCCCTACTTACAATGTCACGACTTGCTAACTCTCCTCTCTCATCATAGTCAAACAGAAATCGTCGTCCATCTTCTGAGACTACCCATGCACCTTCACCTCTTAGTGCTTCGGTTAATAACAACTTTCTAGCAAATGGAGTCTTTACAAATACCGTTGGGTGAAACTGCATCATCTCCATATTCTCTAACTCTATCCCTTTTTCAACGCAGATACCATGAATATCAGCAGAGACTGTACGAGAATTGGTATTGTACTCATAGAGTGAACCTACTCCACCAGAGGCAATAATTACATCATTGGCAAGAATAGTCTCATGACGATAGTTAACTAAAGCATTTACTCCATAACAGCGACCATCTTCAATAAGTAAATCATACACTAAAGTATTTCTTTGAAGTTGATGTTGATTTTGAACCATCATAAAGTAGTGCATATATCGACCAGTAGCATCACCCCCTGCATGAACAATCCTCTCTGCTGAGTGTGCTGCCTCTTTTGTATAAAGTATATTCCCCTCCTCATCTCTATCAAACTTCATACCACGCTCAATAATATCTTTTGTTGTCTCTAGAGAGGTACGAGACATAATCTCTACAGCCTCTTTATTGTTATGATATGCCCCTGCTACTAATGTATCTTCTACATGAAGAGGTATATCTGCCTCATTAAGTGCTGTAACCATTCCACCCTGTGCATAAAATGTATTACACTCCCATGGAATATCTTTACATACAACTAAAACTTTTTTTGTTTTAGGAATATTCATCGCTGCATAGAGTCCTGCTATTCCTGCCCCTATAATTAGTACGTCATATTTTTTCATAAGTTTATTATATTTAGTTTTTATTTAAATAGAGAAACAATTTCTTAGCCTTTTTAAAATAAAAAAACTATAAAAATTTAACACAATTAAACATAAAATTAGAAATTAATACTATTTAAATATAATAATTTAATTAATGTTGAAAAGGAATAGTTCTAACAACTAAATATATAAGTATCATTTTGTTACTATATAAATAAGTATAATATAAAAATGGAGAAGAAAAATGGCATTTTTTGCAAAAGGAAAAGATAAAGAGAGAAAAGCACCTATAAATACATCAACTAAAGCAACTCAAAGTAATCATGTTGCACCAACCTCTGCTGCAACAGAGATTTCAAAAAATATTACTATTGAAGGGCACCTTAGGGGAACAGATAGTGTTAAAATAGAAGGAACCCTTATAGGAAACATTGAAGTCAACAATGTAATTATTGGGAAAAATGGTACTGTAAGAGGCTCAATCATTGCCCAAAAAGTAACTGTCTCTGGACGTGTTGAAGGAGATGTTACTTGTAATGACTTAAATGTTATGCAAACAGGCTTCATAACACAAAAGGTACACTCCAATATAGTTATTTTAAGTGGAGAAATCGAAGGAGAGGTTTTAGCTGAAACATCTATAAATATTACACCAACAGGAAAAATTCAAACTACTTCATTAGTCAGTAAACGAATTACAGTTAATGGTAGTGTAGAGGGTAGATTAACTGCATCTGAACTTCTTGAAGTTGGCTCAAATGGACTTGTTAATGGTGAAATTTCTGTTAAAAATATCAAAACCGATGAGGGTGGTAGAATTATCGGTTCTATGGTAATGTATACAGAGCCAACACCAACAGTTGAGCCTAACAAGCCTGAAGTTATAGAGGCTACAATTGAAGAGAAGTAGTAAACTATACTATTTCTCTTTTGGTACCTCTTGTTGAGGTACCTTCTCTACCCAATATGGGTCAGCTTTATATCCACACCCTACCAATATTATACAGCAAATAGATGCTATAATTGTCTTATGAAACAGGCTAATACTATTATTTCTCATATTCAATCTCTTCCTCAGTTTAAATTACTTAAGAGCCACTACTGCTACCAAAAGTTTATCTCTGTGCTTAACCCACGTTTTCAAAAAGCTATTGCTTTTGTATATATAAAAGAGGAGACCCTTTTTGTTGCTCTATCACACCCTGGTTTTAAAATGGAGATGAACTACCAAAAAGAGCTACTCTTAAATCTTTTGGACATTTTAACTAAACAAGATAAAAAGTGTCAACACATAAAAGCTAAAAAGGTCATTCTGTTTAACTCCAAACATATATCCATTATAAAAGAGCAAAAGATAGAGAGTACAGTTCCCCACTACCAAGAGATGGCACTAGGTAAGTTTACTATAGAGAGTGAAGATAGTGAAATTATAAAGGCTTTTGAGGCGATTAGAGAGTCTATAAATGAACATGCAAAATAATATAAAATCAACCATTCAAACCCTACCAAATCAAGCAGGTGTCTACCAATATTTTGACAAAGATGACAGACTACTCTATGTAGGAAAAGCAAAAAATCTTAAAAATCGTGTCAAATCCTATTGGCGTTTTACACCTGAGCTACACCCTAACCCTAAGTTGGGATTACGCATTTTGCGAATGTTGCAACAGGCTGTTAGGCTTGACTATATTGTCGTTGATAGTGAGGCAGATGCACTTATCTTAGAAAACTCACTTATAAAACAGCTCAATCCAAAATATAATATTTTACTGCGTGATGACAAGACCTATCCTTATATCTATATTGATGAGTCACAAGATTTTCCTCGTTTTGAGTTGACACGCAAGGTTATAAAAGGGAAAAAGATAACCTACTATGGACCTTTTCCAAATGGGGGTAAGGTACTACTAGATACCCTCTACGAACTCTTTCCTTTAGTTCAAAAGAACTCTTGTCTTAGAGAGAAAAGAGCTTGTCTCTTTTACCAAATAGGCAAGTGCCTTGCACCTTGTGAGGGGAAAGTTACAAAAGAGGAGTACCAAGAGATTGTCGCACAAGTCAAGAGAGCTATTGTAAAAAGGTCTACACTTATAGAGCAACTAACTAACAAGATGATGGAGTTGGCTACAGATGAACGCTATGAAGAGGCAGCGACACTTCGTGACAATATTAAAACCCTAGAGTCCCTAACCATTAGCTCAAATATCGACTTAGCCAAAGATGAAGATTTAGATATTTTTGCTATTGTAAATGGTGAGACAAAAGGGGTCATCGTTAAGCTCTTTATGAGAGGTGGAAGGGTTATCTCCTCTTCGGTCTCTACATTTAGAAATGGTGAACTCTATGATGAAAATGAAGCATATAAACAGGCTCTACTAGAGTTCTACACTGTAGATACTCCTCAAATCTCTAAACATATTTTAGTTGCTCACGCTTTTGAAGACCAAGATAAAATAGCCACCCTACTCTCAGAGCGTTTTGGTAAAAAGATTGAGATTTTATACCCAAAAAGAGGTTCAAAAGCAAAACTTACAGCCATTGCTATAGAGAATGCAAAAGAGGTACTAAAACGCAACAAACCAAAAGAGGAGATAGAGCCAAAAATTGCCGAACTCTTTGAGTTAAATAGGACTCCTTATAGGGTAGAGACCTTTGACAACTCACACATGATGGGGGTAGCAACTGTTGGGGCTATGGTAGTTTGGAGTGAAGGCAAATGGTCTAAAAAAGATTATAGACGCTATGCACTTGAAGCTAAAGATGAGTATGGGCAGATGAGAGAGATGTTGACTAGACGTATTGAGAGTTTCAAGAAAACTCCTCCTCCTGATTTATGGATTTTAGATGGGGGAGAGACACTAAGAAAGTTAGCTATATCACTTTTAGAAGAGGCTAAAGTAAGCTTAGATGTTATTGCTATTGCTAAAGAGAAGCTTGATGCTAAAGCTCACCGTGCAAAGGGTTCTGCCAAAGATATTATCTATACTAAAGAGTCTGTTTTTGAACTCTCTCCTAACGACAAA
>Ga0256832_1003527_pt1 | contig 10632 bp, 9 predicted proteins | sample 134614metaG_FD_190534 | JGI IMG/M metagenome (GOLD analysis project Ga0256832, IMG submission 190534) | Hydrothermal vent microbial communities from Lau Basin, Pacific Ocean - 134-614 | ecosystem: Environmental > Aquatic > Marine > Hydrothermal vents | place: Pacific Ocean: Lau Basin | collected...
CTGCCTGGGGACGTCTGGCGCGCTTGCCGGTATGGCGGGCCTCTTTGAGGTCACGGGGCCGGCCGGCCAGATCTCGATCGACTTCGGCTCGGGCTATGGCTTTACCGCGATCATCGTGGCCTTTCTGGGCCGGCTGCACCCGGTCGGCATCCTGCTGGCGGGGCTTCTCATGGCGCTCACCTATATCGGCGGCGAGCTTGCCAGCCTGATGCTGGGCATCCCGGCGGCTGCGATCCAGCTTTTCCAGGGCATGCTGCTGTTTTTCCTGCTGGCGATGGATATTTTCACCAATTACCGCATTCGCTTGCGCAAACCGGAGGCCGCGTGATGGACCTGACTTCGATCAACCCTGTCCTGCTGATTGCCAGCCTGATGGTGGCGGCGACCCCGATCCTGCTGGCGGCCATCGGCGAATTGGTGGTGGAAAAGGCGGGCGTTCTGAACCTGGGGGTCGAGGGCATGATGATCACCGGCGCGGTGGTGGGTTTTGCCATCGGCGTCAATACCGGCAGCCCGGCGCTGGGCTTTGTCGCGGCGGCCCTGGGCGGCGCGGCCCTGTCCATGCTGTTCGGCCTGCTCACGCAATACCTGTTGTCGAACCAGGTGGCGACCGGGCTGGCGCTGACCATGTTCGGGCTGGGCCTGTCGTCGCTGATCGGCAAGCCTTATGAGGGGATGAAATCCCCGACCCTGCAAAAGCTGGAACTCGGGCCGCTCACCGACCTGCCGGTGGTGGGGCCGATCCTGTTCGGCCATGACCCGATGGTCTATGTCAGCCTTTTGCTGGTGGTCGCGGTCTGGTGGGCACTGAAACATACCCGCGCAGGGCTGATCCTGCGCGCGGTGGGCGAGAACCACGATGCGGCGCATGCGCTGGGCTACAAGGTCGTGCGGGTACGGCTGATGGCGATTGCATTCGGCGGGGCCTGCGCCGGGTTGGGCGGGGCCTATATCTCGCTGGTCAGGGTGCCGCAATGGGTCGAGGGGCTGACGGCGGGCGCGGGCTGGATCGCACTGGCGATCGTGGTCTTTGCCAGCTGGCGGCCGTGGCGCGCCCTGATCGGCGCCTATCTTTTTGGCGGCGTCACGGTCCTGCAGCTGAACCTGCAGGCCGCCGGGCTGGCAATTCCGGTGGAATACCTGTCGATGAGTCCCTATGTCATCACCATCGTCGTCCTGGTCCTGATTTCGGCGCGCGGTCAGCACGGCGCGCCGGGGTCCATGGGCCGTATTTTTCACGCCTCCAGTTAAGGTAGCGGTTTGAAGCGTTCCGAAATCATCCAGGTTCTTGACGGAACACACCCCGAGATCAGCGATATTGTCGCCTGGATCATGAACGGGCTGATCATCCTGTCCGCCATTGCCATTGCGCTGGAAACCGAACCCGGGTTGCCCAGCGCCGTACATTACTGGCTATTCCGGTTTGAAATCGTGCTGCTGGTGATTTTTGCCGCAGAATATGCGTTGCGCATATATGCCGCGCCCAACCGGATGAAATACATCTTCAGTTTCTGGGGGGTGATCGACCTGTTGAGCTTTCTGCCGGCGATGGTCCTCTTGACCCCGGAATGGCAGGCGGTCCGCGCCTTCCGGCTCTTGCGCCTGGTCCGACTGCTGAAGCTGTTTCGTTCCCTGCATGCGCTGGACCGGCTGGTGATGGCTTTCAAGGACGTGCGCGAGGAACTGATCCTGTTCGTCATCATCGCGGCACTCATGCTGTATGTGTCGGCCGTCGGCATCTACATTTTCGAACACGAGGCCCAGCCCGAGGCGTTCCGCTCGATCCCCATGAGCCTGTGGTGGGCGGTCGCGACCTTCACCACCGTGGGCTATGGCGACATGTATCCGATCACACCGGGCGGGCGGATTTTCACCAGTGCCATCCTGTTCATCGGCCTGGGCATCGTTGCCGTGCCTGCGGCGATTGTGACCACCGCGCTTCTTGAAGCGGATACGAATATCGGTAAGAAGAAGCCGAAGAAGAAAAAGAACAAGAAAAAGAAATCCGAGGCCACCGGGCGACCCGAACCTGAGCCATCCGAAACCGAAACCTCTAAGGGAGATTGAAATGAAACGCAGAACCGTACTGAAGGGCGCGGGCGCCCTGGCGCTCGGCACCACCCTGGGCAGCCGCGTGCTGGCCGCTGAACCGACCAAGGTCGGCTTTATCTATGTGGGGCCGATCGGCGATGGCGGCTGGACCTACCAGCACGACCAGGGCCGCCTTGCGGTCGAGGCCGAATTTGGCGATGCGGTCGAAACCTTCTATCAGGAAAGCGTGCCCGAAGGCGCCGATTCCGTGCGCGCCATGACCCAGATGGCACTGCAGGGCGCCGACCTGATCTTTGCCACCTCGTTTGGCTACATGGACCAGGTGCTGGAAGTCGCGGCCAAGTTCCCCAATGTGAAATTCGAACATGCCACTGGCTACAAGACGGCGGATAACGTGTCGGTCTATTCGGCGCGCTTTTACGAGGGCCGCGCCGTGCAAGGCACGCTGGCCGGGCGCATGACCAAGTCGAACGTGATCGGGTATATCGCATCCTTCCCGATCCCCGAGGTCATCCGCGGCATCAACTCGGCCTATATTCACGCCAGGAAGGTCAACCCCGACGTCCAGTTCAAGGTGATCTGGGTCTATACCTGGTTCGACCCCGCGAAAGAGGCCGATGCCGCCAAGGCGCTCATTGAACAGGGCGCGGACGTGATCCTGCAGCACACCGACTCCACCGCACCGCAGGCCGCCGCGCAGGAGGCCGGCAACGTCTACACGTTCGGCCAGGCCTCCGACATGTCGGAATATGCCCCGATGCCGCGCATTTCGTCGATCATCGACAATTGGGCGCCCTACTACATCGAACGCACCCGCGCGGTGATGGATGGTACCTGGTCCAGCGTCAACACCTGGGACGGGATCGGCAAGGGCATGGTCGGCATTGGTGAGATTTCCAGCGCCGTGCCGGCGGACATCAAGGCCGAGGCGGAAGCCATGCGCGACGCGATCGCCGCAGGCAGCTATCACCCGTTCACCGGGCCGCTCAACAAACAGGACGGCAGCGCCTGGCTGGCGGACGGCGAAGTGGCCGATGACGGCACGCTTGCCGGCATGAATTTCTATGTCGAAGGCGTGGAAGGCCAGATCCCCGGCTGATTTCGCTTTTTTCACACAAAGGACTGGCCCGGCCATGCGCCGGGCCTTTTCCTTGCGCGGTGGCAAGATTCACAAGCCGCGCTGATACAATTTGCGACACAATTCCGGGCCCGTTTCGATTGCAAGTGATCGTTCGCTCACTATCTCCAGTGCAAGCAAAACAGGAGTAATGACCATGAAAAACCTTGCAATACTCGGCCTTGCCGGCCTGCTCGCCCTTGGCACTTCCGCCGCCCAGGCACAAACCCCGGGCGCCCATTTCATCGAGAATTTCGATGATAACGGTGATGGACAGGTGACGCTGGAGGAGGTGCGCACCAAGCGCGCCGACATCTTCTACATGTTTGACCAGAACGAAGACGGCGTTCTGGACAGTGCCGAATACGACCTTTTCGACGAAACCCGCGCGGCCGACCACGAAAACGAAGGCAACGGGCGCGGCAAGGGGCGCCAGGGCGAAGGCATGGCCCGCGACCTGAACGACCTGAACGGCGATGGCGTGGTAACGCAGGAAGAATTCCTGGACGCCACGGATGCCTGGTTCACCATGCGCGACCGCAATGGCGATGGTGTCCTGACCACCGCCGATTTCGGACCGCGCGGCGGCTGACCCCTTCCCCTTTGCCGCGCCCCGTGCCACATATCCGCCATGGACGATTTTCTGATCATTGGCGGCGGCATCGCCGGATTGTCGGCCGGGGCGCGGCTGTCGGAATTGGGGCGCGTAACCGTGCTCGAAGCCGAGGACGCGCTGGGCTATCACGCCTCGGGCCGCTCGGCTGCCATGTACGAGCCCACCTATGGCGCGCCGCCGGTGGTGGCGCTGAACGAGGCCAGCGGCGACTGGTTCTTTGGCGGCCATGACGGCGACAGCCTGCTGACCCCGCGCGGGCTGTTGCTGGTGGGCATGCCCGGCGAGGAAGAGGCCTTTGCCCATGACTTCCGCGCCATGGCGATGCAGGACATCTCGGTTGACGAGGCGCGCGCGATGGTGCCGGTGCTGGACCCCGCGCGGGTGACGATGGCGGGCTATCACAAGGAAGCCTGGGACATCGACACCGACCGCATGCTGCAGGGCTTTGCCAGGGCGATCCGCGCCGGTGGCGGGCGCATCCTGACCGGGGCGCAGGTCAGCGCGATTGCCCGCACCAGCGAGGGCTGGCAGGTCAGCGCGCAGGGTCGGGACTTCACCGCCCGCCACCTGGTCAATGCCGCAGGCGCCTGGGCCGACCAGATCGCCGAAATGGCCGGCATCAGCCCTGTCGGCATCACGCCCTATCGCCGCTCCATGGCGCGGGTTGGCGCCCCCGAGGGCGTCGGCCATTGGCCAATGCTGTTTGGCCCCGGCGAGACCTGGTACGCCAAGCCCGATGCCGGCGCGCTGCTGGTGTCGCCCGCCGACGAAACGCCGACCGAACCCCACGACGCCTGGGCCGACGACATGGTGCTGGCCGAAGGCATTGCCGCCTACGAGGCGCGCGTCACCGAGCCCGTCACGCGCATGCTGGCCAATTGGGCGGGGCTGCGGTCGTTCGCGCCCGACCGGGTGCTGGTGATCGGCCCCGACCCGGCCGAGCCCGGCTTTCTGTGGATGGCCGGTCAGGGCGGCTACGGCTTCCAGACCGCGCCGGCGGCCGGTCAGCTACTGGCCGATCTGGCGGGCGGGCGCACGCCCTCCCTTGACGCTCAGGCCGTGCGCGCGCTGGCGCCTGCCCGTTTCGCCCGCTGAGGGCGGCGGCCTTGGCAAGTACCCGCACGGCGGTTTACCCTGCCGCCATGTTCAGCCTGCGCCGCCTGACCTGGATTCTCGGCATTGCCGTCATGGTGGCGGCGATCGGCGCTGCGGTCTGGACCGTTGCCTACCGCGCCGCGCTCGACCAGTTGGCAGCCAAGGCCGAAAGCGACCTGACACTGGCTGCCGACCGGCTGACCAGCCAGCTTTTCCGCACGCGCCAGCTCGCCGTGGTGCTGGCCGATCACCCGACCCTGCAGGCGCTTCTAGGCGGCGGCAGCGATATCGAGACGGCGGATGCAGTGCTGCGTGAAGTGGCCGACAAGACCGGCACGGAAACGCTTGAACTGCTCGACCGGACGGGCCGCGTGGTCGCGGCCTCGCATCCGCACGACGCCACAGCGGCGCGCAACCCCACCTCGCCGCTGATCGCCCGTGCGCTCAACGGCGCTCTTGGCACCGCCAACCGGATCGAGCCCGCAACGGGCCGGCCGGCAAAGCGCTTCTTTTCCTTCGCGGCGCCGGTTTTCACCACGCCCGGCCCGGCCCGTGGCGCCCTGCTGGCCGAGGTCGATGTCTACCGTTTTGACCAGAACTGGCCCACCAGCCCTGCGGCGGTGTTCTTTACCAACGCGGCGGGGCGCATCATCGTGTCGAACCGCGCGGAACTGACCATGCTGAAGCGCTCGCTCCCCGATTTCCTGGGGCACAGCCGCCAGAGCCGCGCGGGCCACGACATATGGACGCTTTCCGCCGGCCCCTATCTGCCGGCACGCGCCCTGCATCTGAGCCGCGCCCTGCCGGTGATCGGCGTCACCGCCGAGATCCTGGCCGACACCGCGCCCGCCCGCCAGATCGCCACCCTGCAAGCCGCTGTTGCCGGTGCCTTTGCTCTGGTCTTTGGCGCCTTCGGACTGTTTGCCGCCGAACGCAGGCGGGCGCTCGCTGATGCCAATGCCCGGCTGGAGGCCCGGGTCGCGGAACGCACCCGGGAACTGGTCACCGCCAACCGCGACCTGACCCGCGAAATCGGCGAACGGCGCGAGGCGGAAGAAGCCTTGAAACAAGCCCAGGCCGATCTGGTGCAGGCCGGCAAGCTCAGCGCGCTGGGGCAGATGAGCGCGGGGCTGTCCCATGAGCTGAACCAGCCGCTGATGGCGATCCGGTCCTTTGCCGACAATGCCGGGAAATACCTGGATCGCGGCAAGCTCGACCAGGCGCGCGGCAACCTGGGCCACATATCAGACCTGGCGCGCCGCATGGGCCGGATCATCCAGAACCTGCGGGCCTTCGTGCGCAATGAAAAAGAGCCGGTCGCACGCGTCGACCTGGTGCAGGTGATTGACAGCGCGGTGGAACTGACCGGCGCACGGCTCAAGGCCGAGGCGGTGACGCTCGAGTGGCAGCCACCTGCCGGGCCGGTCGCGGTGCTGGGCGGCGAGGTGCGGCTGACTCAGGTTTTCGTCAACCTTATCAACAATGCCGCCGACGCCATGGCCGGTCAGCCCCAGGACAGGCGCGTGACCATCACCATCGAGCCCGGCCCGCGCCCGCAGGTACTTATCCGCGACACCGGCCCCGGCATTGCCGACCCGGACCGTATTTTCGAACCCTTCTACACCACCAAGGCGGTCGGGTCGGGCAGCGCCAGCGGTGGCGAGGACGGCATGGGGCTGGGCCTGTCCATTTCCTATGGGCTGGTGCAAAGTTTCGGGGGCGACATCCGTGGCACCAACGCGCCCGGGCGTGGCGCCATCTTTTCCGTTGTGCTGGAGCCGTGGAAAAACCGGGAGCAGGCCGCATGACCCGCAGGGTGCTGATCGTCGATGATGACGCCATGGTGCGCGCGGCCCTGGCCCAAAGCATCGAACTGGCCGGGCTCACGCCGATTACCGCAGGCTCTTACATCGAAGCCAAGGATCATGTCGGCCGGGATTTCCCGGGCGTGGTGCTGAGCGACATCCGCATGCCCGGCAAGGACGGTTTTGCCCTGCTCGCCTGGGTGCGCAAGCTGGACCCGGACCTGCCGGTGATCCTGCTGACCGGCGAAGGCGACATTCCCATGGCGGTGCGCGGCATGAAGGAAGGCGCCTTTGGTTTTCTGGAAAAGCCCTGCGAGCCTGACGATCTGATCGCGGTGCTGGAAAAGGCCCTGGCCATCCGCGCCATGGTGCTGAGCAGGCGCCGGTCCCGGCAAAAGCTGCGCGCGGGCGATGCTGCGGCCCGGCTGTTGCATGGCACGTCCGAGCAGGCCGAAGAACTGCGCCGCCGCGTGCGGCTGGCCGCGCGCACCCGTGCCGAGGTGCTGATCTGTGGCGAACCCGGCTCGGGCACCTCGAAAGTGGCCGATGCCATTCACCAGCTTTCCGGCGATGCCTCGCGTCCCTTTGTCAAGCTGGCCTCGGCCGGACTGGACACGGCACGCCTGCGCGCGGGCCTGGCCGAGGCTGCTGGCGGCGCGCTGTTTCTGGACGAGGTGGCCGCCCTCAGCCCCGAGGCGCAGTTTGCCTTGCTTGACGCGTTGGAGCGCCCGTCCCACATGCGCCTGATGGCCGGAACCTACCGTGACCTTGCGGCCGAGGCGGGGGCCGGGCGTTTCAATGCCGATCTGTTCTATCGCCTCGATATCATGCGCATTCGCATCCCCGCGCTGCGCGAGCGGGTGGCAGACATTCCGATCCTGTTTCGCCATTATGTCGATCTGGCCTGCGAACAGGCAGGGCTTGCCCGGCCCGAGATCACGCCGGCGCTCAATACCCGGCTGATGGCGCGCGACTGGCCGGGCAATGCCCGCGCGCTGATGAATGCCGCCATGCGCTTTGCCATGGGGCTGGAATGGGACGACGATGCACCCGATCCCGCCATTGGTGAGCCCGAGCAGCACACCGGGCACACCCCCGGCCTGACCGAGCGCCTGGCGCAGGTGGAACGCTCCATGCTGGTGGACGCGCTGGAGCGCAACAAGGGCGCGGCCAGTGCGGCGGCGCGTGAACTGAAACTGCCGCGCAAGACCTTTTATGACAAGCTGGCACGCCACCGGATTCGGCCTGAGCAGTTTCGCGGCTAATCCGCGACCTGTGTGAAAATCCGCACAGATTCCCCGGCGCCCTGTGCGGGCACACGCTCAGACGATTCATGCAGTTTGTTCGGAACCGCCCCCATGCTACTGTTTTTCCTGACAATTATCAGAGAGGCATGGGGCCTGACACTTTCCCTTGAGATGTGAACGGCGAAATGGCCCACTGGCGCCATGCGCCGGACATGGCGCAAAGCATCTTACTGTCTGGGAGGACAATCCGATGAAATTTCTGACCAAAGCCGCCAGCCTTGCCGTGCTGGCCCTTGGCCTTTCGGCCACCACCGCGCTGGCCTCGCCCAGCTGTGACGAAGGCGAGATCGTCATCAAGTTCAGCCACGTCACCAACACCGACAAGCACCCCAAGGGCATCGCCGCAACGCTGCTGGCCAAGCGGGTGAACGAGGAAATGGACGGCACCGCCTGCATGGAGGTGTTCCCGAACTCGACGCTTTACAATGACAACCAGGTGCTGGAAGCCATGCTTCAGGGTGATGTGCAGATGGCCGCGCCGTCCTTGTCGAAATTCGAGGCCTTCACCAAGCGTTTCCGCCTGTTCGACCTGCCCTTCATGTTCAAGAACATGGATGCGGTGGACGCGTTCCAGAACTCGGAAACCGGCCAGTCGCTCAAGGAAAGCATGGTGCGCCGCGGCCTGCTGGGCCTGGCCTTCTGGCACAACGGGATGAAGCAGTTTTCCGCCAACAAGCCGCTGATCCTGCCGACTGACGCCGCCGGGCTCAAGTTCCGGGTGCAGCCCTCTGACGTGCTGATCGCCCAGATGGAAGCCCTGGGCGCCACCGCGCAGCCGATGGCGTTTTCCGAGGTTTACGGCGCGCTGCAGAACGGTGTGGTCGACGGTCAGGAAAACACCTGGTCGAACATCTATGGCAAGAAGTTCTTCGAGGTGCAGGACGGCGTGACCGAGACCAACCACGGCATCATCGACTATCTGGTGGTGACCAATGTGGACTGGTGGGAAGGCCTGCCCGATGATGTGCGCACGCAGCTCAAGCAGATCATCGACGAAGTGACCGCCACCCGCAACGCCGAGGCCTTTGCCGTGAACGAGGCCGCCAAGCAGGCGATCATCGACGCAGGCGGCGTGGTGCGGCAACTGACGCCCGAGCAGCGCCAGGCCTGGGTCGACGCGATGAAACCCGTCTGGGAGCAGTTCAAGGGCGACGTGGGCGAGGAAAACATCGCCGCCGCGCAGGAAATCAACGCGATGCACTGACGGCCGCTCGTCGGCCCGCCGGGCCACCTCGCTGGGGTGGCCCGGCACATGTTTTCTGGACGCCGTTCCAGCGGCAGGGGGGACAGATGAAAGACCATTCCGCCCGACATTCGGGTTTCGAGGAAACCGTGATCGCGCTGATCCTGGGACTGATGACGCTGATCACCTTTGTCAACGTGGTGCTGCGCTACCTGTTCAACGCCTCGCTGATCTGGGGTCTTGAGGTGGTGCTGATCCTGTTTGCCTGGCTGGTGCTTTTCGGGGTGAGCTATGGGGTCAAGGTCACTGCCCATCTGGGGGTGGATGCGCTGACCAACGTGCTGTCGCCGGGCCTGCGCCGCACCGTCGCGCTGATCGCCGGACTGTTGTGCATCATCTATGCCGCCTTGCTGGTCAAGGGCGCCTGGGACTACTGGGCCCCCTTCGCCGAACTGCCCCCCACCACCGGGCGCTGGTTTCCCACCGGCATCGACTGGGGCGCGCGCGGCCGGTCGTTCTATATCACCGACCAGGTGCCGATGCCGGGCTTTCTGCGGTTTCTCGAAGACCTGATCAATTACGGCGAGACCTATGACAAGCTGCCCCGGGTGGTGCCCTATGCCATTCTGCCCCTGGGCATGGCGCTGCTGCTGTTTCGTTTTGTCCAGGCGACCTGGCTGATCTGGACCGGCAAGCGCGACAGCCTGATTGTCAGCCACGAGGTAGAGGACGAGATCGCCGGAACCGACGGCAGCGACACGGTTGACGCAACCTTTGATGACCTGCCCGGCAAGGGGAAATAAGCCATGGATGTTGTCTTTCTCTTTGCCATGGTCATCGGCTTTCTGCTGATCGGGGTGCCCATCGCAATCTCGCTGGGGCTCAGCTCGATCATCTTTCTGCTGCTCTTTTCCGAAAGCTCGCTGGCCTCGATCGCGCAGAGCTTTTACCAGGCCGAGGCGGGGCATTACACGCTGCTGGCGATCCCGTTCTTCATCCTGGCGTCGTCCTTCATGTCGACCGGCGGCGTGGCGCAGCGGATCATCCGTTTTTCCATCGCCGTGGTCGGACATTTCCGCGGCGGTCTGGCCATTTCCGGCGTCTTTGCCTGCATGATGTTTGCCGCCCTGTCAGGCTCCAGCCCCGCCACCGTGGTCGCCATCGGCTCGATCGTCATCGCCGCCATGCGCCAGGTCGGCTATACCAAGGATTTCGCCGCCGGGGTGATCTGCAACGCCGGCACTCTGGGCATCCTGATCCCGCCGTCGATCGTCATGGTGGTCTATGCCTCCGCCGTCGAGGTCTCGGTCGGGCGCATGTTCCTGGCCGGCGTCATTCCCGGCATCCTGGCCGGGGTCATGCTGATGGTCGCGATCTATGTCATCGCCACGATCAAGGACATGCCCAAGGGCGATTTCGCCGGCTGGCGCGAGGTATGGGAGAGCTTTGCCGACGCC
>Ga0256832_1003528_pt1 | contig 10632 bp, 8 predicted proteins | sample 134614metaG_FD_190534 | JGI IMG/M metagenome (GOLD analysis project Ga0256832, IMG submission 190534) | Hydrothermal vent microbial communities from Lau Basin, Pacific Ocean - 134-614 | ecosystem: Environmental > Aquatic > Marine > Hydrothermal vents | place: Pacific Ocean: Lau Basin | collected...
TCATGATCGGGCCGACAACAAAGGAGATGATCAGCGCCGTCAGCACCCCCAGGATGGCGCGCAGGGTCAGGTATTGAAAGACATTAAAGCCACTGTGGTACTGGGTCAGATAGTCTGCGAGGTAGAGCAGCATGTCAGCTTCCATCCCCTGTAGCCAAAGCCTTTACCACCTGCTCCATCCGGGCGCTGCGAGAACCTTTTATCAATACCGTATCACCTTTGGTTAGCTGCCCCTTCAGCGCAGCGATGAGTGAACCCTGATCCTGAAACCACTGGGCAGCCGCGCCAAAACCACGGGCCGCTGCACGAGAGAGATCCCCCAGGCAGCAGAGCTGCTCGATCCCGGCCGCATGCGCCTGCCGCCCCAGCCTTTCATGCAGCTGCCCGGCCTCCGGCCCCAGCTCTGCCAGATTACCCAGCACCAGAAAACGACGCCCCGGGGCAGTGGCAAGCACGGCAATGGCCGCACTCACCGAGTCGGGGTTGGCGTTATAGCTGTCATCGATGATGCGCACCCCACCCGCGCCAGCGACTGGTTGCAGACGCCCCGGCACCGGCTGCAACCCCAGCAGGCCGTCGCGGATCTGTTGCAGATTGATGCCCATCAGCTGCGTGGCCGCAATAGCGGCCAGGGCGTTCATTCGGTTGTGGCGGCCCGCCAGCGGCAGATCGATCTCGACCTCTCCAATGGGGGTGGTGACCGGGAAGCGGCTGAAAAATCCAGACTCGCTCCAGCGCATCTCAATGGCCGCTTCCGGGCTGCTGACATCGGCCTCATGCTGCATGCCAAAGGTGCAGATCTTCCGATCCGCCGCCAGCTCACGCCACAGCCCTGCCCAGCAGTCATCGGCATTGAACAGAAAGACCCCATCCTCAACCAGGCCGAAGATGATCTCGGCCTTGGCCCTGGCCACCCCTTCGAGCGAGCCAAAGCCCTCCAGGTGGGCGCTGCCTGCATTATTCAGCAGGGCAATATCGGGTTGTGCAATTTCACTCAGGTATTTGATCTCACCCGGATGGTTGGCGCCCAGCTCCACCACCGCGTAGGCCTCATCCTGCAGCCGCAGCAGGGTCAGTGGCAGTCCGATCTCATTATTCAGGTTGCCGGCCGTGGCCAGCGTCCGCCCCTGTCGGGAGAGGATCGCTGCAATCATCTCTTTTACCGTGGTCTTGCCGTTGCTGCCGGTTACCGCCACCACTTCAGCACGGCCGGCCTGACGCCAGCCCGCGGCCAGCTGGCCGAGCCCCATCCGGGTATCCGCCACTTGCAGTTGCGGCAGATCAGTGGCCATCTGGCGACTCACCATTGCCGCAACCGCACCCTTGGCCTGCGCCTGATCCAGGTGCTCGTGGCCATCAAAGTTAGGCCCCTGCAATGCAACAAAGAGATCCCCTTCAGAGAGGGTGCGGCTATCGGTGCTGACCGATTTAAACTGGACATCTGCCCCCACAATCTGGCCATTCAACCGTTTTGCCGTTTCGGCAAGCGAGAAGGCGATCATCGACCCACCACCCCGGCCAGCGCCTTCTGCACCTGCTCCCGGTCACTGAAACAGAGGCTCAGATCACCGCACAGCTGGGTGGTCTCGTGTCCCTTGCCACTGACCAGCACCAGATCGCCCGCCTGCGACTCCGCTACTGCGCGGTTGATCGCCTCGGCACGGTTGCGCTGCACCTGCACCGCATCCGGCCGGCTCATGCCCGCCAGGATATCTGCGACGATCTGGTCACCATCCTCGTTGCGGGGGTTGTCATCGGTCACGATCACCCGGTCGCAGAGCCGCTCTGCCAGCGCACCCATCAGCGGCCGTTTGCCACTGTCACGATCTCCACCACAGCCCAGCAGGCAGATCAGGCGACCCGTACAGTGTGGCCGCAGTGCCGTGATCGCCTGCTCCAGCGCATCTGGCGTATGGGCATAATCCACCACCACCAGCGGCTGCTCGCCGCCCCCAAAGCACTCCATCCGGCCCGGCACCCTGCGCAGGGCAGAGAGCCGCTGCAGCGCCTGCGCCATTGGCACCCCCTGCTCCAGCAGCACCGCCAGCACCGCCAGCAGGTTGCTGACGTTGAAGCGCCCCAGCAGTCTGCTGTCGATAACCCCTGCGCCCCAGCTGCTCTCCAGCTGGATGTGCATGCCCTGCCGGATGGGCTTGATCGCCTGGCTCCAGAGCCAGTCTTTAATGCGGCCGGGCAGCGGGCGATCCGGACGTGACAGGCCGTAGGCCACCACCCGCACGGTTTCAGGCAGCCGTTCCAGCAGGCTCCAGCCGAAGGGGTCATCCAGGTTCAGTACGGCGCATCTCAGGCCAGGCTGCTCAAACAGGCGCTGCTTGGCTGCCGCATAACCTGCCATGTCACCATGAAAATCGAGATGGTCCCGGCTCAGGTTGGTCAGTACCGCGCACTCAAACCGCACTGCAGCCACCCGCCCCTGCTGCAACGCATGTGATGAGACCTCCATCGCCACCGCCTGCGCACCCTGGTCTCTCAGCTCAGCCAGGATGGATTGCAGCACCACCGGCTCGGGTGTGGTGTGGCGACCGGCCTGTAGCGCACCGGGAAATCCACTGCCCAGCGTCCCGACGATGCCGCAGCGCATGCTGGCCTGTAGCGCCTCTGCCAAAAACTGGCTACAGCTGGTTTTGCCATTGGTGCCGGTTATGCCGATCACCTTCATCTCATGGCTTGGTTCGCCGTAAAAGCGCCCGGCAAGCTGACTGAGCTGCTGGCTCAGCCCCTCCATCGAGAGCAGTGGCACTGCAATTTCGGTAGCCAGCGCGTCGATTTGAGCCTGCGGCCAATCACCACCGGGTTCACACAGGATGGCCGCTGCCCCCTGCTCCAGTACCTGAAGCACAAAATCCAGCCCGTGCTGCTGCTCACCGGCACAGGCCAGAAAAAGGCTGCCCGGCACTACTGTGCGGCTATCCGATGAAATGCTGGAGATGGCAGGGTCTTGCGACGGCCTTACCCGTACCCGGTTCGAGAGCAGGGTCGACAGGTGCCACTGACGGTTGACCCGTTGAGCCGCCATCATGGTTGCACCATCCCACCCGCAAGCCGCACGCCAGGGGTCTCCAGGGCATCGGGGGCAATATTCAGCAGTCGCAACGCACCCGCCATGATTCTTGAAAATACCGGGGCCGCCACCTGCCCGCCATAAAACTCGCCCGCGGATGGCTCATTCAACATCACCACCATCGCCAGACGGGGACTGCTGGCGGGTGCCAATCCGGCAAATACGGCCAGATAGCGATCCTCTGCATACCCCCCTGCAATTGATTTTTTCACCGTGCCTGTCTTGCCTGCTACCCGATACCGCGCTACTGCCGCAGCGGGGGCCGTCCCCTCTGCCGAGACAACCGACTCCAGCATCCGCCGCATTGCAACAGCGGTAGCGCTGCTCATCACCCGCCTGCCTTCGGGCGGCTGCTCCTGGCGCAGCAGTGACACGGGGTACAAAACCCCATCTGCCGCCAGCACACTATAGGCCTGTGCCAGCTGGAGGGGTGTGACGGAGATGCCATATCCGAAAGAGAGTGTGGCCTGGTCAATTTTCGCCCAGCGCCGATAGGGGGCAAGCTGGCCGGCAGATTCACCCGGAAAGCTGGCTGAACTGGCCTGTCCGAAACCCAGCCTGGAGTAGGCCTTCCAAAGCGCCTCCTGCGGCAGCTCCAGTGCAATCTTGCTGACGCCGACATTGCTGGATTTGCGGATAACGCCCGCCACATCCAGCACGCCATAGTTATGGTGGTCTTTAACCTCTGCACGCCCTACTTGCAGGGTGCCCGGCCGGGTATCAATGAGTGTGGAGGGGGTTATCTGGCCCAGCTCCATGGCGGCGGTTACCGCAAAGGGCTTCATGGTTGAGCCAGGTTCGAAAACATCGATCAGCGCCCGGTTTCTCAGCACCCCGCCACGGCTGTCACGGGAGCCATTCGGGTTATAGGAGGGCTGGTTGACCATCGCCAGCACCTCGCCATTGCGGGTATCCAGAATCACCACCGAGCCTGAGCGCGCCTTATGCCGCACAACAGCCGCTTTCAGCTCCCGGTAAGCCAGATATTGCAGCCGCCGATCCAGGCTGAGCACCAGGGTCTTTCCCGGGTTTGGCGCACGAATACCCTCAACATCCTTTACGATGTTGGAGTGTCCATCCCGTATCACCCTTTTTGCCCCTGCCTTGCCTGCCAGCCACTCATCGTAAGCCATCTCCATGCCTTCGATGCCGACATCATCCACATCGGTAAAGCCTATGACATGGGCAAAAACCTCTCCACCGGGATAGTAGCGGCGAAACTCACGCTTCAGTCCGATGCCGCTGAGTTTGCGCTCCTGAGCCAGCGCCATGATCTGCGCTGCCACATCGGGGTTTGCCCGCCGCTTCAGATAGATGAAGGCCCGATCACTATAGCGGGCCAGTAACCGACGCAGGTCATCCTGGTTTTTCCCCAGTATCTTCTCCAACTGGGCCAGTGTCTCTCCATCGGGTTTGAGCAGCCTGGGGTTGGCCCAGATGGAGTCCACCGGCGTGCTCATCGCCAGCGGCTCGCCATTACGGTCGGTAATCATGCCTCTGTGGGCAGGTATCTCCACGATCCGCAGGTGGCGCCGCTCCCCCTCATGTTGAAGAAAGTCCCTCTCCAGCACATGTTGATCCACGGCTCTGGCAACCAGTGCGATCAGCGCCAGGGAGAGCAGGCCCAGCAGCATGCGGCGGCGGCCAGCGTAGCCTGGCAGCTCCAGCACGGTCTGCTGTTGCGCCTGGATTGCGCGCTTTTTTCGTTTCGTGGTTGCCATGTTTTAGGGTGTAATAATCACAATCTCGTGCGCCACGGGGGTATGCATATCCAATTTTTCGCGCGCCAGCTGCTCTACCCGGCCATGTGTGCCCCAGGTGCTCTCTTCCAGCTGCAACCGGCCCCACTCCACATTGGCGGCATCACGCTCTGCCAGTAGCTGTTGCAGTGTGACAAAGTGTTTGCGGCTGGCGTATTTGGCATACACCACCCCTATGCCTGAAGCCAGTACCGCCAGCAGCAGAAAGAGGATCAGCAGTGGTTGTCCATATCTCATGATGGTCGCTCTGCAATGCGCAATGTGGCACTTCGCGCCCGGGGGTTTTGACCCACTTCGGATGCAGAGGGGCGGATGGCCTTGCCCACCAGCTTCAAGCGGGGTTGCAGCTGATCCTTTGTTACCGGCAGGCCTGGAGGGAAGTCATCGCCACGCGCATGGTCGCGCATGAAGCGCTTTACAATCCGGTCTTCCAGTGAGTGGAAGCTGATCACCGCCAGCCGTCCACCAGGGGCCAGTACCCGCAGTGCCTGGTCGAGACAATCGGAGAGATCATCCAGCTCACTATTGATAAAGATGCGAATTGCCTGAAAGCTCCGGGTTGCGGGGTTGCGGCCCGGCTCTTTTGCCGGGTTTGCCTGTGCAATAATGGCCGCCAGCCGGCCTGTGGTTTCAATCGCGTCCTGCTGGCGGGCTGCGACAATGGCGCGTGCAATGCGCCTGGCGAAACGCTCTTCACCATAGGTTTTGAGCACCCGGGTGATCTCATGCTCTTCAGCCTGGGCCAGCCAGGTTGCCGCACTCATGCCACTCGTCGTATCCATGCGCATATCCAAAGGACCATCATGCATAAAACTAAACCCCCGCTCTGCGCTATCCAGTTGAGGGGATGAGACACCCAGATCAAGCAGCAGGCCATCTACCTTACCTGTCAGACCATGCCGGTCCGTCAGCTGGTTCAGCATGGCAAAGGAACCCTGCTCAATAATAAATCGGTTATCATTTGCAAAAAGCCGCTGCCCTGATGCAATCGCAGCCGGGTCTTTATCAATCGCCAGCAGACGCCCCTCCGGCCCCAGCGCCTGCATCATCAACTTGCTGTGGCCGCCACGCCCAAAGGTGCCATCCACATAGCAGCCGGACCCTTTTATATTCAGCGCCGCTACTGCCTCATGCAGCAGTACTGTTTGATGAGTGCCCATCACGGCTTAGAGCGAGAATGTTTCCAGACCAGCCGGTAGCTCCAGCTGTTCTAAATCTGTCTCCTGCCACTCATTCAACCGGCTGTTCCAACTCTCTTCATTCCACAGCTCGAACTTATGCCCCTGACCAATCATTACGGCCTTTCTCTCCAGCCCGGCATAGTCACGCAGGGTCGTTGGGATCAGGATACGCCCCTGACCATCCATCTCGACATCTGTGGCATTACCCATCAGCATGCGCTGCAGATCACGGGCAACCTTGTTGAGGGAGGGAAATTTTACCAGCTTGCGCTCAATCTCCTGCCACTCCGGCAGTGGATAGATGAGCAGGCAACGATCTGTATCCACGGTAATCACCAGCTGTGACGCACAACTGGACCGCAGGCTCTCCCGAAAACGTGTCGGAATAGCCATGCGCCCTTTCGCATCAAGGCTGATGTTGTTAACACCGCGGAACAAAAGACTCTCCCCTTAGCAGATAATTATCCCTTTTTAACCACTTATCCCCACTTTTTACCAACTTTAGACACCTCACACCACCGTGTCAAGGTAAAACAGAGGAAAACTTCCTTTAAAGACAGGGACTTAGGAGTGAAAACGTAATGAGAACAACGAAAAAATAAGATGCGATAAAACAGCCAGCTAGGAAGCAGACTTAATGTGACTTATTAAGACGCGGCGCGCAGGGCGCCAGGCAAAAGGGGGGTGAGAGCCGGCCTGTAAGCCGGGTTCTGTCGAGAATGGTCATTCATCTGGGATGCATGTCGCCATGCACCTCAAGCAACCTACCCGGGAACCGTGTGGGCCACACGTTGCAGCTCGAAGCTGCCTGCTCCCCTATTTGGTCTTGCTCCAGGTGGGGTTTACCCTGCCACCGATGTTGCCACCGGCGCGGTGCGCTCTTACCGCACCATTTCACCCTTACCAGCCGAGGCTGGCGGTATATTTTCTGTGGCACTTTCCATAGGCTTGCGCCTTCCAGGCGTTACCTGGCACCTTGCCCTGCGGAGCCCGGACTTTCCTCCGCTCGCTAAGGCGGCGACCATCCGGCCGACTCTCGAACAACACGATAATGCCACTTATCCGTCAGTGCAAGGGATTTATATTAATCCTAGAAAAATCAGTTGAGCCTACTGCGAACGTCTAATGCACTCAATCTACAGGGTTTTTTCCCACATTTTGAACTCACCGTATGGGTGATACGCAATCGTTCAAAATGTGGGAAAAAATCCAGTATCTTAAGCACCTTAGCCGCTCTCGCTACGGCTCAACTGATTTTTCTAGGATTAAGCCTTGCGCAGATGCGATTGAATCAGCCGAACCAGCTCATCGGCCATTATGGGTTTGGTTGCAACGGCGTCCATGCCTGCTGCCAGGCACTCTCTCTTCGTCTCATCCGATACGGTGACCGATAGCGCAATCACCGGCATGGGCTGGGCATCCACCTCACTGGCGCGATAGGCCCGTACAAAACCCAGGCCGTCAAGGCGCGGCATGTGCAGATCAATAAACGCGATCTGGTAGCGGTTGTGCTCTGTCAGCTCCAGTGCCTCCTGCCCATCCTTTGCCAGCGTTACTTGATAGCCACTGTTGACCAGAATGGTCTCCAGCACTCTGGCGTTAATCTCGTTGTCCTCTGCAACCAGGATATGAATCCCCCTTGCGCCTGGCACCGCAGGTCTGCTTCGCTGTGTCGGCCCGCCCGTTACTTTAGCACCCATCACCTGATCTATCCGGGCATGGAGCTGCTCGGGGATAAAGGGCTTTATCAGCAGGCGGTCATGCGGGATCTCATAGCGGGTCTGACGGTAGCTGTAGCCCAGGTAGACAATGGGCAGATCCTGCCGGGAGAGTCCACAGGCAAGGGCGCCTGCTTCTGCAAGGTTCTCTCCCTGGGGCGAATCTGCAATCATCAGCAGGTCGAGCGCACGCTGTTGGGTTGCCGCTGTAACAGCATCCTGCAAACCAGCCGCCGTTTTTGCGCAGCGGCACTGTATGCCCACGCTTTTACAGGCATCCACTATAGCAGCAAGGCTGACTGCATTAGGCTCAAACACTACCGCATTCAGCCCTTCAAGCGCTGGATATTGCGGTTTCTGCACCGCCACATCAGGCAACAACAGGGGCAGCTTGACCCAAAAACAGCTGCCTCTGCCGAGCTTGCTTCGCACTCCAATCTCCCCCCCCATCAGATGCGTCAGGTGCTGCGCAATCGAGGTGCCAAGCCCTGTCCCTCCAAAGCGCCGGGTGGTCGATGCATCCACCTGCGCAAAGCGGTCAAACAGCGTCACCAGCGCATGCTCCGGGATGCCGATCCCGGTATCGATAACCTCGATATAGAGGCGGGGGTGAGCAGCAGCGGCCTCTTTCTCCAGCAGTCTGGCTCGCAGCAGAACCTCGCCTTTTGGGGTGAATTTAACGGCATTACCCATGAGATTGAAGAGTATCTGCCGCAGACGCAGCTCATCACCCTGAATCATCTTTGGTAGATGTTGATCAATCTGGCATACCAGCTCCAGTTGTTTGGCCCGCGCCTGGCTCATCAGGTTGGAACAGATGCCCAGCATAAGCTCGCCCAGATCAATGGGGGCAGACTCCAGCTCTATCCGGCCCGATTCAACCTTGGACATATCCAGCACATCGTCGACCAGTGCGCCCAGGTGGTTGGCGGCCTTCGATATCGATGCGACATACTCTCTCTGTTCAGGCGCTAACGGTGTCTCCTCCAACAGGCCTGTCATGCCTGTAATGCCGCTTAGGGGGGTGCGCAACTCATGCGTCATGGTTGAGAGAAACTCGCTTTTGGCCCGATTCAGGCGCTCTGCCTCAGCCCGGGCCTCCCGCAATCTTTGCAGCAGTGAGTGCTGGTAGAGCGGTAACAGCAGCAGCGACAACATAAAGAAGAAGGCCTCGAAGGTGTGCTCACGCCAGCCATCCATCAGCGTCAGCAACAGGCCATACGCCACCACACTAAGGAGTGAAGCAACCGTGAGATGGCGCTTGCCATACCGGGTGCCCTGGGAGATAAAAACCCAGATGTAGAGCAGGAAAAAGGGGCTGATGACCTCACCCGTCAAAAAGATCGCAAAGCTGGTGGCGCTGATATCCACCAATACCGAGAAATAGCGCCTGGCCTCCCAGACAGCACGATGGATGATACTGGCAAACAGGCCGCAAAAAATGACAAAATAGGTGCCAAACAGCCAATAGTAGTGTGTTTCGACAACCTGGTAGTAGTGCGATACACCGCCAAGGCCAATAAAACTGGCGGCAAACAGCCAGATGGAGAAGCGAATCAGCGCCGCCTGAAACTCCTGGTTGGCGCGCAGCTCGGGTTTTATTATTCGATCCAGCATAGATGGACTTTCTGTAGTGGCAACAATATCTGAATTCTAAGCGATACTACCACTCACACCCAAACAGCCACAGCCTCTCATGAACAAAGAAAAACGCACCGCCATCTTTCAGCGCCTGCAGTCAGACAATCCAAGCCCCACGTCCGAGCTGAACTACAGTACGCCATTTGAGCTGCTGATTGCTGTTATTCTCTCTGCCCAGGCGACCGACAAGAGTGTCAACAAGGTCACCGCACGGCTTTTTCCTGTGGCCAATACGCCCGAGGCCTTTTTGGCCCTGGGCGAAACGGGGCTGAAAGAGCAGATTAAAACCATTGGCCTGTTCAACAGCAAGGCCAAAAACATCATTCAGACATGCCAAATGCTGAAAACAGGGTTCAACAGCCGGGTTCCGCAGGAGAGAGAGGCGCTGGAGTCACTGCCCGGGGTTGGCCGCAAAACGGCCAATGTCATACTCAACACGGCCTTCGGGCAGCCCACCATGGCCGTTGACACCCATGTATTCCGGGTTGCCAACCGCACCCGGATCGCACCCGGAAAAACCGTGCTTGAGGTGGAGAAACGGCTGCTGCGCCTGGTGCCGGCCGAGTTTTTGATGGATGCGCACCACTGGCTCATACTGCACGGGCGTTACACCTGCATCGCACGCAGGCCCCGCTGTGGCTCCTGCATTATTGAAGATCTGTGTGAGTACGGTAACAAAACAGGGGAAGAGAGCTGACGCCTACTCCTTAACCGCCATCGCCACCGTATAGACCTTCCCCTGCTTCACCTTTGTATAGTTTCCAAATACCTCTTTAAACGCCCGGCTCACAAATTTACGCAGCCCTGAAATCGTTACCACATAGATCCGCCCGCCCGGTTTGAGACGCTCCAGCGCATCATAAAAGTAGAGATAGTAGAGCTCTTTGCCTGTCTTGGCGGGAAGGTTGGAGACTATCAGGTCAAAGCGCCGGTCCCCAACCTGATTAAAACCATTGCTCAGGAATACCTCTGTGTTCTCCAGCCTGTTCAGCCGGGCGTTGCGCTGGCTGTACTCAACTGCCACAAAATCCTTATCGATCAGCAGATGCCTCCCTTTGGGCGCCAACCTGGCCATGGTCAACCCCAGCACCCCATAACCGCAACCCAAATCTATGCTGTCGTCATCTTCATTGATCTCGAGCAGATCCAGCAGCAACCGGCTGCCCTCGTCCACCCCCTTGGGTGAAAAGAGCCCCCAGGTGGTTTGAAATTTCAAATCATGGCCACATATTTTTTCGGAAAACAGAATA
>Ga0256832_1003529_pt1 | contig 10629 bp, 8 predicted proteins | sample 134614metaG_FD_190534 | JGI IMG/M metagenome (GOLD analysis project Ga0256832, IMG submission 190534) | Hydrothermal vent microbial communities from Lau Basin, Pacific Ocean - 134-614 | ecosystem: Environmental > Aquatic > Marine > Hydrothermal vents | place: Pacific Ocean: Lau Basin | collected...
TTTTAATCAATATAGAAAAATCACACTAGACTATTATCAAAATGTTAAAATTAAATTTCCGTTAGATTATTATAAAACACTAAACACCAACATAATAATTAAACCCGGCAAATCAGGATTTACAAGATTAAAAAGTAATGATCCATTGTTTCCTGAAATGCTAAAAGGAGAAAAACAAGACAATAGAATTAGACAAAGAGCTTTTAGAGACTTTTTAAAAGACTTATTGCCAATTGAAAATGGTTTTAATCCTACTTTAAGAATACCATATCATATTACGAATTTTAAAATAAATAACTTTGATGAAATTGATATTAAAAATGTAGAAAAATATATTATTGAAAACGAATTAATATAGACGTGCTGTAACACAGTGTATAGTCAATGGTGGTTAATCGTTGAAATTCAACATATTGCATTTAATCAAAGATAGTGCTAAAATGAAAGTTAAGAGCTATAAAATCCGCCATTAACCATATACTTAGCCGTTGTAAAGCATTAAAAACCATATCAAAAAATGAAAATAAATGGATTTAACAAAACATTGTAAACTTTGTGAAAATAAATTATTTGATTTTAAAAACGGAACACGTTGTGCCTTAACAAATAAAAAACCAAGTTTTACAGGAAATTGCAATAAGATTAAATTTAATGAAAATCTAAAAAAAGAAACAACCAAAATTAATCTTGAATATGAACTCGTAAAAAGAACCAAAAATTTATCTTATTATAATTTTATATTCTATTTAATAATAAGCATATTAATAATAGTTTCTGGTTATTTACTTGGGAAATATGCATTTGAAAAAGGTGTCATATCTACACTTCCCTTAATCATAATTGCTGTAGGTTTTTTTACTTTACCGATGGCATTTGGTCCTATTAACAAATATAATCAGAATATTAAAGTTGCCAAAAGAAAAAAAGAATAATTAGATTTTTATTAATTAAAAAATACAATTTAAAATATACAATATCCTTTGAGATAAAAAAATTCACGGAAGTGATGAAATCAAAACTCATTTAAAATTTAACGGAATAAAATAATAGAAACGCTTTACAACAATCAATAAAAACAATAGCCAAAATAATGGTAAACATGAAAAATTGTAGTCCGCAATAACGTTAGTAATAAATTGAAAAATACTACTTACGCAATAGGCTACTATTCTTATATAAAACTTAAATACGAAAATAAAATCATGTTATTAACAAAAAAACCAACAAACAGGTTGTTGGTTTTTTTAATGTATATAAGAAAAAGCAATTATAAATTTGCTTTTAAAAATTCTCTGTTTAATCTGGCAATATTGGTTAAGGAAATTCCTTTGGGACATTCCACTTCACAAGCACCTGTGTTGGTACAGTTACCAAAACCTTCTTCATCCATTTGTTTAATCATATTAATTACGCGGTCGGCAGCTTCAACTCTACCTTGTGGTAATAAAGCAAACTGACTCACTTTAGCAGAAACAAATAGCATGGCACTGGAGTTTTTACAAGTAGCCACACACGCACCACAACCAATGCAAGTTGCAGCATCCATAGCTTCATCGGCATCTTTTTTAGGAATTAAAATATTATTCGCATCGGTAGTTCTTCCTAAAGTATTAACTGAAATATAACCTCCGGCTTGTTGTATTCTTTCAAAAGAAGTTCTATCTACTACTAAATCTTTTACAACAGGAAATGCATTTGCTCTAAATGGTTCAATAGTAATAGTATCACCATCATTAAACATACGCATATGTAATTGACAAGTAGTTACCCCTCTATCCGGACCGTGTGCTTCGCCGTTGATATACATAGAGCACATTCCGCATATTCCTTCACGGCAATCGTGGTCAAACGCAACAGGTTCTTCGTTATTGGCAACCAATTGTTCGTTTAACACGTCCATCATTTCTAAAAACGACATGTGTTCTGAAATATCTGTTACTTTATAATCTACCATTTTCCCTTTGGAATCAGGTCCTTTTTGTCTCCAGATTTTTAAAGTTAAATCCATATTATTACTATTAAGTTATCTAAAGAATTGCTTCTTTATTTATTTTAAAATTTTACGTTATCTTCACCTATTTGAGCGATTTCCATATCTTTTCCGTCAAATTCTATATCCAAACCATTTGTTTTGGAAAGAATAAAATTCAATAAAGCCGTTCCTATTAATCCTGCAACAAAACCGATGATTCCATATAAAATTGGAATAAAAAGCATGGCTATTCCTCCTCCAAACATGGCACCCATTCCTGGTTGATTTGCAGCTAATCCAGTTGCTGAATAAACTAACATAAGTGGTAATATTATTATTAGAGACAATAATGCCATTAATATTCCGTATATTACACCTGCTTTTACAGGGTCAATTCGTTTTAAGGTTAATTTAATTCTTGCCATGATTTTTGATTTTTTAGGTTAGTATTATTTATATGATCTTGTTTTTAATTCAACAAATTCAAATTTTAAAGGTTCTTTATGTAGTTTTGCTTCACTTGGGTTTCCGGTATATTCCCAAGCAGCAACGTAGGCATAATTTTCATCATCACGTAGAGCTTCACCTTCCGGAGTTTGGTATTCTTCTCTAAAGTGACCTCCACAAGATTCGTTTCTTTCTAAAGCATCTTTTGCAAAAAGTTCGGCAAGTTCTAAAAAGTCGGCTACTCTACCTGCTTTTTCTAATTCTTGGTTAAATTCAGTTGCTGTACCGGTTACTTTTACATTTTTCCAGAAATCTTCTCTAATTTCTTTAATTTCTTGAATAGCTTCTTTTAAACCTTTGGCATTTCTTGCCAAACCAACTTTGTTCCACATTACTTTACCCAATTTTTTATGGAAATAATCTACGGAATGCGTTCCTTTGTTGTTGATAAAGAAATCGATACGTTCTTTAACTGCTTTTTCGGCTTCGTCAAATTCTTTTGTATCAGTTGGTATTTCGCCTGTTCTAATTTCATTTGCCAAATAATCGCCAATTGTATAAGGCAATACAAAATAACCATCAGCTAAGCCTTGCATCAAAGCAGAAGCTCCTAAACGATTTGCTCCGTGGTCTGAGAAATTGGCTTCACCAATACAATATAAACCCGGAACCGTTGTCATTAAATTGTAATCCACCCAAACACCACCCATTGTATAGTGCGTTGCAGGATAAATCATCATTGGTGTTTTATATGGATTTTCAGCTACAATTTTTTCGTACATTTGGAATAAGTTACCGTATTTTTCTTCAATAACTTTTTCGCCTAATTCAATTATTCGTTCTTTACTTGGGTTGTGTTCTCCGTGTAGTAAAGCTTGTTCTTTACCATATCTTTCGATGGCCGTTTTAAAATCCAAATAAACTGCTTCACCGGTTTTATTAACACCATAACCAGCATCACAACGTTCTTTTGCAGCACGAGAAGCTACATCACGAGGTACTAAATTACCAAATGCAGGATAACGTCTTTCTAAATAATAATCTCTATCCTCTTCCGGTATTTGTGTTGGTTTTAATTTTCCTTCGCGAATAGCGTGAACATCTTCTAATTTTTTAGGCACCCAAATTCGTCCGTCATTACGTAAAGACTCAGACATTAAAGTTAATTTAGATTGGTAATCACCACTTCTCGGGATACAAGTTGGGTGAATTTGCGTAAAACAAGGATTTGCAAAATAAGCTCCTTTTTTATGAATTTTCCAAGCAGCAGTTGCATTAGAACCCATTGCGTTGGTGGATAAATAATATACGTTTCCGTAACCTCCGGAAGCAATAACTACGGCGTGAGCGGAATGTCTTTCGATTTCACCGGTGATTAAATTTCTGGCGATTATTCCTCTTGCTTTTCCGTCAATAACAACTACGTCTAACATTTCGTGACGGTTATGCATCGTAATTTTACCACGAGCAATTTGTCTATTCATAGCCGAATATGCTCCTAGTAATAATTGTTGTCCTGTTTGTCCTTTAGCATAAAATGTTCTCGATACCAAAACACCACCAAAAGAACGATTGTCTAAAGTTCCTCCGTAATCACGTGCAAAAGGCACACCTTGCGATACACATTGATCGATGATATTTCCGGAAACTTCCGCCAAACGGTACACATTTGCTTCGCGTGAACGGTAGTCTCCTCCTTTTATCGTATCGTAAAATAAACGATAATCGGAATCGCCATCATTTGGATAGTTTTTAGAAGCATTTATCCCTCCTTGAGCTGCAATAGAGTGTGCTCGTCTTGGCGAGTCTTGGTAAGCAAAAGCTTTTACATTATAGCCTAATCCAGCCAATGTTGCTGCTGCAGATCCTCCTGCCAAACCGGTACCAATAACAATAATATCGATATTACGTTTATTAGCAGGATTAACTAAATTAATTTTATCTTTATAAGTTGTCCATTTATCTTTTAAATCTCCTTTTGGAACTTTTGATTCTAATGTTGCCATAATTCTTTTAATGATTAAAGTGGTGATACAATGCTATAACAATAAATATAAAAGGCACCGCAATAGCATAAACTTTACCTAATGTTTTGATACATTTTGCTTTTCTGCTATCTACTCCTAACGATTGAAATGCAGATTGAAATCCGTGTAATAAATGCAATGCTAAAAATACAAATGCAATGACATAAATAACTGTAGTGGTTGTAGAGTGAAAAGTTTCTACTAACTCATCAAAATATCTGTTTGGATCAGAAGGTAAATGGTTAATATATTTATATTCCATTTCCTCTACCCAAAAATGTTTAAAGTGTAAAATTAAAAAGAAAAATATCGCTAATCCTGTGTAAATCATATTTCTACTCATCCAAGTAGAATTAGCATTTCCGTTATTTACAACATATTTAGTACTTCTTGCACTTTTGTTTTTTAATTCTAAAACAATTCCCATAATAATGTGATACAAAATACCAGCCATTAAAATAGGTTGCATTACAAATTGAATTAAAGGATTTGTTCCCATAAAGTGAGATGCTACATTGAAGGCGTCTTTGCTAAAAAGCGACAACGCATTAATAGAAACGTGCATCAATAAAAAGAAAACTAAAAACAAGGCTGATATTGCCATTGCAAATTTTCTTGCGACCGATGATGATGGTATAATTCCGCTCATTATTTATATTTTAAATTTCGGTAACAAAAGTAACATATTTTATCTATTATAGATACTGATAAATGTCATTTTTACTATTTAGAATTAATATAAATAACGATAACACTGTTCTAAAATCGTAAAAAACACGTAATTTTTGCGTCTAATTAACGGATTATGTATAATAAAAAAGTCACTTTTAAAAACAAACAAGGTAATATTTTATGTGGTGAAATTGATTTACCAATTGATAAACGACCTATAAGTTACGCACTATTTGCGCACTTTTTTACCGGAAACAAAAATTTTACTGCTGTTAGAAATATATCACATGCCCTAACACAAAACCAAATTGCCGTTATGCGATTTGATTTTACCGGTTTAGGTAAAAGTGAAGGCGAATTTAAAAACACCAATTTTACCACTAATGTAGAAGATTTAATTGCTGCATCGCAGTTTTTAGCAACGCATTTTAAAGCTCCAAAATTAATAATAGGACATAGTTTAGGAGGAGCAGCAGCAATATATGCAGCGAGTAAAATTGATTCTATCGAAGCGGTTTCTACCATTGGCGCTCCTGCTAATCCAAATCACGTAAAACATTTATTTGTAGAACATATAGACGATATTAACCTTGACGGCGAAGCCACTTTTGAAATTGCCGGAAGACCTTTTACCATTAAAAAACAGTTTTTAGAAGATATTAAAAACAAGGACTTACCTAAAATTTTAAAAGAATTACGCAAACCAATTTTAATTTTTCATTCCCCGCAAGATAAAATTGTTGGTATTAAAAATGCAAGAATATTATTCGAAGCGGCACACCATCCTAAAAGTTTTATTTCCTTAGATAAAGCAAATCATTTATTAACCAATAAAGAGGATTCTTTTTATGTAGGAAAAGTAGTTTCCGCTTGGGCAAACCGATATATCAACAATAATAAACAAGAAGTATTAGAAACCGATAAATCCGTTTTGGTACGTATAGGAAGAGAAAAATACGTAACCGATATCATTGCCAGAAATCATTCCATTTTAGCCGACGAACCGGTAAAATACGGCGGAAAAAATGCCGGTATGAGTCCGTATGAATTATTACTCGCCAGTTTGGGTTCGTGTACTGCAATTACCTTGCGAATGTACGCCGACAGAAAAGAATGGGATTTAACAGAAGTAAAAGTACACTTAGAACATTTTAAGCAACACGCAAAAGATTCTAATAATTGCAATGAAAATAACACAAAAATCGATAAGTTTGTACGAGAAATAAAATTAAAAGGGAACCTTACTACGGAACAAAAAAATCGTTTAATACAAATAGCCAACCGTTGTCCTGTACACAAAACGCTTGAAAATAAAATTGAAATTGAAACCAAATTACGAGAATAATATTCTCTTTGAAAAAGAAAAAAAATATGAAAATTACCATTCTTTCCTTAAGCGAGAATATTTATTCTACCAATCGTTTAATAGAAGAAGCCACAGAACGCGGGCATCAAGTAAATGTAATGAACCACACCAAATGCTCGGTATTAATTGGCGATAAAAAACCAAAGATTATTTACCAAGGTGAAGATATTATTGATAAGCCGGACGTGATTATTCCGCGTATCGGCTCATCGGTTTTTCGTCACGGAGCAGCGGTGGTAAAAGAATTTGAAATGAATGGTATTTATACCACAGCAAAATCGCTTGGCATTGCACGCTCACAAAATAAAGTACGGACGCTTCAAATTTTAAACCGAAAACACGTACCAATTCCTAAAACCGTTTTTTCTATTAATCCGGATAATATAGATGAACAAATTGAACTCCTCGGAGGAGCTCCGGTAATTATAAAATTACAAGAAGGCACTCACGGATTAGGGGTTATTTTGGCAGATTCAAAAAAATCGGCTAAATCGATAATCGACACTTTTATTAGTATGGATACCAGTATTATGCTGCAAGAATTTATCGAAGAATCTAATGGTGAAGATATTAGAGCCATTGTAGCTGGTGATAAAGTTATTGCATCGATGAAACGCAAAGGTGAAAAAGACGATTTCCGTTCCAATATCCATCGTGGTGGAAGCGGTCAACGTGTGTATCTCACGCATAAAGAAGAAGAAATAGTTTTACGAGCAGCCAAATATATTGGTTTACCGGTTTGCGGAGTGGATTTGATACGCTCTAACCGTGGTCCTTTACTTATTGAAGTAAATTCTACTCCCGGATTTCAAGGAATGGAATATTATACCGATGTAAATGTTGCTGCAGAAATCATTAAATTTATAGAAAAAAATGCCATTATTTAATTCCGATTTTAAAAATGAAGTCGTTATAATACGAGGAGAAGAAATTCGCTTAGGCGAAGAAAAATTAATTCAAATTCCTATTGATAGATTGCCAACAGGCACTTTAATTGAAATTCCTGTTTATGTATTTAACAGCAACGAATTAGGACCAACCATTTTATTACAAGGAGGTTTGCACGGCGATGAAGTCAATAGTGTGGAGTTAATCCGTAGAATGCTAATTGATAAACGCTATAAAATTCAAAGAGGTTGTGTTGTGGTGGTGCCGTTATTAAATGTTTTTGGCTTTTTAAATTTATCTCGTGATATGCACGGTAAAGACGTTAACCGAAGTTTTCCAGGTTCTAAAAGAGGTTCTTTGGCAAGCAGAATGGCATACTATTTAATGCAAGAAATTGTTGCTAATATTGATTTTGCCATCGATTTTCACACTGGTGGAGCACAACGCAACAACTTTCCACAAATACGTTACACACCACAAGACGAAAAAGCAATGACATTAGCCGGAATTTTTGATGCTCCATTTAAAATTACCTCTAAATTAATTCCAAAATCATTCCGAAACGAATGTTTTAAACACGGTATTCCTGTTTTGGTTTTTGAAGGAGGCGAATCGTTACGTTTAGACGAATTAGCAACTCAAGAAGGCATTGCCGGCATCTTACGCGTATTAGATTATTTTAAAATGCTTCGCGAAGAAGTGGTTGTTCTAAAGCAAACAAAAAGCATTTCTATTACCGAAAGAAAATGGGTTAGAGCTTCGGTTGCCGGACTTTTTAGTAAACGCATCAATAACGGCGATATGGTAGAAAAAGGACAAATTATTGGTGATATTATGGATACGTATGGCGAAACACACAGATTAGTAAAAGCACCTTTTTCAGGGTATGTTATTGCTGTGAATAATTTTCCGGTGGTTAATATGGGTGATGCTTTGTTTCATGTTGGGAGAGAATGAAGTTTTAAAATATAAGAATTTCTTAAAATATGGCAGTTTTTTTTACAAACGCTAGTTAAAATTAAGTGTTCGTATAGAATAAACAAAAATCTTTCACAAAAAAACAAACCCTTAGAATAATAAATTCTAAGGATTTTGTTTTATTTACTTATTAACATACAACCAACCTACTTTAGCTCGTACACCTTTTCGATTAGGGTAAATTATATAGAAATATGTTCCAACCGGTACACCTACAGATTTACTTAATGTTAATCTACCATTAGAATATCCTTTCCACCATTCTGGCTCGTTTGGCGAACCATCGTGAGAATAACTATAGACTTTGTTACCCCATCTGTCATAAATTTCTAAAGTAAACTTAGGATATAAATTTGCTAAACCTTCAATATAAAACTCATCATTTACGCCATCACCATCAGGAGAGAATCCTTCCGGAATTATAAGCTCACAAGTGTCTGGATCTAAATAATCAGGAATACCATCGCCATCGCAATCGTCGTTAGCATAATTATCATCGTCATCTGCATCTTCATCGATTGTAGGAATTCCATCATTGTCATCATCAGTATCACGATAATCTACATCTCCTCCGTCGTTTACATCAATATCGGTATCAGGCAAATCAATAAATGGTATATCTATTTCATCATTTACATCAGAATCATCTATATCATCACCTTCAAAACCATCGTCTAATCCATCGTGGTCGGTATCGATTCCTATTGCTATATCATCTGCAATACCATCATGATTCTGATCATTTCCTTCGATATTATCCGGTACGTTATCGTTATCGGAATCTAAATCTAAATAATCCGGTGCTCCATCTAAATCAGTATCTTGTGGAATAATTCCTAAACTATCTACATCATCATAAGCATCGTCTAATCCATCGCCATCAGAATCTATTCCTGTTGGTGGAATATAATCTAATGTACTTTGTCCTTCTACATTGTCCGGAATTCCATCACCATCTGCATCGATATCTAAATGATTTGGTAGGTTATCGCCATCGGTATCGTTTTGTGGTAATCCGTCATCGTTTCCTATGGCAGGATCATTATCATCATCATCTAAATATTGTGGTACATTATCGCCATCTCCATCAATATTTGGATCGAAACCATTATTTTCTACGATATCGATTATTCCATCGTTATCATCATCAATATCATCTAATATTCCATCACAATCAAAATCCTCATAAACTACGGTTACATCATCCGGATCACCATCACCATCGGTATCAATATTATCCAAATTATTTGGGTCATCAGAAATATCAGTAACAACATCACCATTTGATGCGGTTGCTTCAACTTGTGCGGAATTATATACTGCTCCATTGATGATATCATCATTCGTAATGATGTGTGTTGCTACAACTGTTACAGATTCTCCTACCGGTATACTTCCAATGAAACTTGGCACAATACTATCTGCATTGGCATCGGTTACTATTACACCTGTTAGGGTAACATTTCCTGTATTGGTAACCGTAATTGTATAGGTAATATCCGTATATGTAGGACAGAAAGTTCCAGGTCCGGCTTTGGTTAAAGATATTGCCGGATTTTGAATTAATAACACCACAGCATCAGCGTTAACATCCGGAATCGTTGTTCCGTTGTTTGATACTGCTGAAACGGTTACTTGGTTATCAATATCGCCATCGCCATCTGCATTTCCGTTAAAATCTATACCGTTATTGTTAAAGTCGGATGCTGTTACAATATAAGTTCCTTGATAAATCCACGTTTCACCAAAGTCTATCAATCCATTATTATTATCATCACCACTTACATAACTCACATTAACTAGTGGATCGTTTACCGAAGTTGGATTAACCGAAATAATGTTATTATTCGTTATGGAAATGGTATAAATAATCTCATCTCCAACATTGGTTACTTCAGTCACACTAGCCTCTTTAGTTACTGTTAGGTATGTGCAATCTGAATGCACTGTTATTGCTAAACTTTGTGCACAATCACCAGTTCCTTGAAAAGCATAATAAGTTGTTCCGTCTACTAATGGTGTATCGTTTGGTAAAATGTTAGTTGGATTTGTATTATCATCTACACTATAGAAAACAATGGTTGCACCTGACAAAGTAGCATTTACTACTAAATCATCTAATGTTGGATTATCATTCAAACACATATTTTGATCTGAATCTCCTTCCGGTGCTTCGATGTTGTCTTCTAAGTTTACTGTAATTGGTAAGCTTACTGCACAACTGCCTTGACCTTGGAAAGCGTAATATGTCGTGCCGTCTACTAATGGCGTATCATTCG
>Ga0256832_1003530_pt1 | contig 10626 bp, 7 predicted proteins | sample 134614metaG_FD_190534 | JGI IMG/M metagenome (GOLD analysis project Ga0256832, IMG submission 190534) | Hydrothermal vent microbial communities from Lau Basin, Pacific Ocean - 134-614 | ecosystem: Environmental > Aquatic > Marine > Hydrothermal vents | place: Pacific Ocean: Lau Basin | collected...
CCGCCGCTACCGCCACATGCAGCGCCACACCGGCCAGCACGTCCTCAGCCAGGCCTTCCTGCGCGCGGCGCAGTGGAACACGCTCGCGGTGAGCCTGGCGGGGCCGGAAATCCACATCGACTTCGACGTCTGGCCCGGTCCCGAGGCGGCGGCCGAGGTGCTCGAGCAGGCCGAGGCGCTGGCGAACTGGGCCGTCTACGCCAACCTGGCGGTGACGGCGCGCGAGGTACCCGAGGCGCAGGTGCCGCTTCTGCCGCTTAGGCGCATGCCCAAGGTGCGGGGAGCGGTGCGGGTGGTCGAGATCGAGGACTGGGACCTGGCCCCCTGCGGCGGCACCCACCTGCGCAGCACCGCCGAGGCGGGCCCGATCAAGCTGCTGGGCTTCGAGAAGGGCAAGAAGAATACGATCCGGGTCTACGCCCGCAGCGGCTGGGAGGCGCTCGAGGACTACGCCGCCAAGCACCGCACCCTGAAGGCGCTGGCCGCGCGCTTCTCGTCCGGGGTCTTCGACGTGCCCGAGCGGGTGAAGAAGCTGGAGGAGGAGCTCTACGCCGCCCGCGGCGAAGCGCAGGCGCTGGCGGCGGAGCTGGCCGAAGGCTACGCCCGCGAGCTGGCCCGCTCGGGCTTCCCGGCGGCGCGGCAGGTGCCGCTGGCAGCGCTCGCGGAGACGGGACGGCGCGTGGCCGAGTGGCCGGGGGCGCTGGCGCTGCTGGCCGCGCTCGAGCCCGGGGGCGAACACGCGCGGCTGCTGTTGGTGGCCCACCAAGGCCGCGAGGCCGAGCTGCAAGCGCTGTGGAAGGAACGGCTCGAGCCCCTGGGGGCCAAGGGCGGTGGGCGGACTCACATACAGGGCCGGCTGCCGGCGGGTAAACTGCAGCTTGCGCTCGGGGCGTTCCCCGGTGCGGCAAAGGAGAACACGTGAGCACGACCCAACCCCAACCCCTCGGCGACGCCGTCTTGGACCTGAAGCCCGGCGACCGCCTCTACGACCCCCAGGCCCGTAAGGGCTACCTGATCTACGGCATCCGCATCTACGACGACTACGACAACGGCATGCTCGACACCTACTTCGACCTGATCGCCGAAGACGGCACCCAGGTGGTGCTGCAGGGGCTGGCCATCAGCCGCTGGGAAAGGCTCTAGCCGAGGCCTTCGTCGACAGCGGGCCGCGGCCCGCTTTTTTCTGACCCGGTACAATGACGCCAAGCAAAGGAGGCGGCATGCGCATTCTGACCTTCCTGGGACGTCTGGCCGCGGGGCTCGTGGTGCTGGCCCTGCTGCTCACCGTCGGCGGCTACTACTACCTGAAGAACGCCACCCTGCCCCAGACCAGCGGCCGGCTCGTCACCCCCGGCCTCTCGGCGCCGGTGGAGATCCTGCGCGACAAGAACGGCATCGTCCACGTCAAGGCCGCCAACGAACACGACCTCTTCTTCGGCCAGGCGGTGGCCCACGCTCAGGAGCGGCTGTGGCAGATGGAGTTTCAGCGGCGCATCGGCGCCGGACGCCTCGCCGAGGTGCTGGGCGAGGCGGCGCTCCCCACCGACCGGTTCCTGCGCACCCTCGGGGTCTACCGCGCCGCCGAGCAGGCCTACGAAAACCTGCCGGACGACCTGAAAGCCATCGTCGACGCCTACGCCAGCGGCGTCAACGCCTACCTGGCCACCCGGCCGCCGCTGCCGCTCGAGTTCAAGCTGCTCGGTTTCGAACCCGAGCCCTGGACGCCGGCCGACGTGCTGGTGTGGCAGAAGATGATGAGCTACGACCTCAGCGGCAACTACGAGGAAGAGCTGCGGCGTTTCCGCCTCCTGGGCCGCGGCCTTAGCAAGGCGCGCATCGAGCGGCTGCTGCCGGGCTACCCCGAAGGCGCGCCCACGATCGTACGCCGCGTGCCCCCCGGGCTGCGGCCCGCACCCGCACCCCCGGAAGCGGAACCCGCCCCCGCGCCCGAGAGCGGCGGCTGGGTGAACGAGTTGCTGGCCCTCGCCGAACGGCTCCCGAGCGGGCTCGAGGCCTCGAACAACTGGGTGGTGGGGCCCCAGCGCAGCAGCACCGGGAAGCCGCTGCTCGCCAACGACCCCCACCTGGGCCTCTCGGCCCCCTCGATCTGGATGCTGATGGAGCTCGAAGCCCCCACCTACCACGTCACCGGAACCACCTTTCCCGGCCTGCCCACGGTGGTGATCGGGCGCAACGACCGCATCGCCTGGGGGGTCACCAACCACGCCGCCGACGTGCAGGACCTCTACGTGCTCGACGAGGCCGAAGGCGGCTACCGCTACCGGGGGGAGGTGCGCCCCTACCGCATCCGGCGCGAGACGATCGCCGTCAAGGGCGCGGAACCGGTGGTGCTCGAGGTGCGCGAGAGCGTGTACGGGCCCGTGATCTCGGACGTGGTGAACGCCCCCGAGGGGCAGGCGCTGGCGCTCGCCTGGGTCAGCCTCGAGCCCGAAGACGAAACGATGGCCGCGTTCTACGGCCTGGGCAAGGCGACGAACTGGCGCGAGTTCACGGCGGCGCTCGCGCGCCTCAAAGCTCCCAGTCAGAACTTCGTCTACGCCGACGTGGAGGGTCACATCGGCTACCTCGCCCCCGGCAAGATCCCGGTGCGTAAGCCCGGCCACTCGGGCAAGTACCCGGTTCCCGGCGACGGATCCTGGGACTGGCAGGGTTACGTCCCCTTCGAGGCCCTGCCCCGGGTGTTCGACCCCCCCGAGGGGTACATCGTCACCGCCAACAACATGTCGGTCCCGGAGGACTGGCCCTACACCTTCACCCACGACTGGGCGCTGGGTTTTCGCGCCGCACGCATCGAGCAGCTGATCCGCGCCAAGCCCAAGCTGAGCCCCGAGGACTTCGCGCGCATCCAGGGCGACGAGCTGAGCCTGATGGCGCGCAGCTTCCGGCCCGTGCTCGAGCGCGTCACACCTCAGAGCGCGCGCGCCGCCGAGTGGCGCGAAAAACTGCTGGCGTGGGACTTCGTGGAAAGCGCCGGCAGCCTCGAGGCCAGTGTATTTCAGGCGTGGTACGCCGAGCTGGCGCGGCTTCCCGAAGCCGAGACGGGCGTGCCCTACTGGAACCACCCCATCTACCTGCGGCGGGCGCTGCTGGAGGACGACCCGGCCTGCGCGGCGCGGGGTGTGACCTGCCTGGAGTTCGCCGCCGCCGCGCTCGAGCGCGCGCTCGAACGGCTCGACGCCCTGGGCGGCATCGTCCCCTGGGGCCAGCTGCACCCGGCCTACTTCGACCACGGGGTGATGACCCACCAACCGCAGCTGCGGCGCTTCTTCGACCGAAAGGTGGCCCAGGGCGGCGACCGTTTCACGGTCAAGATGGGGCACTACGACCTCGCCACCTTCCAGATGTTCCACGGCCCCAGCTACCGTCAGATCGTGGCCCTGGGCGAGCCCGAACGTAGCTACTGGATCCACCCCATGGGCCAGTCGGGCAACGTCCTCAGCCGCCACTACGCCGACCTGCTGCCGCTTTGGGCCAGCGTCGAGTACCTGCCCATGGGCACGGGCGAGCCGGTGAACCGCCTGGTGCTCGAGCCCTAGCTGCAGCTTCCCAAGACGTCGTTCACAGAGCCGACGGCCGTGGGGGCCCTGTTCCGCAGACCGCAAGCCCCGGATTCCTCCCGGCCTCCCCCTTGGGGGAGGCGGCGGCGCAGCCGCCGGAGGGGGGTGGTTGGGGGCGGTGCGTAGTGCGTGGTGCGTAGTGCGTGGTGGATAGGTTGTGGGAGGTGGGATGTGGGAGGTGGGAACGGCAAGACGGGTTTCCGCAGGCCGCGGGTAGGGGCCACGAACCGCAGGCCACAAACCACAAGCCACAAGCCACAGGCCACAAGCTACAAGCCACAGGCCACAAGCTACAAGTCACAGGCCACAAGCTACCCACCCCCTTCCCGCCTCCCCGCATCGAGGCCGGCCTGCCGGCCGGGACCCGGGGCCCATGCCGCGGGCGACGTCGAAGGTAGGGTTTCCGTCCATAGGTTAACCACGAACCACAAGCTACAAGCCACAAGCCACTTTCCAAACCCCCACCCCAGCCCTCCCCAAAGGGGAGGGCGCTTTCGTCTTTCCGCGACGGGCGCGGCGCCCCGACCCCGCCTTTGGATGGGTCCCGGGGCCCGGCTTTCGCGGGGGTGAAGAGAGAGGCCGGTGGCGACGGGTAAGCGTGAAACACGCGTTCGAACGTTACAGCTAAAGCGGCTCGGGCCGGTCGGGCTCGTCGTCCCAGAGCCGCGGCAGGGCCTCCGGCCGGCGCCACACCTCCCAGCGCACCCCGTCCCAGGCGTACTCGCCCGGGCGCGGGTGGTCGAGGTAGTTCATGGCCATGGCTCCGCCGTAGGCGCCCGCCTGCAAGAAGGCCACGGCGTCGCCCGCGCAGGGTACCGGCAGCTCCACCGCGCGCGCCAGCACGTCGCCCGACTCGCAGGCGGGGCCGGCCAGGTCGAAGACGCCCCGTTCCTCCGCGTCGTAGAGCGCCCGTACCGGGTGGCGGGCGCCGTAGAGCAGCGGCCGCGGGAAGGTCGTCATCCCCGCGTCGAGCAGCAGGTAGCGCCGCTGCGTCCGCTTCTCGGCCCAGACGCGCGCGACCAGCACGCCCGCCTCGGCCACGAGCGCCCGCCCCGGCTCGACCCACAGCTCGGCCCCGTAGGCGCGCGCCAGCGCGAACATCGCCGGCGCCAGGTCCCGCGGATCCAGCTCGAGGCCGAAGCCGCCCCCCAGGTCGAGCACCCCGAGCGGCCCGGCGCGCTCGCGCAGCCGCTCGAGCACCGCGAGGCGGGCGGCGAAGTCCGCGGGGTTGTTCAGGTTCGAACCCAGGTGCACGTGCAGACCGCGCATGGCCAGGCCCAGCTCGCGGCCGCGGGCGAAGACGCCGGGCCAGTCGGAGGGAAGCACCCCGAACTGGCTGTCGCCGCGGCCGGTGGCCAGGTGGGGGTGGGTGTCCACGGGCAGGTCGGGGTTGAGGCGCAGCAGCACCGCCGCGCCTGGAAGGTGCCGGGCGATCCGCTCCAGGTCCGCCTCCGAATCGGCCACCAGCGTGGGCACCCCCGAGCGACCCGCCTCCTCCAGGGCCGCGGGGGGTTTGACCGGGCCGTTCCAGACCACCTCCGCGGGCATGAAGCCGGCGGTGTACGCCCTGAGCACCTCGCCCAGGCTCACCGTCTCCGCGCCCAGGCCCGCGGCGTGCAAGCGCTCGAGCAGGCGCAGCCGCGGGTTGGCCTTGAGCGCATAGAAGACGCGGCCGCCGCGAAACGCCCGTGCGTACTCCGCCACCCGGTCCTCGATCCGGCGCAGGTCGTAGGCGTAGAAAGGCGTGGGCACGCGCCCCGATAGCTCCCGCACGGCGTTCAGGAAGTCCTCGGGCGGTTCGTAGGGCATGCCCTACGATACCCCGCCGTTGTATCGTGGTCCCATGCCGCTGATCGGTGTCACCAGCCAGACCGGCCGCACCGGCCGCGTCAACGTCACTCCCATCTGGGGCGTGCGCGAGCCCTACCGGGCCGCCCTCGAGGCTCAGGGCGCCAGCGTGGTGGTGCTGCCCCCGCAACCCGGCCCCCAGCTGGAAGCCGTCCTTAAGCGCCTCGACGGGCTCTTGCTCCCGGGCGGGGCCGACCTGGACCCGCGCCACTTCGGCGAGGACCCCCACCCCAGGCTGGGTGCGGTGGACCCCGCACGCGACGAGCTCGAGCTCTTCGCCGCCCGCTGGGCCGCCGAGCACGGCCTTCCCACCCTGGGCGTCTGCCGCGGGGCCCAGGTGGGGGCGGTCGCCCTTGGGGGCAGCCTCCACCAGGACCTGGAAAGCGCCGGCTTCACCCGCATTGGCCACGACCAAACGGCTCCCGCCCCGGCGCTCTGGCACGGCGTCGAGCTCGAGGAGGACCGCTGGCTCGCCCCGCTGTTCGGCCGCCGCTTCCGCACCAACAGCTACCACCACCAGGCCATCCGCGACCCGGGGCCCTTCCGGGTGCTCGCCCGCGCCGCCGACGGCGTGATCGAGGCGGCCGACCTGCCCGACCACCCCTTCTACCTGCTCATCCAGTGGCACCCCGAGCTGCTGCCCGACCACTGGGGCCTCTTCGGCCTGCTGGTGGAGGCGGCCCGCGGGCGCCTCGCCCAGGCCGCCGACTAGAGCCCCCGGGAAAGGAACTTCCACGCCGGAGACCCATAGCTCCCGGTCCCTATGCGTCTCCTTTGGAGGAGGCGCCCGCCGTCCGGCGCAGCACCTCCGTCACGACCCTTACCTCGGTCCTGGCCCCCAGCGCTCACTGGGGGTGACCCTCCCTTTCGTCATTCCAGCCAAGCGAGCCGACAGGCTCGCGCGAGCTGGAATCCAGACCGATATCCTCCCTCATGGCTCATGGAGGGTTTCAGGCACCCAAGATGATGACGCCGCACACGTACCGCTACACCCCCACTCAGTCCTGGACCCTAGCCTTCGCTGGGGTGACGAGGGGGTAGCGTGAACGTCACGCTCGGAGCGTGCAGCTAGAGCCTAGCTGCGCGGATCGAGGGCGTCGCGCACCGCGTCGCCCAGCAGGTTCCACCCCAGCACGAAGAGCGCGATGGCCATGCTCGGCCAGAACCAGACGAACCAGTACTTCAGCGGCTCCCCTCCGGGGTTGGAGATCCAACTGCGGGCGAAGCTGATCATCTGCCCCCAGTCGGCGTAGCCGACGTCGGCGCCCAAGCCCAAAAAGGCCAGCGTGGAGGCGGTAATGACGATAGCTCCGATATCGAGGCTGGCCAGGATGATCACCGAACCGATGGAGTTGGGGAGGATGTGCTTGAAAAAGAGGCGGGCGTTACCGGTGCCGACCGCGTGGGCGGCCGAGATGTAGTCCTGCGACTTGACCAGCAGGATGTTGCCGCGCAGCATCCGGGCGTAAATCGGCCAGGCCACCAGGGCGATGGCGACCATCGTCTTGGCCAGGCCGCGGCCGAAGATGGAGGCAAAAACCATCGCCAGCACCAAGCTGGGAATCGAGTAGACGATGTCCACCAACCGCATCAGAACGTTGTCCAGCCAGCCGCCAAAGAGGCCCGCCAGGCCGCCGACGGTAATGGCGATGATCAAGACGATGCCCACCACCAGGATGCCAATGTAAAAGGCGGTGCGAGCACCCCAGACGATGCCGTAGTAAATGTCGTAGCCGCCGCTGGCCAGACCCAGCGGGTATTTCTTGCTGGGCGCCTTGGGCCGCGGAGAGTAGCCCTTGCGGGGGATGTGGTAACAGCTCTTCGGCGGAGCGAAGGAGGCGCGCCAGAAAGCGCCACTCAGGGGGTTGCGCAACACCGTGACCGCCTCCGTGCGGCCCAGGTGCAAATCGCGCAAGCAGGCCCGGCCCATCCGATCCGCGGTCAAAGCCGGCGCCAGAATGGCCAGGGTTGCGAAGAAGATTAAGATCATCACGCCGGCTATCGCCAGCGGGTTGCGGCGGAAGCGCTTGAAGCGTTTCGACTGATACCAGCGCTCAGCCTTGGGTTTGAGAACGTCGCCCTTACTCATAGCGAATCCTCGGGTCCACGACCACGTAGGCGATGTCTACCAACAAGTTGACGGTTGCCATGATCAAGCCGATTAGCAAAACGAAGGCCAGCAAGGTATTCATGTCGAGCTGCAACGCGGCCTTGGCGGCCCACTCGCCCAGGCCGGGAAAGTTGAAAATCAACTCGATGACCACGATGCCGCCGATCATGCGCCCCAACATGGGACCCGCCATGGTGATGACCGGGATCAGCGCGTTGCGGCGGGCGTGCTTGTAGACCACCCGGCCCTCCGGCAGGCCCTTGGCGCGGGCGGTGCGGACGTAGTCCTTTCCCAGCTCGTCGAGCATCGAAGAGCGCATGACACGCATGATGCCGGCGCTTACCACTATCACCAGCGCCGTCGCCGGCAGCACCAGCCGTACCAGCGCCGCCCAGGTGACGTCGAGGCGGCCGTTGAGAATGCCGTCGATGGTGAACATGCCCGTGTGCGGGTGGAAGTTACCCGTGGCCAGGTCGATCAAAAGCGAGTTGGGCAGGCGGCCGATGCCAAACCAGCCGAGGCCGCCGTAGACCCAGGCGACCAACCAGATGGCCACCACGAAGGTGGGCAGCGACCAGCCGATAATGGCCACCACCCGCAATACCTGGTCGAGCAGGCCGTCGCGGTGGGTTGCCGCCAGCGTTCCCAGCCAGATACCCATCAGCACGATCGGGATGAAGGCCGAAAGAGCCAGCTCGGTCGAGGCCGGCAGCTTCTTGCGAACGGTCGCGGTAACCGGCTCCTTGGAGATGCGCGAAAAGCCCAGGTTTCCGTGCAGCACCTCCTTGGCCCAGAGTTTGTATTGAACTATAAAACCTTCGTCTAGGTGGTACTTTTCGATAATCTGGTCTAAGTGTTCTATCTGTTTGTCCGATGTTATGAACGCCGCGGCCCGCTGCTGGGGCGAAAGAAGTTGCATCAACCCGACGATGATCAGCGAGAGCACGAAGAGCACCAGCGGGATTTGCAGCGCACGACGGATGATGTAGTTCAGCATGTGGTTTCTCTTTTTAGAAGATTAGGGCCGCCTGGATCCAGGCGGCCCTAATCTTAGCGGTTTATTTCTTGCTGATGTCTTTCCAGTAGAAGTCGCGGCTAAGCATGGAGTTGTAGTAGACGCCCTGGAGGTTGTCGCGGGTGATGATGAACGGCGACTGCAGCGGGTAGGGAATGTTGGGGAGGACGTCGTAGGCCATGCGCCCGATCTTCTTGTAGATCTCGAACCGCTCGGCCTGCTGCTCGGGCTTGACCAGGGTGCGCGCGTAGTCGATCAGCTTGTCGAACTCGGGATCCTTGAAGTTCTGGCGCTTGGCCAGCGAACCGCGCGAGTGGTAGAAGGGGTGGATGAAGTTATCGGAGTCGGCGTAGTCGGCGCCCCAACCCAGCGGCCAGATGGGCAGCGACTTGGCGCGCGCGGCCTTGAGGTAGTCGGACCACTGCAGGGGGGCGATGTCGATCTTGAACTTGGGGTTGATGCTCTCGACGTTGGCCTTGATCATCTCGGCTACGGTCTGACGCTCGGTGTTGCCGGCGTTGTAGGTGATGGTCAGCTTGAAGCCCTTCTCCCAAACCTTGCCGCCCCAGGCCTTCTTGAAGTACTCCTCGGCCTTGTCGAGGTCCAGCTTGCGGATGGGAATATCGGGGTCGTAGCCGGGCCAGGTGGGCGGCAGGGCCATGGTGTACCAGGAGCCGTGCCCCTCGAAGAGGTCGTTGTAGATGGCGTCCTGGTCGAGGCAGTAGGCGAAGGCCTTACGCAGGTTGATGTCGGAGAAGAAGTCGCGCGGGATGCCGTTGCCATCGAGCTTGCCGGAACCGATGTAGGGGTTGTTCTCGCCCTGGACGTTGAAGTTGAAGAAGACGACGTGAGCGCCAGCGGGCGACCACTTGGGGTCGGACCAGACCTTGACGCCGGACATTTGCTTGACCTTGGCGTTGACCGTAGCCCAGCTGTTGACGTCTACCCGGTCGGCGTCACCGCGACGCAGGGCCTCGAGGCGGGTGGCCTCTTCCTCTACCGACTGAACGAGCACCTTCTTGATGGTCGGCGCACCACCCCAGTAGCCTTCGAAGGCTTCGGCGACCACGTTGTTGCCGTCCCACTTTACCAGCTTGTAGGGGCCGGTGCCGGCGTCGTGCTTGTGCAGGTAGCTGGTGCGCAGGTCGCGACCGATCCAGTCCTTCCAGTCGGCCTCGGTGCCGCTCCACTCGCCGTGGGCGACGGCGAACTTGCTGTCTACCACCGCGGCGCCGGTGAAGAGCAGGCGGGCCATGAAGGAAACGTCGGGCTTGGCCAGGTGGAAGCTGACGGTGTACATGTCGTCGCAGGTCACCGCCGCCTCGATCTTCTTCCAGTACTGGTCTAGGAACTGGTCGATTTCGGCCTTGGAGGCGTTGTCGCCGAGGGCGCGCTTGGCCTCGGTCATGGCGTCGTCACCGTAGCCGGTGAGGACGCTGCCGAAGATCCAGGCGCCGGAGTCGCCCGGCATGACCACCAGGTTGCGCTGCATGGAATACTTGACGTCCTCACAGGTCATCGGGTTCCCGGAGTGGAACTTGACCCCCTTGCGCAGGTGGAAGGTATAGGTCAGGCCGTCGTCGGAGACCTCATAGCTGGTCGCCAGAGTGGGTTCGTACTCACTCAGCGAGTCCTTCTTGAAGCTGTAGAGGGTCTCGTAGATGTTTTCGATGATGCCGTTCGAGGCACCGTCGTAGCCCTGTACCGGGTCGAGGGAGTCGACGACCGCGCTCTGCAGATAGACGTAGGTGTCGCTGGGCGTAGCCGCAACCGCCATGCCCCAAAGCCCCAGGGCGGCCAGTAACAACAGGTGTTTTTTCATGATGCTCCTTTCGTTATTTATACGTATTCATGCTAGCACCTCGCCCCGATAGGCGCAAGAAAACAAGCGCAAAAAACACCGATCCTACCGGCGCGTATTGGACTATTCCAACAGGCCGCCAGGAGCCGGGGAAAAAGAAGATACGTATAACCAAAGCCCCGGGCAAGGCCCGGGGCGATGAGCGCAGAAGCCGGTTCAACTCTTGGGATCGAGGGCGTCGCGCACCGCGTCGCCCAGCAGGTTCCAGGCGAGC
>Ga0256832_1003531_pt1 | contig 10621 bp, 14 predicted proteins | sample 134614metaG_FD_190534 | JGI IMG/M metagenome (GOLD analysis project Ga0256832, IMG submission 190534) | Hydrothermal vent microbial communities from Lau Basin, Pacific Ocean - 134-614 | ecosystem: Environmental > Aquatic > Marine > Hydrothermal vents | place: Pacific Ocean: Lau Basin | collected...
ATTGTCCTAGTCTTCCCGGAAGCTAGGGCGGGGGGGTCGATTCAGGCGGTTATTTTTCCAATCGGGACAAAATATATGACTGCAAATCTGTTTGACTCCCTTCAATCATCGGTCAATCCTGATCTGGTACGCCGCTATAGGGGATTACCCTTGAATGAGGTTGATAGCGGCCTATTTTTAGCGGTACTGAGAGGAGCTATACCGGCTATCCCACTCATGGCCAGGGGCAAGTTGCCTGAAGCGACAACATGATGGCACAGGGTACAACGCGACGACAGATTGTGGAGGCTGCGGATGATTTGTTTTATCGGCAAGGTTTCGAGCATACATCCTTTGCCGATATCGCCAGGGTGGTAGATATCTCACGCGGTAATTTCTACCATCATTTCAAGTCCAAGGATGACATTCTCGATGCTGTCATCAAAACCCGCCTGGACAGGACGCAACACATGCTGGCGGATTGGGAAGAAGAGGGGACGACGCCAAAGGACCGGATCAGGAGTTACATCAAAATTCTGCTCACAAACTGGTCAATGATCAAGGACTACGGGTGTCCTGTAGGCACCTTGTGTACGGAACTTGCGAAGTTGAACCATGCCTCAAAGACCGAGGCCAACAAGATATTTACACTATTCCGGGTATGGCTGAGAAACCAGTTCAGACAGCTCGGCCATAAGAAGGATGCCGATGCACTGGCCATGCACGTACTGTCCTGGAGCCAGGGGGTAGCAACCCTGGGCAATGCCTTTGATGATTACAAATATGTGAAACAGGAAGTAGATAAGATGTGCGCCTGGCTTGATACCTTGTCTGTCAGGACAAAATAGTCCGAATTAATCAGAAGTTCCTTAACCGTTAAAAATGAGGCTCAGATATATGTTTATTGTGCTACTTAGATTTTCTGATAATAAAGCCCAGGCCGGAAAGTTTATAGAAGGCCACAAGGCATGGATCGAACGGGGTTTTGATGATGGTGTTTTCCTGCTCTCCGGCAGCATTCAACCGAGTTCAGGAGGCGTGGTCCTGGCGTACAATACCTCGTTTTCCGATCTTCAAGGTCGGGTTAACGACGATCCATTTGTGGCTGAGAACATCGTCAGTGCAGAAATCCTGGAGATCGAGCCGGGCCAAATCGATGAGCGACTCACCTTTCTCCAGAGTGTTTGACAGCAAGGGCGGCAATCCATGACGACGATAACAGGTCCTGATGGTCAGAAGCGCTGCCGCTGGTGTGACGCGGCGCCGGAGTTTCTTGATTATCATGATACGGAATGGGGTTTTCCAGTCAGAGATGATTACCGTTTATTTGAGAAATTGTGCCTGGAGGGTTTTCAGTCAGGGTTAAGCTGGCGCACGATCCTTGCCAAGCGCGAGAACTTTCGGGCCGCGTTTCATAATTTCGATTTCGACAGGATTGCCCGTTTCACTCAAAGAGACGTCAAGCGGCTACTCAAGGATGAAGGGATCGTCCGTCACCGCGGTAAGATTGAAGCTGTGATCAACAATGCACGGTGTGCGCAGAACCTTGTTGAACAAGAGGGATCGTTGGCTGCCTTCATCTGGCGTTACGAACCCAACAAGAAACATCTAGCTGAGCCTCAGAGTGTCTCGACGTCTACTGAGTCCATCGCCCTGTCGAAGGATCTTAAAAAGCTGGGTTGGAAATTTGTTGGACCAACCACTGTCTATGCATTTATGCAGGCCATGGGGCTGATCAACGATCATGTTGGCGATTGTGTCACACGTTCAAAAGTCGAGAAGGCGCGGAAAACATTCAAAGTGCCGGTAGGCTAGCAGATACACTATAGATTTCATCATTGTTATCCCATTTTTAATCGTCTCAAAATAATTGCTACAGGGTTGTTGCCCCGTGAGGGAGCGCCTTTCCATGCGCGTTTCGCGCCTGGAAAGGCGCTCCCTCAGTGTTTGCTATGTGTGAGTCGCTATGGATAACTTGCGTTGTCCGATATCCGTGCCTATCACAAGTTGATTGCCGCTTACTTTGATCAGCCTCTCAAGAAGAGTGCCGGGTGAGCGGCCCTTAGTCGGGGTAGAATGATTGAATCGGTCACAAATCTGTACCAGGTGAAGTCTAAATGATGGAAGGCTCTTGTTCAGAGTCTAATTCACATTATTTTGGAGTCCACCGATGAAAAATTATGATGTCCAGAGTATAGAATTGAATGTATCGTGCCAAAAGGCATTTGATCTTATTGTCGATCCGGCGCAGCTGCCGAGCTGGACGCAAGCCTTTGCGTCGATCGAACCGGGCCGGGCGGTCATGAGAACACCCGAGGGAGAGGTCGAGGTTGGCCTTGACGTGGTTTCGTCACCGGATTGTGGCTCGGTGGATTGGCACATGACATTTCCCAATGGTGATGTTGCAATAGCTTATTCACGGCTGGTAGAGAACGGAAAAGGGCGGTGCATTTACAGTTTTATCCTCCTGCCGCCACCAGTACCGTTGGAACAGCTTGAAGGCGCGCTGGACGAGCAGTCCCGAACCCTGACAGAAGAACTTGGGAAACTCAAGACTATCCTCGAATATCATGACTGAACGGCAGAATAAACAGAACCCCGGTCTTGAACACAATGTCACTAAGGCCAGGTCAGGTGACCGGGAGGCCCTTGAGGCCGTGATTCAGGCGATTCGGAATGATGTCTATGGCCTGGCATTGCGTTTCCTCTGGCATCCCCAGGATGCTGAAGATGCCACACAGGAGATCCTCATTCGGGTTATCACCGGGCTTGGGAGTTTTCGTGGTAATAGTGGGTTTCGTACCTGGGTTTACCGGATTGCCTGTAACAGGTTGATCACTTTGCGTAAACAACGCGCAGAGAAAGGTGCGATGCGCTTTGAGGAATTCGCTGGCGATCTGGCGTATCAAGACCCAGGTGGTGTGCAGCAATCTCCACCGGGCAGTGAAGAACTACTGCTGCTGGAAGAGGTGAAGATCGGTTGTACGCTGGCCATGCTACTGTGCCTGGACCGGGAGCACCGTCTTGCCTATGTTCTCGGTGAGGTCATGGAGCTCAGTCATCAGGAAGCCTCGCAGGTGCTGGAGGTTTCGCCGGCGGCATTCCGCAAGCGCCTCTCGCGCTCACGAGACAAGATAAAAACATTTATGCTGGCGCGCTGTGGCCTGGTCAATGCCGACAATGCCTGCCGATGTCGTAACCGTGTGTCCCTTGCTATCGATAGAGGGCGCGTGAACCCAGACCAGCTTCTGTTTGCTTCGTCCATGGAAGTTGCCCGGCGGTTTCCCGCCGTGCTGAAAAAAATCAGACAGCTAGAGGCGACGCGTCGTGCGGCTGCCTTGTACCGATCGTACTCACCACCAGAGCCAGCGACATCGTTTGTATCGTGGATCAGGGCGGTTATCGATGATCCGCAGGCAATGGATGTAGAAGGCGTTTCTGGAAGGGAATAACACAATGGCTGGCAAGGGTGAATATGTTTCCCACGTACTGGATCTGCTCCAGGATTTTGGTAATGTCACTGCAAAGCCGATGTTTGGCGGCCACGGGATCTACCGTGACGGGATCATCTTCGCCATTGTTGTGAAGGGCGCGCTGTATTTCAAGGCGGACGATACCAACCGATCCCGATTTATTGAAAAAGGGCTTGATTGCTTTACCTATTTGAGAAAGGGAAAGGCATACAGTATGTCCTACTATCTGGCGCCTGATGAAGCGCTTGAGGATAGTGAGGCGTTATGTGATTGGGCACGGGAGGCATTTGATGCAGCCTTGAGATCCAGAAACATCTCCATTTGACGGTGGGGCTGCGCGAGGCCACCGAAAAGGCCAGTCTGTTATCCAGCGATCAAAAGAGGTTGTTCTGAGTATTTATAATTTGACCACGATCTTCCCGGCAGCACGGTTGGCTTCCATCATTTCGTGCGCCTTGCCGATCGCATTGAACTGAAAAATATGAGCGGGTTTGGCTTGGTATTTTCTTCGTGAAACCCGGTCCACAATCTCCTGCATGGGGATATCGCTCAGCGGGAAGTTCCTGGTGCCCAGCATGAAACTGGCAAAGAAGTTCAGATTGACGGAAGAGGGCATATCGGTGAGAGGGTTGAACGACATGGGGTCCCCGCCGCCCAGAAAACCGGCATTGCACACACTGCCGCCTTTTTTCACCATTTTCAGGGAATCCTTGAGCGTGGTGTTGCCAACAATGTCCAGTACGCCATCGATTCCATCGAGGTAAAGGCTGCGCACTTCCTGGCTGAGTTCGGGCTGGTCGATCAGGCCGGTGTCGCAACCCAGTGATTCCAGTAGTGGCAGATGCTCGGGGTTGCGGGTGGTGGACAGAACCGTGACGTTTTTGATATTGGCGGCTATATTGATGGCCGCCTGTCCGAGGGCAGACGTGCCACCGCGGATGAGCACCACATCGCCTTCCTGCAAGGACAGGTTATCGTGCAGGCAACTCCAGGCCGTGGCGTAGGATTCGGGAATGGCCGCCAGCTCGGCCCAGTCCAGCCCGGTCTGTAAGGGGAAGACATTGCTGGCGGGCAGTGTCACATACTCGGCATAGCTGCCATTAATGGTGCGCCCCATACCGCCCATGATGGCGGCCACCACCTGCCCGGGGCTGGACTGCCCGGTGGTATCTTCGATGATTTCGCCGACACATTCGATCCCGCTCACCTGCGCCACATCGCCCCACACGCCCTGCCGCATATAGGTTTCGGCGCGATTGATACCGAATGCCCTGACCCGGATCAGCACCTCGCCCGGTTGAGGTTTCGGGTCGGGGATTTCTTTCATGACCAGTTGTTCGGGGCCGCCGTAGGCCTTGATGACCATTGCTTTCATGCTGCTCTCCTATTCGTTGAAGAATGAAAAAGTCGTTGAAGAATGTGAAAGCAATAATGACTGGCAGCAATGTAATAAAAAAGTACAAAAAATGAACAAACAATGTAGTATTATAAAAATGATCTCTCTCAAACAGCTTCAGACTCTCGATGCAGTGGTGCGCGGCGGTAGTTTCCAGGCAGGGGCCAAGACCCTGCACCGGAGCCACCCCAGTGTGATCAACCTGATGCGCAGCCTGGAGGAGCAGGTCGGCTTCACACTGTTCGATCGGTCCGGCTATCGCACACGCCTGACCGAAGCGGGAGAGGCCTTCTATAAACATGCCTTGCGAGTATTGCGCGAACAGGCCGAGTTGGAGGGCCTGGCCGGGTTTCTTCAGGAAGGCAACGAGGCCAGGTTGCGTATCGTGATCGGTGATGTCACACCGCTCGACGAGACGCTTCAGGTGTTGCGCGGTTTTGCCCAACGGTATCCCCACGTACAACTTGACCTGGATTTCGAAAACCTGTCCGGACCCCGTGAACGCCTGTTGGATGGTGAAGCTGATTTGATCATTCACCACGTCGATCCATCTGCCCCCCGCTTTGAATGTCAAAAGATTGCTGAGGTGAAAATCATACCAGTGGTTGCGCCGGGTTTTCTCGAGTTCGACCCTGACACCAATAGGCGGTACGCTGCGCTACGGTCCTATACCCAGTGCATTATTCGTGACACCGCGAGAAAGGCTAAAAAGGAAAACTATTTCGTTCTCGATGACGCGCACTGCATCACCGTGGCTGACCAACACACGAAAAAGTCAATCATCGTCCAGGGCATGGCATGGGGACACATGCCGGACTTTATGGTTGCCAAAGAGCTGGAAGAGGGGACGCTGATATCTATCGAAGGGCGTTGGATCAAGGGCACCGTTGTGGATATTGTGGTCGCCCGGGTTGCCGGGGAATACCGGGGTGTTATGGCCCGGAAGCTTTGGGGTCATTTTTCCGATATAGGTGACAGAGCAAACCTGGAGGGATAATGTTCTTATCAGGAAAATGTTCCTCCAATTATAAAGAAGCACCTATTCATCGTCTCAAAAAACGCCATAGGGTTATTTCTTCCGTGAGGGAGCGCCTTTCCAGGCGCGATTTGCGCCTGGAAAGGCGCTCCCACCGTATTTCACACTGTAGTAGTCCGCAATAAGATAACTTGCGTTTACTCGCTGCTGCTTCAGGTATTCCCAATATGGTGAATGCTTATCGATGTCCGTTACCACTTTTGAGACCTAAATAAGATAGTCGACAGGGCTGTTCGTAATATGCTGTGAATACATCCCTGCGGCTGACAGCCATGAACAGACCTATCGACTAACTTATGCTTTCACGATCAAATGCATGGATACCTGGATTGTAGCGAGTTTGAACAAAGCAGAGGCGGCAGGAGTGCTGCTCAAGGAGGATGTTTCTAAAATACGGGTTAATTCCGGGATGGATTCTATTTTGTAAAATTAAACATAAATCGTGATATTTTCCACTCTCCATGCTGTTTTCTTAATGTAAAAAAGGCACGGTAGTTATCTGTGGTTTTTCTTTCCTTTGTCTCACGTACAATAAGATGACCGATTGCGCGTGTTCTGGCATAGGCCATATCCGATCTGACAACGATTTCGTCTACAACGTCCTTCACATCAAGGTCAATCGTCTGGAACTCCTGTTCATAGGCCTTTTTTACCGCCTTCCAACCTACGGCCGTCGGCAGGCCGGCGGGCATAAATATACTGTCGCTTGTGTACAGCCGCATTACGGCATCAATGTCTGAGGTGCTCATTGCCTGCCCGTATGCATCAATCAATTGTGAAATATCCTGCCTGTCATCTGCACTGACAGGACAGGAAAGCCCTATCAGTGTGGCCAGTGCGGCAATCAAGAAAAGTCTGATCTGCTTCATGCTCATCCCAAATAAAAAGTCAGTGTTGATTTCACGAATATTCAATATAGATTAGGCGGATTATCTCAGGAGATACAGCGCCGCGTTCGGAAAACACTTTTCTATTTATGAAAATATCTTAGGGACTGTTTAGGAAAAGCGCGCTTTCAAGGTGATATTGCCGGTTTGGTTGATGAACAATTAGCATCTCGTGTGGGAAACCAGTTCATCGATATGTTCAACGCAAAAGTCTTTAAACAAGCACACGATACGCGCCAGATTTACCCGAGCCGAGTACACCGCCGATAATGTGACGGACTCGAAATGCCAGTCCGGTATGACCTCAACCAACTGTCTCGACGTTAATTGTTTGCCGCAGAGGATAGAAGGAATCTCCGCGATGCCCGAGCCATCAAGTACCGCCTGTTGGATACCGTTAAAATCATTGATGGAGAATTTCGGCTTCACCAATACCTTTTCCTTCTTTTTTCCATTAGTAAGCGTCCAGGCTGTTTCCCCAAAACTGAAGCCAAAGGCAATGAGAGGGTGGTCATAAAGATCTTTCGGATGCTGCAGGTGGCCGACTCTTTTGAGATAGTCAGGGGATGCCACGAGTACATGGCGGTAGCGAAGTAAGCGGCGGGCAACCAGACTGCTGTCATCCAGTTCGCCCACCCGTAAAGCCAGGTCAATACCGTCTTCGATCAGATGAACATAACGGTCTGCAATGAGCACCTGAACCGAAACGTTTGGATACAGTGCCTGAAAGCCACTGACCAATGGCACGACCAAGACTTCCGAAAGGTTTGGTGGGGCAGATAACCGTAATGTACCTGATACCTCATTCTGGCGATCATTGATGAGCAGATTGGCTGCCTCGAATTCCTCGACGCCCCGCCGGCAGCGTTCGTAATAGGCCTGGCCCATTTCCGTCAGGCGCAGTTGCCGGGTTGAGCGTTCCAGCAATCTCACACCCAGTGCTTTTTCGAGTTCACTGATTTTTCGGCTGACCGTGGAGACCGGTACATTCTCGCGTTGTGCTGTCCTCGAAAAACTATGGTTTTCAACCACTTTCACGAACAGCGCCATTGCATTTCTATCGATTGTTGCCATCAATAATCCCATAAATGGAAAAAAGATTTATAAATATTAACAATAATCTTGCCCATGGAAAAGAGATATTGTGCAATCTCAACCTACTTGAGTCCCATTTCATAAGGAACATAGACAATGAAAAAACAACTGATACGGACAATGACAGCGGTAGTCCTGGTGCTTGGCCTTTTCTCCAGTGCACAGGCTGAGAATTCAAACCAGTCCGCTATCCGTGCCTTGCTCCAGACTTACGAGCAGGTGCTCAACGCCGGCGATGTCTCGGGTGTACTGAGGCTCTATACCCGGGATGGTGTTTTCATGGCACCGCATAATCCGTCGGCGGTTGGTATCCATGCGATCAAAACCGCCTACGAGTCGGTCTTTAAAGCCATCGATCTCGACGTCAAGTTCGACATCGCTGAAATCAAGGTGATCGCCGGCAACTGGGCCTTTGCCCGGACCTATTCCGCCGGTACCACCACGATAAACGCAACGGGTGAGAAAGTCGCCGAAGGTAATCAGGAACTGTTTGTGTTGCAGAGAGCGGGTGATGGTCAGTGGAAGATTGCACGTTACAGCTTTTCCACAACCAACCCCCGTTAATTCACCTGCTCAATAGATCAATGGTGACAATGGGCGCAGATAATGTTGATTAATAGAAACAGGAGAGAGAAATGAAAGCAGTGATTATAGAGAAACCCGGTGGTATTGACGCACTCCAGATTCAGGATGTGGCCGAGCCGGTCGCGACAGACGGGCAGGTTAAAATCCGGACCCGGGCATTTGGCCTGAATCGGGCGGAAACCTATTTCCGTGCCGGGACTTATGGTTCGTTCACCGAACCAAGAATACCGGGCATTGAAGCCGTTGGCGAAGTGGTTAAGGACAATAGCGGTAAGTTTCGAACAGGCCAGAAGGTCATAACCGCGATGGGAGGGTTTATGCTGGCACGACATGGTAGTTACGCCGAGTATGTCGTGGCGCCTGTCTCGAATGTGCTTGCCTTGGAAACGCAACTGCCTTGGGAGGAACTGGCTGCGCTGCCCCAAGCTTACCTAACAATCTGGGGGGCACTGGATAAGAATCTTGTCATTCAAAAAGGACAAACATTGTTGGTCCGGGGAGGAACCTCTTCTGTAGGACTTGCCGCAATCACCTACGCAAAAGCAAAAGGGCTGCGGGTAGTGGCAACGACCCGGAAAGAGGAAAACAGAGAACTATTGCTTCGTTATGGTGCTGACGAAGTCATTATTGATGATGGCAATGTGGCGGAAAAAGTTCATTCGCTGTTCCCCGATGGAGTTGATTGTGCGTTGGAGATCATCGGTGCGCCTACCGTCAAAGATACCTTAAAAGCGGTCAAACCCTGGGGGCGGGTATGTGTTATTGGTTTATTGGGTGGCGCGCCAGTTCTGGAAAATTTCGGTTTAATGTCTGATTTGCCCAATACGGTTCAGCTGAGTTTTTTCGCAAGCGGCCTGTTAGGTTCTGAGCAAATGCCTTTCTCGGCATCTCCTCTCCAATGGGTCGTTGAACAGGTTGAGAACAAGAAAATGCCGTCACTGCTTTCTAAAACCTATGAATTGGATCAAATTCGTGAAGCACATAGCACCATTGAGAGCAATCGGTCACTGGGAAAGTCGGTGGTCAGGATTTGATCCGCGATAAGGCAATCCGATTTCTGCCTGGCGGCAAGCACATGCATAGCATGTCGGCATTTGGGTGTCGACATGTCTTGCCCAAGATCGCGATACAGGGGAAGGTATTCCAACAGGCTGGCGTCGTAAAGTGGAAGAGTACGTACTCCCATCAAATAGCGAGGGTCAAATAGTGTGTACATGGCCATATTGATTATTATGCCCAACGATTTTACAGTCATGGCTCGCGCGGCGGGAACCATGGCAGGCATTGGTTACTGAATACCCTTAGGTTGCAGGCTTGTCATATAGGCCGCAAGCTGCGACCGGCAGGCTTGCCATTGTTCCGGTGAGTGTTCTACCTTGAACAGGCCGATACACCCTTCGAGCACGGCAACCAGAAAGCGGGCAACCTGGTGGCAGTCTGCGTCCTTGCGAATGTAACCTTGTTGCTGTCCCTTTTCCAGCACCGCCTGAAAGGCGTCGATCCAGTCACTAAAAAGCCTGGCAACCCGTTTCTGAAAACCCTCGTCGAGGCAGGCCATTTCCTGCGCCAGATTGTTCAGCGGGCAGCCGTGCTCGCGCATGGCGGGGGTAATGCGTTTATCCAGCGAGTCCAGAAACCGAGGCAGATCCTCGATGGGGTCGTGGATTTTGGCCAGTGGTTCCAGCCAGACGTGTTCTATCAGTGGTTTGATTTGCTCTTCGAGTACGGCGTAGCCCAATTCCGTCTTGCTGCCAAAATGGTGGTAAAAGGCGCCTTTCTGTAGACCGGATAGTCGCAGTACTTCATCGACACGCATACCCTGGAAACCACGGGCATGCATTTCCTGAAAAGCCGTTTGCAGCAAACGATCACGGGTTTTTTGGGGGTTTCTTGTCGCCATGTTAGAGCTTTGTCCAGTGCAAGATTATTCTGCCTATGATTTCCATTATAGACAGACTGGTTGGTCTCGTCTATAATTCGCCGAACAGACTGGTTGGTCTGTAATGAGTCATGCGTTATTGAGAGAGATTATGAACAACATGAGGTGTCTGACACTGACTCGCCGTATACCGGAATCTGGAAGCGTGTATCCGAATCTAAACGGGACAGTCGCGTGACTCGTCGTGTAGCGGTGACGGGCCTGGGGATTGTCTCCAGTATTGGTAACAAC
>Ga0256832_1003532_pt1 | contig 10620 bp, 10 predicted proteins | sample 134614metaG_FD_190534 | JGI IMG/M metagenome (GOLD analysis project Ga0256832, IMG submission 190534) | Hydrothermal vent microbial communities from Lau Basin, Pacific Ocean - 134-614 | ecosystem: Environmental > Aquatic > Marine > Hydrothermal vents | place: Pacific Ocean: Lau Basin | collected...
AGTGCAGAGTCAAGTACTACTGCTACCACGGCAGACAGTGAAGTAAAAGATGCTGCTGATGAGTCGGATGATTCAAAAAAGTCGGAAGAGACTGAGGGAGAAAATAATACCTCTGAAAGTCAAGCAACAGACACGCCAGAGACATCTACTCCAGAAGAAAGCGAGGAAAAAAAAACAGTAGAGCCAGCAGCGGAGTCAACAAATAGTACGAAAGACAATGCTGATAAAGTTGCTGCTGTCGCTGGTGCGGCAGCAGCGGCAGTTGCTACAACTGAAAAAAAAACAGCGACTGATTCAAAGCAAGATAATTCACAAAGCGTAGAAGCTAATACGGCTGCCGAGTCTGCAACGGAGTCACAAACTTCTACAACAGAAGACGCTAGCACGACAGGGCAAGGCGCTTCGGAAAATACAGAAGCGAAGTCTGCAATGGAGTCACAGGACTCTACAACAGCAGGTTCTAGCAGTTCAGAACAGGATAATTCAGGAAGTACAGAAACTGCTGTAGCAGATCAGGCTAATGAGTCAACACCTTCCCCTGAGCAGTCAAAACAAGAACTAGCGACTAGCTCGACTACAGAGGCACAAGCAACGAGTAGTACATCTAGTACTACTTATATGTCTGCTGAAAATGCAAGAGGTACGGTTGTGATTATGCATGGCTGTGACTATAAGCCAGAGAGTGAAGACAATATTGTGCGTTCACTGCATGAAAATTTACCAAAAGAAGGTTGGAATACTCTCTCTCTAGCATTGCCAAATTTAAGTGCATCAAGCACTTATAAAGACCTTGAAGGCATTATGCCCGATGCAGCCTCTCGCATAGAATCAGCGATAGCAATGGCAAAAGAAAAAAGCCAAACCCCCGTCGTGCTGTTAGCACATGGTTGTGGTGCTCAAATTGCACTCGCTTGGATGGAAGTAAAAGGCAGCGATACAATAGATGGCTATATTGGTTTAGGTGCGGGTATTATGAATACATCTGCTGATGATTTGAAGCACTTACGTTTACCACTTGAAAAAATGAAGTTTCCACAGCTTGATATTTTTGGCTCAGCAGATAATGAAGCTGTTTTGAAAACAGCACCTAAGCGTTTAAGTTATATAAACCGTGCAGCAAATCCTTCTTCACGTCAGAAAGTTATCCAAGGTGCTGATCATAATATGACAGGTAAAGAAAAAGAGCTGTCAGAAGTAGTGGTTAAGTGGTTAAATGGATTGGCTTTTAAAAAGTAATACAATTCCTTTAAATTTCTGATTTCTGTAGGAGTCCACGCTTTAGAGACTGTGCGAATCACGCAAGCTAAAGTATGGACTCTTTTTATTTGAAAATTATTTATCTGAAAAGCTATATATGTTCTATATAAAGTAAGTAACATTGTTTCATCTGCCTTCCTAAGGTAAGCTCTTTCGCATTACCCTCACTGATAAAAAATCATGTATTACCCTCAATCTTACGATGTCATTGTTATTGGCGGCGGTCACGCTGGAACTGAAGCTGCCCTTGCTGCTGCCCGAATGGGACAGAAAACCCTGCTACTTACTCATAATATCGAAACTATCGGTCAAATGAGTTGCAACCCTGCGATAGGAGGGATTGGCAAAGGACATCTGGTGAAAGAAATTGATGCGCTAGGCGGTGCAATGGGCTTAGCTGCCGATATTGGTGGCATTCATTTTCGTACTTTAAATTCTCGCAAAGGTCCTGCTGTACGTGCGACACGCGCTCAAGCGGATCGAATACGTTATAAAGCAGCTATTCTTAAATTTGTAGAAAACCAAGAAAATCTCGATATTTTTATGCAAGCAGTGAATGATCTGATTGTTGAAGGTGAGACTGTCACAGGTGTTCGCACAGAAATGGGGTTAGATTTTGCGGCAAAAAGTGTTGTATTAACTGTTGGTACTTTTTTAGGTGGGAGAATACACATAGGTCTACAAAATCAATCAGGGGGAAGAGCAGGTGATCCACCTTCAATCGCTTTAGCTGATCGTTTGCGTGAGTTACCTTTTCGTGTAGATCGTCTAAAAACGGGTACACCGCCACGCATTGATTCTCGCAGTATTGATTACAGCCAACTGCAAGAGCAAGCAGGGGATACCCCAACACCGGTATTTTCCTATCTAGGTACTCGAGATTTACATCCACGACAAATATCGTGTCATATCACGCATACTAATACAAAAACACATGAGATTATTCATGGTGGGTTAGACCGTTCGCCAATGTACTCAGGTATTATCGAAGGAACAGGACCACGTTACTGCCCATCCATTGAAGATAAAATCATTCGCTTTGCCGATAAAGACAGTCATCAAATATTTATAGAGCCAGAAGGTTTAGATACCTATGAAGTTTATCCTAACGGTATTTCTACGAGCTTACCGTTTGATGTGCAAGTTGAAATGATACGCTCTATTGTCGGTTTTGAAAATGCTCATATCACTCGACCTGGTTATGCGATTGAATATGATTATTTTGATCCACGTGATCTCAAACCATCGTTAGAGACTAAGCATCTAAAAGGTTTATTTTTTGCGGGACAAATAAACGGTACAACAGGCTATGAAGAGGCTGGCGCACAAGGCTTATTAGCAGGTTTAAATGCTGCCTTGCAGGTACAAGAAAAACCTGCATGGTCACCCAAGCGAAGTGAAGCATATATTGGTGTTTTAGTTGATGATCTTATTACTCAAGGCACATTAGAGCCGTATCGTATGTTCACTAGTCGTGCAGAGCATCGTTTATTATTGCGTGAAGACAATGCCGATTTACGCTTAACTGAAATTGGTCGAAAGTTAGGCTTAGTTGATGATACACGTTGGAAATTATTTAATGAAAAACGTGAAAAAATAGAACAGGAGATGCAACGCTTTCGTGATTTTTGTCTGCGACCTGATGATATTAGCGACGCAGAAAGTGAAGCAGTCTTCAAAGGTAAATTAAGCCGTGAATATCGTCTTAATGAATTATTACGTCGTCCTGGTGTAACCTATGATGCGCTCGTCAACTTGGCGTGTGTTGGTAAAGTTGTTGATGATAAAAGCGTGGCAGAGCAAGTTGAAATTCAGTTTAAATATGCAGGTTATATTGATCGTCAACAAAATGAGATTGATAAACAGCGTCGTAACGAAGAAACATTATTACCTGAAAATATTGAATACGATCAAGTACATGGCTTATCAAATGAAGCACTACAAAAATTAACAGATCAACGCCCCGTTAGCATTGGTCAGGCATCACGCATACCTGGGATTACTCCTGCCACCATTTCTTTATTATTGGTTCACTTAAAGAAAAACAGCTATCAAAAACAGGGTTAGACTCGCCATGACAACACTTCCACTTGATGATTATTGGGCGCAAGGTCTAGCTACTTTAGATTGCAATGCAACTGAGGAGCAGCTAAGTAAACTCAAACAATATGTAGACTTGCTACATCGTTGGAACAAGACCTACAACCTTACGTCGATACGAGAGCCACGTCAGATGATACCCGTGCATATCTTTGATAGCCTTTCGGTTGCTCCTTATATAGAAGGAAAAAACTGTTTAGATGTGGGCAGTGGAGGCGGGCTACCTGGTATTCCTCTTGCAATTATGCAGCCGCAACGACAGTTTACTTTGCTTGATACAAACGGTAAAAAAACACGCTTTATGCAACAAGCGGTCATCGAGCTTCGCTTAAATAATGTAAAAGTGGTTCATGCACGTGTTGAAGTGTATCAATTCGATCAATTATTCGACATTATTATAAGTAGAGCTTTCGCGTCCGTCGTAAACTTTATAAATACTTCCTCTAAACACCTCGCTGAAAATGGACAGATATTAGCGATGAAAGGACAATATCCTGAGGATGAATTGTCTCTATTACCTCCTGAATTTACAGTAAAATACAGTAAAATATTAACAATTCCAGACTTGCCTGGTAGTCGATGTATTATTTCTTTTATAAAATAAACTAATGTATCGAATAGAAAATACCATTGATAAGGGGCTTACATTAGAAAAACTCTATGTTAGGATGCGCGCTCCTTAGGTCATAGAGAAATGTGAATGAACATTCAGCAACGTATTTGGGTCGGATTAAGTCTATTCACCCTAATAACTATCAGCACTGGTGCTCAAGCAAAAAGTAAAGCTAAAATTAAAACCTGTGCAGATCTGAAAACAAGCAGCATTCTTAAAAAAGCACGTCCTTTTAAGTCAACGATTGAGAAATATGCTCGTTTACATAATGTGAATGCAGATTTTGTACTTGCAATTGCGGCAGTTGAAACCTGCTTTAATTCTCGCGCAGTATCCCCAGTGGGAGCGAGAGGTCTAATGCAGTTAATGCCAGCAACAGCAAAACGTTTTGGCGTAAGATATCGCTCAAATGCACGTCAAAATGTAAAAGGTGGTACTAAATATCTAAGATTTTTAATGAGGCGTTATAAGTCTAATATGCGTTATGTAGCGGCAGCTTATAATGCGGGGGAGGGTAGAGTAGATCGTTACAAGGGAGTGCCACCTTATCGCGAAACTCGCCGCTATGTTAGAAATGTATTAACTGTTTATAACAAGTTATCTCAGTACCGTAAAAGGCAGCAGTCACAAGATAAAAAGCAACAAAATACTGTACGTTTGAATAAAAAATATAAGCAGGAAGTTGATCTTATTAAACCCACTCCTAAGTATCGACGCACGAGTGAGAAAAAAGAGTTTCTTTATGCAGTCAATTTGCTATTGGGGTGAAATATTAATTAATTTGTAACTACTCAGTTTGCACTCTATTTTGCCCGATTTCTGCGTTAAAAGTGCTCGTTTATAAGGATAACCCCTGACCTCTTGCCTGCCTTGAGCTTGAACAAAATAGAGCGTAATCTGAGCAGTTACCGATTATGATTATGCTGAGTAGTTACTTTTTTGTAACTATTATCAATCAGTAATTCTCACTTTAGAATATTTAATCAAAACAAACATGAGTAAAAATAATGCCAGTACCACAATAAAAATAACCACAAAGGCTTCTTTCCATAGGCTGTAGAGGTACTGTTTTTCAAACTCAGTGTCAGGTAGTGCGACTAAACGCCAGTCTGAATGAGGAATATTTTTATAGACCCGAATGAGTCTTTGCTCCTCTTTTGTTAAATTAACGGCACGAGAAATTTGATCTCTCGTTCCTTCTTTGCTTACTTCAATTAATGTGGGTTGGGATTGTTTGACTATCATCAATGTTTGTCCAGGTATTTCATGTGTTTTTAAAATATCAGTAATCTCCTTCACATAGAAACTGGCGAAAAACAGCGATGCTGTGTTCGTATTTGTTTTTAAGGGCGACATAATATCAAAGTGATAATTAAAAGGTTGAGGATGTATAAAGACGTTATTTTGCACCGATGAATTACTATTTTTTACTATCTTGGCAAACTCTTTTAGGTCTTTTTGACAAGCTTCTCCTACCAGAGAATCTACATCTAATAAGGTCGGTATGCCTTGCTGATTGGTGATGGTATAAGTAAAAAAATCAGGAAAGCGTTGTTGCAGACGATATTTAATATTAGCTGCTGTTTTAGCGTCCATAGGAAATGAAGTCAATTTTGAAAGAAGTGGTGCGTATTCATCAATAAATAGGCGAACATGACGATGCTTATTAAGAAGTTGTAGGTTAATAGCATAGCTTGCGCCTTGGACGGAAGATTGTTGAATTGTATTTTGGTGGTCTTTAAATTCCCTCTCTCGCTGCATGGTGTATATAATTAAAATAATAGCAGTTATCAGAACAAACATCGCTGCTATTAGAAAAAGCTCTAGCCGTTTTAACATATTCCCTCATCATTTCATTATTAGTGTTTATAGTTATAGCATTGTTTTTTTAAAACAATTCAACCTTTTGTCTGAATTTTTTTAATGCAGGATTCATTAAATGTATAGGTAGGATACTTTTAATGGAGTAAAATCATGTCGTTATAAATATACACTCATTTATGATCTATCGAAACTTGACAATTAGAGCTTCCTTAATCAAGTAAATGATCGCTTATGCTTAACAAACGTGTGAGTGATTTCTTTACTGGCTTAGGGAATGTAAAATTGCACTATTTTTAAACCAAAATAATATTATGGATAATAATATCTGGATCATAGGTTGCGGTGATATAGGTCGTCGTGTTGCAAGACTTTATTTAAAAGACTTTTCTAAGATAGATCTGAAGATACACGCCTTAGTTAGTAGCAATCAATCTAAAAGACAGTGTGAAGAACTTGGTTTAGAGACGATAGCAGTTGATTTAGATGCTAAAGAATCTAAAAAGATGTTATTAAATATCACAAAAACAATCAAAAACTCCTCTCTATTTTACTTTACTCCTCCACCACGAGTAGGGCGAGAAGATACTCGTTTTAAGTATTTTCTAAACGCTTTGACCTCATTACCTAAGCGCATTGTTTTAATTAGTACAACAGGTGTTTATGGAGATTCAAAAGGAGCATGGATTGATGAGAGCTTTGGAGTAAACCCAAAGGCAGATAGAGCGCATAGACGATTATCGGCAGAGCAAACTTTAGTACAATGGGCGCAAGATAATAATCGAGAATATATTATTCTGCGTGTACCAGGTATTTATGCAAAAGACCGTTTGCCTTTAGCACGTTTAAAGAAAGGCTTGCCTGTTGTAAATAGTCGTGAAGCGGCTTGGACAAATCGAATTCATGCCGATGATTTAGCAATGGTCTGTCGTGCTGCGATGGAGTCTAATATTAGTGGAGAGATTTATAATGTAACAGATGGTCAGCCAAGTACCATGACTGAATACTTTAATCAGGTTGCAGATTACGTTAATTTAGCTCGTCCACCACAAATTAGCATGCAGGAAGCTGAGCAAACGTTGAGTGCAGGAATGGTATCCTATTTGCGAGAATCAAGACGTATTAGTAACACTAAAATGTTAAAGGGTTTGCAGGTAGAGTTACGCTATCCAAGCCTGAAGGAAGGCTTAAAAAAATAAACTAGATACAGTACTAGTTACTGTGTCTTTGTACTAGCTCGTAACTACTCATCTTAAACTCTATTTTTCCCGATTTTTGCGTTAAAAGTGCTCATTTATACTCATAAATTCTGCCATTTTGCCTTGAACTCGGACAAAATAGAGTACAATCTAATTAGTTACTGGTTGTGCTGAGTAGTTACTATTTTAATTACTTTGATAGCAATGAAATTTTTGTTTAACTAGTTTATTATGGAGAATCTGAGAGTGTTATAATGTATACTAGCTTTTTGTAATAATTAAAAAAATATGAATAAAATAAGTAGTATTTGGTTCTTTTAGTATAGACTTATATGCAAATCGTATTATTTTGATAACTTAAAATTAATCAAAAAGATAAAAGGGATTTTATTTTGACACTGACGCAATCTGTTTTAGAGCTAAAAGGCGAGATGCTGATGCTCAACGTACTACGTTTATACGATATAAATATTGAGAATATCGAGTCAGCATTACAATTAAAGCGGGATGAAGCTCCCATGTTCTTTATTCAAAGTCCTATTGTAATTGATTGCTCTAACCTAGGTGAGCAAGGAAAATTACTTGACCTGCGTGCATTGCGTCGTATTTTAGTGAAAATGGATTTTGTTCCTGTAGGGTTGCGTGGAATTGCTGATGGGATGCGGGCAGCAGCATTAGCCGCAGGGTGGAATATTTTACGCACTCCTGCTCGACCTCCCTCAAAAGATAAAAAAGTATTAGCAAAAGAGAAGAAATCCTCTATTGCCAAGAGTGATATAGAGTCAGAAAAAGTTGCGGATAACCCAGTCGAACCAGTCACTATTCAAAAGAGCAATATGACGATAGAGCGTCCTATTCGCTCAGGTCAGCAAGTTTATGCTGAAAATGCTGATTTAATTGTATTATCGCAAACCAGTGCAGGTTCAGAAATTATGGCGGATGGCTCTATCCATGTATACGGACCTTTGCGTGGTAGAGTCTTAGCAGGTGTTAAAGGAGATACAACAGCACGTATTTTCTGTCGCTCATTAGAAGCTGAATTGATTGTTATTGCGGGTTGTTATCAACTACTGGATGAAAGCGATACAAATTTACAAGGTAAGCCAGCAATGATTTATTTAGATCAAGATAAGCTAATAATAGAGCCTTTGATTTAGCAACCCCCCCTTTGTGTAAGTTTAAAAAATTAAGAATTTTGGAGAAAATAATTGAGTAGAGTAATTGTTGTCACATCAGGGAAAGGTGGTGTTGGCAAAACAACAACCAGTGCTGCATTTTCGGCAGGATTAGCAAGTAAAGGGTATAAAACCGCAGTCATTGATTTTGATGTGGGTCTGCGTAATCTCGATTTGATAATGGGTGTAGAACGTCGCGTAGTTTATGACTTCGTTAATGTTATTAATGGCGAGGCGACATTGCGTCAAGCATTGATAAAAGATAAACGAGTGGATAATCTCTACATTCTTCCTGCATCACAAACGCGTGATAAAGATGCCTTAACAGAGGAAGGTGTTGAAAATGTTATCAATGATCTTAAAGATGATGGTTTTGATTATATCATTTGCGATTCTCCTGCGGGTATCGAAAAAGGTGCATTTATGGCACTTTATTTTGCAGATGAAGCCATAATTGTGACGAACCCTGAAGTATCATCAGTACGAGATTCAGATCGTATTTTAGGTATTTTACAAAGTAAATCACGGGCAGCAGAAGAGGGTAATGTAGTCAAAGAACATTTAGTAATAACACGTTACTCTCCAGAGCGTGTCGATAGTGGCGATATGATTAGTCTTGATGATATAGTCGAAATTTTATCAGTACCATTATTAGGCGTTATTCCAGAATCAGGTTCTGTTTTGCAGGCATCAAATAGTGGTATACCCGTTATTATGGACAAAGAAAGCAGAGCAGGACAAGCCTATATGGATATAGTTGGACGCTTCCTTGGAGAAAAAATAGAGCATCGTTTTTTAGATGTTGAAAAACAGGGCTTCTTTAAGAAGTTGTTCGGTTAAGGAGGTCATCATGGGATTATTTGATATCTTTAGGCAGAACAGAAAAAAGAATACTGCCACTCTAGCGAAGGAACGCTTGCAGATATTAATTGCACATGAGCATGCGAGCGGAAATGGACTTAACGCTCCAGACTACTTGCCGCAATTACGCAATGAAATTATGGAAGTTATCCGAAAGTACGTTGCTGTGGATGATAAAAGTGTTAACGTAAATCTTGAAAAAGGTGATGACTTTGATGTGTTGGAACTAAATATTACCTTGCCAGACAGACAATAAAAAAATGAGTCCACGACGCAACAATGTGGAATATTATCAGGCTAAATAGAAATACTAAAAATAAATAAAATAAGTCAGTAAAGGTAGATAAAATGAAAAAATGGTATATGTTGACCTTAATCGGTCGCGATAAATCAGGTATTGTGGCAAAAGTCACACAAACGCTATACCAACATAACTGTAATCTAGGGGAGGCATCAATGCTTCGTTTAGGTGGTAACTTTACGATTATGCTAATGGTAGAAACTTCTCGCTCAAGTGAAGAGCTATATACCTTTATTTTTCCCTTCGCTAAAAAAAATAACTTTCAATTACATGTCGATCCAATAGAAGGTCGTTTACATCGGCATAAAGAATCGGAGGTTCATATCAGTGTGCATGGTGCTGATCGTGCGGGAATTGTTGCACAGGTTACGACATCCCTAATGAAAGCAGGTCTTAATATTTTAAATTTAAGATCTGATGTTGCGGGTACTGAAGATGCGCCTATTTATATCATGACCTTCTCAGGTCAAGCAGAAAAAGGTGTAGAAGCCTTAGAGTCAGCCGTAAGTGAACTATTAAAAGATAATATTGAAATACAGCTACAGACAGAAGACACCTTGTTTGGGTGAAATTCAAGCGAATTATTACCTCTTACTAATAATAAAAATGCAACTACTTAGAAGGTAGATTTTTTGTGATACTAGATATTATTCTTTACCCAGATGAACGCCTAAAGCAAAACTCTCTTCCTGTTGAGTCTTTTGATGATGAATTTCAAACCTTTATTGATGATTTAGAAGAAACACGACTTGCAGGTCCTGGAGCTGTTGGAATAGCTGCAATTCAGGTAGGGCGAGCGCAACGTGTTGCTATTGTCGATGTTTCTAATATGCGTAAACCAGTTGAAAATCATGGTCATTTGATTTTAGTAAACCCAGAAATTACAGCATGGGATGATTACGAAATAGGACGAGAAGGCTGTTTATCTGTTCCTGATTTTACAGGTAATGTTATTCGTGCAACAACAATTACCCTGAAATCTCAAGACCGCTATGGTGAATACCATGAATATAAAATGACAGGTTTTGAGGCAAGAGCTGTTCAGCATGAGATAGATCATCTAGATGGAAAATTATTTCTTGATCGCGTTGTGAGTCGCTCAACTGATTTATTTAAGCGTAAGAATTATAAAAAATAATCGATAAAAAGAGGTCAGGGGACATACAGTGACTTTATAAAAACAGACTGTATAATGGATTGCGTGTCGAGAACTAAGAAAGGTGTATGTCATGTCAGCTTTAGCCGAACAAATAGAAAATACTATCAGCGTTGAAGAGTACCTCAGTGGCGAAC
>Ga0256832_1003533_pt1 | contig 10618 bp, 13 predicted proteins | sample 134614metaG_FD_190534 | JGI IMG/M metagenome (GOLD analysis project Ga0256832, IMG submission 190534) | Hydrothermal vent microbial communities from Lau Basin, Pacific Ocean - 134-614 | ecosystem: Environmental > Aquatic > Marine > Hydrothermal vents | place: Pacific Ocean: Lau Basin | collected...
CCTGTTTTGACATCTACCTTCACCGGCGCCGCCAGTTTGGGCAATAATGCCGAACGCACCAAACGGATAGCCTTGTTTATCGTCCGGTTCGACTCGATATAAGCATAATCATCGGTTAAGACCGTGGCGGTATAACTGTCATTCAGATAGATGCCGGCTAAACCGGTATAGCTGATAAAAAACAAATAACCTTTATCGTCCAATTGGCTGATTTGTCCATCGGTATAGTCAGACAAAGGCTGCCCGAACAAACCGGGCGTTTGCAAATTATCACCGGTCAGGTTAAACTTTTCGACCCAGCCGACAGATTCGTTTACGCGGGCTTTGCTCACGGCGCCCAGTACCGTTCCGACAGCCGCATAATTGGCATGTCCGGCATTGGCAACCGCCAAATTTTGCCCTACTACTACACTCACAGACGGGGCATTTTTGGCATGCAAATCGGCATCGTTTATATCAACGCCCCTGCCTTCGAGCAATACCACCAACGGTTTATGGGTTTGCGCTGCCCAATCGGCAAAGCTCTGCGCCGTACCGACCGCTGCGGTTACCGCCCCTGCCGCAAATGCCGTTGCCGGATTAAAAGCAACTGCCATTTGCTTTATTTTGCCTTCACCACCGGTGGCTAAGGCATATACCGAACCACCGCCCGGGCTTAACATATCGTTGATACTTGCCGATGTTCCGGCAAGCATCAGATACAGGTCGCCGTCCGGTTGCAACCGGAAATACTCTTTGATGTGTTCATACACCAAAACGTTGTTTGTCGTGTCATAAGCCGGTGTAATGCCAAGCGCACGGGCGTCATCCAACGATGCCAAACGGTATGCCGTGTTTAATTGCACACCGCCCGTCACGGCAACGCCTTGCACCAGCAAACCGCTGATACCATCATCGGTAGCCAAGCGGCGACCTAAACCGCCATTGGTTTTTTGTATAATTAATTCATTCATAATACAAGCTTTTAAAGGGTGTTAAACCATGGTTAAACCGGTTTATTTTTTTCCGGTCTCTTTCTTTGTTGCGCCGCCTTTGGTTCCGCCGGTGCCGGTAGCATCTGTTTTTTGCCATCGGGGTTATCGGTTCCGCCGGTAACGGGTTTTGTTTGTTCAATAGCTTTACGTGTGACCATTTTCCATTTTAAGCCCTTTTTGCGGGCATAATCAACCGCCAGATTTTTGGCTTGCGGCAAAAAAACCGTTCCGTCATCTATTAATATGACTTTGTCCGTTTGATTATAATCAAAGGCTTCTTTAAGGACTTTTAAATGTTTTTTCATTTTTTTAAAGATTTAAGATTTTAAAGGTTTATGTCTTTCAACCACTTGCTTACCTCAAAGCAAGGGCAGTCTTTATGCACGTTCGGCAAATCACGGTGTCCCAATATTTTGGCATTCGGATAAATCTTTTTTAAAGCGGTAACCAAACTGGCTAAGGTGGTTTTTTGGGCTTTGGTACGCGTATCAGCCGGCTGTCCGCCGGCGTTTAACCCGCCGACATAACAGATGCCGATACTGTTGTGGTTGTAACCGCGGGCATGCGCCCCGGGCAAAGTCAAATCGCGTCCCGTTTCTAACACGCCATTGACCCGGACGACAAAATGATAACCGATGCCGTTAAATCCCCGCTCGCGGTGCCACCGGTCTATTTCGGCAGCACCGATATGCATCTTTGGCGGGGTCGCCGAACAATGGATAATGATGTAGTCTATACGTCTCATGAAGCGCTGTAAATGGCTGCAATCCCTTTGCCGCGTATAGGCAGGGCTATGCCGCGCATTTGAAACCCGATAATGTCACCACGGGCTTCGGGGTCTTTTTCTTTAAAGAACATGTCCATGGTCCCTAAGGCACGCATCACTTCGGTTTCAATGTAAGCCACCGACGAAATGGTATCGTTGGCGCCGGCTGCCGCCCCAAAGGCTTTTTTGGCACCGGTAGTTTTGTCAAAGACCGGCATTTTGCTAAACCGGAAAACTTTAAAGCCAAACAGATTTTGCGTATTCATGACTTCTTTGTAAAGTTTTAAGTCTTCTGCCATGAGTTCCGACTCATGTTCGGGGTGTAACACCAAAACACGGTCACCGGGCAAATCCACTTCGTTGAAGCGTTTAAATAATTTTAAGATGTCTTCAAAACTGATTTTTTTGACACCGGAGCCATTAGTCGCCCCACTGGTGCCGATAACCGGCGTAAAAGTACCGTCGGCAGCCGGCGCATAGGCATGGATGGCTTTTTGGGCAAACTTGCTTTGCAAAGCTTGTTTGTGTCCGTAGGTGACCGATTGCAACTTGTCATAAGCCAATTCTACTTTGTCGGCATTACGAATCACCGTATTTTTGGTGTCGTAGTAGTCCAGCTCAATGGCTATGGGGGTGTCGTTGCGCTCTTCAACCGGTACCGGATAGGTGGTGTTGTTGATTAAAACATCGGGCGACACACCGGCTTCGGCCAAATTGATTTTATCATTTTCGACAAACGCGTCAAAATTGCGCGCTTTGGACAAAAAGGATGCGTCAGGAAAAAAGTTTTCCAGTATTTCAGGCAGCCATATTTCTTTGTTAACCCCTGCCAGCAATACCCCGGACTGCCGCGTGGTAAACAATGATAAGGTTAAGATTCCCGCAAAAACAGCGACGGGCGAAAAGCCGGTAACCGAGCCTATGCCGGTGGCTAAAAGCATGATGAACAATAAACCCGTGAAGGTTTTAAAAAGTGTTTTCATAGATTTCAAGTTTTACAGATTTACAATTTTTTGATATAATTCAGGATCGGTCTTTTTGATAGACAAAAGACCTGCCGGATCTTTTTTGCGCCAGTCGTCAAACGACCAATTTTCACGACCGCTCAGGCGAGCATCGTCTTTGGGTTGCCGCTGTGCCGGTGGCAGTTTGGCGGTTTTGGGCAACGATTTTAAGGTTTGGGTAAACAAATCAAAATCTTGGTCCGCCAAGCGGGCGTATTGGTCACGCAAGTCGGCTTTTAAGCGACCGTCGGCAATGGCAGCATCTAACAATTCGTTTACTTGTTTTTGTTTCATGGTCTGCAACTGTTGTTTCAGTTGGTCTCTCTCGGCAGATAAGTTTTGTATGGCCGATTCTATTTCGGGCCAACCGGCTTTGCCGGATAAGCCGAGCATTTGTTTCGTGTTTTGACTCAATTCCATATTATGATTTTTAATATTGATTTCTTTTCGGGTAATTTTGTCCAGTGCCAAACGGTAAGCATCGCCTTCCAAGCGTTTGCCGGCTTTGTCATAAAGGGCTAAGGCGTTGGCATTGGACGGCACATCGACAATAGACGCTTCCATCACTTCGGCAATCACCACCGGCGGTTCACCGGCAGACTCGTGTACTTCTAATATTTGTATCCCCAAGCTGGCGCCTTTTAAAAAGCCGTTATCCACGCGCTTTTTGGTTTGTATGGCAAGGGTTTCGTTCTCATCGTCCATAAACACCGGTACGGCAGTCAGCCGGCCGTCTTTCAGCTCTATTTGGTCCCACTTGCCCACCAAGTCCCAATGGTTATACAACATCACCGGATTGGCTTTAAACCTATCCAGTTTTATTTTTTCCATATCTAAGCGGAACCCGTGCGAGTTGACCGATGCGTCCGATAACACAAATTTTTTCATACAAGTATTTATTAAGTATTGCGGCTTTTTGAAGGCCAAAAAATTCTCTACAAAATTGCGGGGGTTTCGGTGGCTATGCAAATCGGTGTTAAAGCATTGTCAATATTTGTGACAATCATTGTCACAAATATTGACAATGCTTAAACCTTAAATTTTATTCGGACGTAAAAGCAGCGAATTTTGTCATAAAAAAACTGATATGGCAAGCCTTAAAGAGAAAAAACTAACGGCAAAGAGTTTATACCTAAAATCGGATATGCCCCGTAAAGACATAGCGCAAATAGCCGGGGTTACCGAAAAAACTTTGCGCCGGTGGATTAAAGATGAAAAATGGGACGAGCTTAAAGCCATTGAAAGCATCACCCGCAAACAACTCTTGCAAGATGCTTACCGGCAGCTCAAACGCATCAACGAACATATTGATACCGAACTGGACGGCATCCCCAACAAAGAAATGAGCGATGCCAAAGCCGTTATTCGCAAAGAAATTGAAAGCCTGTCCGAATCGCCTTTACATATTTATATAGAAGTCAGCGAAGAACTCATCCACTGGTTGCAGATGACGCACCCCGACCAAGTGAAAAATACCACGCGGTTTTTAAGTGAATTTATAGAAATGAAAGCCGGTGAAAAAGGTGTAAAGTAAAAACAGTGTTCAATCGGCGTTAAACCTCAAAGCTGTGCGCCTTTAACACCCAAAGCATAGCCTTATATATTTTAAACCGAAAAAATCCTTTATATGGCAAAAATTAAAGACAAAGAAGCCCTGCGCAGATTCAGGCTGCAAACCAAACTGATATTTGAGCAAACCCAGATCAACCCTTTTGAAAGTGACGCCCAAAAACAAAAGCGCATCGAAAGGGCTAAAAAAGACTATGCTTATTTTGTCGAATACTATTTTCCGCATTATGCCAAGGCAAAAACCGCCAAATTTCAACTGCAAACCGCCAAACAAATAAAAGCCGACCGGCAAGCACGGATGATACTGATGTGGGCACGCGGGCATGCCAAAAGCACCCATGCCGACATTTTTATGCCGCTATGGCTTAAAATACAAGATAACAGGGAATTTAACGTCATGGTATTGGTCGGTAAATCATACGATGCCGCCGCTACCTTGCTGGGCGATATACAAGCCGAGTTGCAGTACAATCAACGTTATATCAACGATTTTGGTCCGCAAATCAAAATAGGCGACTGGGAAGAAGGGCAGTTTGCCACCCGTGATGACCGTGCCTTTTTTGCCCTTGGACGCGGACAAAGCCCGCGGGGCTTGCGTTACCACCAGTACCGCCCTGATTATATTGTGATGGACGATGTGGACGATGACGAAATTGTTCGAAATCCCGCGCGTATAGACAAACTTTACGACTGGACCCTCACCGCCCTGCTCGGCGCCATGGCCATGGGGCGTGGTCGCTTTATAGCCGTAGGTAACAAAATAGCCAAAAACAGCATCATTGCCCGCCTGAGTGACAATCCGGCTTTTAAAACCATCCGCATTGATGCGCTGGACAAAAACGGGAAGCCCTCGTGGCCCGAAAATTACACGCTCCAAGAAATCAATGCCCTGATAGAACAAATGGGCTACCGGCGGGCACAAAAAGAACTGTTTAACAATCCCATTACCGAAGGCAGCGTGTTCAAACCCGAGTGGATCCGCTGGGAACCGCGCTTGCCTTACAGCCGGTATAAACGCCTTTTGGCTTACATAGACCCGTCTTTTAAGTCGGGCAGAACTGCCGATTATAAAGCGGTAGTCGTGTTAGGCACCGATGGTAAACACTTTGACGTATTGCAAGCTTTTGTGCGCAAAACCAGCATAGCCGAGCTGGTTCGTTGGCTGTTTCATCATTACCAATCCTTGCCCGACAATGCGGTATGCGAATACTATATGGAAGCCAATTTTGCCCAAGACTTGATTATCGATGAATTTGACCGCGAAGCCGAAAAAATGGGCATTGTATTTCCGTTGCGTAAAGACCTGCGCAAAAAACCCGACAAGTTTGCCCGGGTCGAAGCACTCTCACCGCTGTTTGAAAAAGGGCTGATGCGGTTTAACAAAAAAGAAAAAAACAGCCCGGACATGATTACGCTGGTCGATCAGTTGTTGAGCTTTGAAAAAGGCTCCAAAGCCCACGATGACGGACCTGACGCTTTGGAAGGCGGCGTATGGCTGTTGTCCAAAGATATGCGCAGTACCCGCCACCGTTATGTGGTTAGAAAAAGAGAATCCAGAAAATTTTAAGCTATGAATTTGATAACAACCGATGATTTAAAATTATTCATCACCCCTAACGATTTACAGAGTTTAACCGGTGGCGAGACAGGTTTGTTGGACAAAGCCGAAGCGCTTGCCGCCGAAGAAATGAAAGCCTACGTGGCAGTGCGTTACGATACCGGCGCTTTGTTTGCCTCGCCCTTTCGCGAGCCGCTCAAAAGCTTACTGATAGACATTATGCTGTGGCACTTACATGCCAATATCAGCCCCGACCATATACCCGAACTACGCAAAGAACGCTACGATGCTGCCATGCGCTGGCTCGAAAAACTGGCAGCCGGTGAAATTAATCCCGATTTTCCGGTTAAGTCCGGCACCGACGGCACCCCGCTGCGCTACGGTTCCGGCAAAAAGTTTAACCATTATTATTAATCACTAAAACACCAATTATGGCTAAGAATATAAAAAAACGTCCGCATAAAGTACTGGACCATATTGTCCGGCAAGTCAAACGGCGCGCCCGCAACGATATACAAAAATGGCAAGCTGCCTTGACACTTGCCGAAAATCCGCAAAAGCCGCGCCGCTACCGGTTATATGACATTTATGACGATGTCCTTTTAGACGCCCACCTGACTGCCGAAGTGCAAAAAAGAACTTTGGCCGTTACCGGCGCACCGTTTAAACTGGTAGATAGCAAAGGGAAAATAAGCGACAAAACCGATTTGCTCAACCGCCAATGGTTTGACAAACTGCTTAAATGGAGTATTGAAACCAAACTGTACGGGCATTCGTTGGTTCAAATAGACGAGCTGTTGCAAGGCGAAATAAACCAACTGGAACTGGTACCGCGCGGACATGTGGTGCCCGAGCAAGGTTTGTTTCTTAAACAACCCAATGACGACAAAGGTATTGCATACCGCGACAGCCAATATGCCCGCTGGTTGATAGAAATAGGCGAAAAACGTGATTTCGGTTTGCTCAATAAAGCTGTGCCGCATGTGCTGTTTAAACGCTTTGCACAAAGTGCTTGGAGCGAGTTTACCGAAATATTCGGTATGCCCATACGCATAGCCAAAACCAATACCAAAGACCGCGAAAGCTTGAACCGTATGGAACAAATGATGTTGGACATGAGCACGGCTTTTTATGCCATTATAGACCAAGACGAAGTGATCGACTTTGTCGAGTCGGCCAAAACCAACGGCGAAGTGTATGGCAATTTGATAAAACTGGCCAATGCCGAAATATCCAAACTCATCAACGGCAGTGTGATCGGACAAGATACCCCGCAAGGTTCGCGTGCCAAAGAACAGGTAGGTAAAGATATTACCGACCAAATACACGAGTCGGACCGGGCTTGGGTCGAAAAGCTGATGAACCAATATGTGTTGCAAAAACTGATTGAGATAGGCTATCCGTTTCAGGGCTTGCGTTTTGTGTTTGACCGCGAACCCGATACACAAAGCTTGTGGACTATTACACAAGGGATTCTCAATCATTTTGATGTTGATCCGGAATTTATCAAAAAGACCTTTGGGGTGCCGGTAACGGGCAAAAAACAAGCCGGCAGCCGCTTGCGTCAGTCCGATTTTTTCGATTAAGCCCCGAAGGCTTAGACTTCGGGGCGGCGGTAGAACTGTATTATAAAAGCCGGACGGGCTGTCCGGTGCATGGCAGCCGCTTGGCGGCAAACGGCGACAAACCGCCCAAAATGCACATACCGGCAGATGACTATAAAGCGATTGTCAAAGCCGTGAAACAATCCGATAGCTACCTTAATGAAGCGCTTTGGCAATATACCACCGCACACTTGCACCGTGGCATTGATAAAGTGTACGGCAAAGCCAAACCCGGAACGCCGGCATTTGAAACCGCCGTTAAAATGAAACACAATACTGCCCGCTTTGCCGCTTTTAAAACGGCCCATCAGGTAAAAGACATCCGCCAAAGTGTTAATCCGCAAGCCCTGAACGACCAATATAACCAACGGTGGATGACCACCGAATATGTGCATAGCGTGCGCGCGGCACGTATGGCTAAACAGTGGCAACAATTTCAACGTGATAAAGACATTTACCCGTATTTACGATACATGCCCAGCACGGCTGCCGAACCGCGCAATGAACACAAACGCTTGTACAACTTGACCAAACCGGTGGACGATCCGTTTTGGGACACTTGGCTGCCGCCCAATGACTGGGGTTGTAAATGCTCGGTAGAACAAACAGACCGCCCGGGCAGCTATACCGAACCGCCAGATGACCTCAAACCGCCACCGGCAGTAATGCGTAACAATCCGGCTAAAACCGGTCAGCTATTTACCGACGGACATCCCATGATAAAACGGGTGAGTGAAACGGCAAGGAAGGGAATTGAAAAAGAGTTTGATAGTTTGTATTCAAGAAAAACGGCGACCGATGTATTAAATTGGGTAAAAAAACACTTAGCCGGAAAGCTTATAAAAGTCAAGGATAAACCTGATTTTAAGATAACTATCAGGCATGCAAAAGAAATACTTATAAAACCGGCAAAGAAAAGATGGTTAAGAAACCTTATTTTACAACATATTGAATACTTTTATAAAAAAGCAATTTTTGTTAAAAGCATCAATGAAAATAAAGGAAGAAAAAAATACAAATATTGGTATTATTATAAAGTGGAAATTTTAGGGGAAACTTATTATATGAATATTGTAATGTTAGCCAATGGCGAGAAAAGATTGCATGCTGTGACTGACAGTATAAAATAAAACGGATGCTTCACTGGCCCTTGGTTCTCCATCCCAAGGGGGGAAACAACCGTTTTATATGAATAACAAAAATACAACAAATATTGTTCCAAGTCAAGAAGTTATGTCAGATTTTAAACACCTCAGTGATAAATTTAAGCGTTTGCAGCGGTATGCCGCCCGCGATATGCAACGCAAAATAGGGATAGAAAGCCGCAAGTTTTTTAAAGAAAACTTTGTTAAACAGGGCTTTGTCGATCAGCATTTGGAAAAGTGGCCTTCTGCCAAGCGGCGGCTTAAAACCAGCGTGTGGTATGGGTTTCAATACGGTGCCAAAACACCGCCGCCCAACAACCACCCGCGCCGTCGGCATGCCAAAAAGCCCTATAAAGCCCGCAAAGCCGGGGCTATTACCAATTACAGCCCGGCGGCTACCAAACGTAAAACACTATCGGGGCTGACCGGTGACCTCAAAGACAGCCTCGAATACCGTATTGTCAATAAAAATTTAGTGGTGGTAGAATCTAATTTGCCTTATGCCAAAGTGCTCAATGACGGGGGCGAAATTAAAGTATTCGGCAAGAAAACCGTTCAACTGAAACCCCGTAAATTTTTGGGCAAAAGCCGTGCGCTGGAAAACAAACTCAAAATAATGATTCAACGCGATATTAACCGTATTTTGAATAATAAATAATCTGAAAAAATTATGATGTACCAAACTTATTTAAACGCCATTAAACAGCATATTGCCACGGGTTTAACAGCCGTTAAACAAGTGGATTTTTACAACGAGCAATACGACAACTATGACGACAGCCGCCCGCCTAAACTGCCGGCGGTGTATGTCGAGTTTGACAATCCGATGCAATGGCAAACCGCCGGTAACGGCTTGCAGGTAGCCGCCGATACCGGCATAAGACTGCATTTGGTCTTGTTTGACCTAAGCGACCAACCCAACCGTATTTTTGCACTGGCTAAACAACTGCACCAACTGATGCAGGGCTTTGAAATAGCGGACAACGACGGGATGAAACTCTCAACCGCTTGGCTGCGTACACAAAGCGAAGTACAAAAATATGACCAACTGAAAGTAGCCGTTTTAACCTACCAAACAGCGCTTTATGATACCAGTACCCTGCCGCAGACTACCGAAGTGATGATACAACCAAATATTAGTTATTCTTAATGTTTTTTTGCCATGAGTAGTTAATCCGGTCAAATACAATGGCTTCGATTGTTGCCGGTGCCAAGGCATATTTGTCCGATAGTTTTTCGAGAATGTAGTCATGCGTATAAATCTTGGCACCTGCCGGTGTCCGCTTGTTAGACAAACGGATATAGTCCTTAACAATACGCTTGTTACGGTTGATAATACGCTCTTGACGACTGATTTTTTTCACAAATATGCCGGTATGTAGGTTAGTATAACAATCTTGATACAAAGATACAGGCGTTTGTTTATAAAAGCAAATCTATCAATGAGAAGAAGGTTTTATCCGCAGATAATGTCTTTTTCAATTAGGTGCTTATTATTGTTTTTTTTTAGCTTGTTTAGCAAGTTGTATAAAATTAACCGGTGGTAAAAAAACAGGTTGTACACCGGACTTCATGGTTAAAGTGGCTAAGTGTTCTCTAATAAAAGGAAAAATTATTGCAGGTGCATTAATTGTGGCAAATGCTTCAACAGGTATATTAACCTCACCGGATGTTTCAAAGAGGAAACTGCCTATCATTGTAATTACTGCCTCAATCACATTATTTTCGTTTTGCTTGCTAATAAAAATTAATTTTAAAGTCACATCAAGCTGTCCATCTTTCTTTATATGGTTAATTTTTATGTCTATTTCATTTTTAATATTTCCGCTGTCAAAATCTATAAAATGAGCCCTTTTATAGTTACTTTCAAGCAATAGTATATGTAATAATTTATAAGTGGTTTTCATGATATAAATAATTTATGCAGCCAAAGCCATCCTTTCAGTTTCATCAGCTAAAATATTGACATCTTCATTAGGCTGTGGAACAATAGCACCC
>Ga0256832_1003534_pt1 | contig 10617 bp, 7 predicted proteins | sample 134614metaG_FD_190534 | JGI IMG/M metagenome (GOLD analysis project Ga0256832, IMG submission 190534) | Hydrothermal vent microbial communities from Lau Basin, Pacific Ocean - 134-614 | ecosystem: Environmental > Aquatic > Marine > Hydrothermal vents | place: Pacific Ocean: Lau Basin | collected...
CATCATCATAGATATAAGCTGTTGCATGATTATCAGTAACTGTTCCACTAGATATAGAGTCTATAATAACCTTAAAATCCTCTTTTGACTCAGGAGAGGTATCTCCTTTTATTACAATAGGTAAAACAACATGGTCATCTCCTGCTTTAGCTACGACTGTAGCTCCTGAAACGCCTATATAGTCATCTCCTGCATGAGCTGTATTATCAACTGTATGATAAGTTACAGTAATATCAGAGTCAAGGTCTCTATTAAAATAGGCAACCATATTAAGAGTTCTATCTATATCTTTTTCAACTATACTTTTACTATTAAAAGTTGTTAACTTTAATGGAGCTAAATCATCATCATAAACAGTTCCATCTCCACTACTATCTATAACTTCATATAATACATTTTCTGTTGAAATTTCAACGGTAACATATTCAGTATCTTCATGTATATCGTCATCTAATATAGGAACTTTAATTATCTTCGTTATTGGGTCTGTACTATTAAAATCAAGGTCTCCTTCAGTATAGATATAGTCACTTCCTGCTACAGTCGAACCATTATCTACAGTCTTATAGTGAACAGTTAATGACCCAAATAGAGAAGAGGGAGGAGATTCAATAGTAACATTAAACTCTAAATAGCCATCAGATTCATGAATAGATGAAGCATCAGAGATACTAATATCTTTTTGGATTATATTATCAGCAAAAAGAGATGTAGAAAAAAAGAGTATCCATAAAACTAGAAATTTTTTAAAAAAAGTATTCAATGTTATTCCTTTAAGAAATATAAATTATTAAAATTATAGTATTTTTATAATTTCTTAAAGTTTAAATTAGATATATAATATAAATTTGTTTTAATGTTTTATAGTATTTATTTTTGTGTAATCCTAAAAGCCTCCCCTACAGCCTTAATAAAAGCACCTCTTACAGCCCCCTCCTCCAACGCTCCATAAGCAGCAGCTGTTGTTCCTGCTGGACTCATGACCGAATCTTTAATGAGTGCTGGGTGATTAGAGGCTATAAGTGGTGCAAAACCTTTAAAGAGTGAATTGGTTACTCCAATAGCATCAGAACGTTTCATTCCCTCTTTAACTAAACCGTCCATCATTGCTTCTGCTACAAGTGTTAAAAGAGCAGGGCCCGAACCTGCTATAGCAGTGGCAATATCTACCTCTTTTTCACTATCTACCCAAAATACATCTCCAATTGCAGAAAAGATAGCCTTGGCTTCCTCTTTTTTAGCCACATCACCTGTCATTACCGAAGTAGACGCTTGAAACTTAGCTGCAACATTTGGCATAACTCTTACTACATTTTTAGCAGAGATATTTGCTCTTAAAGACTCAATTGTAGTACCTGCTAAAACTGAGTAGAGCGACTCTGCTTTACCTCTAAGTTGCTCCCCTACACTCTTTAGAGCGTATGGTTTAACAGCCAACAAGATATTTTTGTTAGTAATATCAAAATTCTCTAAAGAGTAAACTTCTGATGAAAACTCCTCTTTTACTCTATCTACTTTAGATACATCTCGTACTACAAACTCTAAAGTATAGTTATCTTTTAATCCATAAGCCATTGACATTGCCATAGAACCTGCTCCAATAATTGTTAATGTCACAACAAACCCCTTTTTGATTTTTGGTGATTATAGCGAAATATAATAGATATTGAGGTATTATATTTTTTTTAAAAGTTTTAATATAAGGTTAGCAATGAGAATTCAATTAAATATTATTAAAAGATTAGGAGTAATTCTACTCTTTATATCACTTTTTACAGCTTGTAGTAACAAAGATACTGTTAATGAATACGATAAACCTGCACTCTATTGGTACAATCAAGTTGTAAAAGAGATTGCTTCATCTAACCTAGACAAAGCAGACAACTACTATATTTCACTTAGAAGTGAACATGCTCACTCTCCTCTTTTACCTACAGCTACTATGCTTTTAGCACAAGCTCATATGGAGGAGCAAGAGTATATTATGGCAGACTACTATCTTGATGAGTACCTTAAAAAGTATGCAAAAGGAACAAAAATAGAACAAGCAAAATTTTTAAAGATTAAAGCAGCATTTTTAGGAATTAAAGATATAAATAAAGAGCAACAGCTTATGTTAAATACATTAACTAATGTTGATAAATTTATTAAACGATACCCAAACTCTATCTATCTTCCCATTGTCAATACAATTAAAGTTCGTCTTCATATGGCTCAATATATGCTAAATGAAAATATTGCTAGTCTATACAGAAGACTAGGTAAAGAGAAAGCAGCAAAGATTTATAAAGAGAAAAATGCAAACTCTCCACTCAATATGGCAGACATTAAAGCCCCAAAAGTAGGCTTTTTTGAAAGTATCTTTAACTAAAGGATAGAAAGAATTTATGCAGTTAAGTAACTATGAACCATTCCCTACACAAATACCTATTATTATAGAAGATACTCTCTTTTTATACCCCTTTATGATTTCTCCTATTTTCTTAACAAAAAAAGAGGATATAGATGCAGCTACTTTTGCAATGGATAAAAACTCCTTAATACTACTTACTACCACAAAAGAGGGGTTTGAGGGTTCAAGAGCAGAAGAAGATATTCATAAAATTGGAGTTATTGGCTCCATTATGCGTAAAGTCAATATTCCAGATGGTCGTGTTAAGATTCTTTTTCAAGGACTTGCACGAGGTGAGATTATTAGCAATTTAGAGAGTGTTGAGATAGATAATCTTACCTTTCAAAGTGCTATGGTACACCTACTTGAGAATAAACCCTATGATGAGCTAAAAACCAATGCACTAATAGCACTTTTGAATGAAAAGATTAAACTACTATCTAAAATAAACAACTCTATTCCACCTGATTTGCTTAAAACTATCTCAGAGACTGAAAACCCCTACCGAATAGTAGATTTAGTCTCATCTTTACTTAAACTCTCAAAGTCTAAAGCCTATGAGATTTACGCCAATGATGATGTAGAGCAGAGACTTCTTCAACTTATTGATATTATTGTAAATGAGATGGAGTCAGCTAGAGTTGAGAGAGAGATTCGCTCTAAAGTACACTCAAAAATTGAGCAGATTAACAAAGAGTACTTCTTAAAAGAGCAACTCAAAGAGATTAACAAAGAGCTAGGGGTCGATACACAACGTGAAGAGGAGATAGAGGAGTTTAGAAAAAAATTAAAGGAGCTAAAACCTCATCTCCTAGAAGATGCCTACAAAGAGATAGAGAAGCAACTCAACCGTTTTGCACGAATGCACCCAGAATCAGCCGATGCAGCACAGATTCAGACATACTTAGAGTATGTCTTTGAGATGCCATTTGGTAAATTTAGCCAAAAAGCACTTCAAGTAAAAGATGTCCAAGAGAGACTTGACCTTGACCACTTTTCACTAGAGGAGCCTAAAAAGAGGATTGTAGAGTTCTTCTCTGTGCGACAACTAGCTGAACAAAGAGAAGTTAACCTTGATGGAAGTGCAGGAGCTATTCTTTGCTTCTGGGGACCTCCTGGGGTTGGAAAAACATCACTTGCTAACTCTATTGCTAAAGCTTTAGATAGACCTTTGGTACGAATAGCCCTTGGTGGATTAGAAGATGTAAATGAGCTAAGAGGACATAGAAGAACCTATGTAGGAGCAATGCCAGGGCGTTTAGTTCAAGGGTTTATTACGGCTAAGAGCATGAACCCTGTGATTGTACTAGATGAAATTGACAAAGTAGGACGTGGACACCGTGGAGACCCAACAGCTGTTCTTTTAGAAATCTTAGACCCTGAACAGAACAAAGAGTACCGTGACTACTACCTAAACTTTAACATAGATTTAAGTAAAGCTATCTTTATTGCCACTGCCAATGATGTAGCTCAAATTCCTACTCCACTTCGTGACCGTATGGAGTTTATAGAGGTAAGCTCCTACACCCCAAATGAGAAGCTAGAGATTGCAAAACGGTATCTTATTCCTCAAGAGCTAAAAAAACATGCTCTTAAAGAGGAGGAGTTTGAGATAACTAACAAAGCTCTAAAGATACTTATTGATGAGTATACAAGAGAACCAGGGGTAAGAGGACTACGCCGCAAAATTGCAGGTATAATGAGAAAGGTAGCCACTAAACTACTTCTAAATGATAAACTAGAAAAAGTAAAGATTAAAATCAAAGATTTACCTGAATTTGCTAATAAAAAGGTATTTGAAATCTCAAATGTTGACAAAGAGCCTCTTGTTGGTGTAGTAAATGGTCTAGCGTGGACATCTGTAGGTGGAGATGTACTTAAGATAGAGGCTATTAAACTCAAAGGGAGAGGCTCTGTTAAACTTACAGGTAGCCTTGGTGATGTTATGAAAGAGTCAGCTCACATTGCCTTTTCAGTTGTAAAAAGGCTTATAGAAGATGGCTCTTTAACCATAGATAAAAATCTAATTCCTCTAAAAGAGAAAGAGTCTATAGAGAGTGTTGAGCCAAATGAAATCTTTAAGCGTTTCGACTTACACATTCATGTCCCAGAGGGTGCTACTCCAAAAGATGGACCAAGTGCTGGAATCACTATGGCTGTTGCTATTGCCTCAATCTTATCTGAACAAAAGGTAGACAATAAAATAGCCATGACAGGAGAGTTAACCCTAACAGGAAAAGTTCTACCTATTGGTGGACTAAAAGAGAAGCTCATAGCAGCCTATAAAGCAGGAGTTACCAAAGCTCTTATTCCACAAAAGAACTATGAGCGTGATTTAGAGGAGATTCCAAATGAAGTAAAAGAGGCTATTGAGATTATTGCTGTCTTAAAGATAGAAGATGTATTAAAAGAGGCATTAGTTTAATTTTTGCCACAACATATTTAGTTGTGGTTTTTATCTTTTTTATATAGCTTAAACTCTCTATACATCTTAATAATAAATAGAGGAATAACCACTAGAGTTGCTATTGGTGGAGGACCATTATAAATATGCTGTTCTACCAACATATTATAAGCCCCCCAAAAGAGAATAACTGTTCCCAAAGCCATTAAAATTACTGCAAAAATTAGATGTTTCACAACTAAGACCTTTTATTAATTTTTTTAAACTCTATTGATTTCATATAAAAATCTGTAGCACTCTCTTTATCTTTTTCCAAAAGAGCTAAATAGCTCCTATAGGCATAACTTCTAGCTAAACTCTGCCTAGCTAATATATTATCTAACTTTAGACTCTTTTTAGCTAAAGCAATAGCCTCATGAAGTGATACTCCTGCCTCTATTGGTTTGTTGTTTTCTAAATCCAACAGAGCTAAATCATTAAGCAAATTGGCTACCTCTAGACTATATTTTAAGTGGTTTAGTCTATTTAACTTTTTATATGAGAGAATAGCTCTTTTATAGTGTCTCTTAGCAATCAAATACTCACCTCTTTTTGCCTCTATTTTAGCAAGTAATCTCTCCATCTCAATTAAATAGACCCTATATAGATTACTTCTGTTTTTCTCAAAGAGTTTTTTATATATATCTAGTGACTGTTTATAGTATGATTTAGCCACTTTAAATTTTTCCTCTTCCAATTTAAGCTGACTTAATCTACTATAAGAGAGTGCTAAATAGGTATAATTTTTCATAGATTTTTTATCTAATATAGGCTTAATAACATCTACTGCTTCAAAATATTTTTTAAGAGCCAACTCTCTTTTGTCCATAAGCAGATAGGTCTTAGCTAGACTATTTAGACTCTTATATTGAAGTATTGTAAATCGATTTTTCCCCTTTTTCGATAATAAAGCATAGAGTTCAATCGCCTCCTCTCTTAAACTAATTGACAAGTTAAAGTCTCTCTTCTCATAAGCATAAAAGTTAGCCATAATATTTAAAGCCATACCTAGACGTATTTTGTTTCTCTCTTTACCTTGTTTAGCTTTTTCTCTAAGCTTAGCTAAGAGTTTTTTGTATATTTTATCTGATTGTAACAGTAGTTTTTGTTGCTCTCTTTGATTTTTAGTCAATGCTCTTATCTTTGAGACTACTAAAGTATTGGCTATAGCATATTTCTCAAAATCTTTTTTAACTAAAGGAGATAACTCTTCTAATACTTGACGATAGATTCTCTCTGTAGCATTTACCTCTCCCATCTTCTCAAAGAGCTCTCCTTGATGAGCAAGAGTAACTACTCTCTCCTCTTTAGTTATCTCTTTATTCTCTAAAGCTCTCTTATAGAACTTAGTAGCCAAAGAGAGATTGCCCTCTTTTACAAAATGCATAGCATAATCATTAAGCTCTTTAACTGTTGCATTGAAATCTCTACTTAAGTTTCCATCTTTTAGAACAAATTTTAAACCACTCTTACCTTTAAAGTCTTTAACCAACTCTTCTGAACTATATTTTGCCTTCTCCTCATCTGAAACCATAGAAGATACAACTGATGCTGTAATATCCATTGCCTTAAATACTTTTGAGTTAACTCTGTTGTCACTATTAGAAAAACTATCTTTAAGAGCTTTTAGCTTTTCAATATCTACCTCCACTATCTCTTCTACTATAGGCTGTTGTGTATTATAGCTTTTTGGGGAAGTAGTATTTAAAAGATTAAAACTTGATAAAATCTTATCTCCATAAAGGTTAAAGAGTATTAAAGAGAAGATAACTGTAACTAAAATAGTACCCAATACTATCCATATAACCTTAGCACTCTTTTGCTTTTTAACTTTAGCTATAAGTACAACACCTTCAGCATCTGCAAAAGTTTTTAATCTTCTTTTTGCCTCTTTAAGTAACTCTATATCATCATGTATTAAAGTAACAAAAGTACTTTTTGATGCAATTTTAGCTTCAAAGTGAAAACCATATAGTTCAGATTTATCTAAAATCTTTATCATATCCCAAATAGTTTGATTGACCTTAAGTGTTCTAGCATGAAGATTAGGCTTATATGATTTTCTATTTTGGACAGTTACATCTGTAGGTATATAGGTATTACTCTTTTTCAAAAAATATCCTTAAATTAATATTAAAAGGATATTCTATTAAAATAAACTTAATAAAAAATTGTAATTATAATATTTTATTTATTTTTTTGTAATTCTCCTGTAACTACTGAAAAAGAGAGTTTTGCAATCTCTTTATGCCTCTTAATAAAATCATTTAACTCACTAAGTTTAATAGCCTCTATCTTTTTTAACTCCTCTTTAGTGTATCCTAAAGGTTGGTTGTTGTAGTATTCATGAAAGGCTCTGTTGAGTCGTTGAGATAGAGTCTCATTTCTAAGAGGTTCAGAGCCAAGCAGAAACTGCTGTGCAGAGCTTAACTCCTCTTGGGTTACACCTTTGTCTAAAAAGCTCTTAACCACCTCTTTAACTGAAGCTACTGCCTCATCACCACTCTCTACTTTTGTCTGCAAATAACCTGAAAAGTAGCTATTGGTTTTGTTGATATTAAAACGGCTATAGGCAGAGTAGGCTAACCCTTTTTTAACCCTTATCTCCTCCATTAGACGTGAACCAAAACCTGAACTTCCTAAGATAAAAGAGGCGACCCTAGAGAGGTATCGCTCTTTTGAGTCGTAAGGGACATCTAAAGGAGAGCCAAAGTAGACATAAGCCTGTTTACTTGGAACAATCTTCTTTTTTATCTGCTCTTTTGCAACAGGCTTCATTGTTGGTATAGGTTTTACCTCTACTTTAGGTAACAAAGCAAGAACTGAACTAGCCAACTCTTTGGCCTCTGTCTGGTTCAAATCTCCACCCATAACCACAATAGCGTTGTTGATGCCCAAATAGTTTTTAACCTGATTTTCAATATCTTCTAGTGTAATGCTCTTTACACTCTCTATGGTTCCTAAAGATGGTTTTGCTAATGGGGTATTTGGAAAGAGCATCTTTTTCATCTCTAAAGAGGAGATATAGTCAAAATCACTCTCTTTTCTCTTTAGTGTACCTAGAGTCTTTGTCTTAATCTTTTGGAGAGTCTCTTTTGAGTAGTTTGGGTCTTGAAGTAGCTCTTTTAGACGCTCTATAGCCTCTTTAAACTGCTCTTTTAGTGAGCCAACTTCTAAAACAAAGGTCTCTTTTCCTACATGAGCCGAAAGCGAAATGGCATGGTTGTCTAGCTTTGTTGCAAAACCTGTACTTCCATCTTTTTTTGTCCCCTCATTAAGCAAAGAGGCCGTCATCTTTACTAAACCATCTTTACTATCTGTCAAAGAACCTGCATTTTGAAAAATAAGTTGCATAGAGGCGATTGGTAAGTTTTTGTCCTCTTCAAATATAAACGGCACCTTTGTACCATTAACCTCAATATTGCTAAGGTTAGCACTCATTAAAATTCCTTGTATTGTAAATATTAAAAGTAGTATCTTTTTCATCTCTTGACCTAAAATCTCTCTAAAATCTCATAAGCAGTATTTCGCTTTGCAGGGTGTTCACCCACATCACGAATAAGCTCTATCATCTCTTGTTGATTCATGGAGTTAGTAGCTCCTGCTGCCGAGACTACATTCTCTTCCATCATGGTTGAGCCTAAATCGTTTGCTCCAAACTTTAAAGCCATCTGACCTATGTAGCTTCCTTGTGTAACCCATGAGCTTTGAATGTTGGGAATATTATCTAAAAATAGCCGTGCTACAGCTAAATAGCGTAAATATTGGTTAGGAGTTGTCTTTGTAATGGTTGGAAGTTCACGCTTTAGTTGTGTATGGTCACTCTGGTAACTCCACATAATAAAGGCTCTAAAGCCACCTGTTTCATCTTGAAGTCTACGAATATGGTCAAAATGCTCCACAATCTCGCGTGTAGTCTCAACTGTTCCAAACATCATAGTAGCAGTCGACTTAATGCCTAGCTTATGTGCCTCTCTATGTACCTCTAACCAAGTATCTTTATCTAACTTTTTAGGTGCAATTATATCTCTAACTCTATCTGAGAGTATCTCTGCTCCAGCTCCAGGGATTGAGCTTAGACCCTTTGCCTTTAGACGTGCTAAGACCTCTTTAATAGAAATCTTAGAGCGACGAGCAATATAGTCTACCTCAATAGCAGAGAAACCATGTATGGTAACTTCTGGATATTTGTTATGAATATGCTCTACCAAATCCTCATACCACTCAATCTCCAACTTTGGGTGGACTCCCCCTTGAAAGAGTATCTGTGTCCCTCCAATAGCAAGGAGTTCTTCTATCTTTTGGTCTATCTCATCAAAGGTTAAGATGTATGCATCTTCTTTTTTTTCATGAGTGTAAAAGGCACAAAATTTACAGTCAACCCAACAGATATTAGTATAGTTTATGTTTCTATCAACCACAAAGGTTGTTACCCCTTTTGGGTGTAGCTTTTTTTTCATCTCGGTTGCCATGCGTCCAAGTGTTTTGAGGTCTGCTTTCTCAATTAGCTCTACGGCTTCATCTATTGTCATTCTTCTAGTATTTAAGGCACTCATTGTTATCCTTATTTTTTTATAATTGGTGATTATACTATGCTATAATTAAAATATCTTTTTATTCTTCACCCAAACTCTTTTGCCATCAAAGACTACACCCATCTTTAAAATATTACTATATCCTCTCTTTTTAACATCAACTTCATACTTTTTATCTTCTATCTGCTTTAGAGCCTTATCAAGAGCTAACTCTTTAGTCTCCTCTTCAAACTCATCTATGGTTTTTAGCTCCATTATAATAGCTAGTCTATTTTTATCCTCTTTGTGAAGCAATATAATATCAACCCTACCAAGTCCTGACTCTCTATTTGAAATTACCTCATAGTCACTAAGATTTATTAAGATTCCTAGTAAAAATGCATGATAGACTGCCTCTTCATTCTTTTTGTTTACATCATAAAATGAGAGTGTCTCTAATACAAATTCACTAAATAGTCTCTCAAACAGTTTAATCTCTCCATTAATAAGTGCATTTAGTAAAACTCTTAATCTATCATCTCTAAAACTCTCATTTAACCAACTAGAGATTATATTTCTAAAGATGTAGTGAACTTCTTTATTGGGAATAGTTAAGTCACAATGGTAGGTTTTGTCTATTAACTCCTTATTTACACACTTTAAGTAACCACTAAAAAAGAGCAGAGAGTATATATTTTTATCATTTTTTTCTATCTCACTAAAGACAATATTGCTATCTATTTGAGTTCTAATACTTTCACCATTTAACCACGCCTCTAAACTCTTTTTGAAATTCAAAGAGGAGATATTTATTAAATGTTTTAGTAGCTCATTAGATGATGTATTTGCCCAATATGGTAGTAGCTCATGTTTTGGATTGTCTATAAAATTTAGAATTGACCAAGGGTTAAAGATGGTCTCTTCTCCTATCTTATAGCCATTATATGAGTCACTTACATCATCATACTTATCAGATAGACCAAAATCATTAAGTATCTGTTTTGTCTCATCGATAGTAAAACCAAATCTATTGCTATATCGTGTATCAGATATTGTATATGTTGCGATATTATTAAGCCCACTAAAAATAGACTCTCTACTTACTCTTAAAATCCCTGTAATAACTCCTCTATATAAATAGTCATTATCTTTAAATGCTCCACTAAGTAGGTTTCGTATAAACTCTATAAATTCATTGTAGTAGCCATGCAAGTATGAGGCATGAATTGGTGTATCGTATTCATCTATGAGGATTACAACAGATTGGT
>Ga0256832_1003535_pt1 | contig 10617 bp, 5 predicted proteins | sample 134614metaG_FD_190534 | JGI IMG/M metagenome (GOLD analysis project Ga0256832, IMG submission 190534) | Hydrothermal vent microbial communities from Lau Basin, Pacific Ocean - 134-614 | ecosystem: Environmental > Aquatic > Marine > Hydrothermal vents | place: Pacific Ocean: Lau Basin | collected...
AGGAGCTCAAGAAGCCCATCGCCAAGGCACTGGTCTTCGGGGAGCTTGCGGAAGGAGGCGTTGCGGCGGTCGATGTGGTAGACGACGCGCTGGCCATCACCTTTCGCTGATGTCGCCGCTTGCTGCATCGAGGACCGCTAGCGCCTGTGCCGGGGCCACATCGAGTTCCCAGCGACCGGTGCGCGTGGGGGCTCGCAGGACCTGCGCGAGTTGCGTCAGGAACTCGTCCCGGGGCACCTCCCGCGCCCCAAATCGTTGGAGATGAGCCGTCTGGACCTGGCAGTCGACGAGCTGGAACTCCCAGCGGACGAGCTGCGCCAGGAAGGTGACGAAGGCCACCTTCGACGCGTTGGCGATTCGGGCGAACATCGACTCGCCGAAGAAGCCCACCCCCAGGGACACCCCGTAGAGCCCGCCGACGAGCCGAGGGCCCTCCCAAGCTTCGACGCTATGGGCGAAGCCGCGCTCGTGGAGCGCGACGTAGCCATCGCGGAGCTGGGGCGTGATCCAGGTCCCGGTCTGACCCGGGCGGGCGACAGCGGCGCACAGATCGATGACCTCCTGGAAGGCTCGATCGGTCGTGATCCGCAGCTTCGTCCGGCGCAGCTCCTTGCGTAGGCTCCGGGACACGTGCACCTCCGTGGGCGCCAGCACGCACCTCGGATCCGGCGAGAACCACAGCAGCGGGAAGCCCTCGACGGGCCACGGGAAGATGCCCCTGCGGTACGCGGCCAGCAGCCGTTGAGGCGAGCAGTCACCGCCCACGGCGACGACACCGTCCTCGTTGGCGTGACTCGGGGGAGGGAAGCTGCGATCAGGACCGAGCAGGTAGACCGGCACCTCGACCTCCGGAGCAGCTCACCGGCGCCGCCGCCCAGCTCATCGCACCTCCACTGGGCTCGTCACGCCGAAGACGGCGCCCGTGAGCACCGGTTCGGCCGGCGGCCCATCGGCCCGAGCCAGCACGAAGTCCGCGCCGGCGAGGGGCACGTCGAAGACCTCGTCGAACCGAAGCTCCGCGGTGGACGCCGGAATCGCCCGGTCGACGACAGGGTTGGGCCCGGCGTAGACCCGCACCCGATCCACTTCGACCCAGGGGGCCGCCCGCACGACGACTCGCACCGGAACCGAGTCGCCGACCACCGCCCCCGGCTCCAGGGTGACAAAGGCGCCGCCGCACACAGTCGTTTGGGCTGCGCGCAGACCAGCGGCGACGTCCATCCAGCGGAAGGTCCCCCGGGTGTCGTCGGGCACGCGGATGTAGGTCCGCGGCGAGCCCGCCGGGTTGCCGCTCCGGTGCGAATCGCTGTTGCCCATCATGCCGAAGCGCCAGCCACCCGCCCACAGCCCGAGCAGGTCCGCGAGCGACGCCTCGTCGTCCCCGTCGAGGCGCGAGTTGAAGGCCTCCACCACGTCGAAGTCGAAGTCGTTGAGGTCGGTCCCCTCCGGGAGGCCGAGGTCTGCGGGGGTCGAGCCCGCCATGGCCGTGACCGGATCGAGGGCGATGGACTTGAACCAGCCGGAGGAGCGCCGCCGAGGATGGTTGACCTGCACCACGCTCCCGCCCAGCCCGACGTCCCCCATCGCGCGCAGCGAATCGAAGGTGTCCAGGGGCGTCTGCTCGAACCAGCGGGGCGCCCCCCAGGCCGAGGCGTCGGGGTCGCGGACCAGGGGGTAGCCGTTGATGTGCGCGAGGATCGGGTCGGAGACCTCCACGCCCACCACCGAGAGAACCCAGGCGTCGAGCCCTTGGGCCTCCAGGAAGGGCCCGTAGTCCGTGAGGACGTCGTGATCCGTCGAAGCGACGACTTCGAGACCTTCGGCGGCGATGATGCGGACGGCGTCCGGCAAGGCGTGACGGCTGTCCGTGCTCAGCTCCGAGTGCAGATGAAAGTCGCCGGCGACCCACCCCGAGGTGTCGACGACCCGCGGAAGATCGACGGACACGGTGTGCTCGGCGCCTTCCACCAGCGTGACATCTTCGACATGAATGTCGTACTCGGGTCCCCGCGACAGGGTCACCCGAACGTCCTTTGGCGGAAGGGTGATCGCCTCGGGACCGAAGACCGCCCAGCGGCCGAGCTCGTGCCCATCGCTCTCCACGGTCACCCGCAGGGGCGCCACCTCCCCACCCGCCGTGGCGTCGATGCGGAGCGTCGCTCGGGGCGCCGGCGGGACCGCGGCGTCGGCCGTCGGCACCCCAGCGAAGAAGGGCCCGAAACCCGCCCGAGCTTCGTAGGCGCCGCTCGGCAACAGCGCGCGCACCACGCCATCCTCGCCGACCCTCGTGCGAAGCCACAACGCCTCGCCCTGACGAACCTCCACGCGGTCGCCCGGGGCCGCGGTCAGAGCCACCTCCGTGAGCCCGTCGTCCGGCGTCGTGACCGCGCCGAAGGCCGCGTCGGCCGTGTCGCTCAGGGCGAGCAGAACCTGCCAGGAAGCGGACTCGCCCGCCCGCACGACCACCCGTTCGTCGCTCTGCATGATGACGATCGAGCGGATGAGCGAGAGGCTCCCACCGGCGTGAAGGATGCGCAGCGCGTAGGCGTCGGAGTCCGCCTCGCCCACGAGCCAAGGGCCCGACGCGCCTCCGGAGACGTCGCCCACTCCGAGCACGCCCTCCCCACCCGGCTGCATCAGCTCCGCCGCGCCCCCGGCGAGCGCCAGAAGCGAGGGACGCCCGACGACCTGGGGGACCCCCTCCTTCGCCGCCAGGTGAACGGTGACGCGGAGCACCTCCTCGTCCGGGCGCAGCTCGTAGTCGATGGCTCCGAAAGCTGGCGGCGTCCGGAAGGCCCCGCCCAGGGCGCCGGTTAGCAGCGCGATGCCATCCAGCTCGTAGAGAACCCGAACCCGCGCCGGTCCGTCGTCGCCGGCTTCCGTGATCACGATCTCCGTGGGGCGCGCGCTGGCCAGATCGAGGCCGAGATGAAGCTCCTTGAGCAAATCGACGCCGCCCTGGCGCGCGGCGTCCACCACGCCGCCCCCGAAGGCGCCCAGCGTGACGGCCGCCTCGGAGCTGCTCGCGCGTAGAATCACGCGCACCCGGCTGTTCTCCAGGAGGATGTCCCCGATCCGGCCGGCGGCGACGGATCCCTCGACGAGCTCCTCGGCGCACTCCACCACTTTGGCCCTGCTCTGGCCCGGCTCTGGCGCCCCGGTCGAACAACCCTCGGGCACGGCGGGGTCGGCGATTGCCTCGAAGGAGGGCGGGTCGGGGAGCATCCCGTCCGGCGCGTCGGCGCCCACGTCGGAACCTGCGTCGCTTCCCGCCGCGTCGACCCCTCCGTCGTCGTCGCCACAGGCCACGCTCGCGATGAGCGCCATCAGGAGGATGCTGCGTGCTGGCATGGGCGACACTCTATCCCCACCCCGAGGCGAGGTCACCGGCTTGTCCTCTCCGTCCTTCGAACGTCAAGGACGCGGCCGGCGGCGCGCGAGCAACCGGTAGATTGGCAGCCCGTCCTCCTCGGCGCGGCGCTCGCGGTTGCTGACGGCCCCGAAGGGGTTGTGGTCGAGCTCGGCCGAGAGCACCTCGAAGGCCGGGTGGTTCGCCACGGTTCGATGGTAGAGCTCGTGGCGCTCGGGAACGTCGGTCTGAACGAAGAGCTCGCCTCCGGCGGCCGTGAGCCGCGCCAAGGTATCGAGAAAGCTCGGCTGCAGCACGCGGCGCTTTTGATGCCGCTTCTTCCACCACGGATCGGGAAAGTGCACGAAAGTCCGCGCCACGATCCCTTCCGGACCGCAGCGGCGAAGGATCGTCCGCGCGTCCCCGGCCCACACCGTCACCTTGTCCAGCCCCAGGCGCTGCCGACGCCGCTCCACTTTCGTGGCCCACTTCGCCTTGATCTCGATGCCGAGCAGCCGGTTGTGCGGCGCGCATTCCGCTCGCGCGAAGAGGCTCATGCCGCGACCGAACCCGATGTCGAGCTCCAACGGTCCGGCGCCGCCCCCAACCGCCGAGAGATCGATGGGCCCCTCATCGGGTGGACGCGGCGCGAGGAGCTCGTAGCGGATGGGCTCGGGCACGAGCCGAGGATTGGTGACCGAGCCCCTTGGGGCAAGTTGACACGGCGGCGCGGTGCGGGAATGGTCCGCTCGCCTTGCTCCTCCGGATCGCCAGCCTTTACCTCGCCCTCTTCCTCTCCGGTGCCGCGGCTCTCGTCTACCAGTCCACCTGGGGCCGCATGCTCCAGCGCGTCTTCGGGGTCAGCGATCTCGCCGTCGCCACGGTGCTCGCGACCTTCTTCCTCGGGCTCGGACTCGGCTCTGCCGCTGGCGGACGCTGGGGAAGCAAGGTCGAACGGCCCGCCCGGCTCTATGCGCTGCTCGAGATCGCCATCGGCGCCTGGGCGCTCCTGAGCCTGGTGCTGATCCCCCGCGTGCACGACCTCTACGCCGCGATCGGCGGAGGCAGCAGCTTCGGCCTGCTGACGATCGTCCGCTTCGTCATCGCCCTCTTCATCCTCCTGCCGCCGACGCTGCTGATGGGCGCCACCCTTCCGGTGCTCATCGCAGCCGTCGCCCGCCGCGGCGTCTCCTGGTCCTCGAGCGCGACGTGGCTGTACGCCACCAACACCTTCGGTGCCGTGATCGGCGCCGGCATCACCGGCCTTTACCTCGTCCCCACCTTCGGCGCGAAGTTCTCCATCGTCGTCGCAGCGGGCGCGAGCTTCAGCGCCGCGGCGATCGTCTTCGTGCTCTGGCACACCACCGGCGCGAAGAACCCGAGCGGTGCCAGCGCGCAGGAGGCGACCGGTGCCGACGACCGCGGACCCACGGCCGCCGCGGCCGCCGTCTCCTCCGATGCCCGCTCCAGCATTCGGCTGGCCATGACCGCCGCGTTCGTCGCCGGCGTCGCCTCCTTGGCGAGCGAGGTCCTCTGGACGCGCACCCTTCGGCTGGTCGTTCAGGGCACCACCCAGGCCTTCGCGGCCATGCTGGTCAACTTCCTCGTGGGCATCGCCTTGGGCAGCCTCGTCGCCGAGCGGCTGATGCGCAGGCCCGGACGCGACCCGGCGAAGCTCTTCGCGTTGACGCAGCTGCTGCTCGCCGTCCTCACGGTGGTCGCGATCTTCGTTGGCTCCCAGCTCCCGAGGCTCTCGGTCCTCGTGCAAGGAACCGCCGAAGTCGTACCGCACGAGGCGTGGGTGATCCTCGCGCTCTCTGCGGTGCTCCTGCTCCCCCTCGCGCTGGTGCTGGGGACCTCCGTACCCCTGGCGTGGCGCATCGCGGGCGGCGACGCCTCGGAGGCCGCCGACCACAGCGGCCGCGTGCTGGCGGCCAACACCCTGGGCGGCCTGCTGGGCTCCCTGTGCGCTGGCTTCGTGCTCATCCCCGGCTACGCGCACCTCCTCGAAGGGACCAGCCCCTCCGAGCTGAGGGTCTCCGCGCTCGAGCTCTCGCTCATGACCGTGATGGGCATCCACCTCATCGCGGCCACCCTCGTGCTGCGCGCACGGGCTCGCACTCTCGCCGCCAAGGTCACCGCCCTCACCGGCCCCCTGGCCCTCGGTGTGGCGCTCGTCGCGATCGGGCCGAGCCTCAACCTCCCGTTCCTGCTCGACGCCTGGTACGACCCGACGACCGCCGTCATCTCCGGACCGGAGGAGCACTGGCGGGACAACGTCGTCTTCCTGCGCGAAGGCCGCAACACGACGGTCACCATCCTGGACCGGGACCAAACGCTCCGGCTCTTCAACGACGGGCGCCCCGAGTCCGGCTTCGGCGCCGACGAGCCCGGCTTCGGGGAAGAGCTCGTGGTGCTTGGCTCGCTTCCCTCGGTCTTCGCCCACGATCGCGGTCGGGCCATGGCCATCGGCCTGGGGGCCGGACACACCACAGCGGTGCTCCTCGGAGGCCCCTGGCGCGAGGTCCACGTCGTCGAGCTCGAGGGCGCGGTCGTGGACGCCGCGCGCTTCCTCTACGAGGCGCGGGAGCGGCCCTTCCCCCTGGACGACGACCGCACGCGGCTCATCGTCGACGACGCCCGCGCACAGCTCGTCCTGGCCGACGCCGAGAGCTACGACGCGATCGTCAGCCAGCCCTCGCACCCGTGGCTGGCCGGCTCCAGCGCCCTGTATACGCAGGAGTTCTTCCTGGAGGTCGAGCGCGCCCTCACCGACGGCGGCGTCCTGTCCTTGTGGACCAACCTCTTCCGGATCGACATCGAACATCTGCGCAGCATCGTCGCGACGCTCCTGGAGGTCTTCGACCACGTCCGGGCCTTCGTCGTGGAAGACTCGAGCTTCATCCTCATCGCGGGCAACGATGCGCTCCCCCTCGACCAGGAAGCCGCGGAGCGCCTGAGCTACGAAGGCCTCCGGCCGTTCCTCCGCCCCTTCTCTCTCGACGACCTGGTGGACTACGCCGCCGGGATGGAGCTCGACACCGCGGGCGCTCAGGCGTTCGCGGCGGGGGGAGACATCATCGTCGACGATCGCCCCGCCCTCGAGTTCGACCTCGCCCGCATCCCGCACCTGCAGGACCTGTCACGCCACGACGTGGACTACGCCCTCTCGGAGATCCCCTGGATCACCCCCGAGACCTTCGCCGCGGTCCCCGAGGAGCTGCGCACCGACTTGCTGATCAACCGCGTCGAGTACGTCGTGCTCCGTCGCCGCGCGATCCTGCGGGTGCGCGCCTCGCTGGCGAACCTCGACATGCCGGCCGCCGATCGGCACCTCGTCGAGGGCGTGATCGCCGAGTACCTGGGCGACGTGAGCGGCGCTCTGGAGCACTACGACGCTGCTCTCACCGACGACCGGGCCGCGTACCGCGCCGACCAGCTCCGAAGCGCCGAGAGGCTTCACCGAAGCTTGCTCGCAACCCTCGACAGGCCCCGCAGCCGACCGACCTCCCTCCGCCCCTTCCTGATCGCCGCCCTCGAGCTTCGCGACGCCAGCGCCGCCCGCCGGGGGATCGCGATGCACGAGGAGGTCGGCAACCCGGCCGACGAACCTTGGGTGCGCTTTGCCCGAGCCTGGGCCGACGGGAGCTGCGAAGCCCTGCGGTCCGTCACCGTCGAGGCCCCCCAGGTCCTCGACGAGCTCCCCGCGGCGCTGGAGGCCGCACGGTGCGCCTTCGCCGCAGGCGACGAGGACGCTGGACTCCGCTACATGCGTGCCTATCATCGAGCGGCCAGGGCGGAGGCCGCGAGGAACGGGCGCGACGGACGGGAGGCGCACAACGCGGGCAACAACGGGCTGGCGATGTGCTACTTCCGCCGCGCGCTGGCGGCCTACCCGGCGCACGCGGCCTCGGCCGCGGCCCTCGCGCGGATGCTCCACGGGCTCGAGCGCGACGAGGAGGCCACGCGGGTGCTCCGCCGGGCCTACGAGGCGGCGCGCGGGCTCCCCTCGGCCGAAGCGGCGCTCCGCGGCGCCGCCGAGGAGCTCGGCGTCTCTCTCGACTGACCCGGGCGCCCGCATTTCCTTGACGCGGCGGCGCCGGGGGTTGTACCAACACCGTGGAATTCCCTTCGTTTTGTTGGGAATCGGCACCTTGGAGGCAACCTGGTGGCGGTGAAGATCCTGGCGGTCGACGACAGCCTCACGATGCGAAAAATCATGGAGATGACCTTCGCCGGCGAGGACGCCGACGTGGTCACGGTCGCGTCGGGTGCGGAGGCCGTCGCCAAGGCGAAGGAGCTGCGGCCCGACGTGGTCTTCGCCGACGTCTCGATGGAGCCGGACGGATACGCCGTTGCCCAGGCGATCAAATCCGACCCGGTGCTCGCGAACACCGCCGTCATCCTGCTCGCCAGCCAGCACAACCCCTTCGACGAGGCGAAGGGCAAGAGCGCCGGCGTCGACGACCACGTCGCCAAGCCCTTCGACTCGCAGGTGGTGATCGACAAGGTCAGCCAGGTACTCAGCCGACCCCGCGCCAAGGCGGCCGGCGCTTCCGTCGCTCCACCGGCGCGACCCGCGGGTCGCACAGGGGGGAGCGCCAAGGCGCCCTCCGGGCGCTCGCCCAAACGGACCATGGCCTTCGGCTCCCCGCCTGTCCGGCCGCCCCAGGCGCCCGCCAGGCCCCAGGCGCCCACGAAGCCCGAGCCTCCCGCCAAGCCCGAGCCTCCCGCCAAGCCGGTGCTCGAGCTCGCCGACGACCTCCTCGACGAGCCCGGGGTGGTGCCGGCGCCGGCAAAACCTCAGGCGCCCGCCAGGCCTCAGGCGCCCGCCAGGCCTCAGGCGCCCGCCAGGCCTCAGGCGCCGGCCAAGCCTCAGGCACCCGCCAAGCCTCAGGCGCCCGCCAGGCCTCAGGCGCCCGCCAGGCCTCAGGCGCCCTCCAGGCCTCAGGCGCCCGCCGGTGCGAGCGCGCCGAAGCCTGCGGCTGCCGCGGCGACGGCCGCAGCGACGGCCTCCATGGCCGACAAGCTCGAGTCGCTGGGTCTGGACAAGGACCAGATCGCCGGAGTCCTCGCCCTCTCCCGCGAGGTGATCGAACAGGTCGTGTGGGAGGTCGTCCCGGACCTGGCCGAGACCTTGATCAAGGAAGAGATCGCCCGCCTCACCGCCGACTGAGGTCTCGCGCGACACGCCCCGCGCCCGGCCTGTCCACAGGTCGGGCGTTCGCGTACGCGGGTGGCGCCCGGCGCCGCGCGTCAGCCTTGACCAAGCTTGCGGCAGCGATCAGAAGCAGCACATGACCGAAGCCCTCCCCAAGGCCTACGCACCCGGCGACGCCGAAAAGAAGTGGTACGCGTTCTGGGAAGACCACGGGTTCTTCGAGGCAAGCAGCGCCCCCGACGACGATCGGCCCACCTATACCATCGCGATCCCGCCGCCGAACGTCACCGGAACACTGCACATGGGGCACGCCTGCCGCACGACCTTCGAGGACGTCCTCGTCCGCTACCACCGGATGAAGGGGCTGAACACCTTGTGGATCCCCGGCACCGATCACGCCGGCATCGCCACGCAGGTCGTCGTCGAGCGACAGCTCCGGGCGCGCGGTCTGAGCCGCCACGACCTCGGGCGCGAGAAGTTCCTCGAAGAGGTCTGGAAGTGGAAGGAGAAGTCCGGCGGCCGCATCCTCGCACAGCTCCGCGAGATGGGCGCAAGCTGCGACTGGTCACGAGAGCGCTTCACCATGGACGAGCCGCTCTCCCGCGCCGTGCGGGAGGCCTTCGTACGTCTCTACGAAGAGGGGCTCATTTACCGTGGCGAGCGCATGGTCAACTGGGACATCGCCACCCAGACAGTGCTCAGCGACCTCGAAGTCGACCAAGAGGAGAATGTGCCCGGCGAGCTCTACGAGTTCGCCTACCCCGTCGAGGGCACCGACGAAGAGCTCGTCGTAGCCACCACACGACCCGAGACGATGCTTGGCGATACCGCCATCGCCGTCCACCCGGACGACGAACGCTATACGCATCTCCACGGCAAGTTCGTGCGGCACCCCTTCCTCGAACGCCGCATCCCCATCATCACCGACGCGGAGCTCGTGGACATGGAGCTGGGCACCGGCGCGGTGAAGGTGACCCCCGCCCACGACCCGAACGACTTCGCCACCGGCGAGCGTCACGGCCTCGAGCGCATCGTCATCTTCAACCTCGACGGCACCCTCAACGAGAACGGCGGGCCCTTCGCAGGCATGACGATCAAGGAAGCGCGCAAGGCCGTGCGCGCGAAGCTGGCGGAGCTAGGGCTCGAGCGTGGTGTTCGCAAGCACAAGATGACCTTGCCGCGTTCGCAGCGAAGCGGCGAGGTCGTCGAGCCGATGATCAGCCAGCAGTGGTTCGTGAAGATGGAGCCCCTCGCGGCGCCGGCGATCGAGGCCGTGGAGAAGGGCCTCGTCACGATCCTTCCGAAGGACTGGGAGAAGACCTACTTCCACTGGTTACGGAACATCCAGGACTGGTGCATCAGCCGCCAGCTTTGGTGGGGCCACGCCATCCCCGCGTGGTACTGCCAGGAGCGGGGCTGCGGGGCGATCACCGTCAGCCGCGACGATCCAACACAGTGCTCGCGCTGCGGCTCGCCCCGGATCGAGCAAGACCCGGACGTTCTCGACACCTGGTTCAGCTCGGCCTTGTGGCCCTTCTCGACCCTCGGTTGGCCCGACGCGACGGCGGACCTCGCGCGCTTCTACCCGACCCAGGACATGGAGACGGGCTACGACATCCTCTTCTTCTGGGTCGCCCGCATGATCATGATGGGGCTCCACTTCATGGGGGAAGTGCCCTTCTCCCGCGTCCTGCTCGCGGGGCTCGTCACCGACGAGCGCGGCGAGAAGATGAGCAAGGTCAAGGGCAACGTCATCGATCCCCTGGACGTCATCCACGGAGCCACCCTCGACGACCTGCTCGCCAAAGCGCAGTTCAACGGCGCCAAGCCCAACGGGCTCGCGTATCTCAAGAAGACCTACCCCAACGGGTTCGCCCAGTACGGCGCCGATGCGCTCCGCATGACCCTGCTGAGCTACTCGCCTCAGGCGCGGCGCATGGCCCTCTCCCTCAAGCGCGTCGAGGGCTACCGGAACTTCGCCAACAAGCTGTGGAACGCCGCCCGCTATGCGTTGATGAAGCTCGACGGCACCGACGCCACGGCGGTGGGCGCACCGCCACTGGCCCGTGCGCTCCCCAACCGCTGGATCCTCTCGCGGCTGGCCGCG
>Ga0256832_1003536_pt1 | contig 10616 bp, 9 predicted proteins | sample 134614metaG_FD_190534 | JGI IMG/M metagenome (GOLD analysis project Ga0256832, IMG submission 190534) | Hydrothermal vent microbial communities from Lau Basin, Pacific Ocean - 134-614 | ecosystem: Environmental > Aquatic > Marine > Hydrothermal vents | place: Pacific Ocean: Lau Basin | collected...
CAGGATACCCTGACCTTGGACAAAGACAGGTGAACTCCGGAAAGGAAATCTCAATGAGATAATCCCTCTCAGGAGATGGATTTGGCCACGGCTCAAGCCTTGCCTCCATGATAGCCTTTTCACCGTATTTAAGACCCTGGTTATGTTCGTTCATACCTTTCTCCGTTTTCTTATTGCAAAGATTGAGCTTGTTTTTTGGATTAATACCTGTAAAAAGAAATAAGGTTTCAGAATCCTTTTTAGCTTATCGCCTTAAAGGCAGAAGACTTAATAGTGAATCCTGTCCGCTATCTCTTTTCTACGCCCAAGGGCATTATAGTCCCACCTGCCTCCCTTTTAAACAGGCCACTTGTTGAACCTTGCAAAGGAGCATGTCATGCCATCACCTTGAAGGACTATTTCTGCCTTTTGGCTGACTTCTTTAGGGAAAAGGGGCCCATTCTTTTGTCCAACTATAAAAATGGGAACCAACACCAGGCAGGGTGGTTCAAATACTTGGATATTATAAGTGAAAAGACTGGAAACTTTTATCAGATAGCAAGATGCGTCCTTAACGGGGAAAAGGGGCAGATCCAGTTTTGCGCTGCCACCAGCATCTCATTTAGAAAACTTCTTTATCGAGATTTTCAAAACCTTCAGTTTTTATACTTGGAAAAGAAGCTAGACTTTCTTCCAAAGCCCTATCTTACAGAAGAACTGCCAGTTGGAAAGAAAGGAAAAAAACTGAGAATTGCGGTTACAGGCTGGCTTGACGGTTATTGGGAATGGCATCTTAAGACAAAAGAAGAGGCCGAACTCTGGATACCTGGCACTGGAACAGTTAGCATGGGAAGGAAAAGGTGCCTTGAACTTTTTTATGACATTTGCCTTGAGCTTGCCCTTTCCTTGGATCCGGTTGATTGCCGCCATGTTTGGCTTTGGAGCAACTGTAGCGGCGACTTTGTGGTTAACGGGCCTGAAAATAGAAAAACAGAGACAAAGCTCACCACTGTAAGGTACTACGGTAATCCCTGGCAGCATGCCCTGCTTAAAGGCCACAGGGAGAGGATGTTTTTTACTCTTTTTTATTTCTTCCTGGATACCTGTCTCACCATCCGCATAGACAGAAGGTCAGGGACTGGAAAATACATCTTTGCAGACGGGTCTCTTTTAAAATATGCGGTATCTGGCTTCTTAGCTGGGGTAAAGGTGCTTTTCAGGAAAAACAAAATCGGGGCACAAGACCTGAAACAATTCATTGATCTTTTGAAGGGATGGGATGAAACAGCTCTTTGTAACATCTATAAGGATATAATAAAGACACACAGACGCCTCCGAAGGTCAGATGTCTCCATAATGGAGAAAAACTTAAAGGAACACGTCCATCAGCTTATGGATATCTTGTACCAATGCGACTTTTCAGTTAGTGAACCAGACAGTGCACTGGCACAAGCCTTACCTCCTTCCTTATAATGGGAAGGCGCTGAAAAAGCACCTCATATGTATTTTTGTAGGGATGCCCTATGGCTATGGCAGCTCCGTTTTTCTTGGCAACCCTCACCAGGCGCTCTAATTCATGGCCTATCTTTTGTTTGTTGTTGTCATGGTCCAGAAAGACAGCTCGTTCAGCGCAAGGAACCCCCATTTTTTTTGCAGTCTCAAAGGCAATGGTTTCCTTGGTTGTACGGCTGTCAACAAAAAAAAGCCCCCTCTCCTTGAGATAGGCAAGGACATATTCCATTGCCCTGGCGTCGGCAGTAAAACGCGAGCCCATGTGGTTGTTCACCCCTATGGCCCCTGGAACACAGCTTATATTCCGTTTAAGGGTATCAATCAGCTCATCAAACCCCATGTCAACCATGAGCACGCCTGGACCTGGATCCAACGCCTTGTTCTCAGGCTCCATTGGAAGGTGCACAAGTATATCCCTTTTTTTCTTGTGGGCAATGTGCACAAGTCTTTTGGTGTTTGGCCCATAGGGCAAAAAGGCAAATGAAAGAGGGGCGTCAAGCAGGATAAATTCTTTATCCAGGTTGTAATCGTAACCCATGTCATCAATTATTATTGCGATCAGGGGCAGTTTTTTTTCAGCGCTTTTTGCCTTCTTTTTTCTCTTCTTGACAGGAGGGGTCTTGGGGGCCTTGGTAAATTCCTCATAGACAGGATGAGAACCGCGTTCAACAGGCGGTGTTGGCACAAGAAGGACAATGGCTAAAGGGAAGGTCAGAAAGAGAAATATTATTACATGAAGGAAAAGGCCCTTGAACCTTGTAGGTTCAGGTCCCTTTTTCCTTTTGGAGGATCTTCTCTTCCCCGATTTCCTTGAAGGCACCTACTATCAACTGTTCCCTTGGACCTTTAGCTCCTTGTAGATATTAAAGGCCTTAAGTATTCTAAGCCCTTCCCGGAGCTGATTATCCTTCTTCAGAAGCTCGGAGGCGTCCTTCTCCTTGAACTTCTTGGCTGTGGAGTTCTTTTTCTTTTGAGAATCCTCTCCGTCACCCTTAAGATGCCCCTCAAGGTCCTTTTCCTTTATGAAGTGAAAAACATCCTTTTCCTCTTTCTCCTTTGAAGGAGGTAAAAAGGGTACCACGATGTCTGGGGTAATGCCCTTTGCCTGGATGGACCTTCCGCTTGGTGTGTAGTATCTGGCAGTGGTGAGCCTTATGGCCGCCCCCCCCTCCAGGGGAATTATGGTCTGGACAGAACCCTTCCCAAAGGTCTGAGTTCCAACTATTACTGCCCGTTTGTTGTCCTGCAAGGCCCCAGAGACGATCTCAGAGGCACTGGCGCTTCCCCCGTTAACAAGGATTACAATTGGATAATTATGATGCACCCGGTTGGGCTTTGCGTAAAACCGCATCTTGGAATCCTCCAGGCGACCGTCAGTATAGACAATCAGGCCTGATTCAAGGAACTCGTCGCTTACGGCAACGGCCTGGTCAAGAAGACCTCCCGGGTTGTTCCTGAGATCAAGGATAAGCCCCTTGAGCTTTCCCTTGTCTTCAAGGCTCCTTAAGGATTTCCTAAGCTCTTTTTCTGTCTTGGACTGAAAATTCGTGATGCGAACGTAACCGTACCCGTCCTCCAGCAACTTGGAACGTACGCTCTTTATTGGAATAACGTCGCGGACGAGCTTCACGTCCTTCAGTTTGTTCCAACCACTTCTGTAAATGGATATGGTAACGGTTGTGCCCTTTGGCCCCCGAAGCAGTTTGACCGCCTGTATAAGGCTCATGTTTTTTGTGCTTTTGCCGTTTATCTTAAGGATCTTGTCGTTTGCCTGGATCCCTGCCTTAAAGGCTGGAGTGCCTTCAATGGGTGAGACAACTGTCAAGACGCCATCTTTTATGGTTATTTCTATTCCTATACCCGTAAACTTGCCCTTGGTCTCTACCTGAAGCTCCTTGAAATCTTCTGGCTTCATGAAGGCAGAATGGGGATCAAGGGAGCTAAGCATGCCCTGGATTGCCCCATAGATGAGTTTTTTGGGCTTTACCGGCTCAACATAATCACGCTCTACAAGATCAAGGACCTGGGAAAAAAGCTTTAGCTGATGATAGGTAGTGTTGTCGTCATCCTCAGCAACTGCCAGATTTCCAGGGTTTATGTATATGACCGTTGCCATGAGCCCAAGAATGGCAACGCCAAAAAGGAAACAAAAGAAAATACGCAAACGCTCAGATTTCATTTTCAGCTACCTCACGGGTTAGATGACCAGGCAATTTTACAAATAAAAAAGCCGCCTTACTATTACTCTATCTGCGCACTATTTCAATACCCCTTAGATCAAACCAGTAAGGAGCTGTCAGCTGTTTTCCATTATGCCTTATCTCGATGTATATCCCTTCAGTGACCCAGGGACCCCCGCCGGAAAGACCAACTACCTCTCCCTCTGCCACCTCCTGGCCAACCTTCTTCTTAAAGCTCTGCCCCTGGGCTATAAGGCTCATGTAGCCATTGCCGTGATCTATTATGAGGACATTACCGTAGCCTGGAAGCGAGTCGTTATAGACAACTGTTCCGTCAAAAATTGCCCTTATCTCAGTGCCCCAGGGACATTGAACAGCCATACCCTTGGAACGCTTGCGAGACTTGAATAGGATGGCCTTTCCTGGTGCAGGCAGATTCAACCTCCCCTTCTGGGAACGAAATTCAAACTGGCTTTCCCTTGTTACAGGGTCAAGGGCCTTTTGGCTGGCCCTTAACTTCATGGAAAGCTCTTCCACCACCTGGGTAAGCCTCATTTTGGCCCTTCTTAGCTGGGCAATTAAGCGCCTGTAACGTACAGATTTTTTCTTCAGTGCCTTCAGGTATTTTTCTTTTTCCTGCTTTCTCTTCTCAAGAAGCTGCGCCTCTTTTTGAAGACGTTCAGAAACCGCCTTAAGGAGCACCTGCCTGTCTTTGAGCTCTTTTTCCTTGATAGCAAGGCCTTTTAAAATGGAAACGTACTCCTTGCGCCTCGTCTGGTCCTCGTTGACTATCATCTTGAGATATTCCTGCCTTGCCAGCAGGTTTGGAATGGAATCGGCAGCAAGGAGGATATTAAGCACTCCTATTTCCCCCATTTGCCTGAAGGCATTGAGCCTTGTCTCAATATACTTTTTGAGCGTGGCGGCCCGGTTTCGCATTTTCTCAAGCTCTGACCTCGTCCTGTCTAACTGAAGCTCCGCCTCTGTCCAGTCCCTCTTGGCCTGCTGAAGGCTTTGCCACTGAAGATCTATCTTTCTGTCAAGCTCCTGAATCTCTGAAAGCACATCCCTTTTTTCCCTTTCTACACGGTGTCTGGCCCTCTTTTTTCTCTTTATGGACTTTTCTATATCAGAAAGCCGTTTCTGATGTATGGAGAGCTCTTCCTGGATGATGTCTGGCTGTGCAAAACTTATGGAGTCTTGGGCCAGGTGGGTAAAGACAAACAATACCAACAGTAGAAACAAGAGTTGTTTCTTCACAGTGTAAGAAACCTCCTAAGTGCCATGGCTGTCCCAGCTACACAGAATATGCCACTCACCAGGACTATGGTGAGCATGTAAAGAGGCGGAAGAAACTGCAGATTGAGACTTTTTATGAGCTCTGTTTGAGTAATGATGTTGAGCACGTACTCGTAACAAAAGAGGCCAGCAACAATGGCTGCAAGGGAGCCACTCACACCCTGCAAAAACGAGGCAAGTAGAAAAGGACCCTGGATGAAGCCGTTTGTTGCCCCCACAAGCCTCATTATCTCTATCTCGTCCTGTCTTGCATATACCGTGAGCTTTATGGTGTTTGACACAACGAAGGCGGCCATTACCAGTAAAAGCACAGCGCTTGCCACCACCGCTGCCTTCACCGCCTTTGAAAAGGACTCAAGCCTGTCCACCCACTCCTTTCCATACTGCACCTTCTGCACCTCTGGCCAATCTGCAAACTTCTGGGCAATGCTCCTCACCCTTCCCGGGTTGTAAACCGCCCTGTCTATCTGTATCTCAAAGGATGGAGGAAGAAAAAGAGGATCAACACCCTCAAGGACCTCCTCTTCATCCTTGAAGTACTTTTCCAGCCTCTTGAAGGCCTCCTCCGAGGATACGAACCGGACACTCTCTATTCCATCCATACCTACAATCTTTTGGTACAGTGAGGGTATCTTGTCCTGGGGCATATCCTTTTTCAGATAGACCACGATTGCCAGTTCCTTACCGAAGTGGTCGGCTATTCTTTGAAGATTCAGAGAAAAGACACTGAAAAATATGAATACCAGGCATGTCAAGGCCACCACTATGGTTGTCATTACGTGGGTTACAAGGTTTTGCCTGATGTCCCTCAGGGCCCTTTTGAATATTATTCCAAGCGGCATATCAAAGTTCCTCTATCTTTCCGTCTTTCAACCGGAGCACTCGTCTGTGTGTGTCGGTGAAGAGGTTTTCATCATGGGTTGCAAATAAAATGGTTGCGCCCCTGGCATTGAGTTCCTCCATCAGGGCTACAACCTCTGTTGTCCGCTTTCGATCAAGATTACCGGTAGGCTCATCTGCAAGGATAATTGGAGGTCTGTTCACCACGGCCCTTGCTATTGCCACCCTCTGCTGTTCTCCTCCGGAAAGCTGAACCACCTTTCTGTGGAGCTTGTCAGAAAGACCCACGCCTTCTACCACCTGCCGCACCCTGGAGGAAAGCTGATTCTTTTTAAGGCCCAGGACCTCAAGGGAAAGGGCCACATTCTCAAAGACGGTCTTGTTGAAGAGGAGTTTAAAGTCCTGGAAGATGACACCCACCTTTCGCCTGAGCTGTGGAATCTGGGATTTTGACAGGCTTGACAGATCCACACCGTCAATAATTATGGAGCCTCCGGTGGGTTCCTCAGCCTTGTAAAGCATCCTTAGCAGGGTAGATTTTCCTGCCCCGCTTGGTCCTGTCAAAAAAACGAACTCCCCCTTGGAGATGGTGAGATCCGCCTCTTCAAGGGCAACTATGTCCGGCGCATATTTTTTCTGGACCTCCCTGAGCTCTATGACTGACTGATCACCTGAAAGCATAACTGTCCTCTACATTTTCATAATTTTGGGCCATGTTGCCGATAGAATAAATGATCGGCTCAAGACTCACAGGCCAACGACCTTGAAATCCTTGAGCGATATTCTTCGTATGCAAAACAAGCGCCATCTTAGGAGGATCCAATAAAACATGGCCAAGATTGATGCCTTTTTTAAGCTGCTTCACGACCAGGGAGGCTCTGACTTACATATGGTGGCGGGCTCTCCGCCAATAATAAGGATCAGAGGAGACATTCAAAGGGTAAAATACAAGACCCTTGAAAATGATGAGCTCAAATCCATGCTCTACGAGATTGCCCCAGAAGAAAAGATCAAGCACTTTGAAGAGACAGGGGATGTGGACTTTGGATATGAAATACCAGGGCTTGCCCGTTACCGCGCCAACTATTTCATGCAGAAAAACGGCGTTGGGGCAGTCTTCAGGGAGATTCCCAGCAACATCATGACAGCGGAAGATTTGGGCCTTCCAGAGGTCATGACAAAGCTTGCCATGCTTCCAAGGGGCCTTGTTCTGGTTACAGGGCCTACCGGTAGCGGTAAGTCCACCACCCTTGCAGCCATACTCGACCATGCCAACCGGCACAGGAAAGACCACATTATTACTGTTGAAGACCCTATTGAATTCGTACATCAGCACAAGGGCTGCCTTGTGAACCACAGGGAGGTGGGCACCCATACGAAATCCTTTAGTGCCGCCCTCAGAGGCGCCCTTCGTGAAGACCCGGACATCATACTCGTTGGTGAAATGAGGGACCTCGAGACCATATCCCTTGCCATAGAGGCGGCAATGACTGGTCACCTGGTCATGGGCACCCTCCACACCATAAGCGCTGCAAAGACCGTGGACAGGATTATTGAGATATTTCCTACTCACCAGCAGCCACAGGTCAGGGCCACCCTGGCAGATGCCCTTAGGGCCGTAATCTCACAGACCATGTTCAAGAGGATAGACATCCCTGGACGCTGTGTCGCCTTTGAGATACTGATAGCCACCCCTGCTGTCAGAAATCTCATCAGGGAGGGCAAGACCTACCAGATTCCTTCGTCCATGCAGACCGGAAAGAAGTACGGGATGCAGACCCTGGACGATGCCATAATGGATCTGCTGCAAAAGGGTTGGATAGATCCGGATGAGGCCTACGCCAAGTGTGTTGAAAAGGCCAAGTTCAAACCCTACGCCAAGAGCGCCCCGGCAGACTTTACGGAGGTGGGATAACATGAGACGCGCTGAACTAAACCAGGTTCTTCAGGACATGCTTTCCAGTCATCCCAGGATATCGGACCTCAATTTTACGGTTGGAAGGCCGTGCCAGGTGGCAGCAGACGGAAGGCTGCATCAGGCGGAACCCTACCTGAAAACAGGCATCCTTGTACCATACCAGACGGAACAGCTCGCTCTGGCCCTCATTGACAACAACAGGAGGCTCCTTGCCGACCTTTTCAAGCACGGCTCCTGCGACTTTTCCTACAGTCTGGACAACGGTCCGCGCTTCCGTGTGAACGTCTTTTCCCAGAAGGGCACCTACAGCATCGTTATGAGACGCCTTGAGAACAAGGTGCCCACCATTGAGGAACTCAAACTTCCAGATTGCTTCAAGAAAATGGCCAGAGAGAAAAACGGGATCATACTTTTTACCGGTGCCACGGGAACGGGTAAGACCACGTCCCTTGCCGCCATCCTGGACGAAATAAACTCCGTTGAGGCAGCCCATGTCATCACCCTGGAAGACCCGGTAGAATACGTGCATCGTTCCCGAAAGGCCACCTTCAACCAGAGGGAACTTGGTCAGGATTTTGACACATTTGCAAACGGTCTGAGAGCAGCCCTCAGACAGGCCCCACACGTCATACTTGTTGGAGAAATCAGGGACAGGGAAACCATTGAAATCGCCCTGAATGCCTCTGAAACCGGACACCTGGTCTTCAGCACGGTTCACACCGTGAGCGCAGGCCATACCATTAACAGGATACTTGGCATGTTCACAACCGAGGAAGAACGCCAGGTGAGATTCAGGCTCGCCGACTCCCTCAGATGGGTTGTTGGCCAAAGACTTCTTCCCAAAAAGGAAGGCGGCCGGGTAGCCGTCTTTGAAATCATGCAAAACAACATCCGAGTCAAGGATTCAATAATAAACGGGGAAAGGGAAGGAAAGAGCTTCTATGAGATCATAGAAGCCGGCCATGCCTATGACATGCACACCTTTGATCAGCACATTGTGGACATCTTTGAAGAGGGCCTCATTGATGAACGGACCGCCCTTGCATACGCAAGTAACCGGGCAAAGGTTCGTCAAGGAATTGACAGGATAAAGGCTGCAAGGGGCGAGGAGACATCCGACATCGGAGGCCTCGAGATCGAGGAAGATTACCATTTGAGACAGTACTAGGAGCAGACAATGGAAATAATTTGCAACAGTTGCAGCAAAGTCTACTCGATAGACGAATCAAAGATCCCGTCAACAGGCAAGGTATATGTTAAGTGCTCCTCCTGTGGTGAAAAGATAGAGGTCAGCCGTAAGCAGCAGACTGCACCTGCCGAACCCTTAAAGACGGCCAAGGAAGGTGAGGAGTTCAAACAATCCCGACAAGAAGAGGCCCCGGTAGAGTACTTTGATCCTGAGACGAAAACGGCCCTCATATACTGCCAGGAGATTCAGGCCCGGCTGGAAATGGAAAAGAAGCTGGCGGAGCTTGGTTTTGAAACCAGGGGTATCAAGGATGAAGCAGACATAAGGCACCACTTCAGATACAACCTGTTCGATCTCGTGGTCCTGTACCAGCATGGTCCGGACCCGGACGACAACATGAAGGCAATCCTTGAATACATAAACTCAATGCCTGCACACATGCGAAGAAACACAATGGTGCTTTACATCCATCTAAGCGGAAACCGCTACGACCTGTATGATGCATTCTCAAGGGGCGTAGATGCCACTCTGAGCCCCATGGACATAACAGGATTTACCGATCTTGTACCAAAATTAATGGATCAAAAGAGGCTTACTTACAAGGTCTTCTTCGACTGCCTGGAAAAGGTTCAAGAAACCGTAATCTGAAAGGCAAACCAAGAGGGACCCACGTTTACTTGAGTGGTTCCACAACCATGTAAACAAGGTTTGGCCCGTCATGGGCAGCCTGATAATAGGTACCACCGCAGTTATAGTAGGTGGCCCCCCATTTACTACCACACTTTTCCTTCCGCCTTATCTCCTGATTTGTTCGGTGGATATGAAACGACCTTTGATGCCATTACAGCACCATTCATGACCTATATCAAGGACAACCCCTAGGTATCCATTAGACAAAGAGGGCTTAGGAATACGCGATTATCATGAATGCACGCTTGACCAACAGAACCCACCTCTTAAGAGCGCTTATCCAGGGGCTTTATCTTGGCTTTTGCATGCTTGTGGGCGTCCAGTTTTTTCTCTTTTGCAAATGGCTTGCAGCAGGCGGAGCATTTCACGAAAGGCCCCCTGCAGTGGAGGCCTTTTTGCCCATAAGCGCACTTGTGGGCCTGTATCACCTGATACTTACTGGCACATGGGACCCTGTTCATCCGGCAGGGCTTGCCATCTTTATTGCCATTGTCTGCTCTGCCCTTCTTTTCAGAAAGGCATTTTGCGGCTGGATATGCCCGGTTGGGACAATATCCTCTCTCCTTCAGTCAATTGGACAAAGACTGAATGTGGCCCTTATACCCTCCAGGTGGATCGCCCTCCCCCTTTCCTCCATTAAGTACCTGCTCCTGGGATTCTTCATATATTTCATCTTCTTTAATATGTCGCCCTCCCATGTGGAAAGCTTCTTGATATCCCCATACAACATCGTTGCCGATATAAAGATGCTAAACTTCTTTATTGATCCCACCGCAACTACCCTGGCAGCCATTGGATGCCTTGCTGGTTTGTCTGTCTTCATAGGTAATTTCTGGTGCAAATACCTTTGCCCCTATGGCGCGCTCCTTGGCCTTCTTGCCAGCGCCTCCCCTTTTCAGATAAAACGCCACGAAAAGGCATGTCTTAATTGCAAGAAATGCGAAAAGGCGTGCCCAATGTCCATTGAGATCACAAGAAAAAACATCATAAGAAACCCCGACTGCATTGG
>Ga0256832_1003537_pt1 | contig 10616 bp, 6 predicted proteins | sample 134614metaG_FD_190534 | JGI IMG/M metagenome (GOLD analysis project Ga0256832, IMG submission 190534) | Hydrothermal vent microbial communities from Lau Basin, Pacific Ocean - 134-614 | ecosystem: Environmental > Aquatic > Marine > Hydrothermal vents | place: Pacific Ocean: Lau Basin | collected...
AGATAAAGTAGTATTCTTGTTTGTAGCCCAAGACAAGCCGGAAAAAGTGGAAAGCTTTTTAAAGAAAAATGATTGGCATCTTCCGGTTTACTACATGCAAAGCAATCCGCCGGCAATGTTGCAGTCGGGTTCTATCCCTACGACTTTTATTATTGATAAACACGGATATATTGTCGTGAAAAAAACCGGTGCAGCTGATTGGAATAGCGGGCAAGTGCATAAGATACTGAATAAGCTGGTACGATAGAGGAAAGTGCTAAGCGGAATGCGAAAGATTGTGTGTTGATTCGCGAAAGTAAAAATAAATTCCTCAATTTCTCAAATAAAAAGCAGAATTTCGGCATGAAGTACTAAATGAATTTAAACGAACAAAATATTCTGTAAAGCATAACCAATCCTCAATTCCTCAGTTAAAAGCAGTAATATTGTTTGATATACAAAGCCTCAATAAAAAAGCAAAGTAATTTATGAAGTACAATAAATCCTCAATGCCTCAATTAAAAGTAATTGCTTTAATTCCAGCTCGTTACGATTCGCAGCGTTTCCCGGGTAAGCTGATGAAAGATTTAGCCGGTCAAACGGTTATTTTACGCACTTATCAGGCTGCAATCAATTCCGGGTTGTTTGACGAGGTTTATGTAGTTACCGATTCGCAGTTGATTTATGATGAAATAATCAATAACGGAGGGCAAGCTTTTATGAGCACCAAAAAGCACGCTACGGGAACAGACAGAATAGCCGAATTTGCCAAAGATATTGAAGCGGATGTTATCGTCAATATACAAGGTGACGAACCTTTTATTCACCAAAAGTCTTTGCGGGATTTGATTAGGGTTTTTGAAGAAGATATCGGTAACAAAATAGATTTGTCATCTTTGATGATTCGTCTGAAAAACCAAGCAGATTTTCTCAATCCCAACAACGTAAAAGTCGTTGTGGATAAAGATAATTTTGCCTTATATTTTTCGCGTGCGCCTATTCCTTATTCACGAGACAAGGTTTTTGAGACAGCCTATAAACATATCGGTGTCTATGCGTTTCGAAAACCGGTTTTGGAACAAATTGCCCGAATGCCACAAACGGAATTAGAACAAATTGAAAAATTAGAAAATTTACGGTTTTTACAAAACGGATTACGTATCAAAATGATAGAAACAGACCGGTTGAATTTTGGTATTGATACCGAAGAAGATTTGCAAAAAGCGGAATTGTATTTAAAAAAACAAACAAAATGAACAAATGGATTAAAGCCGCCAGATTACGAACATTGCCTTTGTCAGTGGCAGGCATCATTTTAGCGGGTTTTTTAGCGGCTAGCTATCATAAATTTGACAGGCTAATTTTTACCTTGTCCATTTTAACAGCTGTGTTATTTCAAATATTGTCCAATTTTGCCAACGATTACGGCGATGGAATTAAAGGGACGGACAACGACGATAGAATTGGACCGAAACGGGCAATTCAGTCGGGAGAGATTACTCCGGCGCAAATGAAAAAAGCAATGCTAATCACAGGATGTTTGTCTTTTTTATCCGCCTTGGTTTTGGTGACTTACAGTTTTGGATTGAGGCGATTGCCTGAAATTTTACTATATTTGGTTTTGGGTATTGCTGCCATAGTTGCGGCTATCAAATATACCGTTGGCAAAAATGCTTATGGATATTTCGGTTTGGGTGATTTGTTTGTTTTGATTTTTTTTGGTCTGGTTTCCGTTATGGGTGGCACTTATTTATATACAAAAGATTTGGATTGGACGTGGATTTTTCCGGCACTTTCTATTGGCTTTTTAAGTATGGCGGTATTAAATCTGAACAATATGCGTGATTTAAACTCCGATATTAAAGCCGGTAAGCACACAATTCCGGTAAAACTCGGCTTGGAAAATGCCAAAAAATACCATATTGTATTGATTGTGCTACCTTTCTTTTTTACACAGGCATATATTTTTCACCATTATCAAGGCAGATTTTGGCCATGGCTATTTTTGTTGCCTTATTTACTCTTGTTTCGTCATCTGATGCATATCATACAAATAAACAATCCCAAGGATTTTGATCCGGAACTGAAAAAAGTGGCAATTTTAACTTTGCTTTATGCTATTTTTTTGGGAATAGGTTTAGTAATATAAGAAAGCCGGAATTCATTAATCCGGCTTTTTCCTTGTAAAAGTTTAGTTTAAATAGGCTTATTTTGTAAAGAAATAAGTTACTTCAAGACTTAAAACATTGTGCTTGGCTAATAAATCAGTAGGGCTGAAGTTAGGTTCGTCTGCCAAATCAGGGGTGATGTTAGCTAAGCCTTGTTGATAATTAACATTGATTAATACTTGTTTGATATTAAATCCAAATCCTACATTAATACCATAATCCAATCCGTTAAAATACTGAATCATTAAACTGTTAGCAGTGCTTGATAAATCAACATTGGCACTACCAAATACCGGTTGTAAATCATAGCTTTCATTAATGTTTTGAACCGTATCATCATTCTTGACAACTTTTAAATCTTGCATTTCTATGCCGCCTAAGCCATAAGCCAAATAAGGTCCGGCATTGATATTGAAATCGCCAATATGATAAACCAAATTAACCGGAAATTGTAAGTATTGAAATCTGGTTCGCCAGTCACCGGATATTTCCTTTATGTCATTATATTTTTCTTTAACCTGTTCTAAATCAACGAGAAATCCCTTTTGAGCATATTCCAAGCCACTACGGATAGATAATATTTCCGGCATCAAGTCGTATTCAAAAACTACGCCGCCATCAAAATTTAAGGTTCTGGATGTTGGTAATTCTAAATCATCAAGGTTGGTTGCGGCATTCATGTTTACATTGGTTGCTGTTAGTCCTAATTTGACACCGAATTTGAATTGTGCAAAATTGGTTTGGATGGATAAAATTGTTATAAAAATCCATAAAATTTGTCGTTTCATAATTTCATGTTTTAAAAATTAATACGACAAAAGTAGATGCTGAAAAATCTCATGTAAATACCTATTTGATATATAAAGCATCTTATTTAATAAAAACTTTCTTTCATTTGATAAAATAAAAAATTATCATGTATTTGAAAAAGATATGTATATGTTATTATGTAACAAACTTTCATGTAATTCTGTGGATTAAACCACCAAATTCACAATTTTTCCCGGCACTACAATCACTTTTTTCAATGGTTTATCTGTCAAAATGCTTTGCACTTTTTCATCGGCAAGCACGGCTTTTTCGATGCTTTCTTTATCCATATTTGCCGGTAAATCTATTTTGTGTCGCATTTTACCATTAACCATTATAGGATAAGTTTTGGTGCTTTCTTTAATATAACGGGCTTCATATTTCGGATAAGGTTCAAAGGCAATACTTTGATCATGTCCCATCTCTTCCCACAATTCTTCAGCCAAGTGCGGTGCAAAAGGCGCTAATAAAATAACAAGCGGTGATAAAATTTGCTGTTTATTGGTTTTAAGTTTTCCCAGTTCGTTAACGGCAATCATAAATTGACTGACGGCTGTGTTGAATGAGAAATTCTCGATATCTTCGGTAACTTTTTTAATGGTTTTGTGTAAAATGCGTAATTCTTGTTCGGTTGGTTGTTCTAACGAAACGTCAAAAACACCGTTGTTGTGAAATAATGACCAAAACTTGCGCAAAAAATTATGCACGCCTTTGAGTCCGGCGGTATTCCAAGGTTTGGCTATTTCTATCGGTCCCAAAAACATTTCATACATGCGCAAGGTGTCGGCGCCATATTGTTCGATAATATCATCCGGATTGACGACATTGAATTTGGATTTGGACATTTTTTCCACTTCACGTCCCACTTTATATTTGCCGTCTTCCAAAATAAATTCGGCATTGGCTAAGTCGGGACGCCAAGCTTTAAATTTCTCGATATCCAAATAATCATAATCATCAACCATATTGACATCTACATGAACCGGTACGGTTTCATATTGGTCTTTTAACCCCAATGATACAAATGTATTGGTGCCCTTAATACGATAAGCAAAAGCCGAATAACCTAAAATCATGCCTTGATTAATCAATTTAACACTGTATTCGGGTTCGGGAACTTTGTTGATATCATACAAAAATTTTTGCCAAAAACGGCTGTAAAGCAAATGTCCGGTGGCATGTTCACTACCGCCAAGATATAGATCGACTTTTTGCCAATAATTAATCGCATCTTGACTAAATGGTTCTGTGTCATTATGCGGGTCCATATAGCGGTTAAAATACCACGAGCTACCGGCCCAGCCCGGCATGGTATTCAATTCGATAGGGAAAACTGTTTTTTGATCGATTAAATCATTGGACACAACTGTTTCATTTTGTTCGTCCCAAGCCCAGTTTTTGGCATTGCCCAAGGGCGGTTTGCCATCTTTGGGTAAATAATTTTCGACTTCGGGCAGTTCCAAAGGTAGATATTTTTCGGGTATGGGCATCGCCACACCTTCTTTATAATAAATAGGCACCGGTTCGCCCCAGTAACGTTGCCGGGCAAAAACCGCATCGCGCAGGCGGTAATTGACTTCCGCCTTGCCGGCACCGCGTTTTTCCAATTCAGCAATCATTTTAGGAATAGCCTTTTTGGCAGGCAACCCGTTAAGAAAACCGGAATTGGTCAAAACGGCATTTTTGTCTTCATTGGCTTTTTCGCTGATATCATTCCCTTCAAAAATATTGATAATAGGAATGTCAAATTGACGGGCAAATTCGTAATCACGTTGGTCGCCTGACGGAACTGCCATAATGGCTCCGGTTCCGTAGCCTGCAAGCACATAGTCGCTAATCCAAATAGGAATTTTGTCACCGGTCAAAGGATGAACGGCATAAGCCCCCGTAAATACACCGGTTTTGTTTTTAACTTCGGTCATGCGTTCACGTTCGGTTTTTCGGGCGGCTTGTGCTTTGTAGGCTTGCACTTTTTCACGCTGTTCGTTTGTGGTGATTTCATCGACCAATTCATGCTCGGGTGCCATTACCATAAAGGTGGCACCATAAAGCGTATCGGCACGTGTGGTAAAGACGTCAAACGATTGGTCGCTACCGGCAACTTTAAAATTGATGAGGGCGCCAACGGATTTACCTATCCAGTTTCGCTGTATTTCTTTGAGAGATGATGGCCAGTCAATAGTATCTAAATCGTTGAGTAAACGTTCGGCATAAGCCGTGATACGCATCATCCATTGACGCATTTTTTTACGTTCAACCGGATGACCGCCACGCTCGGAAACGCCGTTAACTACTTCGTCATTGGCTAACACGGTTCCCAAAGCAGGACACCAATTGACTTCGGCTTCTGCCAAATAAGTCAAACGGTATTTGTGTAAAATCGTATCTTTTTGTTGAGGCGTCATGGCTTGCCATTCGGCAGCAGTAAAATTGGGTGTGTCGGCACTGCAAGCAGCATTGATGTTGCTGTTGCCTTCTTTTTCAAATATTTTAATTAATTCTGCAATGGGTTCAGCCTTGTCGGTATCTTTGTTATACCATGATTTGAATAATTGTAAAAATATCCATTGGGTCCACTTATAAAATTTAGGGTCGGATGTGCGCACCTCACGTGACCAATCAAACGAAAAACCTATTTTATCCATTTGTTCTCGGTAGCGCTTGATATTTTGCTCGGTTGTAACTGCCGGATGTTGACCGGTTAAAATAGCATACTGTTCAGCCGGTAAACCGAAAGAATCATAGCCCATAGGATGCAATACGTTATAACCTTGATGTCGCTTGTAGCGGGCATAAATATCCGAAGCGATATAACCGAGCGGATGACCTACGTGTAGTCCGGCACCGGAAGGATATGGAAACATATCCAATACGTAATATTTGGGTTTGTCGGAATTGTTTTCGGCTTTAAAGGTTTGGTTTTCAGCCCAGTGTTTTTGCCATTTGTGGTCTATTCGATTAAAATCGTAGGTCTTCATTTTTGCTATTTTTTAAGTAGTTGCAAAGGTAATATAATTTGGTAATACTTTCATTCCTGTTTTGAACTTTTCAATGAGCGATATTGTAGTTTTTATCAACATTAAAAAATTGGTATGTCAAGAATTTTCTATTGTTAAAAAAACATTTTTATCCGAATTGACATTTTTACTATTTTTGTATTTCACAATTTGTTTGAACTATCAATGAGAAAATTATATATCCTTTTACTTTTGTTAGGTTTATTGCCGGTGAAAATACATGCCCAAGACCAGCCGACCAAACCTCGAAATAACAAACCGGAACGGATTATTTATCGTGGAAAAGTAGTCGATACCAAAGGGCAACCCATTCCTTTTGTCAATGTATATATGGCAAAAGGCAAATATGGCACAACCACTGATTTTGATGGCGAATTTGTGTTAAAAACCCGCCGTAAACGGGGAAAAATTACTTTTTCGGCTACCGGCTATCAAACCAAAGTGATAAAAATAAAACCTAAGGTAAAATACATTAAAGTGGTATTATCGCAAGAGAAAAACGTGCTGGACGAAGTGGTCATTGTCAAACGCCCTAAAAAGCATCTGGGTAAAAAAGAAAATCCGGCATACAGAATACTTAAACAAATTTGGAAACGCCGTAAAACCAACGGCTTAAAGCAAGTGCCACATTATGAGTATAAAAAATACGAAACTACAGAAATAGGCTTGAATCACTTGGATACCTTATTCCTTCAAAAATTATTTAAAAAAGATTATACCAAAATCATGAAGGATTTACCTTTTGATAGTGAGGGGTTTAATTATTATATTCCAATATACATTAAGGAAATTGTTTATCATATTTATGGTGACAATACGCTAGGCAAGGAACGGGTCGATATAGAAGCGGAAAAAAGCAAAGGTTTTTACCAACAAGGTTTTGTGTTTGACCGGATGGCAAATAAATTTGACGAAGTGGATATTTATAAAAATACTTTTAATTTGTTTAACAAACCCTTTGTGAGTCCTATTTCCAGCACCGGTTTTGATACTTATGATTACCTGCTTTATGATAGTATCCAAAAAGCCGGCAAAAAGTTTTACAATATTTATTTTTGGCCGCGTCGTGATGAAGATTTGGCTTTTACCGGTAATTTTTTAGTTTCTGACCAAAACTTTGCTGTGACAAAAATTCAGATGAAATTGAATAAAGAAGCTAATGTCAATTTTGTGCGTGGTGTTAATGTTGAAAAAGAATATACTATTGTTAACGACAGTATTTATTTGCCAAAAACCGATATTTTTGAAGGCGATTTTACCCTTTTGGATAAAAATGATCGCAACAAAGGACTGAATATTAAAAAAACATATCATTATTCCGAATATAATTTTAAAACAACCTATCCTCCTGAATTTTATGATAAAACGATTATCAAATACGCGCCTAATCAGTTTAAAAAAGACAGTATGTATTGGCAAAAATACACCCGATTAACAGATGCCGGAAAAACCTACCGCTTAATCGATAAAGTCAAAAATAAAAAACGTATCAAAAACATTAATAAATGGATTAATATTATAACAACCGGCTATATTGGTATTGGTCATCATCTCCAATTCGGTCCTTTGTTTCAAGCCATTGGGCGCAACGGAGTTGAAGGACTACGATTGACAGCTGGTATTAGAACTTTCAAAACACCTCATGATCGCTTCCGTTTTTACGGACATTTGGCGTATGGCACCAAAGATAAACGTTACAAATGGGGTGTGCAATTGAAATATTTAGCATCTTATAAACCGCGAGTTGAATTGGGCTTAAATTTGTCAGATGATTATGTGCAACAAGCCCGCAGTTTAATGGATGTAGGTCAGATTATGTATGTAGAAAATTTTGGCGCTAATTTTCCACTCTCCCGAGGTAAAAATGTTTTTATTTCTCATATACAAGAACAAAGTTTGAAAGTGGATTACCGCGTGGCAAAAAATTTTCATTTAGGAATGATTCCGTCTCATAAAATTATCGAACCGGCTAATCGTCAATTGTTTAGTATGGATTATCTTGTTGATAATCAACAGGTCAAATCGAAAGTAGCAGATGTAGGAAGCGATTTTTATATAACTTATACGCCCGGACGCGATGTATATGGGTTAGGGGTTGAACAACGTTACGGCAAAAATCCGTATCCGTCGTTTATCATCAACTATCACCGTGGGATGAAAGCCTTAGGCGGCGATTTTGATTATGACAAATTACAATTTCGCTATATGCAACGTGTTTTGCTGGGCAAAATCGGTAAAACCGATGTTACGATTGAAGCCGGTAAAACTTTCGGAACCGTTCCTTTGGCATTGCTCAATCCTATTCCTGCCAATCAAATTATGATTCTCAAACCCAATACGTTTACCTTGCTGAATTACTACGATTTTGTTACCGATACTTATCTGGTCGGGCATTTTGAACACCATTTTAGTGGCTTTATTCTGAATCGTTTACCTTTGATACGAAAGCTCAAATGGCGTGCCGTAGTGGCATTTCGTGGAGCTTATGGCAGTATTTCGGATGCCAACAAAGCTATAAACCGGTCCAATATTAACTATGCGGCACCAACTGATCAAATGTATTATGAATATAGCGTCGGACTGGAAAACATTGGCTATGGAAATTTGCGTTTTTTCCGTGTCGATGCCGTTTGGCGTAGCGATTACATCAGTGTTAACGGGTTGAATTCGCCAAAATTTGCCATTCGTATGGCTATCAGACCGGATTTTTAGGTTAAATTTGCCGGTAAATCCGTTCAATGAAATACCTCATATTCATACAAGATTTTTTTAATAACTTGGTCTTATCCATGGCAACTTTAATCAAAGTGCTACTGTTGAGCAGACCGGTACGTTTGCCTAAACCGCAACACAAAGACTTGGTTATTTTGGGTAACGGACCATCTTTAAAAGATTTTTTAAAACAACACAGGACTTTTTTAACCGGTAAAGCAACGATGGCGGTCAATCACTTTGCTGATACGGAGATTTTTACAGACATCAAACCGGATTATTATATGATTAATGTGCCCGAATTTTGGACAGAGGATGTCGATGCCGATGTGTTGGAACGGCGCAACCGGTTGATAGCCAATTTGGTAAACAAAACAACTTGGACGATGCACTTGATTTTGGGAATGGGTGCCAAAAAATCGGTAAAATGGATTGATATTACTAAAAAGAATCCGAATATAACTTTACATTACATCAATCCGACGCCCGTAGAAGGTTTTAAATGGTTTCGTTTTTTTTGTTACAGGCACAACTGCGGGATGCCGCGTCCGCACAATGTATTGATCCCGTCTATCATGACGGGGATTAATATGGGATTTAAAGAGATTTTTTTAACCGGTGCCGATCATTCATGGCTCGAAGAATTGTTTGTAGCAGACGATAATACAGTCTATCTGACGCAACGGCATTTTTACGATTCCCAAACCGCCCGCCCCGATGTGATGAAAAAAATGGGAAAAAACAAGCGGCGCTTACATGAAATTTTGCACAAATTTATGTTGAGTTTTAAAGCTTATTTTGACCTGAATGATTATGCTAAATCCAAGCATATAAAGATTTATAATTTAACTAAAAACTCGTTTATCGATGCTTTTGAACGCCTAAAACTGCCTGACAATGTATAAGACTTTTTTACTTTTCGGACTGTTATTGTATTTTCAATTGTCGGCTCAATTTGAAAACAAACAACTGGACAAAATTGATATTTTGCGATACGATTTTGCAGTCCGAATCAATGATACGACAGATGTAATACAAGGCAAAACGCTTATTACACTCAACCTTAAAAAGCCGGTGGATAGGTTGATTTTAAATTTTAAAAATCAAGATGCTTCCGGCTATGGCATGTGCGTTTTATCAGTAATAGACAAGTATGGTTTAAAGTTGAAATTCAAGCATTTACACGACAGTTTAACGGTATTCTTTCCTAAAAATTTTAAAAAAGATTCTTTGCAAATACAAATAACTTATCAAGGCAAACCGGCTGACGGTTTGTATATCCGGCGCAACAAATACGGTAAGCGAACCTTTTTTGGCGATAATTGGCCCAACAGGGCGCAATATTGGTTGCCTGTGATTGATCATCCGTCGGATAAGGCAGTGGTTTCGTGGTCTATTACGGCGCCCAAACATTATGAGGTTGTTGCATCGGGGCGATTGGTAAAAAAACTAAATAAACCGGATTATTTTGTGTACAAATATCAAACCCAAGTCCCTATTCCGACCAAAGTTATGGTTTTTGCAGCAGCGGATTTCAGCATCAAAAATTTTAAAACGCTCAAACTGCATCAAGCTTGTGTTCCGGTCAGCAGTTGGACATATGCCGACAGTCCCGAAGCGGGCTTTGACGATTACAAATGTTCCTTGCGGGCATTACAATTTTACGACAGTTTAATAGGTCCGTATGTGTATCAAAAATTGGCAAATGTGCAATCCAATACTCGATTTGGCGGTATGGAAAATGCCGGTAATATATTTTATGACGAAAATACAGTTGATGGCACCAAATCTGCTGAAAATTTAGTAGCGCATGAGGTTGCCCATCAATGGTTTGGTAATACCGTAACCGAGAAAAACTGGCGGGATATCTGGTTAAGCGAGGGCTTTGCGACTTACCTGACCGATTTGTATATCAAAGAACGTTATGGCG
>Ga0256832_1003538_pt1 | contig 10616 bp, 19 predicted proteins | sample 134614metaG_FD_190534 | JGI IMG/M metagenome (GOLD analysis project Ga0256832, IMG submission 190534) | Hydrothermal vent microbial communities from Lau Basin, Pacific Ocean - 134-614 | ecosystem: Environmental > Aquatic > Marine > Hydrothermal vents | place: Pacific Ocean: Lau Basin | collected...
TGGGCCGGCGGGTCTTGACCTTCGGCATAGAATCCTCCTCTCATCTTTTTCTCTCAGGATTACGTGAATTACGCTCGTATCTATATAGCAACGTTGTCACCCTGAGAGAGGGGGCGGACTTTTGGCCCGTGTTCAGGTTTGTGCGATGGTTATCGCATATTTTCATGGGCCAAGGGGTTTTGTGTTTCACGGCTGATTCGTGCGATGGTTATCGCGTTTTTTCATGGGCCATAACCCTTTTGGCCCATGTGGCCCGTGTTCGCATCAAAAAAACGCGATAGTTATCCACGGGCCAAAACCCCTAAAAAACGTGGCCCGTGGACGGAGGCCGTCCAGGACGCCGTGAAACACCACGGGCCAAAACCCCCCGGGGGGTCTCGGCAAACGAAGATGAGCAAACGCACTAATTCACTCATATTCTTCACTTTCTTCTCAGCCGGGCGGGGCCAGCTCGTACTCGGTCGGCGCGCCCACGTAGGCCCGCTTGCGCACGATTGCGCCGGCCTCGACCAGCTCGCTCAGCGCACGCTTAAGCGTGCGCTCACTCGCCCCCAGCTCTTCCGCCACCCCCAGCAGTTGCGTTTTGGTCATCGGCCCCCCGCGCAGCTCCTCGAGGATCGCCTCGCGCAGGCTCAGCCGCTTGTCGGGCGGACGACCGGTGGGGTCGGGCAGCGGCGCCAGATCGTAGGTCACCGTGTCCCGCGTCACCCGCCGCTCGACGCCGAACGGGTCCCAGCGCCGCGCGGCGTTGATCTTGACCGCGCGCACCTTGAGCAGGTTAGTGTCCTCGGGGTAGTCCTCCGGGGTCACGTCGTCCAGCAGGATCACGCTGCGAGCCTGGTTGGTCTTCTGCACGCTGCCGATGGGCATCAGGTCGCCCTTCTGCTGCCCCTTTCCCAGCTTGGGCAGGTGGTCCAGCGCGACCACGGTATGCCCGGCGTTGGTCAGCTTTTTGAGCGCCGCCATCGCCGCCAGCACGTCCACCGCTTTGATGCTGTCCACCTGCATGGCGCTTTCGAAGGTGTCGAGGATGACCAACCAATCACCGCCCTTGCGCTCGAGCAGCGCCACCAGGTCGTCGATCACCTCCCCGAAGGGCCTCCCCTTCCAAATCGGGTCGTTCTGGGCGCTGACGTAGTGCAGCTCCAGCTGATCCACCGGGTAGCGGATGCCCCTGGCCGAACGCTTCGCCCAGCGTAAGAAGGCATCGGGGTCGTCTTCGTAGTCGATGATGAGCACGCCGTGCACCGGCGTGGTGCGGCGCTCGAGGAAGTCGTAGCGCGCCTGCACCGTCACCGCCAGGTGGGCGGCCAGGGCTGACTTGCCGACGCCGCCGTAGGCCGCCAGCAGGTTGACCTTGCCTCGCTGGAACATCCCCTCCACCACCCAGCGCACTGGCGAGGGCTCGGCGGTGAGGTCGAGGACCTGGATGCCCAACGTGGCCATTTGCTCGGCCACCGGGTCCGGATCGACGTCGTGCAGATTCTCGACCAGGTAGTCGGCGAAGCGCTCGGTGCCCAGCTGAGCCAGCATCTCGGCGTAGTCCTTGACGCCGGGCAGCGTCGGCATCTGCCGCACGCTCGTGGCGCCGGCACGGACTGCTTCGGCCGCCCAGCGCTCGCGGGCCCGCTCGCCTGGGGTGTCGTCGTCGGCGTAAATGTACACATCCTTGCCGGTCAGCAGGTCGGCCACCGGCTGCAGACTGCTCTCGGCGCCGGGCATGCCCAGCACGCCAACGCGCTCGCGCCGGTGCAGGATGGCCTGGTAGGCCGCGACGCCGTTGAGCTCACCCTCGATGACGAAGACGGCCGGGCTCGATGTCTGCAGGTTGGGCGAGTGCCAGGGCCAGGCCGCAAGGCCACGTGATAGGTAGTGGTAGCGCGGTCGCTTACCCTCCGGCTGACGGCGCTTGATGTTTTGCAGCCGGCCCCAGACGTCGAAGAGGGGAATCAGCAGGCCGCCGTCTTCCTCGAGGCCAAGCTGGGCGCGGTGGGCGACGTCGAGGCTGAGGCCGTAGCGCGCCAGGATCTCGGGTGGCTCCTCGAGGCCGGCCAGGGCACGCCTGGCTTCGTCCAGGCGCCCGAGCAGGCGTTCTAGCTTCTCCGGGTCGGGCGTTTCGGCCGAGGTCTCTTCCTGCGTCTCCTGGCGAGCCCTGGCTGGCTTCTCGCTGCCGATGCGCATGCGCGTGGCGACCCGCTTGGCGTCGTCGTCCAGGCCGGCCAGCTCGAGGGAACGTCGTACCGCCTCGGCGCGGCTGATGCCGTCGCGCAGCATGATGAAGTCAACGACCGTGCCGCTGCCGCAGCCGGCGTGGCACTTCCAGCCCCAGCCGTCGGGGTAGCGCACCAGGCTCAGGCTGGGCTCGCGGTCGTCGTGGAACGGGCAGCGCCCCTGATAGCTAGGTTGGCCGTTGTGGGTTGACCCCTTGCGCAGCCGCACGCCGAGCTCGCGGAAGAGCGCGGGTAGGTCGACCACGTCCTTGGCCCGGGCCAGCGCGTCGGACATGGCTCACCCCCTTTCTTATGGGCCGGCCGGGCGGATACTTCCGCCCGGCCGTGTCTCGTGTGGCTACTTATACACCAGGAAGGTCAGCGGTCTGGCGCTTGGCGCGAGGGCGCTTGGTCCGTACCTTGGGAGCGGCGCTCTTGATGCGGCTGCGGTCGCCTTTGGCCTCGACGATGATTTGGGCCTCGCGGCCCAGGAGCTCGATGCCGGCCACCTTCAGGCTCTCGAGGGTCACCGGCTCGAAGTTGGGGTCGGCCTTGGCCTCCTCGAAGGTGGGCAGCTTGTCCAGGCCCTCGACCGAGTTGTATTCCTCGGGGAAGACCATCTCAGGGGCATTCTCGGGATCTTCGACGTCGAAGGGCTTGCCGAAGAGGGCGCTCACGCGGTTGTAGAAGTGGCTGGCGTCGTTGAGGACCGGGTACCCTTGCTTGTCGCGCGGGATGCGCACGAAGTCCCACATCAGGATAGGGTTGCCGTCCTCGTCTTCGCCCAGGTCCCAGATGAAGACCAGCTTGGGCTCGTAGGCGTCCTCGCCGTACTTCTTGCCGCGGTACCCTCGCACCTCGTGCAGCACCGCCTCGTAGGTGCCAGGCTCCACGTCCACGATGGCCGTTCCGTTGCTCGTTTGGGGTTTGAACTGCATGGTTCCTCCTTCCGTGACGCGCGGCCCGTGCGGCCGTCGGTCACCACATCTCCCTGCGAAGCTCGTCGAGCTTCAACGTCGCCTTGGTGGTCAGCTGCTCGAGCTCCTCCACCCTGCCGTTGGCCTGTAACCACAGCGCACGCGCGGCCTCGCGGTCGTACTGGCCGTCTTCAAAGAGCTCGCCGGTACCTCCGCAAAGGCCACAATCCACCTCCCCTTCCTCAGAGATCCACGGCCTGCGCGGGTCGCCGAAGGTCATGAGGACTTTGCCCGTGCCCTGGCAACCAGGGCACTTCTCTGGTTCGTAAATCCAGTCGTCGCCGGCCCTGTACTTGGCCAGCACGATGGGACCGTCCATCGGATACCTCCATGCATACGGGGGCCCGAAGGCCCCCGTGGTCTGGGTTGGGTTGTAGAAGAGCAGCGGGCCCCCACCCCTGCCCGCGCGTGGCGGCGCTGCCGGGGCGGGTCTCCTCCCGCCCTCGGCCCCGCGTCCCGAATTCCCGTTAATCCTGCTTAACGTGATTTACAACGACCATTTTCCCAGCACCGGGAAGATGGTCACTCATCGTTAGGTGGATTTAGGGCCTTACTCTGCCATTCCACCTCTAGCGCCCTGCGGTCGTCCTCATCGACGGCATGGAACGTAGTCCCAAAACCGCATGAGGGGCATTCGAGCTTGACGTTGCCGTTGCCGTCGTAGTAGTACAATGGCGCCTTGCGGCATCGAGGGCATGGGGCAAGCCTGGGGCGAACTATGGCGTCGTCAGTCGTCATATGCACTCGTCTCAGGCTGGACAGGCGCCGTATCGGTCGCGCCCGCAGTAGCGTCGTCTAAGGTTTGAGCATCGGCTGCGACGCGAACGTTGCTCCTCCCCGCTGCGCACATCGTCGCCTCGATCTCTCCAACATCGATGTAGTAGAGGTTGTGCGAAATCCTAGAGGCTATCTCGTCAAGTACCTTCTCGGCCTGCCGCAGCGAGCAGGCCTTGCTGGTGAGGATGAGTTCGCGGCCCGTGCTGTGGTTTACGACCTTGACGCGATAGGCATATCCGCTAGATGGCGTCGCCATGTAGATGGCTATTCTGTCTCCTGGGGCTAGCGCGTAGATGGTGCCGGTACCAGTTCGCAGGGTGATCATGAATCCCCCCTCCCCGCCGCGCACATCATCGCCCCAGCTAGCAGGCCCAGGGTGCCGGCGGCCCAGGCGATGAGGAGGGCGGTGAGCCAGGTCATTCGGACACCTCCCGCACCGGGAATGCGAGGCGCTCGAGCGCCGGCCCCATTATGTGCAAGCGCAAATAGTTACTGAAGTGCTCCGCCATGTCTTCTGGCGCAAGCTCTAACCCCATTGGTGGCGCCAGCACCGGACGATTGCGCAATCCAGTACGCACCTCCCACATCAGCACTACCAGCCTGATGTCCACCATGCTGTTGTCGCGCACTACCCCTAGCCGGACTTCGCGCAGGCCGGTGATGGCCGCCAGTTTGCGCGGGATGGGTTTGATGCGCAAGACGCGCAGGGCCGAGCCATCTTTGAGGTTCTCATACTCAGGGACGGCTATGCGGGTTACGTGCACAACATCGCCGATGGAATAGGGCAGGTAATGCCCCACTTCCTCGTTTCTAACTACCATCACGACCGCCACCCCCCAGGCGCGCCAGTCCCGGCGCACACGCGGCACTCGATCCCGTGCTCATCCACGCCGTAACCAGCGCAGGTCGCGCAGACCTCCACTAGCCGCCAGTCGCCCAGGCTCGAGGCCCGGGCGTCGCCCCAGAACGCCCGCTGCATCCAGCGGATCCAGGGCGAGCCATGCCACTCGGCGGGCACGCTCATACGGCGGCGCTCCAACGCCAGTTGCACCTCGCGGTTGAGGTCCTCATAGGTCCTGGCCCGGATGATGGTCGGGCTGTCGCCCGGCACCAGGTGTAGCCGCCAAACCCGCGGCGGCAGGATGGTCGGCTCGCGGGCGGCCCGTTCGGGCTGCTCCGGGGGCCAGGGTGGGTTACCGGTGATGGTGGTCATAGGCCAAGCTCCTTTATGGCCTCGAACATCTTGGCTGCCTCCTCAAACGGCATCCAGCCGTCATACTCCCCGCTGGGGATCTGCCTTATTTCCGCCCGCACGTCGTCGGAGTGGCGCAACCCAATTAGCTCGTCGATGTCATCTGCGCGGTCATCGATGATGAGGGAACCGCTACCGCGGCGGAACCGGTAGTAAAAAAGCGCTCCATTGGGCGTGCGGCCACTGAGTTGCTGAGGGCAGCAAACAGATAGATGGTCAATGCCTGAGTAGCCCCGCTCCTCTAGCCACTCGATCAGCTGATCGAGTGCGGCGGCCGCGCCCGGAAACCCCATTCTCATCTCGGCCACCCCTCCCTCCTCACGTCCAGCCAGAGCGCGATGGCGATAACGATGGCAATAACGATCAGGTGGGCTAGTGCGCGGATCATCGCCGCACCTCCCGCTGCTCTCCAGCCTCCCAGAACCCGTATGCGTTGCGCCGCACGCCTACACCCTCCGCAACGACCTGCAGTTGCAGGTACAGGCGCCGCTCGGCCTGGGTCGCGCCACCGGTGCCCCTGGCCTGAATTCGGCGGCGTAGGGCATTGATTACCGTCGTTAGTTCGTCCCTGCTGAGAGCCACGACGTGCGTGCCGCTCGAGCCGGGGACCTGGGGTATCAGCTCAGGCATGACCACGCCTCCCCGTCAACTCGGCGGCCACAGCCGCCAGCATCTGCTCCGCCAGCCGTTTCCGCGCCGCCGCCATTTCGTAGCGGACCGCGCTCCTAACGCCGATGCCGCCCCAGCTGGCAGCGCGCATCGTGCCGGCATGATCGGCCACCTCCCGCCGCAGCTCGCGCAACGTGCGCTCGAGCGTATCGGTCGGGGCGTTCGCAAGGGCGAATGCCAACCCGTCGCGGGGGCCGGCGTCGTCCGTGGTAGACTGCTCGTAGGTCTGGGTGTCTGTCATCAGATGCCTCCGTTCACGCCGGCGTCGCAGCGCCGGCCTTTTGGTTTTGCAGTTCGCGGATGGCCCGCCGAGGCACGCGATAGGCTCGCCCGAACCGAACGGTGGTCAGCTCTCCCGAGCGGACCATGCGGTAAACGGTGTCGTAGGAGACGTTGAGGAGCCGCGCGGTCTCCTTCAGCGTCAGCGTTTCCGCCTCGGCGTTGATGTAGGAATGTTCGGCCAGGCGCTGCATCTCGATCAACGCCTCGGCCATGTCGGCCTCGAGCTCGGCCAGTTGCTGTTGCAGCTCGGCCTTTTTTCTCGACAGCTCGCGGTAGCGCTGCCGAGCCTCGATGTAGGTTGTGCGCATGGGGTTACCTCCGCTGCGCCCGGTATGTTGCCCGCCGGGCTTGACGCTCGCGCCGGCGGCGCCGGCGAAGTTCGTTGCGTTTGGGGAAGGGCCTCTTCGAACCGCCCTTGCGCTTCGGCGTTTTCCTGCGCAGGCCGAAGCGGCCAGTGGGCAGCGGGATCAAGGGGATAGGGTCAATGAGCGCCCGCATGCTCCACCTCCTCCCCCATCAGCTCCGCCAGCACGTCGGCCGTGGAGCGGCCGAGGCGGGGGGCGAGGGCGCGGGCGAGGGCACGGACGGTGCTCACGCCCGGGTCACGCCGATAGCCGCGCTCGAGGTAGCCGACGTGGGTCAGCGAAAGCCCCGCAGCGACGGCCAACTCTTGCTGCGTCATGCGCGCTTCTTCGCGCAGGCGCTTCAACGTGGTCATGTTCACCTCCTGGGATGTTCAGATTTGCTTTAGGTTTTTGCTCCTGGCAGGCTAGGCTGGTGGTGCGGCGGGCAAGAGAAGGGAGTTGGTGATGGATCGAGACGCAAAGGCGTTGGAGTTAGCCTGGAAGATCATTGGTGAGGTGTACGGCTATCGCGATAACTCGTACAGCGAATTCGTCACATCGCTTGGCAACTCCGCCATGATGGACGGCGATGCAAAAGAAGCCTACGCGAAGGCTAAGGAATTTTTCGGCGTTGAGAATTCAGCGCACATTGGCGATAAGGCGCTGAAAGCCATTGCCCAAAAATGGGCATCGCTGGTCAATGAAGTTGCCAGGACGCTGGCAGATGGTTTAGGGGAAAAGGAGTAGCAGTTTTAGCTTGCCCGCCGCACTAGCCTATTCGTCAAAGAACTCCCTTCCAACCGGCAAGTAGCAACGGTCATATGTTTCCGGGTCCAGCTTCAGCTCTTCAACAAGGTGTTTGACGAACTCCGCCGCTTTGGCGGCTGCCTCCTTCGGGCCGCTGACCGCAAAGGTGGCGGTGAACTTGTGGTCGTCGACGGGGATGGTTACTACGATAGTATCTTTGGTCATCTTGTCCTCCTAACCCCCGCCGCCCCTCGAGCGAGGGGGCGAGGGGTTGTGATCGTTGGTATGTGCACCTTCACAGGTACTTAACTGTTGAGTAGTCCTGAGGTAAAAAAACACTCCGCTATTCCGCTGTCACATGACGTAGTGCTAGGTTCGCCCATAAATACGGCGCTTAAGCGGTGTAGTAGACGTCCAGTTTTCAAGTTCCACTGGGGCCGCAGCCCGTTGAGTACATCTTAACTACTGTTTAGTTAAATGTCAACACCTGTTTACGAACAGCTGTTCTATAATCAACACATGAGCACTTCAACGGCTGAGGTAGGAGAGCTTATTAGGAGACGCCGACGAAAACTTGGTTTGAGTCAAGCTGATCTTGCAAGGGCCGTTGATGTAACAGATGTCTACATCAGCGGCATAGAACGCGGCGTCCGCAGCCTCGAGCGCTGGCCCTGGCAACGCCTCGAGGCCCTTCGCCGTGCTCTCCAGTGGACCCCCGAGGAGTTCGCCGAGGCCACGGGCATCGAACTCCCAGACCTTTCATCCACGGGTGCAAAAAATCCCCCCATTCTCCCGGCCGGCTACTCTATGATTCCCGTAGTTGGAGCAGCTAACGGAGGTAAACCCGTGGAATACGCAGTACCCATCCGCAAAGATCTCATGCGCCAAAATGCCATAGCCTTCGAAGTTCAGGGAGATTCGATGAACGACGGCTCGGCCGACGCGATCCGCGACGGCGACCTGGTCCTCGTTGACACCTCTCTCACCGACCTGGTGCCCGGTAAGGTCTACCTGGTCGAACTCCCTGGTCAGGGCCTCATGGTCAAGCGCCTGCGGCGCGTCGGCGATGCGCTTTGGTTCATGTCCGACAACCCCGTCAACGGCTCCTTCCCCGCCGAGGACGTCGTGCGGGTGGTCGGTCAGGTCTACGGCAAGATCAGCTATGGGCGGGTGAGTTAGAAGAATGCAATAGGTGTAATACCGTGAGGAGGAATAGGTATGCCAATTCCAAAACGTGTTGAAAAGCGGCTAGCAGATGGGTTGCGGAAATTCCAGCCGATCATTAGCAGGGCAAGGAACAAAGACATAAATGAAGCTGACACCGTTCGCCTAGTCACTGATATTCTTTATGAACTATTTGGAATCGATAAATATACACAAGTAACTTCCGAATACGCCATTCGTGGGCGCTATGTTGACTTGGCTATTATCAACCCAGGCGAAGAGCAGCCATCTATATTAATCGAGGTTAAGTCCATTGGTACAGAATTAAACGACAAGCACGTTCGCCAAGCCGTTGATTATGCGGCGAATCAGGGTGTTGAATGGGTTATTCTTACAAATGGGCAAATATGGCGTTTCTACAAGATCGTTTTTTCTCAGCCAATTGAACGTGAGCTGGTTGATGAAGTTAACCTGCTGGAGTTGAACCATCGCGCGAAACGGGATCTTGAACGACTGTACCCCATTACCCCAGAAGGTATAAAAAAGAATGCCCTGGAAGGAAAATACCGTCAGCGACGAGTAATCAACCGCTTCTTCGTCGCTGCCGTGATACGCAGCGAGCGCATCGTAAACGCCATTCAGCGAGAGTTGCGACGTATCGAGCCAGAAGCCAAGGTCACAGACGAGGAGCTTTTAGAGCTCATTGAAAGCGAAGTCTTGAAGCGCGAAGTTGTGGAAGAAGACCAAGCTAAAGAAGCCGAGCGAGCTGTTCGTCGCGCGCGTAATCGGTTGTTGCGTAATCGCAAAAAGAAAGTTGCAGATCGCCAGAAGGAAGAAGGCGATTCTTGAATACCTGGACCCTCTGAACATGCCCCGCCGCCGCCCAGGAGAGGGCCTCATTCGCCAGCGCGCCGACGGGCGCTGGGAGATCCGTGTGGAAGCTCCACGCGGCCCGGACGGCAAACGGCGGCGCCTGGTAGCCTATGCCCGCACCTGGGAAGCAGCGCTGAAAAAGCGGGCCGAGCTGCTCATCAAAGCCGGGCGCGAGGCGCCAGAGGAGGCCGGCGCGGCCATCACCCTGGGGGAATGGATCGAGGGCTACCTGCAAAGCCGTGAGGACGAGGTGCGGCCCAACACCCTGGCGCGCTACCGCACCTACGCCAAGCACTTGCGCCCACTCGCTGACAAGCCGTTGAGCGAGCTGAGGGTGCCTCAGATCGAAGCGCTCTACAAGGACCTTTCGGCTAACATCGGCCGCAGCCACCTGGCTCATATCCGTACGTTTCTGCGCTCAGCGCTGCGCAAGGCGGTGCGCTACGGCTACCTCGAGCACTCTCCGGCCGAGATCGCCGAGCTCCCGAAGACACGACCCGAGCAGCGAAAAGCGCGGGCGTTGAGCCAGGCCGAGATCGAGCGGCTCCTCGAGGCCGCTCACGGCACCCGCTACTACCCGCTGCTCTACACCACGCTGGCCCTGGGTCTACGCCGCGGCGAAGTCTTGGGCCTTCGCTGGGAGGACGTAGACTTCGACCGCGAGGAGCTTGCCATCCGCCGCATCGTGGTCCCCGTAGACGGGAAGACGACGATTGGCGAGCCTAAGACCCTGGGGAGCAAGCGCGTGTTGCCGCTGCCGCCAGACCTGCGCGACGTGCTTCTCGGCTGGGGCATAGAGCTCGAGCGCGTGAATCTCTACGGTGGTTGGGTTTTTCCAGCCAAAACCAGCGCCGAGACCCCCATCAACCCGCGCAACCTCGAGCGGGCGTTCAAGGGTCTGCTCAAGAAGGCTGGGTTACCAAACTACCGGTTCCACGACCTGCGCCACACCTTCGCAACCCGCACGCTGGCCAGCGGCGTGGATCCCAAGACGGTCAGTGGGCTGCTGGGGCACTCTACCGTAGCACTTACCCTCGATATCTACACTCACCTCGAGCGCGAGCGCATGAAACGAGCCGTGCAAAACGTTTTGGGCCTTTCCAATCGCGCGAATGAGGATTAGGGTGGTCACTTGGTGGTCAGATAACGAAAAACCCCCGGCCTTCCGACCGGGGGTTTTTCTCGTCCCTGAGCTTGGTGGGCGATGGTGGACTTGAACCACCGACCTCACGCTTATCAGGCGTGCGCTCTAACCAACTGAGCTAATCGCCCGCATCGCCCAGCACGGGTTATCGTAACAACCGCCGCCGGTAGTGTCAAG
>Ga0256832_1003539_pt1 | contig 10613 bp, 8 predicted proteins | sample 134614metaG_FD_190534 | JGI IMG/M metagenome (GOLD analysis project Ga0256832, IMG submission 190534) | Hydrothermal vent microbial communities from Lau Basin, Pacific Ocean - 134-614 | ecosystem: Environmental > Aquatic > Marine > Hydrothermal vents | place: Pacific Ocean: Lau Basin | collected...
AGAACATCTCGAGGGGATATCTCCAGAACAAGTAGCATAAAGGGTCTTTTCTTGGGTTTCGCCGCTGTTGAGAGATAGATCTATCTCTGTAGGCCAAAGCTCTAAAGTAGCACGGGAGGGAGTATTGTTAATATTATTTGTGTTTAAGGTGACGTTAATGAGTATACTACTTCCATTCTGAAGGGAGAGGACCACCTTTCCTCTATATGTCCCGCTGCGTAAACCATGGTCATTGACTCTTACCGTTAAGGATCCGTTGCCGGAAATACCCACACTTGGATAATTAATCCATGCTCCTTCCACAGAGGTGACGGTATAGGCCAACATTTGACCACAGGAATCCTTTACAGAGACTTCTTGAGCACCCGAACCACGAAAAGAGAGATTGGTAGGGTATATCTGAGGGATACAATTTTGCTGAAGTATTGGTCCTTGTCCTTTATTTACTTGTAAGGAAAAGGAGGCGGAAGAGTTTCCTGCCGCTACTTTTAATACACCGGAACATTCTTCTTGATCAGTATTAATGACTAATTGTCCATTATTGTTTTGAATTTGCAAACAAGGGTTGTCTACTAAATATGCGTAATTTAATAAAGCGATATCTGTTTCTTGGGTAAGGACTTTCTGGGCGCACTTTACTTGAAAACTTTGGGGAACAGAAAGATTAATGGTGCTCCCAGAGGCAAACCTTTGACCATTATTATCTACTAAGACAATCTGTCCGTCACACACACCGGGAGTTTCAAATACTTTGATATTAATGGGTACCTTAAATTCTTGATTATATGATCCAGATATACATTTAATAATAAGATTGTCGTTATATTCTCCTACACTAATATTAGAGAAAGTAATATCTAGAGAGCCATTATTATATGAGGCTACGATATAAGAAGGGCTTTCTACCTGACAGCTAGAAGGCGGATTTTGACAGTTATCTCTAAAAGAGAATTTGTAATGGGGCTTTAACGCGGTAAAAACAGTCGCCGAAATAGGGCTAGGCCCTTCCATATTGATAGAACTTATTTGGCAAGCATTACTTTGCGTAAAGGTGACGCTAGTTTGCCCGCAGACGGCCCGTGGGGGTTGAGAAGAGAGATCTTCAGGAGTAGGGGGGACGCCGTCTACACGGGTATCAAAGCAAATGTTTAGGCGATAAGAAAGGCCTTCTGGTGGTTGATGATTGGACCAATCGAAAGGGGCGAGGAAAAGATTTGATCGCCAGTCAAAGCGCAGATATTTGGGGAGTTGGGCCACGACAAAGGGTTTTAAGGCACTATATTCTCCCAAGGGTTGCCAAGTAAGATTCTGGTCAAGATACTCCTCCTGGCTTTCTACTAAGCCTTGCGTATCTCCTTGCCATTCCCGCCAAACAAAAAATTCTACTTCTTGGTTTGCAAAAGGCCCTAAGAGCAAAAAAAGAGGGATGCGTGGTTCTTCTCCTGGGCGTATTTCAATGGGCCCGGGAAGATCATTTAAAAAGATCCCCGGAGGGTAGTCTAAGGCCTGGACCTCGGCCCTTAGAAATAAAAGGCTAGAAAAGAGAAAAAACCAAAAAGCTACTACAAAATACCGCCGCATAACCCAACCCCCAATCATGTTATTTTCCATAATTTTTATCCTGCAAAAGAGATGCCCAGATAGATCTTTATAATTGTAGCGAAAAATCTTTTTTTTGAAACTTACCGAGGTAATAAGATCGGAAGCTTTAAAAAGGGGGGACAAAATTTGACAATTTTTGCTTCATACTGTCGCAAAGTTGTCTCTTAAAAGGAGAAATTTGACCAACAAAAAAGGAGGGGGTACCCCCTCCTTTTTTGTTTAGTTTTTAGACTTGTTTTAGTCCATATTGCCGTCGTAGCTCATTTCAAGCATACGGCTCAAGATGGTGCTTACCCAGCTCTGGAGTTCATAACCAAGGGCCGGGACATAGTTGTCGTTTTCATTCTGGAAGTAAACCTTTACCCAACCAAAATCAAACCCTGCGGTTTGGATGTTAACCGTAGCCAGAGAGGTATCCAGGATACCGGCGCTTCCAGAACCTACAGGGATGTAGTTGACTTCGTAACAAAGAGCGTTGGTCTGCACTTCGTAAGGAGAGAAGTCTATCTCTTGCGCAATGGTTTGTTCTTTGTCGTCATAGACGTCAAACTTAACGGTAACACAATATTTAGCTAAATCGTAAGAGCCAGAAGGATTGTTGTTGACATCCCAGATATTGGAGAAGACAGGAGCATATCCACCAGAAGCAGCAAAGGTTTCTTTCTTGGTGGGGAAGCTTACCACCAAGTCTGTGGCGGCGGCCAAGTCACTGCGGAGATCATACATAGCGTAGAAAGCACTCTTGGCTAAGACGCTATTAAGATCACCAATACCACCCGTGAGGATATCATCGAAAAGAGGTGTGTCTTTACCGGTGGCGTCAGCAATGGTGATAGCAGCATCAGAAGTGCCTTTGAGGGCGGTAGCCTTATAGGAGAAAATGGGTAGCGCATCAGCAAGCTTTACGATCTCCACGCTCCCGAACAAGACGTCAGGGGCATCAACCGCAGTAAATGTATTGTCACCGATAGTGATGTAACCCTTTTCCGCCAAATCTTTACATTGGGCAGAGGTGATTTCTTCGAGACCACTTACCGCAGAAAGGGCGATGAATTCTACATATCCTTCTTTGGTATCATCTTTGGTTACGGTAGCAGCGGCTCCAGTGCCGGCATAGCGAAGGGAAACTTCTGTCCAGGTGCCCGGCACCGTGACCGTATCACTATCACTGATCATGTCTTTACCCCGATAAAGCTTGGCCGGGGCGTTTGGACCACCATCCTGCAAGAGCACGGAGAATTCATCATAAGGGCTCATGCAGACTACAAAGTCAAGCACTTCTTCACTGCGCTTACCTTCACGGAAACGCATTTTGGCCACTACGAGCATGTCAGAGGTGTTGACCACCCGGAAATAAGACAAGGCGTTGCGGGCGTTATAATAGCCCATAATCAAAGCGTCACCTTTCCCTCCTGGGTTAACATCCACCAAGGCCCAAGCCATAGAGCCCAGGAAGGCAACCATGACAAATGCTAACAAAACCCTTCTCAACATAACTCAACCTCCTCCTTAAAAGTTTTATTTAAGCTTTAATCGGCCACCTTGAGGTAGCACCATACCTCCTAGCATTTTTCCTCAAAATAGTAAAGCAAAACGAATACCATCTTTTGTTATTGGGCAGGGATATGATACCACGTACCCTCTATTTTGATCCATTTTTCTTTGCGTTTGACCGTAGTCACCAGCGGCTTTTTCGCATGCGAAAAAGAGACCTCGATCTCAAAGGCCATCTCTACTTCGGCCATATCCTTTTCCGGGAAAGAAAGCCCCACAATCTGGGCCTTACGATAGCGGGCCAAAGGGTTGTTGCGCGAAGAGATATAGTCATTGAGATCGACTTTTTTTCTAAAAAGCGGGTATTCATATTTATAAGCTTCGGCCAATTGGCCGTTTATACGCAAAGACCAATATTTTTCGACCCGTGTGCGCAGTTTTTCCTCTTGGGAGGCACAAGCCACTAAAAAGAACAAAAGGATCAGGAGCCAAAAGTGCTTTTTCATGGCTGGTTAATTTTGACCATAATTGGCTAAATTTAGCCAACCCGGTTTGGGAAGATCAAAAAAGAAAGGTTTGTCCGTATAAACTTCAAATACCGGGGCGACCAGATCGCCTTCACAGGCCTCCTCACATAAGAGCTGCAACACCCCTGCCCCTTGGTCTTTTAAAAAGAAGGTCCCGTCGGGGAGGATTACGGTGCGCTCGATCTCCTGCCCTACTAAGTTTTTATAAACTACTTGGGCTCCTCCTAGGCCTTCTTCGGGGACCCAAAGGAGGTTTCCGTCTCGGTCATCATAAAAACGTCCGAAAAAGAAAGACCCTTGGTAATCTTTGGGAAGGGCAAATAAATAGCAGAAGAGATAAAAATTGTAGGTCTTCCCCTCAAAAGAAATGCGTACCCCCGCCATGGCCATACCAAAATCTTCATAGGGGAAAAGTAACGGCGCCGCTTCTCTTTCTTTTCCCCAAAGGGCCCCTTGGTAAAGCCAATCTAGGACAATGGACAAGGCCTCTTCAGGGGAAAGAAAGTTTTCAAAGCCCAAAAGGGCCAAGGATTCCCCCACAAGGAGGGGTTCATAACCTTGTTCTTTGGCCCTTGTCTCCGGGACCGAACCATCAGGAAGCAGGTGTGCAAAGGAAAGATTTGCCACGGCTTGTTTTAGAAATTCTTGGGCCGCCAAGGTCAAAGGGGTAGAGAGCCGAAGCTGCGGAAGATCCGGTATCTCTTTTAAGATTTCGTAACGTGCTTTTAATTCCTCTTTTTCCTCTGGGGACAAAGGGGATTTTTGTTCTTGTTGGGCGAGAAATTCTTCAAAAAACTTTAAAGGAGCCTTTCTAAAGGCGTTAATTTGTTCCAAGGCGCTTTCTTCTAAATTGTAAAAGACCATTTCGGACTCTTCCGCATAGAGGGAAGAGGCCAAAAACAAGAATAAAGAAAGGATCATTAGGCTTGATAAACACCGCATAACGTTATTTAAACTCAAGCAAAAATTGCGCCAGGCTTATTTAAGCATTCCCTTTCAGTTCTGATAAATAGAGCCATCCGATCCAAGAGGCAGGATAAAGTAAGGCCACTTGTTCGATCTGGGCCAAGACCTGGCTCAAGATCCTCGGAGCGTTCCCAGAAACCTTTCCCAAGTTTTGAACACGCCACTTATACTTGTCCAGACAAGATGGAGTAGAAGGCCAAAGTCCAAAAAGAGGCACTTGAAACCTTTGGGCTAAGTGTAGCCAACCAGTAGGGATAGAGGCGTGTCCCTTAAGAAAGGGGACTTGGGGCCCTTTGGGTTCCGGTACATCTACGAGCAAAAAAAGCCTTTTCCCTTGCGCCAACGCCTCGGCACATTTTTCATACGCCTGCCCCTCTTCCCTTAAAATAAATTGGATGCGCTTGGCCCAAGCACGCCACATCTTAAGGCCCCTTTTTTCCACAGGGGAAGAAGATTTAGAGGCCCTGGGTTCTTGCCCCAAGATCAAGACAACCTCTTGACCTTCTTGCCAAAGGGCTTCCACCAAGAGCCAATAATTAAAAAAATGGCCACAAATAATGATACAAGGGGCGGGAAAAGACCAAGTATAGTGATCAAAACAAGCCCGGATCTTCTTCTGATCCCTTCGAAGGATAAAAGCGTTTTCAAGGGCCATTCTCATCTCAAAATGAAGGATCTCTCGAAGAATTTTCCCGGGCCTTACAAAAAAGGGGGCCAAGTTAGACAAGACCTTTTGTTCCCACTTTTTATAAGACCCCGGGCGATACCAATGGCCTGTAAGGTGAATAAAAGGCCACATCTTTGGCGGAGGGAGAAGATGTCCCAATCCTTCCAAAAAAGAAAGATAAAGATCTAAGAAGGTATTTCCCATCGGTGTTCAAAGAAACTGATCCCGAAGAGGTGGGCCTCTTTCTCTACGGTAATCTTGAGGGTGTCGGTGGCCAGGACCAAATTCCCTGTTTCATCCGCTAAGATCACGACCAGACGATAGCTTCCGGAGAGCAAAGGCAGGGAGGGGAAAATAAGCCTTGCCTCTCCGGAAGGCCCGGGGAAGAGAAGGCCTTGGTAGTGACTACTGGTTGCAAAGACCGTTACTTCATCGTTTCTAATCCAGGCAAAACCGAGACTAAATTCCCGGGCCTCTGGCGGCCCTAAGTACGAAAACTCGACTTCTAATGGTTCAAACAACTTTATCCGTCTTTCCCGGGCGCCATGTATCCGGAGTTGATAAGGCTGGGAGAGGCTCTCTTTTGAGGCCTTAGCGGCGGGGCTTTTATTTTTTAACCTTTCGCGGGACCAATCTTCGTAGGCCTGCACTACTTGCTTGGCTTCTCCTGCCAGTTTAATTCGCCCCTGCTCCAGCCAAAAGGCCCTTTGGCACAGATGGGTTACGTGATACATGGAATGGCTACAAAACAAAATAGTTTTGCCTTGGTCTCGAAACGCCAAGATGCGATCAATACTTTTCTTTTGAAAGCGTTGATCACCTACGGATAAGGCCTCATCTACGATCAAAATATCTGGATCCACTTGTACGGCGATGGCAAAGGCAAGACGGACATACATCCCGCTCGAATATGTCTTCACTGGTTGGTCGATAAAATCTTCAAGTTCCGCAAAGGCGATAATCTCTTCCTCGCGGGCCTTGATTTCTTTTTCTTCCAAGCCCAAAAGCGCGGCGTTGAGGTAAATATTTTGTCGACCTGTAAATTCTGGATGAAACCCTGCTCCCAGTTCCAATAAAGCCGCCACCCGCCCTTTACGTTCCACCTCTCCGGTGGTAGGGGAAAGGGTCCCGGCCAAGATTTTTAAAAGCGTCGATTTCCCCGCCCCGTTGTCTCCGATAATCCCCACCGTCTCCCCGGCCATCACCTCAAAACTGATGTCTTTAAGGGCCCAAAAGGGGCGATGACGAGGCTTGCGGACCAAAAATTCCAGCAATCGGTCAACAGGACGGTCATAAAGACGGTAGCATTTGGAGACTTGGAAGACACGAAGGGCTAACATTATAAGACGTCTGCAAACCCGGAACGACATTTTTGAAAAAAGCCCCAGCCAAGGAGCAGGGCGAAGAAAGCAAAAATAAGGGCCAGAACCATCTCCTTAAAGCTCCAAGGTATGCCTAAGAAGAGCCCTTGCCAAATACGCACGAAATACGTAAAAGGGTTGGCCCAAAACAAAAGACGCAGTTTTGGGGGGAGCATGTCCATGCTGTAGAGGATGGGTGTAGAATAAAACCAAATCATGGTGATCAAACCGAGAAATTGTTGTAAGTCCCGCAGGTAAACCACCACCGCCGCCACAAACATGGTTACCCCTAAGGTGAAGAAAAACTGTACCAATAGCCAAAAGGGCGCGCCCCAAGCACTCCAAGCCAAGCCCCCGGTAGCATATAGGAGCACCATCAAGATGAAAAGGGCCGGAAGACCTAATAAATAAGAAGCCACCACCGTACTAAACGGCAAGATCTCACTCGGGAAGACCGCCTTGGTTAAAAGGTGCCCTTGGCTGAGGAGAGAACCCGCCCCCCGAAGGAACGCCTCGTTGTGGATGGACCAAGGGATAAAGCCTGCGAGAAAAAACCGGAGGAAATCCTCGTCAAAACCTCCGCCCACCCGGATGCGCACCTTGAAGACATACTTAAAAAGAAAGACAAAGACCAAGATCGAAGCTAAGGGCTGAAGAAAGAGGGTAAGGGGCCCGAGGAAAGAACCGGCAAATCGTTCCTGAAGGTCTCGTCGCACAAAGGCCCAAAGCAAGGCCCGATGTTTCCACCACATGATTTTAATAAACCGCGAACTTGGACATCTATCCACCACGAAAAAAACAGCCTTAAAGAGGCTTGCTTGTCCAGCATCTTTAAAACGGCTAACCTTACCAAAAAAGGAGGTCGGGGTGCGGATTGTCTTTTTCCATCTCGCAGAGAGTTTTGGAGGCGCAGAAAAGCTTACCAACCAACTCCTTCCTTATTTTCAGGGAATTGACGGGCTTAAACTAGACCTAGTCACCAACCTTCCTCATATTTTTTCTGTCCCTCAAGGTGTAGAACTCATTCCCTTCCCTGGGCCAGGCTTTTTTAGACGCTTTCAAGACATCTTGTTTCAAGTCCGTAAGTTACGAGAAATTCTCCAAGGGGCCCGTGTAGTCCTTGCGGTCATGCATTATGCATCTTTTTTGGCCAGCTTAGCGGCCCAGCTCTTACCAAAAAGGCCTCAAGTCTTGGCCCTGCTCCACGGCCCTATTAGACCGGCCTTGGCGACTATTTTGCGCTCAAGAAGGTTTTTTTTATCTTGGGCCGCACGCATCCTCTGTCGCTTCTCTGATGCCTTTGTGGTGCCCACAGAAGGAATGAAACAAGAACTCCTCTCCTATTATGGCGTCAAAGCAAAAGACTGCTGGATCATCCCTTTGGGGCTTGACTGGGAGGAGATAAAAAAGGCGCCTAGAAGGCTCTCTCCCTCTCCTTGGCCCCCTCGTAAAAGGCGTCTTTTATGGATGGCCCGGTTGAGCCCAGAAAAAAACCCTTTCCTTCTTTTGCAAGCCTTGAGCTATCTCCAAAAATATCCTTGGCATTTATGCATCTTGGGGGACGGGCCTCTAAAAGAGAGCCTTAAAAAGGAAATCAAACGTCGTGGCTTTGAAGAACGCACTACTTTTTTGGGGTTTCAAAAAAACGTCTATCCTTTTCTTTACGAAGCCGAGATCTTTATCCACACCTGTCTTTTTGAAGGGTATGGCTTGGCCTTTCTCGAGGCCATGGCCTGTGGTTGTGCAGTGGTGGTCCAAGATTGTCCTTATGGCCCGAGAGAGATCCTTGATCACGGTCGCTACGGGCTTTTGTTTCAAGGAGAAGGGCTTAAAGAGGCCTTGAAGCTCCTCTTGTTAGACCCCAAAAAACAGGCCCTTTTGGCCCAAAAAGGCTACCAACGCGCCTGTACTTACCATTTGGAAAAGACGGTCATTGATTATTTGGAACTATTACAATGCTTTTTATAGGCCCTAAAATTACACCGGTTTTTTCGTTAGATAGGCCTTATCCCCATTCAGTCTTATCAGACGAAACCTTTTCCCAGATCAAATACCGTGGGTTTCTTTTTGCCATAGAAAGGCCCCTTTCCCAAATGGCTGTTTGGCAAGGGGACTCTTTACACCTTTGGCCCCTAAAAGAAGAACGCCCAGAGCTTAAGCTTTTCCTCCCCCACCTACCCCATATCCACCAAAGTGGATTTGGAGGAGATTTAGAAAACAAGCCCTTGAAAATAACCTTTGCCGTAACTCACGGCCGTAAGTCCATACCTGTAGCCCACTATGATTGGCCTTCTCTATTTGCAGAACGTATATGGTGGGAACAAGCCTATCACACCCTACCCCCAGACGTGATCCCCCCTCGACACCTTATCCGCTTAACCCAGGGGGTGGAGGACCCGTATGCCTATCTAGGTTCCATCTTTACGGGGGCGTGGCTCTTAAAACGTTTACTTCCTACCTTACCCTTAAGAGTCCTGGATTTTGGCTGCGGAACAGGGCGTTTGACCCTCTCTTGGTGGATCTTACAAGAACTTGCCTCAAACAAGGGAAAAATCACAGGGGTTGATCTTAATCCGGATCTTCTCCACTGGGCAGAACAAGGGCTTCCCAGCCACATCCGCTGGGAGCAGGGGAAATTAAGGCCTCCCCTTCCCTTCGCCTCGGGCTCCTTTGATTGTATTATGCTTGTTTCCGTCTTTACCCACTTAAGCCTTGAGACCCAAAGGCTTTGGTTAAAAGAATTTTACCGTTTGTTGGCTCCCCGGGGGTCCTTGATCTTGACTTTACACGGCTACGTTTATGCCCAGGCCCTTCTCACCCCCTCGCAACAGAAGACCTTTTTTAAGAAAGGATATTTCGAACTTCCTGGCCCAGAAGGCAGCAATACCTTTACTTCCTTTCACCGCCCGGGCTTTACCCTGCGTTTGCTAAGGCCTGGCTTTCGTTTGCTCCGCTTTTTTAAAAGGGGAAACTTAGGCCAACCCTTTCCCTTTGGCTTGGCCTTTCTCCAAGACGTCTATCTTTTTCAACGCCTTTGATGTTCTATTTCTTGTTCTTTAGCATGGTATTAACTTTGCACGAATAATCAGACATAGTGAAAAAGAAAAGGTATCGTTCTACCTTGGGAAAGGGGCGTTTTTCACTTTATGAAGTTTTAGACTCCTTGAAACTTTATATGCTTTTTTTCTGGTGTCTCTGTCTTTTTATCTTTGGTTCTGCCTTCCCTTTAAAGGCCCAAGAAATAGCCCTTGTCCTTTCGGCTGATCTCAAGCCTTATTTAGAATTTGCAGAAGGTTTTCAAGACCTTTATCCCCGTTCTAAGCTCTATATCCTGCCTGAAGATACATCGCTGGTGAAACGGTATTTCAAAAAAGGCGGGCTTAAGGCCGTAGCGGTGGGAAGCAGGGCCTTGGCCCTTTTCCAGAGGGCCCCTTTGACCTTAAAGATTTATTATGCCCTTTTAGTTTCTCCTGAAGAGGCCCATAAGATCCTGCCTGAACGAACACTTTGCGGCCTTTATCTCAAGTTGCCTCCTCAACTTACGTTTCCTATCATAAAAGAGACCCTCCAAAAGGAATGGCCTTCTTGGTTTGAAAGGCCTTCTCCTTTGAAGATGCTCATTCCCTATTCGGCGGAGACCAACAAGACCTTTCTTGAAGAAGCCCGCAAACTCGGCCCTAACTTAGGATTTGAAATCCTTCCCTACCGTATTGAGCGTGTACCAGAATTAAAAAGGATCTTGCTTGAGGAGGATTTCGATCTTTTATATTGTGTACCAGACCCAATTTACGCCACCGAAGAAGTCATTGCTTCCGTGTTAGAGACTTGCCTTTTGAGGCATCGACCTGCTTGTGGTTATAACCACTTCTTTTATCGCAAAGGAGCCCTCTTAGCCTTTGTGTTTGATTATTACGAGATGGGCAAGCAACTGGCTCAAATGCTCCTTTCAGAGCGGTGTGAAGAGGCCCCGGCCCATTTTAAAGTGCTTTTAAATAA
>Ga0256832_1003540_pt1 | contig 10612 bp, 7 predicted proteins | sample 134614metaG_FD_190534 | JGI IMG/M metagenome (GOLD analysis project Ga0256832, IMG submission 190534) | Hydrothermal vent microbial communities from Lau Basin, Pacific Ocean - 134-614 | ecosystem: Environmental > Aquatic > Marine > Hydrothermal vents | place: Pacific Ocean: Lau Basin | collected...
CTGGACATCGTCCCATTTGACTTGACAGAAGAGGAGCGAAAAGACCCCAAAAAGCGCAACCAACTCGTCAATGACAACCTCAAAAAGGCATTAAAATCCAAACCGGCCGCATTGTACTCCAAGGACCTGGCCAAGTATATTACGACCGGCAACTTTGACGATGATTTCGACAAAATCGCCGATTGCGATTGGGTATTGGAAGCCGTTATCGAGCGATTGGATATCAAACAACAAATATTCGAAAAGGTCGATCGATACCGCAAACCGGGCAGCATTATCAGCTCCAACACCTCCGGCATCCCGATCGGGATGATCGCAGAAGGGCGCAGCGAAGCGTTTAGAGCTCATTTTTTAGGGACCCACTTTTTCAATCCCCCACGTTATATGCGGCTATTGGAAGTGATTCCCACCCCGGACACCAAGCAAGATATCGTCGATTTCTTCATGGAGTTTGGCGACAAAATATTGGGCAAGACGACCGTCTATTGCAAGGACACCCCGGGCTTTATCGCCAACAGAGTCGGGGTCTATGCCATGGCCAAAATATATGAGCTGACGGCCAAACTCGAATTAACCCCGACCGAGGTGGACAAGTTGACCGGCCCTGCCATCGGTCGCCCCAAGACGGGGACATTCCGGCTGGGAGACTTAGTGGGATTGGATGTAGCCGTAAAGGTCATCGAAGGACTCAAACAAAACTGCCCCGACGACCCCATGATTCAGGAACTTCAGATGCCCGGTTTTATGACCTATCTCATCGAAAACAAGTTCTTAGGCAATAAAACCGGCAAAGGTTTTTTCGAACGCACCAAAGAAAAAGACGCCCGCGGCAAACGCGTCATCTTAGAGTTGGATCTAAAGACACATGAGTATCATCCTACCGCAAAGCCCAATGTCCCCTCCCTCCTGCTCGCCAAACAGATACCGGGCACCGAGCAACGCATACGAGCACTGTACAAGGAATCTGACAAGGGAGGACAATTGTTGCGCGAACATTTCAACAGTCTTTTCGCGTATGTCTCCTCTAAAGTACCCGAAATAACAGATACCTTATACAATATCGATGAAGCCTTGAAGGCGGGGTTTAATTGGAAGTTTGGACCGTTTGAGTATTGGGATATCCTCGGAGTCAAAGAGACACTGAAGGCCATTAAAGCATCGGGATATCGTGTTGCCCCTTGGGTGGAGGAGATGATCGATTCGGGGCATGCGTCTTTTTACAAGCTCGAAAGCGGAAAGCGACTCTATTACGACATCCGTTCAAAATCCTATCTCCCCATCCCCGGACAGGGTGAATTTGTCATCCTGAAGTACAACACGACACCTCCTGTATTTCAAAATGAAGAACTCACCCTTTACGATATCGGTGATGGCGTTCTTTGCGCTGAGTTCAACTCCCAAAACAACACCATTGGAGAAGGCGTATTAAAAGGACTAAACGAGAGTTTGGACATCGCCGTCAATGAAGGTTGGGCGGGTTTGGTTATCGGCAACAATGCAGAGCATTTTAGTGTCGGGGCCAATCTCATGTTGGTCGGAATGATGGCCTTCCAAAAGGACTTTGAGCAGCTCGACCAGGCGGTACGTCTATTTCAAGACTTCAACATGCGATGCCGTTACTCCCCTGTCCCTGTGGTAGCTGCGGTACAAGGGTACACTTTCGGAGGAGGATGTGAGATGTTGATGCACTGTGACAAAACCGTCGCCGCCGCGGAGTCATACATAGGATTAGTCGAAGTAGGCGTCGGGTTGTTGCCCGGAGGAGGGGGCACCAAAGAGTTTGCCCTTCGCATTTCAGAGGCATTTCATACCGACGACACCATGATTCCTGTCCTCATTGATGGTTTTAAGACCATCGGAATGGGTAAGGTAGCGACTTCCGCTGCAGAGGCATTTGAGCTGGGTTATCTTCGCAAAGGAATAGACCGGGTCGTCCTCAATCCATCGCGCAACATCGGTGAAGCCAAGAGAGAAGTTCTCCAATTGGCACCCTATTACGTCCAACCTCGCCCTAAGGAAATAACAGTCACGGGACGTACGGGACTTGGCGCGATGTATGTCGCCATCAATGAATTGTACCGGGGAAATTACGCTTCGGAATACGACGTTTTAATCGCTAAAAAGATAGCCAATGTGCTTTGCGGCGGTGACCTGACCGGCACCCAAAAGGTATCGGAGCAGTATTTGCTGGATTTAGAGCGGGAGGCATTCCTCAGTCTTTGTGGCGAACAAAAGACCTTGGAGCGCATCCAATATATGCTCGAGAATAAAAAGCCATTGAGAAATTAATAGAACCACAAAATCGAAAAAATACCATGGAAGCATATATCGTAAAAGCATTTCGCACCCCTGTAGGCAAAGCCAAAAAAGGAGGGTTCAAAAATTACCGTTCGGACGATTTGGGTATCCGGGTGATAGAACACATTATGCGCGAAACACCGGAACTCGACCCCGCATTAATCGACGGAGTACTGACCGGATGTGCTGTCCCGGAAGGAGAGCAAGGATTGCAAATCGGACGACTTGTCGCCCTGCGAGCCCTTGGAAAAGACACCCCGGGTGTCACGGTCAATCGATACTGTGGTTCGGGATTAGAGACGATAGCTATGGCCGTTGCCAAAATCCGTTCGGGAATGGGGGAATGCTACCTTGCCGGAGGTATCGAAAGCATGAGTCTTTTGCCCATGACGGGATACAAGTTTGCTCCCAATTATGAAATGGGACTCCATACGCCGGATTATATGGTGAGCATGGGAATTACTGCAGAAGCCTTAGCCGAAAAATACGATATCTCAAGGGAAGATCAAGACCGTTTTGCCTTTGAGTCGCACAAAAAAGCGGCGAATGCGATCGATAAGGGATATTTCAAGGAGCATCTGGTCCCCGTAGAAGTAGAAGAGAAAACATTTGACAACGGTAAAGTCATGGAGCGCACTTTTGTAGTAGATACGGATGAAGGGGTGCGCAGAAGTACCACCATGGAAGCACTGGGGCGGCTGCGTCCGGTATTCAAACAGGGAGGTACGGTCACCGCAGGAAACTCCTCTCAAACATCAGACGGTGCAAGCTATGTCCTCGTGATGAGTGAAAAACTCATGAACAGCTTGGGGCTCTCGCCTATCGCCCGGCTCATCAACTGCGCCACTGCCGGCGTGGAGCCTTACTATATGGGGATTGGGCCGGTTAAGGCCATCCCTAAGGCCTTGTCGTGGGCGGGTATGAAATTGCAGGATATTGACCTTATCGAACTCAACGAAGCGTTTGCTTCCCAATCTCTGGCCGTCATCCGGGAAGCAGGATTGGACCCGGATATCGTCAATATCAATGGCGGAGCTATCGCATTAGGACATCCTCTTGGATGCACAGGGGCAAAGCTCACTACACAAATTCTATCCGACCTCAAGCGTCTCGACAAAAAGTATGGCATGGTCACTGCCTGTATCGGAGGGGGACAAGGAATTGCCGGTATATTTGAGCGACTTTGAGGAAAAGACAGTACCTCAATTCAGTTTAGACCGGATATTGCCGGGAATTTGCGCAATGACACTATAGACATCGCCTTGGTGTGCCATGGCTTGACTCCATAGTTTAGAGGCCGGAGTATTAAAAACCAGATTTTTATCGGCACGCCCTACAACCCAAGCTCCTTCTTCCAATTCTCCTTCGAGTTGTCCCGGGGACCATCCTGAGTACCCCACATAAAAGCGAATACGCTCCGGGATTATCAGGCCTTTTCCGACAAGCGCCTTTAGCTTCTCAAACCGCCCACCCCAAAATATTCCGTCCCCGATAGGGGTACTTTCTGTTAGTAAATCCCCATAAGTATGCACGTAGTGGATAATTTCATTTTGTACCGGTCCACCATAATATGCAAGACCATCGAATTCCGGAAAATTGGCAATCAAGCGATCCACTTTCATCCTCAGGGGTTTATTCATGATAAACCCAACGGCCCCATCTTCCCGGGAGTAATCTGTCAACAGAATTGCAGACCGGCTAAAGGGCCTCCCCTGCATAAAGGGTTGAGCTAAAAGTATTTTTCCTGTGTCCAACGGATTTTGTTGCTGATTCATACTTCCCTCTATTTAAGCAATACTTACCACAAATAACAACTATCGGGAGAGACCGTATGGCGCACACAGCTTAAAGCGCCTCAATCGGGAAGTGACGATCAATGCGCCGCATCAGCCCCCTCAGCACTTTCCCATTACCCCCGACTTCTACCATCTCTGTCATCCCATCCTCCAACATTTGTTGCATGGTATCAGTCCAACGCACAGGACTTGTTAGTTGTTTTATCAAATTGTCTTTAATTTCAGCAGAGTCTGTGTGTGGTCTTGCATCGACATTTTGGTATACAGGGCATCGGGGCGAATAAAAAGTCATCTCATTGATCTTGGCGGCCAACTCCTCCTTTGCCGGCTCCATCAGTGGGGAATGAAAGGCACCTCCAACTTGTAAGACAATGGCCCGTTTGGCTCCCGCACTCTTTAGTGCCTCCACCGCTGCATCAATACCGGCCATCGAACCAGAGATGACAATCTGACCGAGTGTATTATAATTGGCAGGTACCACGATCTCCTCTATCTCATCGCAAATTCGCTCCACATCGGCATCCTCCATCCCGACAATAGCCGCCATAGTCCCCTTATTAATTTCACAAGCATGCTGCATGGCGTTGGCTCGGGTTTTAACCAGCGACAATCCATCCTCAAACGATAAAACTCCCGCTGCGACCAAAGCAGAGAATTCCCCCAAGGAATGTCCTGCTGCCGCAGCCATATCGTCTCCCTGCCCGGAAGCCTCCAATTTAGCCAAAGCATGAACAAACAAAGCCGGTTGGGTTACATCTGTTCGTTTGAGATCCTCATCTGTCCCATTGACCATGAGTTCCAACAAATCGTACTCAAGGATTTCCTTCGCTTGTCTCATCATTCTATCTACAGCAGGATTGCCGGCTTCTACTAATGCCGTTCCCATTCCTGCAAATTGGGCTCCTTGCCCGGGAAATAAATAGGCTTTCATAATTTGTTATTTTATTGTCTTTTAATGGTCAGATTATCCAAACATCCATATGCTATTCTAAAGCTTTAGTGTTGATGAAGGCCTGATTGGAATTAATGCAGTTTGGCCCCTACAAGATTTAGAAACTCGGTACGTGTCTCCACTTTTCGAAATTGTCCGGTAAAAGCTGAGGTAGTAGTTACGGAATTTTGTTTCTGCACTCCCCGCATCATCATGCACATATGGTGTGCTTCGATAACCACAGCAACTCCAAGGGGCTTCAACGTATCTTGGATGCAATGTAGTATTTGATCTGTCAAGCGCTCCTGTACTTGTAAACGGCGGGCGAACACATCCACCACCCGGGGGATTTTGCTCAGCCCAACAATCTGGCCATCGGGGATATAAGCCACGTGGGCCTTGCCAAAAAAAGGCAACATATGATGCTCACAAAGAGAATACAGTTCGATATCCTTGACTAACACCATCTCACTGTAGTCCTCCTTAAACATCGCAGAACGCAGAATTTCCACAGGATCAAGTCGGGAACCATGGGTCAAAAAGCGCCAAGCCTTTGCAACGCGCTGTGGCGTATCCAACAATCCCTCTCGCTTAGGGTCTTCACCCAAATCCTTCAGTAATGTTTTAATTTTGGCAGCCATCTCGTCTGTAGTGCCAGTATCGTACTCGAGTTCATTTTCCTTGATCATTTTATGCTTGGTTTGTTCATTATGCGAAAGCTCATTCTATACCAGCTATTCTCATAAATAGTGTTTGCCAAAAAACTGTCAAATTTTACGAAAGATAGATTTTGGATGAGCTTTCTCATTTTTCGAGACGAAGTGATGTTAGTGCGTCACGAAAAAAATAAAAAGATCGCCAAAAGATACTTATCTAAATTTGAAGAGTCTCTTTGCATACACTAAATACCCGCAAAGATACATGAAAATCGAAGACTTCAATATCGCATAGCCGACAGTAAGGGGAGTCAAGTAAGGGGAGTCAGGTCAGGTAAATCATTTAAGTATGGCATCTTTAGGAGATGCCACAATAATAAACGACAAAGGACCTTCAACCTTCCGGTTAAAAGTCCTCTATTTGAAATTTCTCATAATGTACAGCCCGTGTTTAATCGAAGAGTTCCATGTGTCACAATGCAAAGATACATGCATGTTCACCCTCAAAAATCTCGAAATACGAGATATTTATAAATAGTTGTCTCACAAATCGAGACTGCTGAAGATGCAACGCAATTAATCCGTTACTTTACATCTGAAGGGAACTTCCATTATTCCCAAGTCAAGATGATAAGAAAGAGAATATGGGATGAATTCAGTTAATGGAAGACGAGTGCTCTAACAAATATATTAATTCAGTATAATCTTGCTCTTTATGAGTACAAAATAAAAATAGATAGAACCAATGCAAAAACTCGTCGACAACATCAATTCCACGGTTAAAACCGTAGGCTATGTTGACGGTATAACTCCTATTTGAGAAACAAAGAGTCAGAGGAAAAGAGCGAGATTATAAGTATGGTTATTTTCTGCGCGGAGCACTAGAGCCGGACTGTAACCACCGGTGTACATAAAAAAGGTTTTGAAGGGTCCGGACAATCCTGTGGCAAATCATCAATGTCATCACCATTAAATAGTACGCTTTCAAGCGTCATCGAATTGAAAGTATTCTCAAAGAACACTTCAAATGTATCCTGTTGTTCTTTCGTCCATCGCATAACTATGATTCGCGATTCTAACTCCCGGTCAAACGCCTCCTCCACCGTAGCACAATGTATTACCAATAGAGGTTCCCAGGCATCAGGAAAAGAATCGACCGTAAAATATCTTGAGATCTCTCCGGGGGGGATACCATTCGGATACCTGTCTTCTTTTGGAATCTTGAGCTGACCTTCCTCCAAAAAAAACAATTTAATTCTTTTCCAATCAAACTGGCCGGAATAGGTAGAATCCAACAAGTCGGTTCCGTATTGATCTTTAAGCTTTAATCTAATGTCGGTCTGTACCACCGCCAAAGGTCCCTTGATGCCAGATTTACAAGATTGGCAGGATGTAAGCAATAAAAAGGAGAAGGAGGAAATCCAAATGAGCAATTTAAATTTCATGATAGGGTAGTTAAGTCCAATAGCAATACCCAAAAAGTACACCCGGCAATCCAATCCTTTGGTGCATTTTAGGTTACGGTGCAAAATTAGGGTATTTGGGAATACTTCCTTTACTTTTTCCAAATTTTAACATTTATCCCACTTTATAAAGCCACCAATTCATTAAAATCCCTGAGGGCACTTACATTGTTTATCCTTTTGGAGTGCCATTTTGTCGATAATATCAAAATCGATACAATTCGGAGGACAACAATTTAGTTATCTTTGCGTAGTTTTTAATACCGTAATTGACAAAACTTAAAGTTGTGACCCTACTGATATTGTTTGCACTTTTTTATATTGCCCTAAGTATTAGTCTTTTTTTCCTATTCCCCAAAGTCAACGTCCCCGGCTGGAAAGGACTTGTACCGGGACTCAACTTTGTCGAATGGTGTAAGATAATAGGCCGGCCCGAGTGGCACGCTCTATTACTATTAGTACCGATACTCAATTTCTTTATTTTCAGTTATATGGCGATTGAGATGGCTCGCAGCTTCGGGTACTACGACTTCAAACACAGTTTTTTAGCGGTAGTTGCCACACCTCTCCTCTTCCTGCACATCGCTTTCAATAATAATGCGGCTTTCACGGAGCCCAATTATATCGCTGAGAAGGCGTACTTGTCGAAGGTTAAGGAACTGCAAAAAGCGGGTAACATACACGAATTGGCCAAACTCCAACGCAAATCTCCATTTTATAAAAACGGAGGACGACTATGGATTGAATCCCTTATATTTGCCATATTTGCCGCCGCGTTTATCCGCATGTTTCTCATAGAAGCCTATGTCATCCCTACCCCTTCCATGGAGAGCTCTCTCTTGGTGGGGGACTATTTATTTGTGAGTAAGGTGCACTATGGTTTGCGCACTCCAATGACGGTGTTTCAGGTTCCTTTACTCCATAACCGCATACCGATTGTCAACACCGAATCTTACCTCTCTTCCCCCAGCCTACCTTACTTCAGGCTGCCCGCCCTAACGGACATTCACCGCAATGATCCTTTTGTATTCAATTGGCCCATCGGAGACAGTGTTTATATCACTCCTCAGCGCTCTTTTGCTGCAAGTCAGGTCCGGGACAACCCCCTATTAAAGAATTACATCAAACGGGAACACTTCAAATTAGTCGTGCGCCCGGTAGACAAAAAAGACCATTATATCAAGCGCAACATCGCCATTGCAGGAGATACATTGCAAATCATCGACAGACAGGTATATATCAACGGCTCAAAGGCCCAAAACCCCAGCAAGCTACAATATGCCTACCGCGTCTCCTCCACCAAGACCCACCTCAATCCCAAAATATTCGAACGCCTGGGTATCCAAACCGGAAACGAAGAAGCTAAACACGGCGTGTTCTATCTGTACCAAGAGCAAGTTGAAAAGCTTAAAAAGCTCGGAGAAGATGTCGTAGTCGAACTCATCCCCAACACAGAATCTCGTCTGTTCCCCCATGATCCAAAGCACTTTAAAGGATGGAATGTCGACAATTACGGCCCTATATGGATCCCCAAGAAAGGGGTTACCATTGAGCTCACTCCGGAGAATATAGCTCTTTACAAACGCATCATTTCCGTTTATGAGCGCAACGATTTTGACATCGATAACGGGCAGTTTGTCATCAATGGCAAGCCGGCGCATTCTTATACTTTCAAGCAAAATTACTACTGGGCGATGGGGGACAACCGGCATCAATCGGAGGACAGCCGATTTTGGGGATTCGTTCCTGAGGACCATATTGTAGGTAAACCGCTATTCATCTTTTTCTCAACGAAAAACGGAAAAATATCCAACGGTATTCATTGGGACCGGATATTTACCTCTGCCAACAAAATGTAAGCCTCCCTGACTGCATGCCAGAAGAAAGTTTTTCAGCCGTAGAGTTGTTTACTTTTACATAAAGCGTTTATCTTGCGGTATGAAATGGTTGATTCTTTTCTCTTATTATATGTTCGCGTGTGCGCCCTTCATTAATGCGCAAGAAGTGTTTTTACTTGACATCCGGCAAATAAAAGATAGCGTAATAATAGATTCTACCGCCACCCTGATCTCCAGTTTTAATCCCAATGGAAAAAACAATACTCCCTGTTTTATAGGAGATAGTATTTTTATGCTCAGTGCAAACTTTCCGGATCAAAAGCAATTTGACCTTTGGCAAGTCAACCTTGCTCAAGGGACACTTACCCAGTGGAGCAGCACATCCTTTGATGAACGCTACCCTACTCCGGACTCCTACAATAAAGACAGGATACTACTTCTGCGCCAGGTGGACTCCACACAAAATGCTCTTTGGTTTTACCCGATGGATAGAAGTAACCAAGGAAATAGTATCTATACCAAAGAGGGGGAATTTATCAATGATTTTGTCCAACTTTCACCTGAAGAGTATGCTCTTACCATCAGAGACCACTCCCCTGCATCTTCGTCACCTGTCGCATTCAAACTTTTGCTGTACAATTCGAAAGAAGGACAGACTTTTGTACTCACCAAGAGAGTTGCGCCCAATTGCCATCAAAGGGATGGTGTACTGTATTTCATTCATAAAATAATCAGCTCCACCCAATACTTAAAAAAGCGAATTCCCGGAAGCAAAAAAGCTACTATTATAACCACATTGCCATTTCAAACCGAGGTATTCTGTCTCCTTGATGGTGAGGCGTTTTTAGCAGTAAGCGGCACACAACTCTTCTTGTTTCAGCCAGAGGGAAGACAGGGATGGGTGAAAATGTTGGATTTGGCTTATTTGGGTATCAAAGAAATTTTATCCATTGATTACTTTCACAACAAACTCCTCCTCACGGCACGCTTGGTAGATAATGCCGAGTAGGGCCCTTCTTCCGGCATTCTTCATAAAGAATGGAGTTCTATCAAGAGTAAGATTCCAAATGAAGAGACCGGCTCTCTTACCCGAATATACAAACACAAAAAATAACGCACAAATAATAAAAAAAGCCCATGACCATTTTATTGATTTTTTACGATTATGAGAGGCATCAGATTCGTCCTGAGTATTAAAGATTTGCCTACAGAAAGTTTGCTTTTTTCTAACTTAGAGCTCTATTTCATGCAAGCACCAGGCCAACAACTAAAAGAGGAAGAAGAGATGTCCGGATTCCAAACTTCAGGAATCCATTTACTGTAAAGATTAAACCAACATCCCCTCATTCAAGAAATTATAAAACAAACAACACAAGCAAATGAAGAAAGACCTAACAATACCAAAAATCACCATAATTGGAGCGGGTAAAATGGCTTACAATTTAGTCCATGCATTGGCGAGAAAAAATATCATGCCATTGGCAATCATCAATCGCACCCTCGAGCCGGCTCAAACCCTTGCCAATGCTCACCGAATAAGCGGCTTCTCCAACAAGTTGGAGGACATCCCCGAGGAGTCCAATCTCATCATAATCGCCATCACTGACGATGCAATATCCTCCGTCGCTCA
>Ga0256832_1003541_pt1 | contig 10610 bp, 11 predicted proteins | sample 134614metaG_FD_190534 | JGI IMG/M metagenome (GOLD analysis project Ga0256832, IMG submission 190534) | Hydrothermal vent microbial communities from Lau Basin, Pacific Ocean - 134-614 | ecosystem: Environmental > Aquatic > Marine > Hydrothermal vents | place: Pacific Ocean: Lau Basin | collected...
TTTTCGCGCCCATTAAACACGAAACATACGTGAAATAATTCGTTCACCGGCGTATTCATGCCAGCCTGCCGCAAGTACATGCGCAATCAGGTAAAACCACATCAGGTTGCCAAATAATTCATGCACTTCTGCGATATTTTCAAATAGCGGATTCTCAAAGCCTTTGCTGCTGTATTCCATAACAACATAAAGACCCACACCAGAGGCAGCCACAGCGGTAGCAATGAGTATCCCAAAACCATGTATCAAGCCAGCCAAACCGCCATGTTCAGAAGCATCAGGCAGTTTCTGTTCTTTCATTACATACTGTATTTGAGATTTTATTTGTTGCACTCCACCTGCTTTTAAAAAAGGAAAAAGATTAGTTAGTTTTACATCATTATTTGGTAAAAACATCCATAACCAGTGTAAAAAAAGCAAACCCGCAGCAACAAGTCCAATAATCTCATGTCCTTCCATTGCCCAAATTCCCAGACTGCCTGCCTCATCAAATTCATCTGGTGGAACCAGTACTAAAGACAAAACAAGCTGGATTGTCAGGCTGAGCGCAATTGAAGCATGTAGCCATCGTGTTATTTTTGACCATTGATTTAAATTATTCATATTGATGTCCTTGCGGTTTAAATTTCGTTAGTGGCGCTATTGTAATGTGCCTAATCAGAAAAATACTATAGGGTATATGGAGCATAAAAGCATTTATCCGGCATTTGCCGGATAGCTCCAAACTTGAATTTATGTAGCGCGAGTCATCTAAATGACATTTTTTCCAATCTATTCGGGTTACACTACCCCGAGTCCATGAGCAATTACAAATAGCATACAGGCGATCAAACAGACATTAAGGATAAACATAATGAGTAAAATGCAGGAAATTGAGATAGAGCGTTACCGTGACCAGATCAGAAAAGATGTGCGCCACCTGATTGAGCGCTACCGTGAAATTATGGCATGGGATATTCCGGAGAATGATCCACTTGAAGCAGACCGACTAATATTTAGTGCGGTTCATGCGGCTCTTGATGAGGTAGAACAAAAAAACAAAATCACCTGAATCCGTGCAACTAATGCGGATCGGGGTTAATCCAAAAGAGGTTTTTATCATGAAAAATCCACAAAAAACACCTTCAATTTTTCGCCATCCTAATGGCTGGTTTCATCGTATTGTGCTGAGTGAGGCGGTATTGGGCATCTTGCTGGTATTGTCTTTTATTGGCGTGGCATATACCGATGTCGCTGGCGTGCATAGCCTGAATTTCTGGCTGTGGATGATTCCTGTTTTTGCATTTGCGGCAATCGTGCTTGAATGGTCTCGATATGTTCGCGGTGAAATTGATGGATTTCATTTTATACGCCAGCAGCTTTTGCACTGGACTGCGGTTTTTATTGCAATCAAGCTGGTCTTTATCTTGCTGCATATTGGTCGTTTGCCAAGTAATGCGGCATCTTATATTTTAATGACCATTATGAGCCTCTCGACCTTTTTAGCGGGCATCTATATTGGCTGGCGTTTTATCCTGCTGGGAATATTTATTGCCCTGGCAACCGTCTTTGCCGCCTATCTGGAAGCCTATGTCTGGGTATTGATTCCAATTGCTATTGCGATCATTGTGGCAGGTTTATATATTGCCTGGCGTGAGTTCAAGACCAAGTCTACAAGCTAAGAATCATACTAAAAAAAGCAAGCAAACTAACGCTGACCAGCAACAGGCTTAACAGATTAATTTGCCAGGCGGGACGCAGATCAACATCCAGATGAGCTATTTTTAGATGCAAGTGGTTATATCGCCAGGCAGCCTGTGTAAATGCCAGCATGGCGAATACAATCAGCACGCTGGCAAGCAAGGTGACTGTCCAGAGCAGCATGTCGGTTTTCAAAAATTTAAACACGCCGATGCCTGCCGCCAGAAAGGAAAGACCTGTGCGTAACCATGCCTGGTAGGTTCTCTCATTAGCAAGCACTGTTCTATCGAGCGCCAGAGCATTACTATCCGGGATTGCTAATTGTTTCATAAGTTATTTACTCGTGAGTCCTAAGCTCTTGTCTTAATGTCTCAAGTTTCTCGCGATACGCTTGTGCGTCACCGTAATCAACAAACTTTTCGGCGTGTTGATGCAAGCTGACGCTACGACGCGCATGTTTAATCGGACACCAGTATTGCTCGGTTCGGGCAAATACTTCACGAATCAGTTCGATTAGACCATTGCCATAGCCACAATACATACAGTTAAATTTTTCTATGGCGTTTAAATAAGCCAGATGATGACGGTCAATGATAATATAGTCCGCCCGTTTGACAATCGGGATGCCATATACCCGAAAACAAGTTTGCTGATAAATAAATACCGCCAGATCAAGCAAAATCAAGGGAAAAATGACGCTATAAATAATCGGTGCGGTTAAGATATGGGCGGGTCTTGCTTTTATTAAATAGCGCCACACAGAGGTGCGGTGACTATGTTGAAAATCCCGCATACGCTTGTCAAAAATGACTTTGCCTTTTTTCAGGTTATATTGAAACTGGGCACGTTTTTCTGCTAAAAGACGATCAAATTCCTGATTAAGCTGTTTCTGCAAGCTATGAATTTGAGACAGTATTTCTTCATATTGTGATCGTGGCATAAGTCTTCCTGTAAATTTTTAGTTTCTGGCACCTGCTAATGAGTGACTGGTGTCCAGTCTGGCTATCAGCTTTCACTCACTACCACTCCTGTTCCCAAACAGATTTCCAGCAACAGGAAGCCACTGCTAATTCCGTGAATACCATAGCCTCCCCCTAAAAATATATAAAAAAAGGGGGGGATGGGTATTACACAGTATTAAGCTTACCTATTTAAAAGGATGACGAAGCATTGCTCAAGCTATTTTTTATTTTGTTATCCCGCTTGAGCGCTGACTCTAAACGGCTCCTGCATGATTTGCAGCCCGGCTTTTGCCAGTGCATTCAATACGGCATGTAGCGATGCGCCAACAATATCGCTGCTTTTGCCCGCTGCACAATAACGCTGGGCATTGATGCTGAGTTGCACATAGCAAATGGCTTGTGACTGTTCGCTGCTGCCAAGCGTGTGCTCGTTGTAATCAATAATAATGATATTGCTGTCAGAATGTGCATTCAATGCAGCAATAAACGCATCAAGAATGCCACAGCCACTGCCTTTCAGCTTGATGCAGTGATTATCCCGCAGTAACTCGACTGTTAATTCATCCGTGCCATTGCTGCGGCTGGTGGCGTAATTCTTAATCTCATAAGGGTTTTTAACATCCAGATAGGTCTGCCTAAAAATAGTGTAAAGCGTATCTGCACTCAGCTCTTTCTTGCCGGTATCGGCTACCTGCTGCACATGCGGACTGAAATCGACCTGCAACCAGCGCGGCAGGTGCAGTCCATAATCCTGCTCCAGCACATACGCCATACCGCCTTTGCCGGATTGACTGTTAATGCGAATTACTTCCTGATAGCTGCGTCCGAGATCTCGCGGATCAATCGGCAAATAGGCAACTTCCCAGGGATAATCTTCACCGTGTTGCTGGCGATTGTGTCTGTCAATCGCCAGGCATTTATTGATGGCATCCTGATGACTGCCCGAAAAGGCGGCAAACACCAGTTCACCCGCATAGGGATGACGCGGATGCACCGCAATTTGAGTGCAACGCTCAACCACATTGATGATTCTGTCCATTTGCGACAGGTTCAGCTTTGGGTCGATGCCCTGGCTATAAAGATTAAGCGCAGCAGTGACAATATCCATATTGCCAGTGCGCTCGCCATTGCCCAGTAGCGTACCTTCCAGCCGTTCTGCGCCTGCCAGCAATCCCAGTTCGGCAGCAGCGATAGCGGAACCCCGGTCATTGTGTGTATGCAGGCTGATGCAGATGGCTTCACGCCGTGCAATATGATCATTAAAATATTCGACCTGATCGGCATAAATATTCGGAGTTGATGCTTCCACCGTGGCAGGAATATTGAGGATGACTTTATTCTCCGGGGTCGGTTGCCAGACATCAATCACCGCATTGCAAACCTCAATCGCGTAATCCATTTCGGTTTGCGAAAAACTCTCTGGCGAATACTCAAACTGCCACTCTGTCTCAGGCTGCTTTTCTGCATACTGTTTGACCATTCTGGCGCCAGCAACTGCAATCGCCCTGATTTCAGCGCGTGATTTCTTAAAGACGCGCGCCCGTTGTATGCCTGAAGTTGAATTATACACATGCATAATCACCCGCCTTGCGCCTTTCATTGCCTCAAAACTGCGTTTAATCAGGCTTTCCCGCGCCTGTGTCAGCACCTGAATCGTAACATCATCAGGTATGCGCTGTTCCTCGATCAGCAGACGCACAAAATCAAAATCAGTCTGTGAAGCCGCAGGAAAACCGACCTCAATCTGCTTAAAACCCACATCCACCAATAGCTCAAACATTTGCAGTTTTTGTTCCGGGGTCATTGGCTCGATTAATGCCTGATTACCATCGCGCAAATCGACACTGCACCACTCGGGAGCCTGCGTGATCTGCTGATCCGGCCAACGTCTGTCGGTTTTTCCAAGAGGCTCAAAAGCCCGATACTTTTTGTGATTGTATTGAGACTGGTTAACTTGTTTTCGCCTGGAGAGATTCATTTGATTCACCTGTATTGCTTGCTGTTGTTTTCGATAAAGAGCGTATAAAGAGACTATAAAGCAGAAGCCTTGGCGAATGATTGCAAAAACAACTGTTATTTACTTGCTTATTGGTGAAACTCACTCTAAATTAAAAAAATAATAATTTTATTCACTAATTAAAACGACTCTAATGATAAAACTGGATCGAATTGACAAACACATCCTCAACCTGATGCAGGTGAATGGACGCATTTCCAATCTGGAACTTGCCGAGCAGGTCGGTTTATCAGCAACCCCCTGCGCCCGACGAGTTAAACGACTCGAACAATCCGGGCTGATAGATCGCCATGTAACCCTGCTAAACCCCGAAAAACTGGGATTAGACCTGACTGCAATAATCGGCATTTCAATGGATCGCCACACACCAGACCGCTTCGAACTGTTTGAAAAAGCCATACGCGAGATGCCAGAAGTTATTGAATGCAGCATTGTCACAGGGCAAGCGGCTGACTTCCTGCTGAAAGTACTGGTCAAAGACATGCGTCAATACGAGAAATTCTTACTCGGCAAACTGACCAGACTGGAAGGCGTGACTGGCGTACACTCCAGCTTTGTATTGCGCCAGGTGATTAATAAAACACAAATTCCGCTGTAGAGTCCGCTGTAGAGAATGCTAAGGCTACAAACCACAAATATAAAAATATGTAAAAAAAGGGGGGGATGGGTGACAGAGAACAGAGGACAGAGGGGCAGCTGTAGGGTCGGTGAAGTTTACGCAACCGACCAGATTTGAGCTTTGATGGTCGGTTTCGCAAAGCTACACCGACCTACCATTCTCAACGCCTGACTACGCAGAAAAATATATAAAAAAAGGGGGGGATGGGTTGCAGAAGACAGAGGATAAAGGATAGAGGACAGAGGATAGAGCATATTTCATTCCCACGTTCCATGCGGGAATGCAGTCCAGACGCTCCAGCGTCTCGTTCTTCGACAAAGGCTACGCAAAATATATAAAAAACAGGGGGGATGGGTATAAATGTTTTCTTTTTTATATTGCATTGTTCCCATGCTCCGTGTGGAAATACATTTGTTATGTTGTGTTGCATAACCCAAAATCGCAATATATACTATATGGTATATACCAAGAAGAGCATAGTATGAACCCACAAACTGCAAAAATCTTTATGAATGGTCGTAGCCAGGCAGTTCGTTTGCCAAAAGAATATCGTTTTGATACGGACGAAGTATATATTTCCAGGCAAGGAAATAAAGTTATTCTTTCTGCTAAAGAACCATCCTGGGACGATTTCTTCGATACAAAATCTAGCTTTGACGATACATTTTTAAACGATAGAGATAACTCTCTGCCTCAAGAAAGAGACTTTTAATTAATGTATATGCTTGATACAAACATATGCATTTATGTTCTTAAAAATCGTACAGATAAATTAAAGCATAAATTCAAAGCAACCAAGAATATTTATATTTCATCAGTTACTTATGCTGAGCTTTGCTTTGGTATTGAAAACGGTGAGCCTTTACTTAAAAAGCAACGCTGGAAAGAACTTAACCTTTTTACTCAAAAGCTAATAATAGAACCATTCGAAGAAGAGGCTGCAAAAGATTACGGTTTAATTAGGGCTACACTTAAGAAACAAGGTAACCTGATCGGTAACAATGATCTTTTAATTGCCGCTCATGCTCGTAGTTTAAACATGATTTTAGTCACAAATAATACCGCTGAGTTTCAGAGAGTAAGCAACCTGAATATTGAGAATTGGGTGTGATTTTGTATCAAAAAAAAGGGGGAAGAAAAAATAAATCAGTTTTTACCTCAACTGATTGGAGTGATTTATTCCGGCTAATACAATTTTTTAGTTCTTGAGGTGTTAATTTAGCTTTTTCATCTTCTTTTTCTTTTAGTAACTGTTTCTTCTCTTCTATTAACTTCTCACCTCAATGGAATTACCAAAAATTGGGAACTTGATACAATCCACCCTCAAGTTTTCTCATTTGCATCACTCTGTTGCAACAAAGCCTCCCAGCCATCCAAACCCTCAGGCATTCCCAACTGCGGAGCCAAACCCGCCAATGCTTCCAAAGCCTGTGCCAGATTCATGGGTTTTGCTAATTGATAAACCCTTAGCCAGGTTTGCATGGCTTTATCACGCTGTTTATTTTGATAATAAATAAACCCCATATTAATTAAAGTTGCGCACATACCCGCGTTATCGCCAATCTCCTGTCTTATCTTGAGCGATTGTTGCAGGTATTTAAGCGCGGTCTTATAGTCACCACGCGCATGGGCTGTTGTAGCCATATTATTGAGGGTTGTGCCTTCGCCAAACTTGTCGCCAATCTCCTGTCTTATCTTGAGCGATTGTTGCAGGTATTTAAGTGCAGTCTCATAGTCACCGCGCGCATCGTATATTTGAGAGATATTATTGAGGGTAGTGCCTTCGCCAGACTTGTCGCCAATCTCCTGTTGAATCTTGAGCGATTGTTGCAGGTATTTGAGCGCGGTCTCATAGTCACCGCGCGCATGGGCTGTTGTAGCCATATTATTGAGGGTAGTGCCTTCGCCAGACTTGTCGCCGATCTCCTGTCTTATCTTGAGCGATTCTTGCAGGTATTTGAGCGCGCTCTCATAGTCACCGCGCGCATGGGCTGTTGTAGCCAGATTATTTAGGGTAGTGCCTTCGCCAGACTTGTCGCCAATCTCCTGTCTTATCTTGAGCGATTCTTGCAGGTATTTGAGCGCGGTCTCATAGTCACCGCGCGCATGGGCTGTTGTAGCCAGATTATTTAGGGTAGTGCCTTCGCCAGACTTGTCGCCAATCTCCTGTCTTATCTTGAGCGATTGTTGCAGGTATTTAAGTGCAGTCTCATAGTCACCGCGCGCTTTGAATATTTGAGAGATATTATTGAGGGTAGCGCCTTCGCCAGACTTATCGCCAATCTCCTGTCTTATCTTGAGCGATTGTTGCAGGTATTTTAGCGCGGTCTTATAGTCACCGCGCGCATCGTATATTTGAGAGATATTATTGAGGGTTGTGCCTTCGCCAGACTTGTCGCCAATCTCCTGTGTTATCTTGAGAGATTGTTGCAGGTATTTTAGCGCGCGCTCATAGTCACCGCGCGCATGGGCTGTTGTAGCCATATTATTAAGGGTAGTGCCTTCGCCAGACTTGTCGCCAATCTCCTGTGTTATCTTGAGCGATTGTTGCAGGTATTTGAGCGCGGTCTCATAGTCACCGCGCGCTTTGAATATTTGAGAGATATTATTGAGGGTAGTGCCTTCGCCAGACTTGTCGCCAATCTCCTGTAGAATCTCCAGCGATTCCTTATAGTTTTTATGTGCTTTTTCCAGTATTCCAATACTGTCATATAAACGACCCAATTCATTTAATAACTTTGCACGGTAGGCATTTTTTTTTGTATTTTCATCGAGTAAGCTCTTTAATGTTTGAATCCAGTCCTTTTTTTCAGATTCACTCAAACGCTCAGCAGGAGCAACCTCGCCAGAATAAACCTCTTTTAGCTGTTTTTGTACAGATTCTAATACTTCAGAATCGGTCGAATAATCATAGACATTACTGTACCAGTCATAAAAATCCGGGGCATATTCTGCCAGAGTATCCATTGCATAGCGGGGGATAAAAACAACCAAAGGGCGATTAATTGCCGCTAATGAGGAACGTCTCCAATTGATTTGCTGTAAATTTTTTCTTGCTATTTTTTCATCAGGGGGGAGTAATTCTGCAAAGTCATATAAAAATACAATCGCATCTTCCGGGGCTTTTTCCAGAGCTTTGTTTAGCCAAACGTCCAGGGTTATTTGTGTTAATTCTTTGGCATTGATATTGAGTTCGATAACAGGGCGAGAGATTTGTTGTTTTAGTTTGTGCGTAATCTTTGTTAATGTCTGGGGAAAGTTGACCAGAGCAAAAAATAAAACAAACTGGTCTTCTGTGCGGGATAATGCGCGAATTAAGCGAGCGTTGATTTGTTCCACGCTTTCTGGCGTTTCTGTGACTTTTTCTGACGCTGTTTGTTTATTCACTACCTTTCTCTAATGCCTCTTTAATCCAGGGTATTTGATAGATAACAGGGTGTAAATCTGCCCAACGGTCTCCATTTTGATATTCAAGAACCAGACGCAAATTAAGCAGGCGTGCAGCGCTTTCGTCCGCCTGTATACGCTTTGTCCGAGCGACCTGTTTAAGGTTTTCAATATCATCATTACGAATAAGGCGATCATATTCTTTTTTTAATGTGTTAATCGCATACTCTATATCGGCATCGACTATTTTTTCTTCATCGGTATCGGTAGACATTCGGATTAAACGCATCAGGTCCCGTACAACACCACCACTGGTTTTGACCAGTTTTATCACAAGCTCCTGATGGTCAAAAACCTTGTTAATATCGACTCTTTTTTCAATCACCTCACACAGTTGTTTAATGCCCTGAATATTTATTTTAACCATTGGCAAAACACTAACGGCATCAAAATCTGTTCCCAAATTCTGGTTATACACCAGTGATACCGGTACGGTGTAAATGATATGACATTGCGGAGAACGCAGCTGTTCGGCATGTTGAATAAACAGTTCGCTGTGTGTTGAGCAACCTTCATTGTTTAATTCGTAGTGCATTTTTTCAATACCATCGACAATTAAAACAAGGTCTTTATAATCATTGTTTTGTACCGTTTGCCTTGCTTCGCCAATCAAGGTATTGAGCTTCTCAATAAAAACACTAATTTCACGTTTTAGATTTTTTCTTAGCGTTTCACGTCTGCTACTGGCTGCTTTAATATTGGCGGTAATACTGCTAAACAACTCGGCAAAAAAGGGAATTGTTGCGCCCACTTTTGCCCTGCTTTGTATGCCTATATCACTCGTAATATCATTCTTTTCTTCAAGAATTTTATCCACAAACCAGTCAGAAATATTTTTTAGTAGTTTTTCTGATATTGGCATATCCCAATCAGCCATTGTCCTTTGTACTTCTTTGGCAATAGCCACTAAAACATCCAGATAATTAAGCGAGCCTAAATCAAGTATTTCTTCTATATCCATATAAATGGTAAAGAATTTATTTTTTTCCAACTCATGCTTTAAGCGAAACAGTTCGGTTGTTTTCCCTGAACCACGATGCCCGGTAAACAAGATTTTGACCTGCGCATATTCATCACTTCTACTAATATTACGCGTAATAGATTTTGCAAAGTGCTTTCCACCTCGACTTTCTGTTAAATCAACATAGCGCATATCATCTGCTTTTAACGGCAGATCTGGATTACATACGCGATAGGCTTCATCAATATTTGTCGCTATTTTAGGAGTCATGATTTTTTATAGTCAGTGTGTTGAATACAAAGGTTGTTAAATAATAACACAGCCCAGCCAGGACTTGTTTTTTTGTTGCCGCAAATAGCCTTCTAAAAATATGAGTCGGGAGATTCTGTAAAAATATATAAAAAACAGGGGGGATGGGTGACAGAGGACAGAAGACAGAGGACAGAAGACAGAAGAAAAATGCACTTTATCGTCAGACAATGGAATTAAAAAAGTATTAAAAACAGGGGGGATGGGTATAAATGTTTTCTTTTTTATATCGCATTGTTCCCATGCTCCGTGTGGAAACGATACAATACCGCGAACATACAGCGAAGCTAAAAAATGAAATACAAAGACTTACGAGATTTTATTGCGCAACTTGAATCCAGAGGCGAGCTTAAACGCATTAGTGCCGAGGTTGATCCTTATCTTGAGATGACTGAAATCTCTGACCGAGTGTTGCGTGCAGGCGGACCTGCCTTATTATTTGAGAATCCCAAAGGCTTTGATACGCCTGTATTGACTAATCTCTTCGGTACGCCTGAGAGGGTTGCGATGGGCATGGGTGAAGAGTCTGTTTCTGCCTTGCGGGAGGTTGGCAAACTACTTGCCAGCCTGAAAGAGCCTTCGCCACCCAAAGGCATAAAGGATGCTATCCATTCC
>Ga0256832_1003542_pt1 | contig 10610 bp, 22 predicted proteins | sample 134614metaG_FD_190534 | JGI IMG/M metagenome (GOLD analysis project Ga0256832, IMG submission 190534) | Hydrothermal vent microbial communities from Lau Basin, Pacific Ocean - 134-614 | ecosystem: Environmental > Aquatic > Marine > Hydrothermal vents | place: Pacific Ocean: Lau Basin | collected...
AGGTGCAGTTGATCAAGCCGGTAGCGATGGAAGAGGGTTTGAGGTTTGCGATTCGGGAAGGTGGGCGCACGGTAGGAGCAGGTGTCGTCACTAAGATCTTGGAATAGTTTTAGGAGGCTTGAGGTCCGGTCATGATAGTCCCGACCCAGAGGATTCGTATAAAATTGAAGGCTTTTGATCATAAGGTTCTTGATCATTCGGTAGCGGAAATAGTCCGTACGGCCCGTGATACAGGTGCCAGAGTTGTGGGTCCGATCCCACTTCCGACCAAGATTAACCGGTGGACAGTGCTCAGGTCGCCTCACATAGATAAAAACTCACGGGAGCAGTTCGAAATCCGGACACATAAGCGGCTTTTGGACATCCTAGAACCCACCCAGCAGACGATAGATGCACTCATGCAGCTTGAGCTTCCAGCAGGGGTGGAAGTGGAAATTAAGCTCTAAGGGGTAAAGAGGGATGGCCATGTTGCATGGACTTATTGGAAAAAAATTGGGGATGACACGAATTTTTACCGCACAAGGAGAAGCGGTGCCGGTTACCGTTTTAGAGGTTGGCCCTTGTACGGTGGTCCAGGTGAAAACAAAAGAGCGGGATGGCTATAATGCCGTACAATTGGGTTTTAAACCCAAAAAGTTTTCAAAATTGACTAAACCTATGATGGGGCATTTTGCCAAGGCGGGTTTAGATCATGGATTCTACGTCTTGCGTGAATTTCGTGTAGAAGATCCTACGGCTTTTCAGCCTGGCCAAGTGCTTACCTTAGATGTTCTTTCCCTCGAACCTGGACAGAAAGTAAAAATTCAAGGCAAGAGTAAAGGCCGTGGCTTTACGGGTGCAATCAAGCGTTGGGGCTTTAAGAGGCAGCCGATGAGTCACGGAGCTAAAAAAGTACACCGTAAGCCTGGTTCCAGTGGAGCGAGTGCCTTTCCTGGGCGTGTAATTAAGGGTAAGCGTATGCCCGGCCACTACGGTAACGAAACCGTAACCATCAAAAATCTTACGGTAATGGATCTTAAACCTGAAAAAAATCTTTTGTTGGTAAAAGGTGCGGTTCCCGGGGCAACAAATAGTTACGTTTATGTTTATTTAAAGTAATGCGTGTGGGGTTGAGAAAATGGCCACCGTAGAAGTGGTAAATCACAAAAAAGAAAAGGTAGGGGAAATAGAACTCCCCGAAGGTATTTTCAATGTTCCTGTTAAGGCGGGTTTGTTACACGAAGTAGTCCGTTGGCAGATGGCCCGTTGGCGTGCAGGTACGGCTTGCACAAAGACCCGTGGAGAAGTTCGAGGTGGAGGCCGTAAGCCTTGGAGGCAAAAGGGTACAGGAAGGGCACGTCAAGGTAGTATCCGGGCCCCCCATTGGGTCGGGGGTGGGGTGGTCTTTGGCCCCAAGCCTAGGGATTACTCTTTTAAGCTGAATAAAAAGCAACGCCGTTTAGCCCTCAGAATGGCCCTTTCTTCCCGTATGCAGCAAGGGAAAGTTTTTGTAGTAGATGATTTTGGGCTATCGGAGATCAAAACCAAAAAATTTGTGGAATTTCTCCAAAAATTTGGTGTAGAAGACGCCCTTGTAGTACTACCTGAACGAGATGAAGTGCTTGAGAAGAGTGCACGTAATTTACCCACCGTTAAGGTCCTTGCTGTAGAAGGGCTTAACGTTTACGACATCCTTGATCACGAATATCTCATTATAAAGCGTGAAGCCTTACCAATAATAGAAGAGAGGCTTTCAAAATGAAGGACCCGAGAACAATTATTTTACAACCGGTGATTACTGAAAAATCTATGTACCTTAAAGAGAAGAATAATCAGGTGACTTTTTGGGTCCACCCTGAGGCTAATAAAATAGAAATCAAAAAGGCTGTAGAAGATCTCTTTAACGTCAAGGTAGAAAAGGTCCAGACCATAAGGGTGAAAGGAAAACCTAAAAGGGTTTATCGTTACGAAGGGCGTCGGCCTCTACGCAAAAAGGCGATAGTACGCCTGGCACCTGGAGAAACGATAGAATTTTTTGAAACGGTTTAAGGGGTTTAGTTATGCCGATTAAAAAATGCAAACCGACATCGCCGGGTAGGCGGTTTATGAGTTTTGTGATTGATCCGGACCTTACTCCGGGTAAAGAACCGGAGAAGTCCCTTTTGGAACCCCTTTCTAAGACCGGTGGTCGAAATGTTTATGGCCGTGTAACGGTCCGTTTTCGTGGAGGAGGCCATAAGCGTCTTTATAGAATTATCGACTTTAAACGCAATAAGGATAATATTCCGGCCAAGGTAGCGGCCATTGAATATGATCCTAATCGTTCCGCAAATATTGCGCTTCTGCATTATGCAGATGGGGAAAAGAGGTATATTTTGGCTCCCCTTGGTTTAAAAGTGGGAGAGACCTTGATGTCGGGAGAAGAAGTAGAAGTAAAGGTGGGCAATTGTATGCCCCTAAAAAATATCCCCTTAGGTACTATCGTGCACAATATCGAACTCCGTCCGGGGAAAGGGGGACAATTAGCCAGGTCAGCGGGTACTTTTGCCCAGTTAATGGCTAAAGAAGGCGGCTATGTCCATCTTCGTCTCCCTTCCGGTGAAATCCGTATGGTGCACGAAAATTGTCGGGCAACAATTGGCCAGGTCGGGAATATCGATCATGAAAATGTTTCTTTGGGGAAAGCAGGTCGTTCACGCTGGCTTGGACGTCGTCCCCACGTGAGGGGTATCGCCATGAATCCGGTAGACCACCCTATGGGGGGTGGTGAAGGGCGTACCCACGGGGGTAGACATCCGTGTTCCCCTTGGGGACAATTGGCTAAGGGCCTTAAGACCAGAGGAAAGAAACATTCAGACAAATTTATCGTGAGAAGACGCAAAGGTAAGAAGTAAGGAGAGTGATCTATGCCAAGATCGAAGAAAAAAGGCCCCTTTGTTGATGAGCATCTCCTTAAAAAGGTGCGCAAAGCCCTTGAGACAGGAGATAAAAAGGTCATCAAGACCTGGAGCCGTCGTTCTATGATTTTGCCAGAATTTGTAGGTTTGACCTTTGCCGTCCATAACGGACACAAGTTCATTCCGGTCTATGTGACCGAGAACATGGTAGGTCATAAATTAGGAGAATTTGCCCCGACACGTACGTATCGGGGGCATGCAGCAGATAAAGGTAAAGTCAAAGGGAAGAAGAAATAGGGGAGCAAACTATGGAAGCGCGAGCGGTAGCGAAATATATTCGAATTTCTCCTTATAAAGCCCGCTTAGTGGTGGATTTGATTCGAGGTAAGCCAGTCTCAGAAGCGCTGAGTATTCTTACTTTTACCCCTAAAAAAGCGGCAAAGTTGGTGAAAAAAGTTCTGGAATCGGCGATTGCCAACGCAGAACACAATTATCAAATGGATCCTGATCGTCTTTATGTAAAAAGGGCCTTTGTAGATGAAGGGCCAAGATTAAAGAGAATATGGCCGCGGGCTTTCGGGCGGGCGAGCCGTATTCTCAAAAGGACAAGCCACATCACCATTGTGGTGGAAGAGAAGCCTTAAGCAGGAGGGTGACGTTGGGTCAGAAAGTAAACCCTATCGGAATAAGGATTGGCATTACGAGGACATGGGAATCGCGTTGGTTTGCTAAAAATGATTTTCCCAAATTGGTACATGAAGATTATAAGATTCGTCGTTATATAAAAGATCGCCTTAAACACGCAGGTATTTCAAGGATTGAGATCGAAAGGGCAGCTAATAAAGTACGGGTTATTATTCATACCGCGCGTCCAGGAATCGTAATTGGGAAAAAGGGTGCGGAAATCGAAGCCCTCAAAAAGGCGTTGGAGGATCTTACAGAAGGAAAAGAGATCCATATTGATATAGTGGAGGTGAGGCGTCCGGAATTGGAAGCCCAGTTGGTGGCGGAAAATATTGCTAATCAGTTGGAGAGGAGGGTCTCTTTTAGACGGGCCATGAAAAGAGCCGTGGCTTTGGCTATGCGTTTTGGAGCGCAAGGCATAAAAGTCCAATGTGCAGGGCGTTTAGGAGGGGCTGAAATAGCGAGGCGTGAATGGTACCGGGAGGGGCGGGTACCTTTGCATACCTTACGTGCCGACATTGACTATGGTTTTTCTGAAGCGCTGACTAAATACGGTATCATCGGGGTTAAGGTCTGGATCTTTAAAGGAGAAGTCTTGCCAGAAAAGGGCGATATGCCCCCGATGAGCCTTTAGGAGGAAGAGATGCTTCTTCAGCCGAGGAAGGTCAAATATCGTAAACAACAAAAGGGTCGTAACCGAGGTAAGGCCTGGCGTGGGAACGCGGTTTCTTTCGGTGAATTCGGTCTAAGGGCGTTGGAGCATGCCTGGCTTACTTCCCAACAAATAGAAGCAGGGCGTGTGGCTATTGTGCGTTGTGCCAAAAAGGGGGCCAAGATCTGGATCCGTGTTTTCCCAGACAAACCTATCACTAAAAAGCCTGCTGAAACAAGAATGGGAAAAGGAAAAGGAAATGTAGAAGGCTGGGTAGCGGTGATCAAACCGGGACGTATTATTTACGAAATCGAAGGTGTCCCTGAAAATATTGCGCGTGAAGCCCTTAGGTTAGCGGCGGCTAAGCTTCCTTTTAAATGCAAGATAGTATCGCGGGAGGATCGTTTATGAAAGCGGAGGAGTTGCGTCGTCTGTCTACCGTGGAATTACAAGAAAAGTTGCGGGAAATGCGTGAGGAGTTATTTAATTTGCGTTTTCAAAAGACAATCCATCAACTTGAAAATCCTATGCGTATAAGAGAGGTAAAGAGGGACATCGCTAGGGTGTTGACCATCATTCGGGAAAAAGAACAAAATCTTCGTCAATAATCTAAAAGGGCAACATTATGAAAGAAAAGGCCAATAGAAAACAATTTGTAGGAACTGTAATAAGTAACAAGATGAATAAGACCGTAGTAGTTGTCGTGGAGAGATTAGTAGAACATCCGCTCTATAAGAAATATGTTCGGCGCCGGAAGAAATGTATGGCTCATGATGAAGAAAATGCTTGTCGCGAAGGGGACAAGGTGCTCATTGAAGAGACAAGGCCTTTATCTAAACATAAACGCTGGCGGGTAAGAAAGATTTTAGAAAGGGCCAAGGTACTGGAAAAATCTTCAGAAAACCAATAGATTCCGGTACCCAACTATGGAGCTAAACGAAGAGGTTAAACGGATTTGAAAATTGGTACCGGGAAGGTGGTGAAGGATCATGATTCAGCAACAAACATATCTTAATGTGGCAGATAATTCCGGAGCCAAAAAGATTATGTGTATTCGCGTGTTAGGGGGGGCTGGTCGGCGTTACGCCCGTATTGGAGATGTAATCATCGCTTCTGTAAAAGAGGCCCTTCCGAATTCCAAGGTCAAAGCAGGAGATGTAGTTCGAGCCGTGGTAGTGCGGACCAAGAAGGAACAATCTCGTTCTGACGGCACCTTAATCAAATTTGACGAAAACGCGGCGGTCCTTATCAACCAATGGGGAGAACCAGTGGGGACACGTATTTTTGGCCCGGTAGGGCGAGAGTTGAGGGCCAAACACTTTATGAAGATTATTTCTCTAGCGCCAGAAGTCTTGTAAGGGGAGAGTTATGCCACTTTTTAGAAGTAAAGCAAAGCGGGGTCTAAAGCCACATCAAGTCAAGTTGCACATCCTTAAAAATGACCAGGTCGTGGTGATTGCAGGTAAAGATAAAGGAAAGATTGGGCGTGTACTTCAAGTATTTCCTCGACGCCAAAGGGCGGTGGTAGAAGGGGTCAACGTGGTCAAAAGGCATATGAAACCTACTCCGTATGCGGAGGGAGGGATTATCGAAAAACCAGCACCTATACATGTCTCTAACCTTATGGTGTTTTGTCCTAAGTGTACGAAAGGAGTGAAAATCGGGCGTAAGATTTTGGAAGATGGCACTAAAGTGCGTGTTTGTAAAAAATGTGGAGAGATTATAGAGGCGAAGGAGTAGAATGGCCATGTCGTGGCTCAAACAATATTACGAAGAAGAGGTTGTGCCTAAATTGATGGAAAAGTTTGAGTATAAAAATCGTATGCAAGTGCCGCGTTTAAAAAAGATTTGTCTCAATATGGGCTTGGGAGAAGCGGTACAAAATCCAAAGATTATAGATCAGGCTGTGGAAGAGTTGGCTATAATTTCTGGGCAGCGGCCTACGGTGAGACGGGCGCGGAAGTCTATCGCGGCCTTTAAATTACGTGAGGGGATGCCCATCGGCGTCATGGTGACTTTGCGCAAACAACGCATGTACGACTTCCTTACGAGATTGATTAATGTAGCCCTTCCTAGGGTGAGGGATTTTAGAGGCGTGCCCAGGCGTGGTTTTGATGGTCGTGGGAATTATACCCTTGGCATAAACGACCACACGATATTTCCCGAAATTGACCCCAATAAAGTAGAAAAAATTAAGGGTATGAACATTACTCTGGTTACTTCTGCGGAAACCGATGAAGAAGCCTTTGAACTTCTTAAACTTTTGGGGATGCCTTTTAAGCGCGTGCGCTAAAGCAAATATAAGGAGAAAGAATCTATGCCTCGTAAAGCACAGATAGTGAAGGCTCTGAAAGAGCCCAAGTTTAAGGTCCGAAAAAGGAACCGTTGTTCTATTTGTGGGCGCCCGCGGGGGTATATTAGGCGTTTCGGGTTATGTCGTATTTGTTTTCGGAAATTGGCATCTGAGGGCAAGATCTCGGGTGTAAGAAAAGCAAGTTGGTAAGGGGTTAGGCCTATGATGACGGATCCAATTGCAGATATGTTGGCACGCATTAGAAATGCCTATCGTGTCCATCATAAGAAAGTAGAAGTGCCAGCTTCTAAGATTAAATTAGCTATCGCTAAGATACTCAAAGAAGAAGGATATATTGAAGATTACCAGTTTATTCAGGAAGGCCCTCAGGGGAAGATCGAAATTATCCTTAAATATGACGAGAATAAACGGCCGGTTATCGCTGGTATGAGGCGCATATCTAAACCAGGTCGTCGGGTATACGTTAAAAAAGAGGAGCTTCCCAAGGTTATGGGCGGATACGGAATAGCCATTATTTCTACCTCCCAAGGGATCTTAACGGATGAAGAAGCCCGCAAAAGGGGCATTGGGGGCGAAGTTATTTGTGAAGTTTGGTAGCGAGGTGAAGGGATATGCTTTCGCGTATTGGTAGAAGACCGGTTCCTATTCCACAAGGGGTAAAGGTGGAGATTAAAGACGGGATTATTGCGGTGCAAGGTCCCAAGGGTCGTCTAGAGAAGCCCATTCCTCCTTTAGTAGAAGTCAAGGTGGAAGACAAAGAGATTAAAGTCTTGCCCGCACAAGCTCAGAAACGTTTGGCCAAGAAAGTAAAGGCCTTTCATGGATTGGCACGAGCCTTGATAAATAATCTAGTGACGGGGGTAACCCAAGGTTTTTCAAGATCCTTGGATATTGTGGGCTTGGGCTATAGGGCAGAGCTTAAAGGGAACGCCCTTGTTTTAAACGTAGGTTTTTCTCATCCCGTGGAATTCCCCCTTCCACAGGGTATCTCCGCTAAAGTAGAAAGGGGGACAGGAGAAGTCCAGTTTCGCATCACCCTAGAAGGGATAGACAAAGAATTATTAGGTCAGACAGCGGCTAACATTCGCAAGATCCGTCCGCCAGAACCCTATAAAGGAAAAGGGATTCGTTATTCAGACGAACGAATTCTACGTAAAGCCGGGAAAGGTGGTAAGAAATAGTCGAAGAGGTGTCTGAATTATGGGGAAAACGGGAAAGAAACTTTTAAGACGTTTACGCAGGAAACGTCGTGTACGCAAAAAAATTTTTGGCTTTCCAGAAAGACCAAGGCTTTCGGTCTTTCGTTCTTGTAAGCATATTTATGCCCAAATTATAGATGACACTACAGGGCGGACATTAGTGGCGGCTTCTTCGCTTACTCCAGAAATAAAAGCACGCTGGACAGAGCTCAAGAAAGAAGGGGGAAAGCAGGCCATTGCCAAAGCGGTAGGAGAATTGGTTGGCAAACGGGCGGTGGAGGCAGGAATAAAAAAGATAGCCTTTGATCGGGGTGGATATAAATACCATGGCCGCGTAAAAGCCCTTGCAGAAGGGGCCCGTGCGGCGGGTTTAGAGTTTTAAGGAGGGATGAATCTTGGTGGCGTCACCAAAAGAAACAGAACAGCTTATTGAAAAGATTATCTTTATCAACCGGGTGGCTAAAGTTCATAAAGGTGGCCGGCGTTTTCGTTTTTCGGCCATTGTGGTGGTAGGTGATGGTGAGGGGCGTGTGGGGTATGGCTTAGGAAAGGCCCCGGAAGTCCCGGATGCCATCCGTAAGGCCTTGGAAAAGGCCCGTAAGAACATGATTTCTGTGCCGGTCCTGAAGGGAACTATCCCCCATACAATTATCGGGGAATACGGAGCGGCCAAGGTATTGCTCAAGCCAGGCCCGCCGGGAACAGGGGTTATTGCCGGCTCCACGGTTCGAGCCATTATGGACGCCGTAGGCATCAAAGATGTAGTCACAAAGTGTATCCGGAGTACTAATCCGCATAACGTGGTCAAGGCCACTTTTCGAGCTCTTGAGCTTTTGCAAAGTCCGGAGTATGTAGCCAAGAAACGAAATATTTCTCTTGGTGAAGGTGAGGAAGATGGCGAAACAGCTTAAGATTACCCTGGTGCGTAGCAAATACGGCTGGTCTAAAAAGCAGAGGGCCACGGTGGCTGCTTTAGGGTTAAGGAAGATAAGACATTCCGTCTTGCGTCCGGATAATCCTTGCATCCGAGGGATGATCGAAAAGGTTAAACATTTGGTCAAGGTGGAGGAGATCGATGCCTGAAGGGATTAGCCTCTCAAATTTAAAACCTTTCCCGGGTTCGAGAAAAAAGCAAAAACGGGTTGGTCGAGGGCCGGGCTCAGGTCACGGGAAGACGGCTTGTAAAGGGCACAAGGGTCAAAAGGCCCGGACTGGAGGAGGAGTTCCTCCTTGGTTTGAAGGTGGCCAAATGCCGATTTTGCGTCGGTTGCCCAAAAGGGGCTTTAAAAATCCCTTCAGGGTAGAATACGCGGTTTTTAACCTGAAAGATTTGGCGCAAAAGTTTTCTTCTCAAGAAGAGGTGAGTCCACAAAGTCTTAAAGAAAAGCGGCTTCTCAAAGGTCGGCCACGGCCGGTCAAGATCTTGGGCGACGGGGAAATTTCGGTAGCCTTAAAGGTCAAAGTGCACGCTATTTCTAAGACGGCACGGGAAAAGATAGAAGCTGCAGGGGGGTCGGTGGAGATAATTCCTCTTTAGGAGTTAAGGTGTGTTGAAATCTCAAGGGATCGAAAATTTTGCTAATATTCCGGAGCTGCGGAGGCGGCTCCTTTTTCTTTTGGCCGCCCTGGCTGTATACAGGATTGCCGTTCAAATTCCTACGCCCGGTATAAATGCCGACGCCTTGGTGGCGCTTTTTTCACGGGCAGGGGGAACCATTTTCGGTTTTATAGATATGTTTTCCGGGGGAGCCTTACGAAAGCTCTCTATTTGTGCTTTGGGCATTATGCCTTATATCAGTGCCTCCATTATTCTACAGCTTCTTACGGTGGTATTCCCCAGTATTAAAGAGATGCAGAAAGAAGGCCCGGAGGGTAGGCGGAAGATCGCCTATTATACCCGATATCTCACGGTGGCTATATGTCTTGTGCAAGGTTTTGGAATCGCTATGGGCCTGGAACGGATGACGGGCCCTAACGGGCAACCGATCGTTATGTTTCCAGGTTGGGGGTTCCGCCTCCTTACCATGCTCACTCTTACCACAGGGACGGTTTTTCTCATGTGGCTTGGGGAACAAATGACAGAGCATGGGATAGGGAACGGAATATCCATGCTCATTTTTGCGGGAATCGTAGCCCGGCTTCCTTCCGCGGTGATGAACACGATCCGCTTTGTAAAGACTGGGGAAATGTCTACGGTGGTGCTCTTTTTTATCTTGGTCCTGGTGATTGCTGTGGTGGCCTTTACAGTGTTTATGGAGCGGGCTCAACGTCGCATCCCGATTCATTATGCTAGGCGCCAAATGGGGCGTCAGATTGTAGGGGGGCAAACAACCTACTTACCTTTGAAGGTAAACATGGCGGGTGTAATTCCGCCCATTTTTGCCTCTTCGGTCTTAATGTTCCCGGCCACAGTAGCGACCTTTGTGCCTTTAGAATCCATACAGCGTCTATCCTCCATGTTTCGGCCGGGTAATCTAGTCTATGAGCTTTTATATGTAGTGCTGATTATCTTTTTCTGTTATTTCTACACGGCCATTATCTTTAATCCGGAAGAGGTTGCTGATAATTTACGCAAGTATGGTGGTTTTATCCCTGGAATTCGTCCGGGGAAGGCTACGGCGGAGTTTCTCGATAAAGTCTTGACACGGATTACCCTAATTGGGGCGTTATACGTCTCGGCTATTTGTGTTTTGCCGTCTATTTTGATTGTGAGATTTAATGTTCCCTTTTATTTTGGGGGCACAGCTCTATTAATCGTGGTAGGTGTGGCTATGGATACCATGGCCCAGATAGAATCTCACTTGTTGGCTAGGCAGTATGAAGGTCTTTTGAAGCAGGGCCGCTTTCGTGGGCGGCGTTAAATTTACGAAAGGAGGGGGTTTATG
>Ga0256832_1003543_pt1 | contig 10609 bp, 16 predicted proteins | sample 134614metaG_FD_190534 | JGI IMG/M metagenome (GOLD analysis project Ga0256832, IMG submission 190534) | Hydrothermal vent microbial communities from Lau Basin, Pacific Ocean - 134-614 | ecosystem: Environmental > Aquatic > Marine > Hydrothermal vents | place: Pacific Ocean: Lau Basin | collected...
CACTTTATGAGAGACTCGAAGCCAAAGCGCCGATACACAAGGCACTTGAGACGACTTTTTACGGTACCAAGGAGTTTTATATTAAAGATCCGGATGGGTATATTTTGGGGTTCTCTTCGAGGGTGTAAGCATGTACGCAGTGATATTTCGAGCCAAAATAAAAAGATTGGATGATGACTATTTTAAAACGGCAAAGCGGATGAGAGAGTTGGCTATGAGTGAATATGGTTGTGTTGAGTTTACATCCGTAACGGAAGGCTTTGATGAGATCGCAATTTCGTATTGGGAAAGTATAGAACAAATCAAAAGATGGAAACAAAACAGTGAGCATCTTGTGGCACAAAAGCTTGGCAAAGAGAAGTGGTATGATGAGTATACTGTGGAGATTGTAGAAGTTTTAGATAAGTATTGATTGTGCTACAATATCCATATTAAGGAGTGCTATCATGATACTAGAGGTCGCCGTACTAAAGATATAAAACCCGAAAAACAAAAGGACTTTGAACCTACTTTTAAGGTGGCAAGCAAGATTATATCAAGTATGAAGGGGTACATCTCCCACGAGCTTAGAAAGTGCATGGAAAATAAAAACCAATACATCTTGCTTGTAAAATGGGAGACGTTAGAAGACCATACTGTAGGTTTTAGAGAGTCAGAGGAGTATCAAGAGTGGAAAGAGATGTTGCATGATTTTTATGAGCCTTTTCCTGTGGTTGAGCATTATGGGAGTGTGGAGTTAAAATGACGAAAGTACGAAAATTTATAAAAGGTGATGAGCAGGAGTTATGGGAACTGTTTTACAATACTATTCACAATGTAAATATTTATGATTACAATCAAGCTCAGGTAGATTCTTGGGCTCCTGCTGACCTTGATATAAATATTGCAATTAAAAAATTTAGAGAAATCAATCCATTCGTGGTAATAAAAAACGAAAAAATAGTTGGTTATGCTGACATTCAATCTGATGGATATATAGACCATTTCTATTGTCATCATCAATTTCAAAGGCAAGGGGTAGGGAGACTACTATTTTCTGTGATTAAAGAAGAAGCTCTAAAGAATGGTATTTCACAGATGTATTCAAATGTGAGTATTACAGCGAAACCTTTTTTTGAAGCTATGGGGTTTTTAGTAGAAAAAGAGCAGACTATACAAATACAAAATCAAGACTTTAAAAATTTTAGAATGATTTGTAGGATTTGAAGGAAAATATATGAGGGTGATTAAATTCAAAAAAACAATAGATGAAGAGCTTCTTTATCTCAAAACCCTCTCCACTCAAAAACACATAGGCAACAACCTAAACCCCAAAAGCCTAAAAAATTTTCAAGAAGAGTTTGCACAAACAGAGATAACTTTTTTAAATATCCTTTCACATACTCATGAAATAGCAGGTTATATCATTTTAAAAAAGACAGGGGCTTTTGTGCAATTGAAACGTATAGTTATTGATGAAAAGCATCTTGGTATTGGTGCAGAGGTGATGCGAGAGCTTGAAGATTACGTGCTTGAACATTATGGACTTTATGAAATTTGGCTAGATGTGTATACTGACAATACACGGGCGATTAGGCTTTATGAGAAGTTAGGTTATGCCAGATATAATGTAGATATGGAAAACCATAGAGAAGTATGGTTTTATAGGAAAGATTTAAAGGACTTAAAATGAAATACGGATATACAATCATATATGTAAAAGAAGTACTAGAAACGATAGCATTTTATGAAATAGCCTTTGGATTTGAGCGTGGTATGGTGGTTGAGGAAGAGGGCATAGTGTATTATGCTGAACTAAAGTCAGGAGATACTACTATCGCTTTTGCTTCTTATGAGATGGGTAAGATGAACTTTGATGATAAATATGAGAAGATAACAACTAAAGGTAACCCTGTAGGGATAGAGTTGGTTTTTGTGGACGATGATGTAGAAGCCTCTACGAATAAAGCAGTTAAAGCTGGAGCTACACTTATAGCCAAACCCACAGAAAAACCTTGGGGACAAACCGTGAGTTATGTGCGTTCCATAGAAGGTACTCTGATAGAGATATGTTCGCCTATGGCTGAAGCATAAAAATATGACAGCAGATTCAAAAGAAAAGTTCTCTTTAAAAGATGAACTTTACAATCTTCAAAAAGTTGAGATGATTGCTAGAGAGATAAAAGAGGTACATAACTCTTTTGAAGCTAGTAGTTTTACCCAAGAAGTAGTAGATAAATTCCCAGAACTAGAACTCAAAGAACGCATCTACCACATACGAGATATGCTACATAAGTATTTGCCAACGGATTACCAAGAGGCGGTGAATGTATTGTTAGAGGCATTGCCTCCTGAGTTAGATATGACTAAAACAGATGATGACTTTGGAGACTTTATCTATGCGCCATACTCAGAGTATCTTGCCATGTATGGGTGTAATGAGAAGCATTTAGACTTTTCACTGCAAGCATTAAGGGAGATAACCAAACGCTTTTCAGTTGAGTTTGCCATACGAGATTTCATCAATGCCTATCCGACGCAAACTCTGGCTATATTAGAAGCGTGTGCAAAGTCAGACAACTACCATGAAAGACGACTGGCATCGGAGGGATTACGTCCTAAACTTCCTTGGGCTAAAAAACTTAGCATTGAGTACCAAGAGCCTTTGAGGCATTTGGAGTTACTTTATGCAGATAAAACGCGCTATGTGACGCGTTCTGTGGCTAACCATCTTAATGACATCTCTAAAATCGATGCACCTTTGGTTTTAAAAACCTTGAAACGTTGGAAAAAGTCAAACAAGCAAGAGCCAAAAGAGATGGCATTTATGATAAACCATGCTTTACGTACTTTGGTAAAACAAGGAGATAAAGAAGCTTTAGCCATGTTGGGGTATGTAAAAAATCCACCTATAGAACTAAAAAGTGTGATGCTAAAGACAGCTAGTGTAAAGGTGGGTGAGGCATTGGAGTTTGAGGTTGAGATGATGGCTTTAGATGATGTGAAACTTATGGTAGATTATGTGATACATTTTTGGACGAAGAAGGGAACACTTAGCCCCAAAGTACATAAGCTTAAAAAAATGAGTCTAAAAAAAGGTGAACATAGCGTACTAAAAAAGAAACATCCTTTTAAAGCCAATATGACTACACGCACACTCTACGCAGGCAAACATGTGCTAGAGTTGCAGATAAATGGTACTATTGTGCATAGTGAAAGTTTTGAATTGAGGATATGAGATGACATTTGAACAACTTGACACCTATCTTTTGAGCAAAACGGGTGCCACATTTGACTACCCTTTCGATGAAGAGGTGCGTGTGTATCGTATTGCCGAGAAGATGTTTGCCCTGACTTCCGAGAAACATCCACTTAGAGTCAATCTTAAATGTGATCCTATCTATGCGCTTGAGCTTCGCAGTATCTATGAGGGGGTAAGTGCAGGGTATCATATGAATAAAAAGCATTGGAACACAGTTATGCTCGAAGAGACAGATGTGGATGATGAGACTGTTAGAGAGCTCATAGACCATTCGTATGACCTTGTCTATAAGAGTTTGACCAAGAAGAAACGTGAAGCGTTGGGTTAAGTGAAGCAGATCGTTACTACTCTCTACCATACTCCAGTAGGCGAGATGCTTCTTGGTAGCTACAATGGCAATCTCTGTTTGGCAGATTGGGAGGCGCGGAACGATAGAAGGGGTGTTGACCATCGTATCCAAACTGGACTCAAAGCTGAGTATATCGAGGGTTCATCAGCAGTTATTGTGCAGGCGATAGAGGAGCTGAATGCCTATTTTCTGGGAGAGCTACACCGCTTTAGCATACCACTCATGCCCATAGGCACCCCTTTTCAGCAAGCCGTATGGAGTGAAATAGCCAAGGTTCCCTACGGTGATACCGCAACCTACAAAGAGATCGCCGAAGGTATCGGCAAGCCGCAAGCAGTGCGTGCCGTCGCTACTGCTGTAGGTGCCAATGCGCTCTCACTCTTTATCCCGTGTCATCGCATCGTCGGCAGTGATGGTGCACTCAGAGGGTATGCGGGCGGAGTGGAGGCGAAGAAGAAGCTGCTGGAGTTTGAGAGCCAAAGTATAAGAAATATGCTATCATAAGCAAAAAGATCATAAAGGAGCAAGCGATGAAACCTCTACTACTCTCGTTACTGACAAGCGCAACACTCATAGCGGGTAACTTCACCCTGCAAAGCAACGACCTTAAAGGGCAGCTGACCAAAGTGCAGGAGTTTAACGGTTTTGGCTGCAACGGGCAAAATATCTCACCCGAGCTACACTGGAGCGATGCACCCAAAGGCACCAAGAGTTTTGCCATCACCGTCTATGACCCCGACGCACCTACCGGCAGCGGCTGGTGGCACTGGGTGGTGGTGAACATCCCTGCTACTGTGACCAGACTCCCAAGCGGTGCATCTGGCAAAGCAATGCCAAAGGGTGCCGTGGAGATCGCCAACGATTACGGCGCAGTTGGTTTTGGCGGTGCCTGCCCGCCCAAAGGGGACAAACCGCACCGCTATATCTTTACCGTCTATGCACTCGAGGTACCCAAACTTGACCTCAAGCCCGATACCAACGATCCCGTTGCGGGCTTTATGATCAATGCACATACCATCGCCAAAGCAAGTGTAATGGCGTATTATGGTCGGTAACGACAGAGAGCCGGATCAACATTGCAACTCTCAGAACAGATTTTAGATTTCTACTACTCTCTGCCAAAAGCGTTCAGCCCTCCAAACGGTGTAGAGATCATCTACCCCTACGACCACCCAGAGACACGCAGGGTGATGGAGGCATTTTACACCAAATACTACAGTGACACCCGTCCGCGCACGCTGCTGTTCGGTATTAACCCCGGTAGGCATGGTGCGGGGCTGACAGGTGTAGGGTTTACCGACCCGATTTTGATAGAAGAGAAGTGTGGCATCGTAAACAGCCTTGAGAAGCGCAGTGAACTCAGTGCTAACTTCATCTGTGAAGTGGTCGATGCCTATGGTGGACCGAAAATGTTTTACAGTGATTTTCTTTTTACTACAGTGCTACCCTTTGGACTCCTGCGAAATGGCAAAAACTACAACTACTATGATGACAAAGAGACGCTACACTATTTTGAGCCACTCATTGTCGAGAGTATTCGCAAACAGATGGCATACCCCAATGTCAGCCGACGTATCGCAACGGTAGGACAAGGCAAAAACCTTGCCTATCTCAAAGAATTAAATAAACGTTATGACTTCTTTGAGACCATAGAGGTACTGCCGCATCCAAGATGGGTGATGCAGTATCGGCGCAAAGAGAAAGAGAAGTATATCGGGGTCTATCTGGAGGTGCTCAGGCAGCTGCGTGCCGGCGAGGTCGGGTGATGAGGTAGCCGCCTATGAGTACCGGCAGGATCCCCAGTATCTGGCGTAACTGCGGGACTTCACCCAGATAGAAGTAGGCAAAGATGAGGGTAAAGACAGGCATCAGAGCCAGCATTGCGGAGAGTTTGGTGATGGAGATGCGCTTGAGTGCTTCGATCCACATGATCTTCGCTGCAACGTAGATGCCTGTAGCGATGAGAAAGAGATAGGGAAGGGCATGAAGCAGATCCTCTTTGCTCACAGCAGGTTCAAAGAGGTATGCCAGCAGCGCAACCACAGGAAAGCCTACGATAGTACGGAAGCCGAGTATCGTCTCTGCAGAGCAGTACTCTCTGGCGCGTTTCTGATAGTAGTTGACGATGGGTGCCATGGCAGCGGAGAGGAGAATGAGCCAGTCTCCTTTGTTGAAATGCATATTATCCGGGATGAGGATGATCAGTGCCCCTACGGTCATCAGCACTGCGCCGATGAGGTGTGTCCTGTCCATCTTCTCTTTGCCAAGAAGGTTGAAGTAGAGATAGGAGAAGAGTACCTGCAAGAAGACTATCACCGCCATATTGCCCGCCGTTGTATAGCGAAGACCGATAAAGATCAGGGTAAAAATAGTCGTGATCCAAAATGTCGTAAGCAGGAGATCTTTGTATGCAGCACGGTTCTTCAGCTCTCCAAAGCGCCGTCGTTTGTACATGATCAGCAGATAAAAGAAAAATGCGATCATCAGACTGTACATATAGGTATGGAGCGCACCGACGTAGGAGATGGCAACAATGGAGAGGATAGGAAACCACGACTCCAGCACAGAGAGCCCCAGCATCAACAGCTCGCCTTCACGCTCTTGGCTCATAGGACTCCTTAGTTGATTTTTAAGAATAAAAAAGGATAGCATTATTTTTTATTGTTCTTTCTTTTTTTGTTTTTTGTTTTGAAATTTGGCTGCACGAAAAGCTGGTTTTCATGGGAGATTTTGGTATTATTTTAGCAGTAAATTTGACGGAGTATTATCATGAGAAGTGTCATTACAGCCCCTCCACCACCTGCACACCCCTTGCACGAAGCGCATCGAGGAATCGTTGTTCGTTTATACGGTTTAAACCATCAGAAAAGAGCGGATAGGTTTGACCGTTTTTGAGTACGACCTTATAGATAGCGCTTACCTCGGCGTCGTCGGATGATTGTATGAGGTTCTCTTCGATTCTCTCTATCTCGTCAATACTGCATGAAAAACTCTTTTCGCGTGTGCTTTTGGGGGTTTCATAAAGCAGCGTTTTGTCGTCTATGAGGATGTGCCATGCACTGTTGTCTCTCATAAGCCGAAAAGAGCACCAAAATGCATATAAAGCGATGAGTAAAAAAGCGATGCCAAGCCACCCGATCGCTCTTTGCAGTAGCGATGAGGCTATGGGATTGAGCGGCGGTGTAGGGTAGAGATACAATACCGCCCCAACAGCAGCAAAAAAGAGTGCGGCAAATAGGGCGATATAGCCGGTACGCGAAGCTTTTTGAGTATAGGTGTAGGTCTCATAAGCAGATTGGGGGATCTGCTCAGCCAGCTCAATGGTTTTGTTCATGATCTTTTGTGCCGCCCGCTTTGCATGTTTGTTGAAAAACTTCAGATAGATCACCCTCACAAGCCATCCCATAAATGCACCCGCGAATGCATAAAACAGATAAGCAAATGCCAATGCCGCACCAAGCCCCACCCAAACCTTTTGCTCCTCGTTCCCAAAAAAGTAAGGGTAGAAAACGGTAGCGAGATAAACGCCGAGTAAAAAGAGCAGTGATTTCATCAAAGCGTTTGTCAGTGCGATATAAAAAGCGAGCAGTGCGGGCAAAAACATGGCGATATAGCCGCCCGCAGGAGTGTCATACGGCTCTGAAACACCAAAAAGCCTGGTAATTACCACCCAGGTGAGCACCCCGACAATGAGACCTGTAGTTATTGCTGCTATGTTATCTATCTTTTTTATCATGAGGTGCCATTATGACATACTTAGCATGCAACCTTTATGTACTCAATTGTATGGGTATGGGCATCGGTCACGCAAAGCGTGAACCTGATTTTTTGAAATGATATCCGATAAAATATGTAAATACGGTGAAGTAGCATAGGGCTACTCCTCCTCACCTTTCGCTCCGGCTTCAAGCATGCCATACATTGCTTTTTCCACTTCTTGGGCAAGTGAAAGCAGTTTGGGTGAGAGCTTGGTGCCGCCGTGTATCGCCAGATCGAGGTTCATGGTATACAGATAGATATCGCCGTTTGGCTCTTCGATGATACCGATACGGCACGGCATAAATCCGATGAACTCTCTGGAGTGGTTGAGGAAATAGTCGGCTATGGTCGGCGAGCAGTAGGAGCGGATCTGAGTATAGACACCGTTTTTTCTGGGCATCACTTTGTGGTCAACCACCGCCAGACCGTGTTCGCTTGCCACCTCGTCCATCACCTCTATGGCGTTGTCTATCGCCTCTTCTTTGCTCATGCCTTCGGGAATGATCATCTTCTTTTTGAGCATCATCCCTTTGGCGGGATCGCCTGTTTGGAGTATCTTTTTTGCCATAGAGGCATAAGCATCAAGCGCTCCTGAGTCAAATTTGCCAAGCTTGCCGCCGTATGTGATCAAAAAGAGAGCGACTGCTATGAGTGTTACCGCACCGACGGCGGCAAGTATTGTTTTGATGGGTTTCATTTTTCTTTCCTTTTTTGTTTTTGTATGCTGTTGCTTGTGTGTATCTTGAAGATAAAAACAAAGAGACCTTATGCCGACTTATATTTCCTTCTTAGTTCTTTGATGGGCACATTTTGCGAACCGGTTTCGATGTGCTCTTTGTAGCCTAACAAGACATCTCTAGTGAGTTTTTGCATTTTGGGTCTTAGAAAAGGGGTGATAAAGGCCGGTTTGCCTTTGTAGTCAATATCTAAGCGCAAATAGGTGCTGTTTTCATCATGTTTTCGGATGCTAAACTCGAAAAAGAGTGCTTTAACCGGAAAATTTTTGGTTTCATAGACCTCATACCGGTAGGACTCTCCCTCTTTGTAATCGATGATTTTTTCTTTTAGGACGATATGCATTCCCATATCATGGATATCGCAAACTCTGTCTGCACCTAACTGTGCTTCAACCGGGCTGTCGTTGACACTGGTGGTCTTCTCTACACCACCGTGAAACTGTGCAACATCACCATATCGTTTTACCACATTCCATACATCGTCTGCCGATGCGTTCATCAGCATCTCATAGTGTACATTTGCCAAATTCATTGTCTTTCCTTGCTATTTTGTAATTATTTTTCAGAGGTATCATAGAGCGTATCGACGCTATCTTCTCTCATAGGGTTGACTATCTTTCAAGAGCGTTTCTGCCAAGGACATTGCTCTTAGATATACGCCGGATCCATCGCTTTTTTGTTCATGCCGCCAAACATCGAAGTAATGCCAGATCTTGTCATCATGTGCTGCGACATCATCGCCATCATCTTGTTCATGCCTCCTGCGACAATGGAACTCTTGTCGTGACACAGCCCTTTGAGTGCTGTTTTTACCACCGCTTCGGGCTTCATAATCTTCATCGGCATTTTGGAGAAATCCATCGGGATCTTACCGGGCATCTCGGTGTTGGTGAGTCCCGGTGAGAGTGCGAGTACCTCGACACCTTTTTCGGCAAGCTCGTAGTGCAGTGCTTCAGCAAGGTAGAGGATGTAGGATTTGCTCGCCGCATAGTTGCCAAAGTAGGGCACCGCCTGATAGGCAAAGGTAGAGGATATCATGATGATGCCGCCTTTGCCGCGTTCAGCAAGCCTTTTGCCAAAGATATGCGCCATCTGCATCGGTACCATGATGTTCAGTTCGAGTAGCTTCTGTTGATCTTCAAGCGGGGTTTTGGTGAAGCTTCCGTAGGTGATCATGCCGGCATTGGGTATGACAAGTCCGATATCAAGTTCTTTGGTGATCTCGGTCAGTTTCTCAACTGCACTTGCTTTGGTCAGGTCAAGCTCGACGGGACTCACCTCCACACCATAAGCATCCTGTAGCTCGGCAGCCTTTTTGTCAAGTATCTCTTTTCTGCGTGCAACCAACACGAGATTGAGCCCCTTTTTGGCAAGCTGCTTGGCAAACTCTGCACCGATACCCGAAGAGGCTCCGGTTACTAGTGCCCATGAACCGTATTTTTCTTTAAACTCATTCATAACTTCTCCTTAGATGATGAATGCACATACAACAGCGTGCAGTGCATACAGTACAAGTGACACCAGCAAAACAGATGTCAAGACAAGCATCACTGTTACTCTCAGAACCATACGCATACACGCTCCTTTATATGTACTATTTGGTACAAAAATGTACAACGCTGTGCCGTCAGCCCCGACTTTTCTATCTAATAATTGTACTAAGTGGTACATAAATTATCAGAAAAAAAGACACTGCAATAGTCCTTATTTTTGACTACTCCAGTATCTCTTTTATGTTGCTGCTTAAATCATCGATCAATGACCTCTCTACACCTGCACGGATGGTCACTATCAAGCCGTTGAGTGCATTGATGTAAAAGAGTGCGATGCTTTGCGGTGTTTTTGGATTGTGTATCTCACCCTTTTCTTTCGCTTCGGCAATCAAATCAACAAAAAGCGTAAACAAATAGGTAAACTCGCGTTCCACCTGACGACTAAGGTTTGCATGGCGCCCATAACACTCCTTACCTGAATTCATTAGCAGACACCCCCGCACATTGCCCTCTCGATGATACTCCTCTATAGTCGATTCAAGAAGCATCAGCATTGTCTGCTTGGCACCTACTTTCGCTTTGTATTCCCGTAAGAAAGCAATGTTTTGCTCTCGATAGAGTTGCAATGCTCTTGAAAATAGTTCTTCTTTGCTTTTGAAAGTAGCATAAAATGAACTTTTTTTGATTCCCATTACCTTTAGCAGATCATCGACGCTGGTTGCATCGTATCCATGTTCCCAAAAATAATGCATCGCAGCGGTTAGTGCTTCTGTTTCGTCAAATGCTTTTGGTCGTCCGCGGGTTTGTATTTTTTTGTTCATAAAAGCATTATAGACTAAATGGTACAAAAATGTCAAGCATAAAAAGAGGATAGATGACTGACTTTTCATGATTGCACAAAGAGTGCATATAAAATCACTACACTGTGAGAAATAATCAAAGGAGTGATCGATGCGTAGCAAACTTTTTCGTGTAGCAGGACTTTTTTTGTCAGTGACACTTTATCTATGTGCGGCAAATCCGGAGTTTG
>Ga0256832_1003544_pt1 | contig 10609 bp, 8 predicted proteins | sample 134614metaG_FD_190534 | JGI IMG/M metagenome (GOLD analysis project Ga0256832, IMG submission 190534) | Hydrothermal vent microbial communities from Lau Basin, Pacific Ocean - 134-614 | ecosystem: Environmental > Aquatic > Marine > Hydrothermal vents | place: Pacific Ocean: Lau Basin | collected...
ACTTTACACCAAAACTGAATGTCAGCATAAACTATACTGCCAATGACTATGAAGAATACAATGCAGCAACCCTCCAGCTTCTTCCGGAAGGACGTAACTCCATCGTATATGCAGCAGTGAGCTATACCTTCTGATATGAAAAAAACACCGCTTCTATGGATGCTTGCAAGTCTCACACTGCTTGCAGCATCTCAACCCAAATCCGATTCGGTCAAACAACTCTATGTCAAGTCATATAACTATGAGCAGATGGGAAAATATGATGAAGCCATCAAAGTACTGACCCCGCTGTATAAAAAATATGCCAACGGCTATACCTTGAATCTGCGTTTCGGATGGCTCTTTTTCCGGGAAAAAAAATACAAAAACAGCCTTATGTATTATCAGAAAGCCTCCATTATCAACCCGTATGCCATCAATCCGCGCCTTGGCATCATTCATGTCTACCTTTTGACAGAAGCCTACAAAAAGGCAGAAAGTGCCGCACAGGAATTGATTAAGATCGATTACTACAACTACTATGCAAATCTCTATATGATCAAAGCACTTGTTGCCGAGAAAAAATACGATGCAGCACTGCAAATGGTTCACAAAATGCTTACAGTCTATCCTGCTTCCGTACCTTTTCTCGAACAGCTTGCCAGAATCTACAAAGCAACCGGCAATACCTATCTTAAAAAGGTGTATGAAGATATTCTTATCCTCGATCCGAACAATGTGATGGTCAGAAGTATGCAAAAAGTAAAATAATGTTCAAAATACTCATCTTTGAAGAGAGCCTTCCCTATTACCTTGACACCCATTTTTCGTCCTATGAGGTCGATCTTGCATGGACAGAGGAAGAGATCCTCTCTCTCACCTATGAAAAACATTACGATCTTTACATCATCCACTTCAGTGCCCTGCAGACCATTCAGTCTCTCAGAGATGCTGAGGATCCCACACCGGTTATCTATATCGATGACTATTACAGTCTGGAACATATGAAACTTGCGTTTCTCCATGGTGATGACTATCTCATCAAACCGCTTTATATGGATGATCTTTCTGTCAGAATCGATTACCATTACCGAAAAGTATACAACCATAAAAACAATATTGTCATCTATAAAGATTTTTATTACCATCTTAATACCCGTCAGCTTTTCAAAGGAACAGAACGGATCAAACTCTCTCCCAATGAACTCAAACTGCTCGAACTGCTTCTGACACACCGCAATAAACCGGTCAACAAAACCTATATTTCAGAAACACTTGAAAGCCACAGTGACGGCTCTTTGAGAGTCTATATTTCAAAACTGAACAAACTTGGTTTCAGTATCGACTACGACCGTTCCATATCAAGCTATATACTGACAGATTAGCACCCTTTTATTACAAACTCTGCCTACGCACACAAATACTTTCAAGATCCATCTGCACATAACCTGCACGCAAACGTGTTATCATGCTCCTATAAATACATTGAAGGAGCCGGTTATGATCTACACAGTCACCACCGATATTTCACCTGCACAGATCAAAGAGGAGATGGAGACACACGCCAAAAAACACGGATTTGGCGTGCTTCAGACCTACGATTTTAAAAAAATTCTGCACGACAAAGGCTTCCCCATCGAAAAGGAGATTACCGTCTTTGAACTCTGCAACCCTCCGGGTGCACAGCAGGCGCTCAGTGAGATCTCCGCTATTTCGGTCTATCTGCCATGCCGCATCTCCATCTACGAAGAAGATGGCGCCACAAAGCTTGCTACTATCGGTTTCGAGGAGATACTCGGCGCAGTCGATGTCGAAGAGGATTTCAAAACCTTTATGAGCATCCTCTTTGTCAACCTCAAAGCGGTCATGCACAGCTGGAACTACTGAAGTCACTGAAGATAAACGGAGAAAACATATGAAACGAAGAACATTTGTCAAAGGGGCTGCAGCAGTCTCACTTGCGGCTGTCGCGGCAAGCGGACGTGAAGCCAAAGCGCTCCCCAGACAGGCAAGTAGCGCAAGCGTACTGGAAGGAAGAGAGTTCTTTCTTCATATCGACTATGCCCCTGTGAACTTCACAGGAAAAGAGACTGTAGCTACAGCGATAAACGGACAGGTTCCCGGCCCTACACTGGTATGGCAGGAGGGTGAGACCGTCACCATTCATGTCACCAACCACCTCAAAAAGAGCTCCTCCATTCACTGGCACGGCATCATCCTGCCTGCACCCATGGATGGCGTGCCCGGCATCAGCTATGATGGCATCGCGCCGGGTGAGACCTTTACCTACCAGTTCAAGGTCAGACAGCACGGCACGTTCTGGTACCACAGCCACTCAGGCTACCAGGAGCAGACAGGTATGTACAGTGCCATTGTCATCAAACCCAAACGCAAAGAGCCGTTTGCCTACGACAGGGACTATACCATTGTACTCTCGGACTGGAGTGATGAGAAACCAACCTCCATCTACCGCAAACTCAAACTCAGCAGCGACTACTACAACTACAACCGGCGCACCGTCGGCGACTTCTTTTCAGAAGTGGGCAAAAAGGGCTTTACCAAAGCATTCAGTGACAGGAAGATGTGGAACACAATGCGTATGAGCGACAGAGACCTCAGCGACGTGACAGGATACACCTATACCTACCTGATGCACGGCCACACGCCTGCCACACAGTTCAAGGCACGCTTCAAAAAAGGCCAAAAGATACGCCTGCGCTTCATCAACGGTGCGGCAATGAGCATCTTCGACGTACGCATTCCCGGACTCAAAATGACGGTGGTGGCAGCCGATGGCAACCATGTCAAACCTGTCACTGTCGATGAGTTCCGCATCGGTGTAGCGGAGACCTACGATGTCATCGTAGAGCCCAAATCCCAAAGAGCCTATGCCATTTTCGCACAGAGCATCGAACGCAGCGGCTATGCTCTGGGCTCTTTGACACCCTCTGCAGACAAACTCGCCAAAGCGCCAAAAATGGACAAGCCCCAGCCGCTTACCATGACGGACATGGGTATGGATATGGCAAAAGCGGGCTCGCACAAAGGGATGAAGATGCCTATGAAACCCTACCGATGGAAAGCGATGGAGGCGCAAAAGTACCCTGTCACACCGCTACCGATGGCAACTGGTCCGCAGAGTACGATGAAGGCGATGTCGCCCAAATACCGTCTGGAGGACCCCGGTGTGGGGCTGAGAAACAACGGCAGACGTGTACTAACCTATGCCGATTTGAAAAACCGCTACACGACCCGCCATGCCAAAAAGCCCGACAGGGAGATCGTTTTGCATCTGACAGGGAACATGGAGCGCTATATGTGGTCGATCAACGGAATCAAGTATGCCGATGCCGAACCACTTCTTTTCCATTACGGAGAGCGTCTGCGCATCACCTTCATCAATGATACGATGATGAACCACCCGATGCACCTGCATGGCATGTGGAGTGACCTTGAGACTGGAGATGACAGCCACCTGGTACGAAAGCATACCGTACTGGTTCAGCCGGGCTCGAAGATCAGCTACCGAGTCAGCGTCGATGCAAAAGGGGCATGGGCCTACCACTGCCACCTGCTCTACCATATGGCCGGCATGTTCAGAAAAGTCGTCGTGGTCTAAGGAGAAACATCATGAAAACATTATTGAAACGCACCCTGCCGGTACTGGCAGCGGGAATGGTACTCACCCAGCAGCTATGGAGTGCGGGAGCGGACGATCCGCTGCGCACGACACTCATTATGGACAAGTTCGAAGTGCTCGACAACAGAGAAAAGAGCCGAGAGTGGGAAGGCAGCTTCTATGTGGGCTACGACCTTGACAAACTTTATGTCTACTCTCAGGGAGCGGCGACATCTGAGGGTCTGGAGTGGAGCCAGAACGAATTTGTCTATTCTCATGCTATTGCACCCTTTTGGGATATTCAGGCGGGAATCGCCTACGACAAGAATGCCGATACCTCCAAAACATGGGCAGAGCTTGCCATTGCCGGACTGGCACCCTACTTTTTCGAAACGCGTGCGGCCTTGCTGCTCAACAGTGACGGCAATGTCGGGCTGCGTCTTGAAGCCGAATATGAGGCACTACTGACACAGAAACTCATTCTCACCCCATCGCTCGAAGCGGACTTCTACACCAAAGAAGATCCCGAACTTGGCATTGGTTCGGGACTCTCAAACATCGAAGCGGGTTTGAGAGTCCGGTACGAATTTGTCAGAGAATTCGCACCCTACATCGGTGTGACCTGGGAGAAGACCTTCGGTACAACCCGTGACTACAACCCGGTCGATGAGACTTCTTTTCTTGTCGGTATCCGGTTCTGGTTTTAAAACCTGCACGTAATGGATATATAAGAGGGGGAGAGATAACGATATATTTAGAATTAGCAATCTAAGAAAAAAATTTTTATACTCCGAGCCTTCAAGCTCAGAGTCATTGGTTTACACATAAAGTAATGATTATGCGTATTGGCGATTACCAGAAAAGCAAATAAGGCAATACAAAATTATGTACCGGGTGCGTACAGTTAGCATCCATCGCATTTGCGATATTGAGTCTTCCTCCGGTGGCTACCTTTCCTGTCAATGAATCCTTAGGATCCACATTGTTGAGAATGATCTGCTGCAATTCAATACCACTGTCATTTCGACATTTAGATGCAAGTAATGATACCGCCCCAGTCACCTGTGGAGTTGCCATCGAAGTTCCCTGAAGATATTTATACGTAGGTGTCAAACGTGTACCAATACCGACATTGTCTATAAGCCAACCATCATACTGTTCAGAACCATCACTAGTAAGATGGAATCTAAATCTAAAGTGTGCTGTTTTAAAATCATCAGGAATTTTATAGTCATAAGGATTCTGCCAATATCGTGCATATCCGGTAAAGTCGAACAACTCTGTCCAGGTTGCTCCACCATCCGATGATATCTCTACTTTTGCATGATCATAGGAATTCTCTATATATTCGGCAGACCCAAACCCCAAATAGACATCATCTGAAACAGAGGAAAGGTCAATGTCATGATTGACCATGATCCATGAGTCGGTATTGGGTTGATACTCCGCACCGGGACTGTCACTAAGAAAATGGGTCGGACTTGGTACCGGAAAGCTGTTATTGGCAAAAATTTCCTGATCATCGCTGATTGCCCATGTATTATTGGTTCCTCCTGTAGTCCAGTTACTGAAATCCCCTTCCATATCGTCAAAGAAAATATCTCCTGGCTGTGGTACATAGGCACGAGGGGTTGAACTCAAAATATTTGTACCGGGAGCCGAAAGATCCACCGATGTCGCTCCATAATTGGAAAAACCGGCAAGGTTATCGTCCTGATCTGTAGCGGCAACAGCCATGATACCGGGAAGATCGTACGAAGCAGGATAAGAAGGGGTACTGTCATTGTCAGAACCGTCATTACCCGCAGCTGCAACAAAAACAATTCCCGCATCATTACTTGCCTGAATGGCATCTTTCATCGCATCGGAGGAACCTCCCCCACCCCAGGAGTTATTGGTTGCAACAATATTCACCCCTTTGTTCTTCTGATCTACAACATAATCCAGACACTTGATGGCATCGGATGTAGTACCTCCACCTACACCAAGAAACTTACATGCCATAATTTTAGTATGCCAGCTGACACCTACAACACCTACACCGTTATTGCCAACTGCCGCAATAGTTCCTGCAACATGTGTACCGTGTCCACCATCTTCTGCCACCACATCCATGGGATCACCACTGTCATTAATGGCATTGATACCATGGACGTCATCTACATAACCGTTATTATCATCATCTATACCGTTATTCGGTATTTCTCCCGGGTTTACCCACATATTGTCTTTTAAATCTTCATGCAGGTAATCTACTCCGGTATCAATAACGGCAATCACTACATTGGCAGATCCGGTATCCTTATCCCATGCTTCCGGAGCATCGATATCTGCGTCAACTGTACCGGTTGTTCCGTTGATCGTCTGACCTGTGTTGTTCTGTCCCCACAATTGATCAAACATTGGATCGTTCGGTGTCATCTCCGGATGATAAAGATAATTTGGCTCAACATATTCCACATTCGGATCGGCTTTGAATTTTTTGATAAGCTCTTCTGTTGAAAGCATTTTAGACTTTACATGTACCATGACTGCATTGGATTTTTTTGAAAGCGCCTTAAAGGTATTTGTTTTTATATCCCCTAAAAGCGATGCATTGGATGACAATGTCTGCTGTACCTGTTTTAGGCTTATTCCTTTTTTGTACTTTACAATCACTTCCCCACGTTTATATTTTGGAGCAGCATTTAAAGCTGCACTGCTCTTCTGTGCTTTTGGATTGGTTTGTGCTCCGGGAATATTGATCTTCGGATCTGCTGCCATTACAGCGGCAGTGAGTACGGCACAGCTTAATGCTGTTCCTTTCAGTACATTTCCAATGGTAATCATCTATCACCCCTTTTTAGTTTAGAATATCTTATTTTAATAGTTAAAATGTAAAAATCAACTTATAAATAAAAAATCATTATGTAGTATACAAAATTTTAACCTACACACTATCTGCACACTTGCCGGATATACTCTCATATTCAAAAGCCCCAAGGAGCATAAATATGCGTACCCTTTTTCTTGCCCTGCTGCTCTTTTCCGTGCTGCATGCACAAAGTGTCGACACTCTCATAGCACAGGCCATCAAAAACCACCCTTCGCTCGATGCTATCAAGCACCGGCTTACAGCCATGGATGCACGTATCGCAAAGTCGCAGAAGTGGGCAAATCCGGACCTCTCCGTAACCATCAACGACATACAGTTCAGCGACATCTCCAACCGCTCCATCGAACCGATGCAGTTTGAAGCTTTCAACGTCAAACAGAAGTTTCCATGGTTCGGGAAGACTGATGCAAAACAGCGCATCGAAAAGGCGCGTAAACACCTGTTGCTGGAGAGTTACGATGCGGCAAAGGTCGCCCTTGCCCTCCAGATACGCCAGAGTGCCTACACCATAAAAGAGCTTGAGCACCGCATTGCCATTTTGCACAAATACATTCAACTGGCACGCACCAACATCACACTCTTTACCGACACCATCGCAACTGACAGCATGAGCCATGCTGACAGCGTGACTGCCGAACTCTCCCTCTACAAGATCGAAGTACGGATGGAGCGCTACCGTGCCATTCTCAAAGCGCAGCGTGAGAAGCTCGCCTATCTCGTCGGCCGGAAAGTAACGCACATCAGCACGCCCCTGCGTCTACACAAGCCCCCTGCACTTGCCTACTACCTGAATAAAATGATGCACAACCCCTCACTGGGTATGAAAGCGAAGCAGACCGACGTTGCTCAGGCAAAAGAGAAGCTGACCGACCTTGAAGCGATGCCCGACCCCTATGTCAAAATGGGGTATTACCACAGAGAAAGTTTTGAAGACTACGGTGCCCTCACTGTCGGCATCGCCGCACCGCTGTATGGTACCGAAGCGCTCAACTCCGAAATCGCGCGTAAAGAGCGCCTGAGTTCACAAAGCGACTACCTCGACTACAAAGCCAGACTCGAAAGCGAAATACGTGCCGAATATGTCAGACTGACGGAATCCTACCGCATCTACTACATCATCAAAGACAAAAGTCTGCCGCAGCTTGACCATATGCTCGAACTGAGTGCCGCCGCCATCGAGAAGGGTGCGGACCTCTTTACCTACACCAACATTCTCGAACAGAAACTCGCACTCGAAGAGGAGCGCATCGCCGCCGCTGCCGAATTCATGCGTACCAAAGCCAAACTCAAAGCCCTTACAGGAGAGATCAGATGAAACCCCTTACACTGCTGCTGAGCCTCACGCTGCTCAGCCCTCTGGCGTATGCCGAAATGAAATGCGAAAGCGGAAAGTGTACTTCCGGCAAAGCGACCACCGACAAAAAAGTACCGCCAAAGCCGGCACCGGCACCACAGGCTGTTTCAAAGAAGCGTTCCCATGCACCGGCGGTAACGCATCCCAAAAAAGAGAGAACGCTCCGCCCGACCGTCAAACAGCTCTTCAATGTCACTACCACACGGGTATTCAAAGAGACGGTCGCTCCCGAACAGGTAAACTACGGCTACATTGTCGCCGATGAGGCGAAGAGAACCGATGTCGTCGCCTGGTACAGCGGCTATGTCATCGAACTCTATGCCGACACGCGCTACCAAAAGGTAAAAAAGGGTGAAGCGCTGGCACTGGTCTATGCGCCCGAGGTCTACAAGGCCAAACAGGACTACCTCAATTCTCTCAATTTCAATGCAAAACGCCCCTCCCCCGCCATGGTACGCAGCAGCCGGCTGAAACTGCAGCTGCTCAACGTCAGCGAAAAAGAGATCGACCGCATCAGAGCCGGCGGCAGTGTCGAGAAATACACTACCCTCTACGCACCTGCGGACGGCTGGCTCTTTGACAAACGTATCGAGGCGGGTTCGGCATTCAAAAACGGCATGAAGCTCTTTGAGATCGTCGATCTTGGCACGGTGTGGATGGAAGCCAAACTCTATCAGGAGCAGCTTGCGAAACTGGACCGGTTTATACGCTTCAGCGTTGTTCCGGAGGGCTTCTCAACACAGTTTGAAGCACAAAAAGAGCTGCTCTATCCCAGGCTCGACCCCAAGGAGGCCACGGCAACGTTGCGGCTTCGTATAGACAACAAAAAAGGGCTGCTGCTTCCGGGGATGTACGCGAAGCTCTACGCTTCCACGAAACCCAAAGCGCGTCTGCTCGTACCCCGCTCTGCAGTCATACGCAAAAAAGGAGAGTGGTACGCCTTTTTGGCTACGGAGTTCAAAGGGGAGTATGAACCGGTCAAGGTCAGGGTCGCACCGCTGGACAACCGCTACTTTGAAGTGCTTGAGGGCCTGAAAGAGGGTGAAGAGGTGGTCAACAACGCACTCTTTATGATGGATTCTGATGCACAGATCAACAGTATATACTAAAGGACGTAAAATGAGCAAAGCCCATTTTTTTCTTTTCGAAAAAACTTGCCATTTAGGCAACTTTTCTTCAAAAAGATTGCTAACGCTGAGTTTGCTTCAGCAGCAGGCTCATGCGACTAGTCGCATCTGTAACGACCAAGGATAGTCATGATAGAAAAACTTATTGCTTTCAGCGTAAAAAACCGTTTTCTGATACTGATGGCCACGCTCTTCATCGTACTGGGTTCCGTCTGGTCGATGAAGAACACGCCTCTGGATGCACTGCCCGACCTCTCCCCGCCGCAGGTGATCGTTCAGGTGACATGGAAGGGGCAGAGCCCGGAGATCATTGAAGACCAGGGCACCTACCCGCTGGTCTCACAGTTTCTTGCCATCTCCAACATCGAGACGGTGCGCGGCTTCTCCACCTACGAGAATGCGCTCATCTACATCATATTCAAAGAGGGAACCGACCTCTACTGGGCGCGCTCCCGCGTGCTCGAGCAGCTTGCCTCCGTACAGAGCCAGCTGCCTGCGGGTATGGAGGTTACACTGGGCCCCGATGCGTCGGGGGTCGGCTGGGCCTACGAGTATGCACTCACCTCTCAGACAAAAACACTTGAAGAGCTGCGTACGCTCCAGGACTACTACTACAAGTATGCCCTGATGGGTGTAGACGGCGTCTCGGAAGTAGCGACCATCGGCGGATTCATTCCAACATTCCAGGTAACGGTCAACAACGATGCACTGGTACGCTACAACCTCTCCATCAAGGATGTCGCACGTACCCTCAAAGCCAACAACAACGATACCGGCGGGCGCATCGTCATACAGAACGGTTATGAGTGGATGGTACAGGCAAAAGGTTACATCAAAGACCTCGATGAGATACGCAACCTGGTCATCACTACCAAAAACGGTATTCCCGTCACCATCGCACAGGTTGGCCGCGTGGAGAAGGTACCCGCCGCTCGACGCGGTATGGCCGATCTCAACGGTGAAGGCGAAGTGGTCGGCGGTATCGTGATGCTGCGCTACGGTGAGGATGTCTACCGTGCGCTGGAGCGCATCAAAGCGAAGATGAAAGAGCTCAAGGTTGACGGTGTTGATGTGGTCACCACCTACGACCGCTCCGAACTCATTAGAAAGGCTGTCGGCACGCTCAAAGGAACGCTCGTCGAAGAGAGTATCATTGTCGTCATCATCATCGGTCTTTTCCTGATGCATCTACGCTCTTCACTCATCGTGCTGCTGGTACTGCCGCTGACGATCGGACTTACCTTTCTGCTGATGAAGCTCTTTGGCATCGGCAGCAACATCATGAGCCTTGGCGGTATCGCCATCGCCATCGGTGCGATGGTGGATGCCTCCATTGTTATGATCGAAAATGCCCACAAGGCCATCCACAAACAGGAGGGGAAACTCGGCAGGCCCCTGGAGAACAAAGAGCGCATCGCTGCCATAGTCAGCGCGGCACAGGTTGTTGGACGCCCCATCTTCTTCGCCTTAGCGCTGGTAGTGGTCTCCTTTCTACCTATCTTTGCACTTTCAGGCCAGGAGGGGCTGCTTTTTAGTCCCCTTGCCTACACCAAAACCTTTGCGATGACCGCGGGTGCACTACTTGCCGTCACCCTTGTGCCGGTACTGATGATCTACTTTGTCAGAGGCAGGATCACACCGGAGTTGAAAAATCC